>OJRC01000053.1_pt1 | contig 99370 bp, 88 predicted proteins | sample 1599081 | NCBI WGS metagenome assembly OJRC01 (sample SAMN03922519, study PRJEB24848) | human gut metagenome | isolation source: stool sample | host: Homo sapiens | place: Germany | collected 2010-02 | reverse complement strand
CCTCCAGACAGCACAATTTGCGAAGAAACAACACGGGAAGATATGATATGAACAATTTGCGAAATGGTACGCCGTACTCCTAAGCGGTAGGTCACCAGTTAGAGTCTGGTCAGGGGTGCCAAAGGCCACCATAAGCCAGATAAAACTGGCTTATGGTGGCCTTTTTGTTTTTAAATGATAGCAAAGCTGTTTTCTTGCAGTTTAGCGCCCATATAAATATAAATACAAAAATTGCTGTTTATTTATATATAACTTTGTATTGGAGGCAGCGTACAGCAAAAGCAGGCCCCGGGATTCCTCCCAGGACCTGCTCTGTTTTTATGACAGCAATTTATTCAAATCTGCCCTTCATCAGGGTCTTGCCCTGCCACAGGGCGGTGCGGCCCCGGGCAAAGAGGCCCTCGATGGCCAACCCCTCTCCCAGCACCAGGAGATCCGCATCGGCTCCCCGGACCACGCAGCCCTTCACCCCAGTTCTGCCCAGGAGGTGGGCAGGGGTTGTGGTAAGGAGTTTCAGCGCCTCCTCCAGGGCCATGCCCCGCTGCACCAAGGTTTGGATCGTCCTATGGAGGTACTTGGGGGAAGCGTAGGTCAGGCCGATACACTCCCCCTTGTCGTCAAACCGCGGCTGGCTGCCGTAGGCGTCGCTGGACAGGGTAACATGGTCAGGCGTGACTCCCTCCCGGCTGAGACAGGAGGCCAGTCTGTCGGCGTTGACCTCCAGTTCCTTGTCGTCACAGCCGGCGGTAAAGTCCATGTATCCGCCCCGGCGCACCAGCTCAATCCCCTGGTCGATAAGGGATTGGCTGCGGTGCATATGGGTAGGGAGAAGGTTCCTGGCGGGAACATCGGAATGATCCAGCACATAGAAAACAGGGTCCAGGCCTCCTTTGCCGGAACCCATATGCATGGTCACAAGGCCCGCTGTACCGCTGAGAAGCCCCGCCCGCCGGGCCCATGTGGCCAGCCGGATCAGCTCCTCCCCGGTGGGGTTGGAGCTGCGGTGGTCCGACACCGCCACCTTCACACCGATAATGGGAGGCACCATCATGATATCCTTCTCCACACTGCCGGTCATGGTCACAGGGGGATACCCGTAGGCGCTGGTGAGGGCATAGGCGGTGATGCCCTCCTCGGTAAGGGCCCGGGCCTTGGCCACCAGATTTTCGATGCTGCGGGTAATGCCGTCGGTACCCAGGAGCCCCACCACAGTAGTAATGCCGTTTTCCACAAATACGCTCAGCCGGCTCTCCGGCACCCGGGAGGTAAAACCCTGCTCTCCTCCGCCGCCGGTAATATGGACGTGGAGGTCAATATAACCGGGGGTCAGGATGCGGCCCTCCAGATCAAATACCTCCACATCGGGCAGGCCCTCATAGCCCTCGATGCGGTCATCTATGCGGCAGATCTTTTCCCCCGCAATCAGGATATCCTTTACCCCCAGAGGTGCCGGGGCATAGACCCGGGCGTTTTTCAGCAGCTTGATCATGGCTCGTTTCTCCTTTTCCTCTCTTCGCGTCCCCGCAGCTGGGGGAACTCCTGTACCAGGCCGTCCTCCGGCGCGCCGCTTCCCCGGCAGGCACGCCGCCGAACCGACTTGAAAAAGCCGGCAGCGGGATGCTTCCCGCCGCCGGCTGAACCATCATAGCAGCATCAGGGCCCTACATCTGCACGACTTCTTCCGCCGGCTTCTCGCACTTGCGAAGGTCCGTCACATGGAGGACAGGGCCGTCCTCCTCCCCGTAGGGGTCCCAGTGCTCCAGGGACACCCGGGCGGTGACCTCCACCCAGGTTTTTTCCGGGATCTTGGATACGTCCCACCCGATACAGGCCAGGGCCAGGAAGTTCATATCCTTCTCGCAGCAGACCATAACAAAGCGGCCTGGGGTGAAGTAGTCGCCGTACTGGGGCGGCTTGCACATCATGGCCCGGAAGATCACCGTTTTCCCCTCATACATGGCGGGATTGTCCATGATCTCCACATACCACAGGCCGTAGTCCTCGTCAGCGATCCGCAGCTCCGGCCCCGAGAGGTCAAAGGCGGACACGGTGCCGTCCATATAGTCCTCGCTGGTTCCGTCTTCCTTCTCCAGGTAGATATCCGCCCGGCGGTTGATAAGCCGCAGGTTCCGCCGCCGCAGGGCAGTGCACAGCTCGTCGCTGCAGCGGTTGATGATGATCATATCTGCGTTGCGGAGCTTCTCCAGCATCAGGGGTCCCATGTTCTTGGAGTAGATATCGAAAGTAGGACCATCCACCGTAAAAATGATCTGGTAGAGGACCCAGTTCTCCGGCATACCCTCCTCATAGAAGGGCTGGATGTCCCACATGCCGTTATACTCCACGATGATCTGGGTGGCCTTGCACTTTTTCTGCTGCTCCAGCAGGAACTTAGGGGTCAGGGTCTCCTGGTCCTCCACCGTCACCACAGTGACATTGTGCATCACCTTGGGGTCGTACTCCACCTCGCCCTCCTCACAGCAGATGAGAAGGGTCCTGTCCTCCAGGGCAAAGCCGTCAGAGAGGATGCCGTTGATAAAGGAGGTCTTGCCGCTGTCCAGAAACCCGGCGATCATATATACCGGGTAGACTGTTTCCGTCTTTGCCATATCACACCTCGAAGAGAGCCTTGAGGCCCTCCTCCTTCAGGCCGCTGCCGATGACGCAGAGCCGGCCGGTGTAGTCCGCAGGGCCGGTGCGGACCTGGTGATCCTCCGGCACATAGTCGAAGTGATACCACACGCCGTCGCCGCCGTTTACGATACCCTTGGCCCGCAGCACCGCGCCGTACTCTCCACCGTCCAGCGCGGTAAGGATCTTCTCCAGCTGCTCCGCCGTAAAGGTGTGGGTAGTCTCCACGCCCCAGCTGGAAAACACCTCGTCAGCGTGGTGGCCGTGGTGATGGTGGTCGTGGCCGCAGCCGCAGTGGTCATGGTCGTGGTCATGATGATGCTCATGCTCATGATCGTGGTCGTGGCCGCAGCAGTCGTGGTCGTGATGGTCATGGTCATGCTCGTGCTCGTGGTGGTCATGACCGCAGCCGCAATGGTCATGATCGTGATCATGGTGATGCTCATGGTCGTGGTCGTGGTGGCCGCCGCAGACAGGGCAGACCTCCTCCTCGGCCATCAGGTCGGCGGCCAGGGTGTTGCCCTCCTCCATGGCGGAGAGGAGCTGGCTTCCTGTGAGCTGGTCCCAGGGGGTGGTGACGATGGGAGCATCGGCGTTCTTCCCCCGGAGAATGGCCACTGCCTCCTCCACCTTGGCGGGGCTGGCCTTCTGGGTGCGGCTGAGGACGATCGCCCCGGCGTACTGCACCTGGTTCTCATAGAACTCGCCGAAGTTTTTCATATACACCTTGCACTTGGTGGCGTCAGCCACAGTGACAGCACTGCCCAGCACCATATCCGGCTCCTGGGCAATAACGCCCTGGATGGCGCGGATCACATCGGACAGCTTGCCCACGCCGGAGGGCTCGATGAGGATACGGTCGGGGTGGAACTGCTCCAGCACTTTTTTCAGGGCCTCGCCGAAGTCGCCCACCAGGGAGCAGCAGATGCACCCGGAGTTCATCTCGCTGATCTCGATGCCAGCATCCTTGAGAAAGCCGCCGTCGATGCCGATCTCACCAAACTCATTTTCAATGAGGACAATCTTCTCTCCCTTCAGAGCTTCCTCCAGGAGCTTTTTGATAAGGGTAGTTTTCCCGGCGCCCAAAAAGCCGGAAATCACGTTTACTTTTGTCATGGTCATGCCTCTTTCTCTGATCTGTGGGAAACCCCTTTCCGGTTTCCCCTCTTTCTGTGGCTATCATACTCCATTTCCCGCAAAATGCAAGGCTTTTCCCATGGTTTGCAGGAAATACTGCCGGAAAACGGCCTCCGGCGGCCCGAAACCGGGCCGCCGGAGGAAGCCGCCGTCCAAGGAAGAGCGGCTGTCTTAGTTCTGGCTGTTGCCGTGGGCCTTGAGGACCACGTCGTGGTAGCCGCCCTCCACGATGGAGGTGGCGGACACCAGGGTCAGCTTTGCATTCTTCTGCAGGTCGGGGATATTGGTCACGCCGCAGTTGCACATGGTGGACTTCACCTTGTACAGGCTCTTGGCCACGTTCTCCTTCAGGGGGCCGGCGTAGGTGACATAGGAATCCACGCCCTCCTCGAAGGCCAGGCCGCTGCCGCCGCCCAGATCGTAGCGCTGCCAGTTCCGGGCCCGGTTGGAGCCCTCGCCCCAGTACTCCTTCATATACTGGCCGTTGACCAGCACACGGTTGGTGGGGCTCTCGTCAAAGCGGGCGAAGTACCGGCCCAGCATGATGAAATCAGCGCCCATGGCCAGCGCCAGGGTCATATGGTAGTCGTGGACGATGCCGCCATCGGAGCAGATGGGGACATAGATGCCGGTCTCGGCAAAGTACTCGTCCCGGGCGGCAGCCACCTCGATGAGAGCCGTGGCCTGGCCCCGGCCGATACCCTTGGTCTCACGGGTGATGCAGATAGAGCCGCCGCCGATACCTACCTTCACAAAGTCGGCGCCCGCCTCAGCCAGGAAACGGAAGCCGTCCCGGTCCACCACGTTGCCCGCGCCTACCTTGACGCTGTCGCCGTAGCGCTCCCGGATGAACTTGAGGGTCTGCTCCTGCCAGCAGGAATAGCCCTCGGAGGAGTCGATGCAGAGAACATCGGCGCCCGCCTCAATGAGAGCGGGAACCCGCTTTTCATAGTCCTTGGTGTTGATGCCGGCGCCCACGATATAGCGCTTGTGGCTGTCCAGCAGCTCCGCAGGGTTCTCCTTGTGCTGCTCGTAGTCCTTGCGGAACACGAAGTACAGCAGCCGCCCGTCGGCACTGACGATGGGCAGGGAGTTGAGCTTGTGATCCCAGATGATATCGTTGGCCTCCTTGAGGGTGGTGCCCTCAGGGGCGGTGATGAGCCGCTCAAAGGGGGTCATGAAGGTGCTGACCTTGGTAGCAGGGTCCATACGGCTGATGCGGTAGTCCCGGCTGGTGACGATGCCCAGGAGCTTGCCCTGGCTGGTACCGTCGGAGGTAATGGCTACAGTGGAGTGGCCGGTACGCTTCTTCAGGTCCACCACGTCCTGCATGGTAGCGTCAGGGGAGAGGTTGGAGTCGCTGGGGACAAAGCCCGCCTTGTAGCTCTTCACCCGGGCCACCATGGCCGCCTCATCCTCCACGGACTGGGAGCCGTAGATGAAGGAGATGCCGCCCTCCTTGGCCAGAGCCACCGCCAGGGTGTCGTTGGACACGGACTGCATGATAGCGGACACCAGAGGAATGTTCAAAGAGAGGGGGGATTCCTCCTGGCCCTTGCGGTATTTCACCAGGGGAGTACGCAGGGAGACATTAGCGGGGATGCAGTCGGGAGAGGTATAGCCGGGCACCAGCAGGTACTCGCTGAAGGTATGGGACGGTTCGCTGTAATAGTAAGCCATGGCAGTGCTACGCTCCTTCATCTCAGTTGTGTGATTAGTCCACATGGTATCACGCCCAGCGGGGTTTGTAAAGGCGGAATCTGGACAAATTCTTACAAAAAAGCCCCCTCTTCCCATCGTTAAAGTGACAGAAGAGGGGGCTGGTATCTCATTCCAGCAGAGGCAGGTCCAATTCATAGTCGGAATCCAGCGCGTTCTGCTTGTCCGCCTCCCGGCTGTACTTGTTGATCGCGGCGGCGCTGCGGCCCACCGGCTGGATGGTGCCCGCACCGGCCACGCAGCCGCCGGGACAGGCCATGCCCTCCAGGAGGTAGCCGTTATACTTGCCGGCCTTGGCCAGCAGCAGCATCTTTTTGCAGTTATCCAGGCCCTCGGCGGAGGCCACCTTCACCTCCCGGTCCGGGTCCATACGGTGGATGGCGTCCACCACCGCACCGGCCACACCGCCGGTGACTGCGAAGCCCCGGCCCGCGCCGGTGCCCTGATTGAGAGGCACTTCCTCCTCCTTGGGGATGTCCTCAAAGCGGACGTTCTTCGCCTCGAACATACCCTGGAGCTCCTCAAAGGTGAGGACGAAGTCCACATCGCTGCGGATGGAGCGGCGGCTGGCCTCCAGCTTCTTGGCGGCGCAGGGGCCGATGAAGGCGATGCGGCAGGAGGGGTCCTTCTGCTTCTGGAGACGGGCGGTGAGGACCATGGGGGTCAGAGCCATGGAAATATAGTCGGTGAACTGGGGGAAGAGCTTCTTGGCCATGACGGACCAGGCGGGGCAGCAGGAGGTGGCCATGAAGGGCTGGTTCTCCGGCACCTCCCGCATGAAGTCCTTGGCCTCCTCGATGGTGCAGAGATCCGCACCCACCGCCACCTCTGCCACGCCGGCAAAGCCCAGGCGCTTCATGGCGGCGGTGAGCCGCTCAGGGGTGGCCTCGGGGCCAAACTGTCCCAGGAAAGCGGGGGCCACGATGGCAATGACCTTGTCCCCCCGCTTGATGGCGTGGATCAGCTGGAAGATCTGACCCTTGTCCACAATGGCGCCGAAGGGGCAGCTCACCAGGCACATGCCGCAGGAGACACACTTGTCGTAGTCGATCTTGGCCCGGCCGTGGTCATCGGAGCCGATGGCGTCCATACCGCAGGCCTTCACGCAGGGCCGCTCCAGCTTGATGATGGCGTTATAGGGGCAGGCCTCGGCGCACTTGCCGCACTTGATGCACTGCTCCTGGCGGATATAGCACTTGCCGTTGACGTAGCGGATGGCATCCTTGGGGCAGACCTGGCGGCAGGACTGGGCCAGGCACCCCTGGCAGTACTCCGTGATGCGGTACTGCTTGGTGGGGCAGGCGTGGCAGGCATAGTTGATGATATTGATGAGGGGAGGATCGTAGTACTTCTCCGCCACGGCGCTCTCGGTGACGCCGTCAGAGAGGACGGTGTGCTGATCTACCGGGCGAAGAGGCAGGCCCATAGCCAGGCGCACCCGCTCCCCGGCGATGGCCCGCTCCAGGAAGATGGATTCCCGGTATTTTGCCTCCTCACCGGGCACGATGACATAGGGCAATTTCTCCATCCGGTCATAGGCGCCGTCGTAGGCCAGCCGGGCCACCTCAGTGAACACTTTCTTTCGGATATCGGTAACAGATGACGGGATTCCGCGCATGGGCATTTCCCTCTCCTTCTTATTGATTTTCAAACTTCTCCAGAATAATTATAAAAAATACCTCCGCTCCTGTCAATCCCCGGCAGCCCGGCGCCGGAAGGGAGGACCTCTTGCCCTCCCGTTTACATTTGTCACAGATTTGTTACAGGATTTGTTACGATTTTTTCCTGTCCCTATGGTATACTGTTCCCACAAGTTCCTGCGGACATGCGTCCGCGCCCGGTTTCCCAAGGAGGATGATGCCCCTATGACGAGACGAATTTCCCTGCGCCGCCTCGTGGCGGCCCTGCTGGCTCTGGTTCTGATCCTGAGCCTGACCCCCGCCGCCCTGGCCTCCGCCTCCTGCCCCCAGTGCGGCGGCGAGACCCTATGCACCGACAACGGCGACGGACGCACCCACACCGTATCCTGTCCGGAGGACGGCTACAGCGACCTGGCTGCTCCTCACGATTTTACGGATAACGGCCGCTGCAGCGCCTGCGGTGCTATCGACTACAGCAAAGTACACATCACGCTGCCGTCGGATACCGCCTTTACCGCAGCCATGGGCGACAGCGACGCGGCGATCTCGCTGGACGGCGTGACCCTTACCCTGGGGAAAAACAATGAAGATGTCACAGGGGAATACACCCTGTCTTACAGCTGGTACTACAACGGCACCAGCATCAGTACCGGCCAGCGCTGCCCGCTGCCCCCCTCTGTTACCAGCAAGGAGGGGGACTACTCCTTTGTCTGCTTTGTCACGGCAGTGCCCGGAAATGCCGTGGCGGGCAAAACCATCAGCGCCTCCTGCACCGTAAAGGTCCACGTGCAGGATCTTCTCTCCGCTGAGGCAGTCATCGGCAGCCGGGATCTGTATCTGAGCCTGGGCGCCGAAACCGGCCGCACCCCCGTATCCGTGGCCGATCAGATCATCCAGGCGGTGAAAGACGCCGGTGGGGAAGCCTCCTATGTGGTGTTTGACAAAAAGCCCAGCTCTGCCGCCGGGGATCTGAAAGTCACCCCCGGAGAGCGCTACTCGCTGGCAGACGGGGAGGGAACCCCGCTGACCCAGGTCCGCTTTGAGCCCGACAGCGCAGGGGCCTATGCCATCGGCTTTACCGCTTACGACCAGGAGGGCACTGCCTATCCCGGGCTTCTCACCATTGCTGTGGAACAGGATCTGGGCAGTGTCGATGTCCTGTACACCACCGTGAAAGGGGACTCTGTTACCCTCTCAGCCCAGGACTTTGCCGCCTTCTGGCAGACGGCCTATCCCCGCGGAAAACTGACCCTGGTCCGCTTTACCAGCCTCCCCGCCGCCTCTTCCGGCACGCTGCGCCAGGGCTACCTCTCCGCCGCCAGGCCCGGTACCCCTGTGTCGGAGGATGAGAGCTGCTATGTCTCCGCCGGTGAGAGCGACCACGCCCTGCTGGACGAGGTGGCCTTTGTCCCTGACAGCCGGTTCACCGGCTCCGTATCCATCCCCTTCGAGGCCTACGGCAGCGACGGAAATGGGAACCAGGTCTACCGCTCCGGCCGTCTTTTCCTTTTCGTCAATCCCAAAGAGGTGCAGGCGGTAAGCTGCCCTGTTGCAGAGGACAGCGCCACCAAGCTCTCCGCCGGAGACTTCCAGACGGTCTACCACGACGTCACCGGCAACCGGGGCAGCGGTTTTTACATCCGTTTCCTGGAAGTGCCTGCCGCCGGAGATCTGTATGCCAATAACGGCGCCACCCGCCTTACTGCCGCCTCCATCGGCGAAAAGGCCTTCTCCTACCAATCCATCAGCAGCCTGTCCTACACCGCCGGAACAGCAGACTCCTCTGTCCGCTACGCGGCCTATAACACCGCCGGGGAGCTGCTCTATGTGGGCTCCATCGTCTTTTCTGTCCAGGAGGACGGGAAAGTCCCCTTTACCGACGTGAAGCCCGGCAGCTGGTTCTACTCCTATGTGGCAGACCTGGCGGAAGCGGGCATCATCACCGGCACCTCCGCCACCACCTACTCTCCCAACAGCAACGTCACCTGGGGTGAGGCCCTGAAGCTGGTACTGCTGGCCACAGGTGTTGACGAGCAGCCCTCCGACGGCAGCCACTGGGCCAGCGGCTACCTCAAATATGCCATATCCCACGGGCTTCTGGAAAAAACTGTCCCCCTCCGTCAGGAGATCACCCGGGGCGAACTGGCAGAGCTGGCCGCCGCAGCCATGAAGCTCAAGCTTCCCATCCGGATCAAAGAGTCGCCCTTCCAGGATGTCCCGACCACCTCTTCCTCTGCCGCGGCCATCGTCGCTCTCTACGAGGCCGGTATCGTGGAGGGAACTACCCTCTCCAATGGTCAGGCCCTCTACCATCCCGACGCGCCCCTCCGCCGCAGTGAGATCGCCGCTATCATCTGGCGGATCCAGCAGGCGGCAGAGAAAGACTGAGACTTCCCTCACCAAGCAGCAAAATGCCCGTCCTTTACCGGACGGGCATTTTATTTAACGCTTTCCCTGTTGCACCCTGGGGGACAGCTGTGATACACTGATGCCAGCATAGTAAAAAGGAGGCGCAGCACCTTGCATATCCCTGGCTGTCCCACCGCTGAACTGGATATACTTCCCTTTGCCGATGCCCTGGCAGCGGCAGAAGGTCCCTCACCGGACTATGACGCCCAGCGCTGGCTGTATGTCCCCAACGTCTATACCGAATACCGATACATCCTGGCCACCCGGGGAGAACATCCCCTGATCTGCGTGGGCGTCAATCCCTCCACCGCCGCCCCCGGCGACCTGGACCCCACCCTCAAAAGTGTGGAGCGTGTGGCCCTCCACAACGGCTTTGACAGCTTTATCATGTTCAACGTCTATGCCCAGCGGGCCACCCGGCCCCAGGATATGGAGAAGGAGCGCAACGAGGCCCTCCACCGGGAGAACATGGCCGCCTTCGCCTACGCCCTGTCCCTGTCGCCTGCCCCGGCGGTATGGGCCGCTTGGGGCACTGTGATCGAGCAGCGCTGCTATCTTCCTCAGTGCGTCCTGGATATGGTGGACATCGGGGAGCAGTACGGCGCCCGGTGGTTTACCGCCGGAGCCCGCAGCAAAAAAGGACATCCCCACCACCCCCTTTACCTCCGCAAGGACAGCGTTCTGGAACCCTTCGACGCCCGGGCCTACTGCGCCGGGCTGTCAGTTTCCGATAAGGAGCGAATGATCTATGGATAAAATCTATGTGACCGGACACCGCAACCCGGACACCGACTCTATTGTCTCCGCCATGGCCTATGCCGCCCTGCGCAACGCCGTAGGCGACCGGCAGTATGTAGCTGCCCGGCTGGGCCAGCTCAGCGATGAGACCCGGGCCATCCTGGCCCGTTTCGGCTTCGAGGCGCCCCTCCATCTGAAGAATGTCCGCACCCAGGTGCTGGACCTGGACTACGACCAGCCCCCGATTCTCCACGAGGCTGTCACCGTCAACCGGGCCTGGTCCGCCATGGAGGAGGATCAGCATATCTCCGCCATCCCCATCACCGACGACGAGGGACATCTGAAAGGCATGCTCACCGCCGGGGACATTGCCGGATACGACATGCACACCATCACCGATCCCTCCCTGCGGAAGGTGCCCATCTTCAATATCCTCAGCGCTTTGGAGGGGCAGCTTCTCACTGAGACTGACGAGGTGGTGAACACCATCACCGGTGAAGTGATATTGGCTCTGCCCCAGGGCACGGACCTCCCCCCCTTCCGGAAGAAGGAGACCGTGCTGCTCTGCGGCCACCAGCCGGATATGCTCCGCAAGGCTGTGGAATTCGGCGTCAAATGTGTGATCCTCTGCCAGGCGGAGCTGCCCGACGACATCCGGGAAATGGCCAAGGACACCTGCATCATCTCCACCCCCTACGACAGCTACCGCACAGTCCGGCGGATCTTCCAGGCCATTCCCGTCAGCCGCATCGCACAAAAGAAGGACCTCCAGTTTTTCCGGCTGGAGGACTACATCGACGACGTGCGGGAGGTGGTCCTGCAGAGCCGCTACCGCAGTTATCCCATCCTGGATGCCGACGACCGGGTGGTAGGCACCCTCTCCCGGTACCACCTGATCCGTCCCCGTCACAAGCAGGTGGTACTGGTGGACCACAACGAGGCCGCCCAGTCGGTACCGGGCCTGGATCAGGCGGACATTCTGGCCATCATCGACCACCACCGTCTGGCGGACATCCAGACCCGCAACCCCATCTACTTCCGCAACGAGCCTGTGGGCAGCACCACCACCATTGTGGCAGGCATGTACCAGGAGCGGGGACTCATGCCCTCCGCCAAGCTGGCGGGACTGATGGCCGCCGCCATCGTCTCCGACACCGTCATGTTCAAATCCCCCACCTGCACCCCCAGGGACCGGCGGATGGCAGAGCGGATGGCCCATATTGCCGGTATCTCCCTGGACGAGCTGGGCCAGCAGATCTTCTCCGCCTCCGCTCCGGAGGATAAGCCGGTGGAGGAGCTGCTGTTCGGGGATTTCAAGGAGTTCCACATTGCCGGACATGACTTCGGCATCAGTCAGATCACCTGCGTGGACTCCGACCGCCAGCTCAAGCGCAAGGACCAGTTCCTGGAGCTGATGGCCAAGACCAAGGCGGAGCACGGCTACAGCATGATGGTCCTCATGCTTACCGACGTACTGCTGGAGGGCAGCAAGATCCTGTGCCTGGGAGGGGAGGACACCTTCCGGCAGGCCTTCAACGTGGAGGTCAAGGACCATGAGGCCTTCCTGCCCCGGGTCATGTCCCGGAAAAAGCAGATGGTCCCCATGCTCTCCGCTCTGTGGGGCTGAAACAGAGAAAAACAAAAGAGACGGACGGGTCTTTCCCGTCCGTCTCTTTCTTTGCTTTTTGCATCATCTTCCCGCCGCAGACGGCAGAAAAGATATGGCAAGCGGGGACATCTCCGGCAGAAACCGCCGGACACGGCATTTTTGCTTTCCCCGGATCATCCGGGGTATATCCAAAGCCGGGTCAGTCCCCGGCGAATGTATCCTAAAAAACAGAAAAACCACGCTGTATAGCGTGGAGATCTTCTTTCGCCGGGGCGTTTTACCGCTCGCTGATGATGCTGTCGCAATCGCCGTAGATCATGTCATCCACGTCAATACCGGTGAACCGATATGCCATATTCGCTATCACTTCCTTTCTTCTTTTGTACAACTGTAGTATACCACATTTCACACAAAAATCAAGATATCATTTTGTTAACATTGCATGAACATTTTGTAAAAAGGAGGCGGATGCCGGCATCACCGGCGGTCCGCCTCCTTGGCATCTTTCTCCAGCACAGAGCGATACAGCGCCTCCGCCGAGCGGCCGAAGGCTTCCGCGGAAAACCGCGCCGCCGTATCCTCCGCCGCCTGGGCCATCCGCTGCCGCAGTTCCTTGTCTTTACAAAACGTATCCAACCGGCGGCAGAACTCCTCTTGATCCTCATACTGCCAGCCGTTGATCCCGTCCTCAATAACCCCTTCCAGGCAGGGGTCCCGGCGGCAGAGCACCGGCAGGCCGGAGGCCAGGGCCTCGAAATAGGTCAGCCCCTGGGTCTCGCTGGTGGAAGCGGTAATAAAAATATCGCCCAGCCGGTAGTAGTCCGGCACCTCTCCGTGGGGCACCATACCGGCAAAAATCACCGGCAGCTTCTTTTCCTTGGCGCAGGCGAGAACTTCCTCCCGGTCAGGGCCATCCCCCACCAGCAGCACCACCGCGTCCTTTCGCCCCGCCCGGGCCAGGTGGCCCATCAGCTCCTCCAGGCCCTTCTCCTTGGCCATGCGGCCCAGATACAGCAGCACCAGCTTGCCTCTGGGGATACCCAGCTTCCGCCGCAGCTCCTCCTGCCGCTTGGGGTCCGGCTGCCGCTGGTAAGCACTCAAATCGATGCCCGTGGGGATCACTTCGATCCGCCGGGATACGCCGTAGGAGCGCAGCAGCCGCTCCACCTTTCCGCTGGGCACTACCACGCAGGCTACCCGCCGGCACACCCGTCGGGACAAGGTGGTGGCCACCAGTTTGCCCGTCCGCTTGCCGATGGGCAGATAGTGGGTGTAGTCCTCATATACGGTGTGGTAGGTGTGGACCACCGGCACATCCATCCGGTGGGCGATGGCCATAGCTACCCGCAGCGTACTGAACTCACACTGGGAGTGGACGATGTCCGGCCCCCACTCCTCCAGCTGCCGCAGCAGCGCCCCGGAACGGCCCAGCCGCAGCCGGGCGCCGGGGTAGATCTTCTCCGCGCTCACGGAGCCGATGTAGTAAATCTGCCCCTTTCGAAAAGACCGCAGTCCCGGTGCCAAGGTCACTACCCGCACCTCATGGCCCAGTTTCTCCAACTCCCGCTGCAATAACAGTACCGATACCACCACACCGTTGACCACGGGGGCGTACCAGTCTGTCGTAATCAATATCTTCATATATCCCTCACAAAACGACGGTCTGACACAATATGTGCCCTTATTATACCGGAATTCCCGCCGACAGGCAAGGGAACTTTCTCTATCCCGTCAAAAGAGGCGCGGGAAAAGACTGCTCTCTCCCGCGCCTCTTATTTTTCCGCTGTCCGACCCGGTTTACAGGGTCCGCAGAGCCGCCTCCAGGGCGGTCTTTTGGGTGGTGCCCTCGTCCTTCATCTTGATGATCCGGGCGGGGCAGCCTGCCACTACCGCATTCTCCGGCACGTCCTCGATGACCACCGCACCGGCGGCCACCACCGCGCCCTTACCCACGTGGACGCCCTCAATGACCACGGCGTTGGCTCCCACCAGCACGCCGTCCTCCACGATGACGGGGGTGGCGCTGGCGGGCTCGATAACACCAGCCAGGACGGCCCCGGCGCCGATATGGCAGTTCTTACCCACAGTGGCACGGCCGCCCAGAATGGCGCCCATGTCGATCATGGTGCCCGCGCCGATGACGGCACCGATGTTGATCACCGCACCCATCATGATAACGGCGTTGTCCCCGATCTCCACCTGCTCCCGGATGATGGCGCCGGGCTCGATGCGGGCGTTGATCCCCTTCATATCCAGCAGGGGAATGGCGCTGTTGCGCCGGTCGCTCTCCACCACCAGGTCGGCGATGCTGCCGGCGTTGGCGGTCAGGATGGGCCCCAGCTGCCGCCAGTCCCCGAATACCACCTTGCTGCGGCCCTCGCCGAACACGGTGGCCTCACCGTAGTCGATGGGGGCGGTCTCATTGACGTATACCTTCACCGGTGTCTTTTTCTCCGCGGCGGCGATGTAGGCGATGATCTCCTGTGCGTTCATTACTTTCCTCCAAATAAGATATCCTGTAGATCGTAGCGGCCCTTGGGCATCCGATACAGCTTCCGGGCCATGTGCAGGGCCCCGTTGACAAAAATCTGCCGGGAAGAGGCCCGGTGGGTGATCTCAAAGACCTCATCCACACCAAAGAAGCTGACGGTATGGGTGCCGGCCTCAGTACCGCCCCGGAGGGCGTGGACACCGATCTCCTTGGGAGAACGCTTGCCGCAGTTGCCCTGACGGCCATACACCGGCGTATACTCGTGGCCGGGGTCAATGGCGTCCAGCAGCAGCTTTGCCGTGCCGCTGGGGGCGTCCACCTTCTGGTTGTGGTGGGTCTCCACGATCTCGATGTCAAAGTCCGGCTTCAGCACGTCGCTGATCTGCTCCAGCACCCGGCGGAACACCGCTACTCCCACGGAGTAGTTGGCGCTGTGCATCACCGGGGCGTACTGGCCCAGCTGGGTGAACACCGCCATATCGGAGGCCGTGCAGCCGGTGGTGCCGGAGAGAAGGGCAGTGCCGGTACGGCGGACGTAGGCCGCCACCGCCGGCAGAGCGGCGGGGTTGGAGAAGTCGATGACCACGTCGGCCACCTTTCCCATCTTCTCCAGATCAGAGATGTTGTCGATATCTACCACGGCGGCAATCTCATCGCCGGCGGCCAGGGCCGTCTGCTCAATGAGGCGGCCCATACGGCCGTGGCCTACCAGCAGGATCCTCATGCGATCACCCCCGCATCCCGCAGCAGCTGCCGCAGCTGGGCCTGGTGGGCTTCCGTCATCTCATAGAGAGGCAGACGGAAGGATCCTACCTCCTTGCCCATCATATTCAGGGCGGTCTTGACGGGAATGGGATTGACCTCCATGAAGAGGCCGTTGGCCAGAGCCAGATACTTCACCGCTGTGGCCATAGCCTGCTCCCGGCGGCCCTCCAGGTAGTCCATGACCATGTCGTGGACCTCCCGGGGCATGACATTGGCCCACACGGAGATGACGCCGCTGCCGCCGATGGAGAGGAGGGGGATGGTGATGTCGTCGTTGCCGCACCAGAGGGCAAAATCGGGGCCGATGCAGTGGGCGATCTTCATGGCGTAGGACATATCACCGCTGGCTTCCTTGATGCCGCAGATATTGGGGTGCTGGGAAAGGCGCTCCACATTCTCCACGGAGATGGAGCAGCCGGTACGGCCAGGGACGTTATAGAGGATGCAGGGGATATTCACCGCGTCGGCCACGGTGACAAAGTGGCGGTACATACCCTCGGCATTGGCCTTGTTGTAGTAGGGAGTGATGAGAAGCAGACCGTCGGCCCCCAGCTTCTCCGCCCGGAGGCTCTTCTCCAGCATGGTCTCGGTGCTGTTGGAGCCGGTACCGGCAATCACCGGGACCCGGCCCGCCGCCGCCTCGATGACGCAGCGCAGGGTGGCGTCGTCCTCCTCGTGGGTCATGGTGGAGCTCTCACCGGTAGTACCCAGGGTCAGGATGGCGTCGGTCTTGTTCTCGATATGCCACTCCACCAGTTCCCGGAGCTTGTCAAAATTCACGCTGCCGTCGGCGTTGAAGGGAGTGACCAGGGCTACGATGGAGCCCTTCAGATTGCGGATATCCATGTTCGTTCCTCCTGAAAAAATGTTTTGGACGATATGCGGCATCTGCCGGAATTTTGTAACAAAAAAAGCCGGCAGGCGCTCCCTACCGACTTTGCACAGCACTGGCATCGTAAGCAGATAGCGCAACCACGGGAAACTTCTCCCGTGGACAGTGACGGAGATATTCTCCCCGACCCCATCCCGCAGCCGCGCCCGGCGGCGGAATTCGGCGGATCTGCCTCCCCGGAGTTCTCAGCCTGCCGGCTCCCTCCGGTTCTTCGCGTCCGCAACCTCTATCGTGATGCCTACACCATAACACAGTTTTTTCCCCTTGGCAAGGGGAAATTTTGCTTTTTTACCCGGGCATGGCCGTCCCGATGGCGGAAAATCAGTCTTTTTCCTCCTCCCGCTGAAACTCCAGGATGTCCCCCGGCTGGCAGTCCAGCACGTCGCAGATGGCCTCCAGAGTGGAAAAGCGGATGGCGCTGATCTTGCCCGTCTTGATCTTGGAGAGGTTCACATTGGAGATGCCCACCTGCTCCGCCAGATGGTTGAGGGAGATCTTCCGGTCCGCCATGACCCGGTCCAGGCGCAGAATGATCGGCATGGTGCTCCCTCCTTACAGTGTCTCGTCGGCCTGAGTCTGGAGGATCACGCCGTACTGGAACACCAGGGCCAGACAGTAGACCACCGCCGCCGCAGGCAGGAAGAACCCAGGCGTCGCGCCAAAGTTGATGTTCGTAGAACCGGTGAACTGTACCTGCCAATAGACCAGCAGCCGTATACAGGGCTCAAAGAGAACCAATGCCAGAGCAAGGGCCTTCATCCGCCGGACAATCTTCATCAGGAAGGGCGTCTCCTCCGTCCACAGGGAGCGCAGGATCATCAAGGCCACCACCTCCATCCCGATTCGGTACGCCAGTACTACCGCCGCCATCGGGATATCCATTGGCCCCAGCTGCATGGAGGAGGGGTCATTTTCCAAGGCGTTCTTTACATAAAAGATAAAGTTAACACTCTCCCACAGAACCTTGGCCAACAGCAGCAGCACCAGAAGGACAAACAGCCCATGGGCCCACTTGCGCAGCCGCAGCAGCTCCTTGTTGCTCTCGTTCATCCAGGTCTCCTCCTCTCTGTCATCTACCTGCAGTATAGCAGAGAGCCTCTTCATTTGTCAATAATTATTTAATGATAAACATTAAATAATTTATGATAACCGACTATTACTCTGTTCTTTCTGCATCGTCCGTCAGAACCTGCCCAGCCCAGGCTGCCTCCTCTGCCGCCTAAGGGCAGCATTTGTGTTGTGTCTCCAGAAAGAAAAGGGGAGAGGCCTTTGCCCCTCCCCAAGTCATTATCCCGCTTTCTCCAGCCGGAAGGTGAAGTGACAGCTGCCGGGCTGCCCCTCCTCCTGCGTAAAAATCAGCCCGAAGAAGCCCCCCTGATAATTTTCCCCTGACAGGGTCAGCGTGGCGGTAAAATCTCCGCTCTCCACCGTCACCGGTTCTCCGTCAGGCAGCTCGCCCATATTCTGCAGCGCCTGCAGGATGGGGCTCTCCATCAGCTCCAGCGGCCCGACGGCGCTGCCCTGGAAGGAGGCTGTGGCCAGGATCGCCCGGTCAATGGGCAGCACCGCGCCTCCCGCCGCCCAGTCTGCCTCCCACTCCATGCATACCGCCGTGACAATGCCGCTGCCATCGGTCTCCAGGGTATAGAGAGGCACGTCCTCCATCCGGTCGCCATAGCGCAGCATCCGGCCCTGGCTGTCCTCAAAGATGATGTCCTGCCGGTCATAGAGAAGATACCCCTCATCGTCGATCCACATGCTGCCGTCACTGAGACTCAGGTCACTCCAATAGCCGTTGCCGGAGAGGGCGGAGACGTTTTCATAAAATTCCTTCCGGGTCAGCTCTCCCCGGTTGGGCGGCAGAACAGCCTGGAAACTCACCAGGACGGCTGCTGCCACCAGCACAAGAGATACCAGGACCGCTCCCACGGCCCGCCAGCGCCAGCGGTCTCCCACCTGGCTGTAGTACCGGTTCTCCTGGTCATAGGAGAGAGGTTCCTCCTCCCGGCAGGCTTTGTAGCACTTCCACGCCCGCCACAGGCTGTAGATGGGGATATGAAAGCCGTAGCCGGTGACCAGCACACCCCAGCAGCGGAGAAACCCCGCTCCCCAGGTGAGCTTACGGCCGTAGTCGTCCTCCACCCGCAGGCCCAGCAGCCACTTGCCCGGGGTGGTTCCCCAGAGGGTCAAAAAAGTGGGTTCCGCCAGAAACACCACCAGCCAGGTCAGTATGGTATACCCGATGCTGAACAGGGTGGAATCATTGCTGATCACACTGACATGAAACACCAGGGACAGCACCGTCACCACCAGCAACTCGGCTATGGCCATGTCCAGGCTTCGTGCCCAGAACCGCTGCCAGGGGCTGTAGGCCCACACGGCCCCCGCCGGCAGTGGCGGCAATTCCGGCAGCCAGCGTCCGGGAGCCGGGGAGGCAGCCGGTGCTGCCTGAGAAGTATCACCACCCCCGGCAGAGCCACTATCCGGCAGGGCAGGGGCCTCCCGATACCGTCCCACATCCAGGGCCGGATAGGTAACATTGTCCCGGAGGAGACTGCGGCACAGCTCCGTGGCCCGGCGCCGGCGCTCCGCTCCGTCCTCCAGCAGCTTTTCCTGCCGCTCCAGGGCCTCCCGGAGAGGCACCTCCCCCCGCTGCACTGCCTTGATAGTATCCAGGGGCATGTCCAGCTGCCGGAGGAGACAGATCTTCTCCAGTGTGTCCAGGTCCTCCTGGGTATAGTCCCGGTAGTTGTTGCCGCCCCGGGCGGGGGTGAGAAGCCCCTCCCGCTCATAGTAGCGCACTGTGGCCCGGGGGATGCCCAGCTGCTCCTCGATCTCACGGATGGTCATGGGCCACCCTCCTTTTTCCCTTTCTTACTGCCGATTATAAGGGGTAAAGTAGGTTTACAGTCAAGACATTTTCGGTAATTGGCAGAAAAAGGCCGTCCGGCTTCATGCCGGACGGCCTTTCTGTCGCCTGGAAAATGGGCAGGTGTTCTTACCGCCACTGGACGGTAACGGTAGTGCCCACGCCCTCGGTGCTCTCCATTGTCACGGAGGCATTGTGGTAGGCGGCGGCGTGTTTGACGATGGACAGGCCAAGGCCCGTACCGCCCACCTCCTTGGAGTGGCTCTTATCCACCCGGTAGAACCGCTCGAACACCCGCTCCTGATGGGCGGCGGGAATACCGATGCCGGTATCCCGGACAGTGAGGCGAGGCTTGCCATCCGCCATGTCCACCGTGACGGCCACACTGCCACCGGGGCGGTTGTACTTGATGGCGTTGTCCACCAGGTTGGCCACCATCTCGTCCAGCACCTGGCGCACACCCTCTACCATGGTCTCCCCACCGGTGAGGGAAATGGTGACACCGGCTTTTTCTGCCGCAGGCGTCAGCCGCAGGACCACATCCCGGGCTATGCCGGTCAGGTCCACCTGGCCCCGCTCCATAGGCACCACATCCTCATCCAGCTGGCTGAGATGAATGATATCCTCCACCAGGGTAATGAGGCGCTGGGCCTCCCGGTAGATGTCCCCGGCAAACTCCGGCACTGTCTCCGGCGGCACCGTGCCGGTCTTCATCAGCTCCGCGAAGCCGGAGATAGCGGTCAGGGGCGTTTTCAGCTCGTGGGACACGTTGGCGGTGAACTCCCGGCGGAGGGCCTCCCGGCTCTCCCGCTCGGTAACGTCCAGAATGGCGATCACCGCGCCTACTACCTGGCCGTCCCGCTTGACGCAGTTGGCCAGGAGCTGGTAACACTTATCCTCCCGCTCCAGCAGGGCCTCGCTGTGCTGGCCCGCCAGAGCCTCGTCCACCACCCGGCGGAAGCCCTCCGCCCGGCTGAGGTGCAGCACGCTTTCTCCCACTTTGGCCTCCGGTGCATCCAGCAGCCGCAGGGCGCTGGAGTTGCAGGAGAGGAGGTTGGTGCGGCTGTCCATGAGGAGGAAGCCCTCGCTCATGTTCTCCGTAATGGCGGTAAACTCAGAGCGCTGCTGCTCCAGCTTCTCCATCTGGCTCTGGATGGTATCGCTCTGGGTATGGATCCGCCGCAGAAGGGGCGTCAATTCCTCATAGGTGTCACAGTCCTCCGGATGGGCAAGATCCAGCGTCAGGATGGGCTGGATAATAGCCCGGGACAGCCGGTAGGCCAGGAAGGCCCCCAGGGCAATGGTCAGGGCCAGCACCACCAGCAGGGAGGGGATCAGCTCCAGCACCAGGGATACTACAGAGCTCTGGTCGCTGGCCACCCGCAGCACGCTGCCGTCGGAGAGGGGCAGGGCCACATACAATGTCTTGGTGGCCAAAGTGTCGGAGTAGCGGGTGGCTTCCCCCACCTTGCCGGAGAGAGCCTCCTGGACCTCCTCCCGCTGCAGATGGTTCTCCATGGACCCGGCGTTGGCCTGGGAATCATAGAGGACGCTGCCGTCGCCGGAGATCCAGGTGATACGGTTTTCCAGATCGAGGCCGTCAAGATAGGCTTCTCCCTCCAGCTCCACGCCCCGGGCAGCCAGTACCGCCTCCATCTCCAGTTCATCAAAGACCCGGACCGTATAGTGCCGCAGCAGCACCGTACAGAACAGGATCGTGCTCAGCAGAATAATCACACCGCCCACTGCCAAAATGGTGCGGAAAATCTTTTTCTTCATGGGGTCCCTCCGATCTTATAGCCGATGCCCCGGATGGTCTGGATGCAGCTGCCTGCCTCTCCCAGCTTCTGGCGCAGGGTACGGATATGGACGTCCACAGTGCGGCTGGCGCCGTCGAAATCATAGCCCCAGATGGCGTTGAGGAGCTGATCCCGGGTAAACACCGTATCCCGGTGCTCCAGCAGCAGGCACAGCACCTGGAACTCCTTCAGGGTCAGGGAAACATTCTCCCCATTCACCTGGACCAGGTGGCGGCTGGGGTCCACCATGAGGCTGCCCAGGGTATAGGCCGGGGGCGCGGAGGCATCGTCTCCCGCCCGGCGCAGGGCAGAGCGGACACGGGCCATCAGCTCCATCATGCCGAAGGGCTTGGACACATAGTCGTCAGCCCCGGCGTCCAGTCCCACCACCTTGTCATACTCGCTGCCCTTGGCGGTGAGCAATATCACCTGGATACGGCGGGTACGGCCATCGGCGCGGAGCTTTTTCAGGATGGAGATGCCGTCCTCCTCCGGCAGCATGATATCCAGCAGCACCACCTGGGGGATCTGACGGTTCATGGCGGCCCAGAATTCACTGGGATGGGCAAAGCCCTCCGCCTCCAGCCCGGCGCTGGTGAGGGAGTAGAGCACCAGCTTGCGGATGCTGTTGTCGTCTTCCACAAAATAGATCATATTGGTCTGCCGGGGCAGGCCGTTGGCCCCGCCCCGGATTCCTCCTCCTGTAAAATCAATCCCCGGACTCGTGGACGCCGGTGATGGAGAAGGCTACCCATTCCCCAACATTTACGGCGTGGTCGCCGATGCGCTCCAGATACTTGGCAACCATCAGCAGATCCAGGGCCAGCTCCGCGCTGTCGCTGTCGTCGCGGATCAGTGCGGTGAGTTCCGCCTTCACATCATTGAAGAGCTGATCCACCACATCATCATATTGTATCACGCCCCGGGCCATATTCAAATCCTTTTTGACGAAAGACTCCACGCTGTCGGTGACCATTTTCACCGCGGCACGGGCCATTTCTCCGATGTGGCTGCGGGCAGGCAGCTGGGTGCTGCCGATGTGGCGGGTGATCTCAGCGATATCCGCCGCCTGGTCGCCGATACGCTCCATATCGGAGATCATCTTCAGAGCGGAGGAGATGGTCCGAAGATCCCGGGCCACCGGCTGCTGCTGCAGCAGCAGCTTCATGCACAGGCTCTCCACGTCCCGCTCCTTCTGGTCGATGTCCCGCTCCCGCTGCATGGTCTTTTCCGCCATGGCCTGGTCGCCATCCAGCAGGGCCTTGACCCCGGCGGAGATGGCCTCCTCACACAGGGCTCCCATTTTAATGAGTTCCAGGTGCAGCTGCTCCAGCTGCAGGTCGAATTTATTGCGCATTTATCCGAACCTCCCGGTAATATAGTCCTCGGTCCGTTTGTCCCGGGGCATGGAGAACAGCTGCTCCGTGTCGCCAAATTCCACCAGCTCGCCCAGCAGGAAGAAGGCGGTCTTATCAGAGATACGGGCGGCCTGCTGCATATTGTGGGTGACCATGACGATGGTGTAATGCTCCTTCAGCTCCGCCGCCAGATCCTCGATCTTGGAGGTGGAGATGGGGTCCAGAGCGGAGGTAGCCTCATCCATAAGGAGGACCTCCGGCTTTACCGCCAGGGCCCGGGCGATGCACAGCCGCTGCTGCTGGCCGCCGGAGAGGCCCAGGGCGCTCTTCTTCAGCCGGTCCTTCACCTCATCCCAGATGGCGGCGGCCCGGAGGGACTCCTCCACCAGCTCATCCAGCTTCACCCGGTTGCGGATGCCGTGGGTACGGGGGCCATAGGCGATGTTGTCGTAGATGGACATGGGGAAGGGGTTGGGCTTCTGGAACACCATGCCGATGCGCTTGCGAAGCCAGGTGACATCCACCTCGGGGGCGTAGATATCCTGGTCCCGGTACAGCATCTGGCCCTTGATGGTCACGCCGGGCACCAGGTCGTTCATACGGTTGATGGTCTTCATGAAGGTGGACTTGCCGCAGCCGGAGGGCCCGATGAGGGCGGTGATCTGCTTTTCCGGTATATCCATGGAGATGCCCTTCAGCGCCTGATGGTCGCCGTAGAACAAATCCAGATTTTTAGACTGTAAAATGGTGGTTTCTCCCATTTTTTCTCTGCTCCTTTTTCTGTTGTAGCGCCGGTATCAGCCCCGCTTGAGCTTCTTGCCGGCAAGGGACGCCGCCAGGTTGATAAGAACGGTGATGCCCAGAAGGATGGTGGCGATGGAGAAGGCCACGGCAAAGTTGGCGTTCTCCTTGGCATAGACGTACAGGGCTACGGTGAGGGTGGCGCCGGAGCTCTTCATGATCTCACTGATGCCGGAGAAGTCCTGCATGACGGTGCTCAGGCCCGCAGTGTACATCAGCACCGCGCTCTCGCCCACGATGCGGCCTACCGCCAGGATGCAGCCGGTGACGATGCCGTCCACACTGGAGGGCAGCACCACGGTACGGATCATGTGCCACTTGCCGCTGCCAAGGCCAAGGGAGCCCTCCCGGTAGGATTGGGGCACGGTCTTGAGGCTCTCCTGGGTGGTACGGATGATGGTGGGCAGCGTCATGATCACCAGGGTCAGGGAACCGGCGATCAGAGTCTTTTCAAGGCCCAGGGCAGTGCAGAAGATGATCACGCCCACCAGGGCATAGATGATGGAGGGGATGCCCGCCAGGGTCTCGGTGGCAAACTCGATGGCCGTCACCAGGCGGCGGTTTTTGGCGTATTCGGTCAGGTAGATGGCCGCGCCTACCCCCAGGGGCAGTACGATGATAAGGGATACGAAAATCACAAACAGGGTGTTATAAATGGCAGGTAATATACCCACTGTATCGTTCAGGACGCTCTCCTCGGTGGTAAGGAACTGCCAGGAGATGCCGGGGAGGCCCTTGACGCAGATATAGCCGATGATGAACAGCAGCAGGGCACAGGTGAGGAAGGCGCTGCCGTACAGCAGGGTCCGCATGGTGACCTCATAGGCCCGACGGCTGGGGGAGAGGGTATTTTTATGTTCCATATCAATTCTCCTTTTCCCGCTTGAGCACTACGTTGAGCACCACATTGATCAGCATGATAAAGAGGAACAGCACAAGGCCGATGGAGTAGAGGGCGTTGCGCTGAAGGCTTCCGGGGCTGGCATAGTTCATCTCCACAGCGATACCGGTGGTAAGGAAACGGACGCTGGAGAAGAGAGAGGGCATGTTGGCCACGTTGCCGGCCACCATGATGATGGCCATGGCCTCGCCGATGGCACGGCCGATGCCCAGCACTACCGCCGCGGCGATGCCGCTCTTGGCGGCGGGGACGCTGACCCGGAAATAGGTCTCCAGCTCTGTGGCCCCCAGGGCAAGGCTGGCCTCCTCATACTCCTTGGGCACTGCCTGGAGGGCAGTCTCCGACACGGAGATGATGGAGGGCAAAATCATCACCGCCAGGACGATGATGGCGGCAAAGAGGCTGTCGCCGGCAGGGAGATCAAAGGTGGTGCGGATCCAGGGCACCAGCACCATCATACCCACCAGGCCGTAGACCACAGAGGGGATGCCTGCCAGCAGCTCCACAGCGGGGCGGATCAGCCGCACCATCCAGGCCGGGGCCACCTTGGCAAGGAACACAGCGGTAAGGAACCCTACCGGCACACCGATGACGATGGCGCCGGCGGTACCGTATACAGAGGTAAGGATCATGGCCAGGATACCGTACTGGTCATCCCGGGCCGACCAGGTATCCCCAAAGAGGAAGTTGAGCAGTCCCACTTCCCGGATGGCGGGAATACCGGAGATAATCAGATAAATACTAATGAGCAGCACAAACGCCACCGCGATCAGGCCGCAGACCAGGAAAATGCCCTGCATCACCACTTCGGCCTTCCGCAGTCCCCCGCTCAGCTTCCGCCGGGGTGTGCCGCTTTTCGGGGCGGATGCGCCGGCCCCCTCCCGGGGCAGCGTCAGATTCTGCGCGTCTTTCATAGGATCAAACCAGCCTTTCAAGCGAATCTCTACAGGACAAGACACGTCCGTTGCCGGGCGTGTCTTGCCTGTAGATCTCGGTCAGATATCAGGATCAGGGAGCTACGGCACCGGCAGCGGCGATGTAATCAGCCACATCAGCGCTGGTGGCGTAGTTGAGGAAGTCCTCAGCAGCGGGGGAGAGCTCAGCACCCTCCAGGGTGACCATCAGGAAGGGACGCTGAATCTCGTAGGAACCATCCTTGATGGTGGCCTCGGAGCACTCCACACCGCCGACCTTCACAGCCTTCACGGTGTCATCCACAGCGGACAGGGAAGCATAGCCGATGGCGTTGGGGTTGGAAGCTACGTTGCCGATGACGTCACCGGTGGAGCTGTACTCGTTGGTGTACTTGCACTCGCCGTCCACGCCCACGATCTCCTCGAAGGCGCTGCGGGTGCCGGAACCATCCTCACGGCCCAGAACTGCGATCTCGGCATCCTCGCCGCCCAGCTCGCTCCAGTTGGTGATCTCACCCTTGAAGATCTGAGCGATCTGCTCAACGGAGAGGTCCTCCACGCCGTTGGCGGGGTTCACTACGATAGCCACGCCGTCCAGAGCCACGGTGTGACCCACGGCGCCCTTCTCTTCCTCCTCGGGCTTCAGAGCGCGGCTGGAAAGACCGATGTCCACGTTGCCGGCCAGGACAGCCTCGATGCCGGCGCCGGAACCGGTACCGGAGTAGTTGACGGTGACGTCAGGCTGAATGTCTCTGTAGGTCTCGGTAAGAACGCCCATGACATCCTTCATGGAGGTGGAGCCGTCGGTATTCACGGTGCCGGAGAGAGCGGTGGTGTCGCCGGTGTTGTCCTCGGCGCCGTTGTTGGCGGTATCATTGGTTGCGGTGTTGTTGGTGGTGTTGCCGGCGTTGCTGCTGCCGTTGTTGGTGCCGCCGCAGCCGGCCAGGACAGCCATCATCATAGTGGCGGCCATCAGAAGTGCAAGAAACTTTTTCATACTGAATGATCCTTTCCATTTTTCATTGTCTTGTCCTTTGGAACGGTATCAGCATAACGAAGCCCCGTAAAATCAGAAACCGTGCTTATGTTAAATCGAAGTAAAATGAGTATTTCTTGTAAAATACCGTCATTTTTAATGAGCTCACCACAATTTTATGAACATTTTTCCGTTATTATGCCTGAAAGTTAAATCTTTGGACAGCGGCATCGCAAAGCCATTTTGAACAATTTACCTTCTACTTTACCTGTTTTCCGCCGAAAAAACAGCCTCCCGGCCCTCTTGCGCAACTCTTTTCTTGCACAGCCACCGCTCTTGGTGCATAATAACAGCAAAGACATTTCCCGCCGGAAAGGAGCCGCCCGTCATGAACCGAAAACGCATCCGCCAGATGAACGCCAGCCTCCTGCGCCGCCTGACCACCCGTCCCGCCGTCCTCTGGATGGAGGGACGCCGGGAGGTCCTTGCCCAGCTGCTGGAGGAGCAAAACTACATCCAGCGCTTTGTCCCCCTCTACAATGGCCAGCGCCTGCGCTGCACCGACATACTGGCGCTGTGCCGGGAGGATCTGTGCCGTCTGGCGCCGGAGCCGGAGGAGGGATGGCTCCTTTTTACCTATGACTTCGCCAGAGGCACCCTGTTCCCCAGCCCGGAGGCCGAGGACCGGCGGACCCTTCACGGGCCCGGGGCGGTATTTCTCCTGTCCCTGCTCCAGGTGCTGCTGGACGCAGAGCGGGATCTGGTGCCTCCCGATCCCCTGTGGGTGATCGACCTGCCTGAAGAAGCAGAGGCAGCCGGCAGTCCCCACATGGACAGCTTCCGTCAGTTCTGCCGCAGCTACCGCCGGGAATATATCTATGAGATGATGCGTCTGGGCCTGGAGGTCACCCCCTTCCGCACCCTGGAGCACATCGCCGGCGTCCATTATGTGGCGGTATCCGTGGCCCGGGATCTCCGGCGGGCAGGGGTGGACGTGGATCTGGCCCTGGTATCCGCCAGCGCCGCAGGCCACGACATCGGCAAATTCGGCTGCCGCCCCGGGGAGCGGGTTCCCTACCTTCATTACCATTACACCGACCTGTGGTTCCGCCGCCGCCATATGTCGGATATCGGCTATGTGGCCGGCAACCACTCCGTGTGGGACCTGGAGCTGGACTACCTGTCGGTGGAGTCCCTGATCCTGATCTACGCCGATTTCCGGGTGAAGCAGGAGCGGGGAAAGGATGGCCGGGAGATCACCCGCATCTCTACCCTCACCGAGGCCTTCGATGTGATCCTGGCCAAGCTGGACAACGTCACCGACGCCAAACGCCGCCGCTACACCTTTGTCTACGCCAAGCTCCGGGATTTTGAAAATTATATGCTCTCCCTGGGGGTGGATACCACTCTCTCCGGCCGCCCCGCATCGCCTCCGGCGGTCAAGGACGTGGCCCTCATGAGCCCGGAGGAGGCGGTGGACCTGCTGAAAAACCGTGGCGTGGCCCACAATATCGCCCTCATGCACCGCCTCACCGACCAGCGCAGCTTCTCCGCCTTCCTGGAGCAGGCCCGGGGGGAAACCAGCTGGAAGCGTCTGCGGGCCCGGCTGGGGGTATTTGAGTCCTACTGCGTCTATCTGAGCATCCCCCAGAAGGTGGAGACCCTCAGCTTCCTCTATGAGCTGCTGATGCACCGGGAGGGCGACATCCGCCGTCAGGCGGCGGCCCTCATGGGGGAAATCATCGCCCGCTTCCACGCCGGCTACGCCAAGGAGCGGCCTGCCGACTATGTCCCTGACAGCCGGGCCATTACCGACATGGACCAGTGGCGGCTGTATCTGGGGAAGATCATCGCCCCGGACCACAAGCTCATGGACCAGCACAAGCGCTGGATCAACTTTACCTTGAAAATGGTGGTCAACTCCCTGCTGGAAAAGTGCGAACCGGAGCGGCGGGACCAGTTTATGGCAGCTCTGCTGCGGTACTACCGCCGGCCGGAGCGTCTGGACGACGGCACCGCCTTCCAGTTGCTGGAGACCGCCACCGCCCTGCCTCTGGAGATCTGCTCCTCCCAGCAGCAGTACGACCTGCTGGACTTCGCCCAGTCCCTGTCCCGGCGGGAGGACCTGACGGTACGCACCGCCGCGGTGCTGCTGCTGGACTACCTGGGCCGGCGGCTCACTGTCCGGGACATCATTCAGCACGCCCTGGGGGCGGTACCCTGCGGGGACAGCTCCTCTCTGCGCCTGCTGCGGGATCTGGTGCTGGCAGACCTCACCGGCGGCCAGCTGCCGCCTCTGACAGAGGACGAGATCTCCGGCATTTTCCTGGACAACCTGAAAACCGCCACTCCCTGGATCATCAAGGAGGCCAACATCCGTCTGCTGGAGCGCTCCGCCCGCCGGGACGGGGAGCAGCTGCTCCACATCGCCTCCCACCTCACCAACCTCATCAAGGTCAGCGACCGGGTGACGGTGCGCTACACCGCCGGGGCCGCCCTGCTGCAGGTGGCGCCCCTGCTCACCGTAGGGGAGCGCAATGAGATCGCCGTGGAGCTGACCCGGGGTCTGGAGATCGACCAGCAGGAATTTTCCAAATATATCCCCGGTTATCTGGGCCAGTTCTGCCTGTGGCTGCCCCCGGTGCAGCTGGATGAGCTGCTGGGAGAGCTGCAGCGGTCCCTGTGCTCCTCCAACGACCAGGTGGTATCTGCCGCTCTGGACACCATCGGCGTAGTCTGCGAGAACTACGGCGGCTACCGGGATCGCTTCCCCGAGGAGGACACGGTCTACCGCTCCCGGCGGGAGCGGCTTCTGGGCATGCTTCTCAAGGGCCTTGCGGGCTTCCGGGGCGAGGTACGCCAGGAGGCCATGTATGTGCTTGGCCTGCGGGTATTCGGCTCTGCCAAGCTGGAGCGCCACGAGAAGCGCCGGGCCTTCCGGCTGACCCTGAAAAAGATCCTGGCCCTTACCGGCGGGGACAGCGGCGATGAGCTGACCTTCTACTACCGCTGCGCCCTGCTCAGCCGCCTGTGCCGCTTCCTCACGGAGCAGGAGCTGCTCCACGGAGGCTTCCGCTTCGACGAGCCCCGGCCTGTGGCCTTTTTCCCGGGCACCTTCGATCCCTTCACCCTCTCCCACAAGGGTATCGTCCAGGCCATCCGGGATCTGGGCTATGAGGTGATGCTGGCCATCGATGAGTTCTCCTGGAGCAAAAAGACCCAGCCCCATCGGGTCCGCCGCCGTCTGGCCGCCATCTCGGTGGCCGATGAGTTCCACGTCCACATCTTCCCGGAGAATTTCCCGGTGAATATCGCCAGCCCCCAGAGCCTCAAGGCCCTGCGGGAGGCCTTCCCCGGCAGGACAGTGGCCATCGTGGTGGGCAGTGACGTGGTGGCAAACGCCTCCGCCTACCGCCAAGCCCCCGCCCCCCACTCCATCCACTCCTTTGACCACATTATTTTCCGCCGAGCAGCCGCCCCGGCGGCGGACTGCTCCGCTATCACCGGCAAGGTGACAGAGCTCCATCTGCCCCAGCACCTGGAGGAGATCAGCTCCACCCTGATCCGGGACGCCATCGACCAGGGCCGGGACATTGCCAATCTGATCGACCCGGTGGCCCAGGAGTTCATCTACCTCCACGGGCTCTATCTCCGGGAGCCTCCCGACAAGCCGCTGCTGCGCCGGGAGGGCCTGAGCTTTTCCTGGCCCACCTCTCTGCCCGGAGAGGCGGAGGAGGCGGTGCGCTGTCTCTTGCCCAAGCAGCAGGAGGCCTCCGACCTGCTCAAGGCCCTGTGCAGCACCGGCGACCGGCTGTGTCTGCTGCGGCGGAAGGAGCAGGGCGAGGTGCTGGGCTTTGCCGCCTTCCAGTGTCTGGAATCCCCCCAGCTCTTCCCACGTCTGGGGAGCCCTGAGCTCTCCGGCTTCGTGCGGCAGAACGCCGGGGGCCGCTGTCTCATCATCAGCGCCCTGTCGGTACCCAGAGGGGAAAATCAGGAGGAGCTGGGCCAGCTGCTGCTGACAGAAGTGCTGGCCCTGGGCCTGGGGCAGGAGCTGTCCTACGCCCTGTTCTGCCCCCTGTCCGACAGCGGCACCCCCGCCTGGGTGAGTGATCTGCTGGCCCTCCAGGGCTTCCTTCCGGTGCCCGTAGGGGGACGGCGTGATCTGCTGGCGGTGGATATGCGCCGCCCCATCGTCCTTACCCGCAACGTGGAGACCACCCTCAAATCCCCTCTCTCCTCCGACAGCGGGGTGATCGCCGCCATGGCTGCCGCCCACCGGCGGCTGCAGAAGGAGCTGACCGGCCTGTATCCCGGCTCCCTGGTGCTGTCCATTTCCGCGGCAGTGACCCACCGGCGGCTCCTCCACCGCATCGCCGCCTGCAACGGGGTATCCCCGGAGCAGACGGAGCAGCGGACCCTGGGCCCCTGTATCTGCGTGCCCTTCGGCAAGATCCTGCGGGGGATGGCGGTGCCCAATACCGTCACCAAGACCCTCCATACCGACAAGATCTACGAGCCGGATCTCAGCCGCTATTCCATTGAGGCCTACCCCAACTACTCCCCGCTGGAGGACCAGGCCCGGACCATCCACGCCTTTGGCCGTCCTGCCATTCTGGTAGACGATATGCTCCACGATGGCAAGCGCCTCAAACGGATCGTGCCTCTGTTCCGGGAAAACGGGACCCCCATCCGGCAGGTGCTGGTGGGCTACCTCACCGGCATGGGCCGGGATCTTATGACCCAGATGGGCTGCCCGGTGGACAGCGTGTACTACCTTCCCAACCTCCGTATGCGCTTCGTGGAATCCACCCTCTACCCCTTCATCGGCGGAGACACCGTCCGCCGCCCCCAGCCCATCGCCGGGCGGCTCTTGCCGGGGATCAACCGCATTTTCCCCTACGCCGCCCCGGACTTTACCGAGGACTGCGCCGACGGCTCCACCTACCGTCTGTCCCTGTGCTGCCTGGAGAACGCCCGGGACATCCTCCTGGCCCTGGAGAGTGCCTACCGCTCCCTCTACGCCCGGAACCTGACCCTGGGCCGCCTGGGTGAGGCGGTGATATTGCCCCTGTGTCCCGACAAGGGAGGCTGCATGAGCTACGATCTCAGCCGGGCCCCCTCCTCCTATGTGGAAAATGATATGGAAATGCTCCGGCGGCTGGAGGCCAGCGTCCGCATCGTCATCGGCGGCTGACCGCTCCCCGGCGCACTGTGAGGTACCGATATGTTCTACTACACCTGCGACAACCATATTCTGGCCAGCGAGACGCCTCTGGCCTACGATCCCCTGCCCACCCTGCCGGAGACGGGAGAGATTTTCTGGCTCTTCCAGCGGGAACCCCTCTCCGGCCGGGAGACCTTCGCCGTATCCGATGGCGGCCTCTTTACCGCTGACGAGGACGTGTCCGCCCTCTGCCGGGGGGCGGACATCCCCGACATCCCGGAGGAACTCCGCGCTGCCGCTGCGGCAGGCCGGGTCCGGGCGGTGAACGCCGCCCATCCCCGGTGGCGGGAGCTGCTGACAGACACCTTTCCCGCTGTTCTCCCCGCCGGGAAGAAGTACCGGGTGAACCTTCTGGCCCTGGGAGACGTGGGCAGCACCCTGGCCATGGGCCTGCGCCTCATGGGGGGCGACGTGGTCGCGTCCCTGGGGCTCTGCGACGTGCGGCCCAACGTGCCGGAGCGGTGGGAATTTGAGCTCAATCAGATCGGCATTCCCGGCCAGCCCGACGCCCTGCCGCCGGTATCGGTGGTGGACCTCGACCACCTCTTTGACTGCGACGTGTTCCTCTTCTGCGCCTCCCGGTTCGTGCCGGACACCGACGTAAAGACCGGGGACGTGCGGATGGCCCAGTATGAGAAGAACCGGGAGCTGGCAGCCCTCTATGGAAAGATGGCCCGGGAGAAGCAGTTCCGTGGCCTCTTCTGCGTGGTCAGCGACCCGGTGGACCCCCTGTGCCGTGCGGTGCTCCTTGCCAGCAACCAGAACGAGGCGGGAGAAATGGACTGCCAGGGCCTGTTCCCCCACCAGGTGAAGGGCTTCGGCCTGGGGGTGATGAACGCCCGGGCAGTGTACTACGCCCGGCGGGATGCCCGCTTTGCCGACTTCCTCACCGACGGGCGGACCTTCGGCCCCCACGGGGAGGACCTGGTGGTGGCAAACTCCCTCTCCCGGTACGACGACGCGCTGTCCCGGGAGCTGACGGAGCTCACCACCCACGCCAATCTGGAGATGCGGGCCTTGGGCTACAAGCCCTACGTGGCTCCGGCCCTCAGCTCCGGGGCGCTGAGCCTGCTGCTCCTGCTGCGGGGGGCATGGCACTGCTCCTCGGTATATCTGGGGGGCGTGTTCATGGGCTGCCGGAACCGGCTGGGCCAAAGTGGCCCGGAGATCGAGCGGCTGCCCCTGCCGGAGGCTCTGCTGAGCCGGCTCCGGGAGACGGAAGCCAAGCTGAAAGCTATCCTGTAATTTTGTTTTCCACAACTCACTGATCAAAGGAGGCGGTACGCCGTGTCATTGACGGTGATCCTGCCGAAAAATGAAGAAAGTCCCGCCCTGGCGGCTCTGCTGCGGGAGCTGCTGCCTCCAGGCTGCGCCTGGCGGGACCCCGACGAGGGGCTGGAGGGCCTCCAGGGGAAAAAGCTCTTGATCGCCGTTGCCCTGGACGAGGGGGGCTGCAACCTTGCCTGTTACAAAATGCTGTCGGTCCTCCGGCGGAGCCACGGGCTTCTCTCCGGCTGCACCGCCGCCCTGGTGGTGACGGCCCTGGGAGAGATGTACACCAAGGACGTAGCCCGGGACGTGGTGCTGGCGGCCAATCTGGCGGGCTGTGCCTTTCTGGGGCGGCCATTGGTGGAGGCCACCGGGTCCCTTCGAAACTTCCAGGTCCAGGCCCAGATCCACGGTACCGACGAGGAGACCGCCTTCCGCATGGCGGTGACGGAGCTGGCCGGGCGGCTGATCCGCTGGGAGGGGCCACCGAAGGTCCACAAGATCCTGGCCCTCCACGCCTCGGTCCGCTCCACCAGCAACACCCTGGCTCTGTGGGAGCTGGTGAAGGCGGGACTGCCGCAGGATGTGGCGGTGGAGGAGGTGTGCCTGCGCAACGGCACCGTCACCGACTGCATCGGATGCAGCTACACCACCTGTCTCCACTTTGGGGAAAAAGGGGGCTGCTTCTACGGTGGGCCTATGGTGGAGGAGGTCTATCCCGCCGTCCGGGACTGCGACGCCCTGGTGATGCTCTGCGCCAACTACAACGACGCTCTCTCCGCCAACCTCACCGCCTTTATCAACCGCCTCACTGCCCTCTTCCGGCAGAAAAGGTTCTACGAGAAGCGGCTCTACGGCCTCATCGTCTCCGGCTACTCCGGCGGCGATATCATTGCCCGGCAGCTGATCTCCGGGCTGAACATGAACAAAAGCTTTTTTCTCCCCGCGCGGTTCTGTCTCCTGGAGACCGCCAATGACAAGGGAAGTCTCGTCAAGCTCCCCGGCGTGGAGGACCGGGGCCGGGCCTTTGCCCAACATATCATGGAATAAAAAAGCCCGGCGCTGGCAGATTGCCAGCGCCGGACTTTTTATCCAAAAGGGACTTTGTCCCTTTTGGATGAGGGGTTTCGGCCCGGTGTCGCGCCTCCTGTCTGCTGTAGGCAGACAGATCGACGCTGCGGGCCGCAGTGTGTTTTTCCGACGTACACGCCGCCGGAAAAACAATGTTACTCTTTTTGCCGCCTGCGGGCGACAAACTCTGCGAGGCCATTTCTCAGCCCTAAGCGAAACGTAGTTTCGCGCAAAAGTTTTCTTTTGGTACTTTTCTTTTTCAAAAGAAAAGTACAGCGTCCTCGTATTACTTGAAGTACCGCACCGCGCTGCGGAAGAGGCCCATATCGTAGTTGCCGGGCACGTTCCGGTAGAGCTGCTGGCCCACGCGCTCGCTGTGGCCCATCTTGCCCAGGACCCGTCCGTCGGGGCTGACGATGCCCTCGATAGCCCGGAGGGAGCCGTTGGGGTTGAAGGCGGTGTCCATGGAGGGGTTGCCGCTGAGGTCCACATACTGGGTAGCGATCTGGCCGTTTGCCGCCAGCTGATCCAGCAGAGCCTCCGGGGCAATGAAGCGGCCCTCCCCGTGGGAGATAGGCACGGAGTAGATCTCGCCCACCTTGGTCTCCAGGAGCCAGGGGGAGTTGCTGGTGCACACCCGGGTGCGGACGATGGAGGACTGGTGACGGCCGATAGTGTTGTAGGTGAGGGTGGGGCAGGTGTCATCCATGGCCCGGATCTCACCGTAGGGCACAAGGCCCAGCTTGATAAGAGCCTGGAAGCCGTTGCAGACACCCAGCATCAGGCCGTCCCGGTTCTTCAGCAGATCGTGGATGGCGTCGGTAAGCCGGGGGCTGCGGAGGAAGGAGGCGATGAACTTGGCAGAGCCGTCGGGCTCGTCACCGCCGGAGAAGCCGCCGGGGATAAACACTACCTGTGCCTTCCGAATGGCCTGCTCCAGCTCCTGAGCGGAGGCGAGGAGGCTCTCGGGGGTGAGGTTACGGACCACCACCGTCTCCGCCTCCATGCCTGCGGCCACGCAGGCCCGGGCGCTGTCGTACTCGCAGTTGGTACCGGGGAACACGGGGATCACCGCCAGAGGCTTTGCGATACCCTTGGCCAGCACCGCCGGGGCTCCCTTGTCCCAGGAGATGGGAGCCGCAGCGCCGCCCTCACCGGCCCCGGTGGGATACACCGGCTCCAGAACGCTGTCGTTGAGGTACAGCAGCTCCTCAACAGAGGCGCTGTCGCTGCCGATGGTAATGGTGGGCTCAGCGGTGGTCACACCGATCTTTTCACAGCAGGGGAGGGAGACCTCCTCGGCAAGCTCGGCGATGATCATGCCGGGCATGGGGCCCCACCAGGGAGCACCCGCCTCAGAATCAGAGGCAAAGCCCACATCGTTGCCGAAGGACATCTTCATGACAGCCTCAGCGGTACCGTTCTCCACCGCCCAGGCGGCGAGGACCTTACCTTCATTCCGCAGGCTGCCGAAGGCATCCCAAGCGGCCTTGTGGGCGGCATAGTCGTCCAGGGAACCGCCGCCGAAGGCGTACACCGGGTGACCGGGGGCCTTGAACTCCGGGGTAAGGACCTGAGGAGCCTTCACCGGGGCAATGGCAAAGGAGATCAGCGTGGGGGGCACATCCAGATCCAGGAAGGAGCCGGACATGGAGTCCTTGCCGCCGATGGCGGCGGCCTCCAGGCCCAGCTGGGCATCCAGAGCACCCAGGAGTGCCTGGAAGGGCTTGCCCCAGCGCTGGGGCTCCGTGCGCAGCTTCTCAAAGAACTCCTGGAGGGTAAGATACGCTTTCCGATAGTCCGCGCCGGCAGCCACGATCTTGGCCACCGAGGTAATGACGCTGGCCTGGGCCCCGGTATAGGGGTCGGCGCTCATCCAGTCGGGGTCAAAGCCCCAGGCCATGAGGCTGGCCTGGTCCGTGGTCTGGCCGGGCAGCACCGGGAACAGGGCCGCCATGGCCTGGGCCGGGGTCCGCTGGGTTTCTCCGCCAAAGGGCATGAGGACGCTGCCGGCACCGATGGAGCCGTCAAAGCGCTCGGTCAGTCCCCGGCGGGAGGCGGACTTGAGGCTTCCCGCCATCTCCCGGAGGGTGCTTTTGCAGGTCACGCCCATGGGGCGGTGGGGATCAGGGACAGAGACGGCGGCGTGCTTTACCGCGCCGTTGGTATTGAGGAACTCCCGGCTGAGATCCGCGATGGTCTGGCCCTTCCATTTCATGACCATGCGGGGGCTCTCGGTGACCACCGCCACCTGGTAGGCCTCCAGGTTCTCACGCTGAGCGGCGGCCATAAAGGCCTCCGCATCCTCGGGAGCCACCACTACGGCCATACGTTCCTGGCTCTCAGAGATAGCCAGCTCCGTGCCGTCCAGGCCCTCGTACTTCTTACGCACTGCGTCCAGGTCGATGGCAAGGCCGTCGGCCAGCTCGCCGATGGCCACGGATACGCCGCCGGCACCGAAGTCGTTGCAGCGCTTGATGAGCCGGGTAACGCTGCCGTCACGGAAGAGGCGCTGAAGCTTACGCTCCTCGGGGGCGTTGCCCTTCTGGACCTCGCTGGCCATGGTGGTCAGAGACTTCTGGTTGTGGCTCTTGGAGGAGCCGGTGGCGCCGCCGATGCCGTCACGGCCGGTACGGCCGCCCAGGAGGATCACCACGTCTCCGGGGGCGGGCACCTCACGGCGGACATGGCTGGCGGGCGCAGCACCCACCACCGCGCCGCACTCCAGGCGCTTGGCAATGTAGCCGGGGTGGTAGACCTCCGCCACGTGTCCGGTGGCAAGGCCGATCTGGTTGCCGTAGGAGCTGTAGCCCGCCGCGGCGGTCTGGGCGATCTTACGCTGGGGCAGCTTGCCCGGAGTGGTATCGGCGAAGGACACCCGGGGGTCGCCGCCGCCAGTGACACGCATGGCCTGGTGGACATAGGCCCGGCCGGAGAGGGGGTCACGGATACAGCCGCCGATGCAGGTGGCCGCGCCGCCGAAGGGCTCGATCTCCGTGGGGTGGTTGTGGGTCTCGTTCTTGAACATGAGGAGCCAGTCCTGTGTCTGTCCATCTACCTGGGCAGGAACGTGGATGGAGCAGGCATTGATCTCCTCGCTCTCGTCCAGCTCCGGGAGAAGGCCCCGCTTCTTCAGGGTCTTGGCACCGATGGTGGCCATGTCCATGAGGGTCTGGGGCCGCTTGGCCGCCTTGTCCTCTCCGTAGACCTCCACCCGGGCGGCAAGGTAGCGCTCATAGGCCTCCTTCACCGCCGGGTCGTCGATGGAAATATCATCCAGATGGGTGGAGAAGGTGGTGTGGCGGCAGTGGTCGGACCAGTAGGTGTCCACCACCCGGATCTCGGTAATGGTGGGGTCCCGGTGCTCGTCATCACGGAAGTAGGCCTGGAGGAACTTCAGGTCGTCCAGGTCCATGGCAAGGCCCAGCTCCTCCAGAAGGGCGGCAAGGCCTGCCTCGTCCAGGGCGGTGAAGCCCGTGAGGGTACGGACGCTGTGGGGCACATCGTAGGTGCGCCGCAGGGTCTCAGGTTTGTCCAGAGAGGCCTCCCGGCTCTCCACCGGGTTGATGAGATAGTGGCGAAGCTTCTCCAGGTCCTCCGCGGTCAGGTCTCCCTCCAGGAGGTAGACCTTGGCGCAGGCCACCAGAGGCCGCTCCACGCCGGCCATCAGCTGGATGCACTGGGCGCAGGAGTCGGAGCGCTGATCGAACTGACCCGGCAGGGACTCCACTGCCAGGACCTGCCACTTGCCCTGGGGCATGGGGAAGGTCTCCTCATAGGTCACATCCACCTGGGGCTCGGAGAACACCACGTCACGGGCCTTGTCATAGACCTCCCGGCTGATGCCCTCCACGTCGTAGCGGTTGAGAATGCGCAAACCTGTCAGAGCGGTAAGGCCCAGGAAGTTCTGCAGATCCCCCAGAAGGCTCCCCGCCTCCGGGCTCAGGCCCGGCCGCTTTTCCACATAGATCCGGTATACCATGTTATTTCTCTCCTCCCAGTGCCTCCAGGGCCCGCCGGCCAATATCCCGGCGGCAGAAGGCGTTGTCAAAGTGGATGCGGTCCGCCAAATCGTAGGCGGCGGTAACGGCCTGCCGCAGATCATCGCCCACGGCTACGGCCCCCAGCACCCGGCCGCCGCTGGTGAGAAGCTGTCCATCCTTCTCCTCCGCGCCGGCAATATAGATCTCCTCCCCGTCCTTCAGGGCCGGGAGGGTGATGGGATAGCCTTTTTTGTACTCCTTGGGATAGCCTTGAGAAGCCAGCACCACGCAGCAGGCGGCGCCGCTGCGGAATGTTACCGGCACCTCATGGAGCCGGCCCTCAGCGGTGGCCAGCATGATCTCCAGCAGGCTTCCCTCCAGGAGAGGCAGCACCACCTGGGTCTCCGGGTCGCCGAAGCGGCAGTTGTACTCGATGACCTTGGGGCCGTCCTCGGTGAGCATGAGGCCGAAGTAAAGGCAGCCCTTGAAGGGGCAGCCCTCCGCCTTCATGGCCCGGATGGTGGGCAGGAAGATCTCCTCCATGCACCGCTGGGCGATCTCCGGGGTGTAGTAGGGATTGGGGGCCACAGTGCCCATGCCGCCGGTGTTGGGGCCCTCATCTCCGTCGTGGGCCCGCTTGTGGTCCATGGAGGACACCATGGGGACAATCGTCTCCCCGTCGGTGAAGGAGAGGACGCTGACCTCCGGGCCGGAGAGGAACTCCTCCACCACCACCCGGGTGCCGCTCTCGCCAAACACCTTCTCCTCCATCATGGAGCGCACGGCCAGCACCGCCTCTGCCCGGGTGACGGCAATGACCACGCCCTTGCCCAGGGCCAGGCCGTCGGCCTTCACCACTACCGGCAGGGGGCAGCGGTCCACATAGCGCAGGGCCTCCTGCATGTTGTCAAACACATGGCAGGCGGCGGTGGGGATGCCGTAGCGGGCCATCAGGTCCTTGGCAAAGACCTTGCTGCTCTCAATGCGGGCGGCGTCCCGGGTGGGGCCGAAGCAGGGGATGCCCACCGCGTTCAGGGCGTTCACCGCCCCCAGAGCCAGGGGATCGTCCGGAGCCACCACCGCAAAATCGATCTGCTTTTCCCGGGCAAAATTCACGATCCCAAATATATCCTTGGCCCCGATGGGGACACAGACGGCGTCCTTGGCGATGCCGCCGTTGCCCGGCAGGGCGTAGATCTCCTCGGCGCGGGGGTCCTCCCTGAGCTTGCGGATAATGGCATGCTCCCGGCCGCCGCCGCCGATGACCATGATCTTCATAAGGTCGATCTCTCCTTTTTTCCGATTGTCTCTGTCCCCAATGGACAGTTTCGCCCCTGACGGGGACGGCCGGTGAAACGGCCGTCTCCGCCAGGGGTGCTGTATCGTTTTCCTTAGTGGTGGAACAGGCGCATGCCGGTAAAGGCCATGGCCATGTCGTAATCGTCACACTTGGCGATGACCAGGTCATCGCGGATGGAACCGCCGGGCTCCGCCACGTACCGCACGCCGCTCTTTCTCGCCCGCTCGATGTTGTCGGGGAAGGGGAAGAAGGCATCGCTGCCCAGGGCCACATTGTTGAAGGTGCTCAGCCACACCCGGCGCTCCCGGATGGTGAGAGGCTCCGGCTGGGTGGTGAAGTACTTCTGCCAGTAGCCGTCGGCGCAGACATCCTCCTCGTTGCCGTTGATGTAGCTGTCGATGACGTTGTCACGCTCCGGCCGGCCCAGGGTGGGCAGGAAGGGCAGATTCAGGGTCTTGGGGTGCTGACGGAGGAACCAAGTGTCCGCCTTGCTGCCTGCCAGACGGGTGCAGTGGATGCGGCTCTGCTGGCCGGCGCCCACGCCGATGGCCTGGCCGTCCACCGCATAGCACACAGAGTTGGACTGGGTGTACTTGAGGGTGATGAGGGCCACGATCATATCCCGCTTGGCGGTCTCCGGCAGGTCCTTGTTGGCGGTGACAATGTTCTCCAGCAGATGGGGGCCGATCTTGAAGTTGTTGCGGCCCTGCTGGAAGGTGATGCCGAAGACATCCTTGGTCTCCTGCTCGGCGGGGACGTAATCCGGGTCGATCTGCACCACGTTATAGTTGCCCTTGCGCTTGGTCTTGAGAATAGCCAGAGCCTCGGGGGTATAGCCCGGGGCAATGACGCCGTCGGACACCTCCCGCTGGAGCAGCCGGGCAGTGGTCTCATCGCACACATCGCTGAGGGCGGCCCAGTCACCGAAGGAGCACAGCCGGTCGGTGCCGCGGGCACGGGCATAGGCACAGGCCAGGGGGCTGTCGTCCAGGCCCTCCACATCGTCCACAAAGCAAGCCCGCTTGAGCTCATGGCTCAGGGGGATACCCACAGCGGCGGAGGTGGGGCTCACATGCTTGAAGGAGGCGGCGGCAGGCATACCCAGAGCCTCCTTCAGCTCCTTGACCAGCTGCCAGGAGTTGAAGGCATCCATAAAGTTGATATAGCCCGGCTTGCCGTTGAGGACGGTGATGGGCAGATCGCTGCCGTCCTTCATATAGATCCGGGAAGGCTTCTGATTGGGGTTGCAGCCGTATTTCAGTTCCAGTTCGTTCATGTCAGCACTCCTCTCTCAAACACTCAGTTCCGCGTGGATCTTCTCATCGGGGTAGCGCTCCAGCAGCGCCGCCACCGGCCCCTCCAGAAACTCCGTCACCTGGCCGGGGGCGCGGCCTACATACAGGGCGGGGTCCATCTGCGCTTCGATCTCCTCCCGGGTCAGGGGGAAGAGAGGATCGGCCACGATGCGGTCGATCAGGTCGTTTTGTCCGCCCTCCAGCTTCACCTTGGCGGCGGCGGCGTGGGAGTGGGTCCGCAGGGCCTCGTGGAGCTCCTGACGGTTGCCGCCCCGCTTCACCGCCTCCATCATCACGTTTTCCGTGGCCATGAAGGGCAGCTTTTCCATCACCCGGCGGCGGACCACACGCTCGTAGACCACCAGGCCGGCGGTGACATTGATATAGATCTCCAAAATGGCGTCCACCGCCAGGAAGGCCTCTGCCACGGCGATACGCTTGTTGGCGCTGTCGTCCAGGGTCCGCTCAAACCACTGGGTGGCGGCGGTCATGGCGGGGTTCACCGCATCCTGGATCACATACCGGGCCAGAGCGCAGATGCGCTCGGAGCGCATGGGGTTGCGCTTGTAGGGCATGGCGGAGGAACCGATCTGGTTCTTCTCAAAGGGCTCCTCCATCTCCTCAAAGGACTGGAGGATGCGAAGGTCATTGGCAAACTTGCAGGCGGACTGGGCAAAGCCGGAGAGAACCGCCAGGAAATAGGCGTCGGTCTTGCGGGAGTAGGTCTGGCCGCAGACAGGCACCCACTTGTCAAAACCCATCTCCTTGGCCACCAGGGCCTCCAGGGCCTTGACCTTCTCCTCGTCTCCGCCGAAGAGCTCCATGAAGCTGGCCTGGGTGCCGGTGGTGCCCTTGACGCCCCGGACTGCCAGAGTGGAGAGCTGGTACTCCAGGTTCTCCATGTCCATCATCAGCTCATTCATCCAGAGGGTGGCCCGCTTGCCCACGGTGGTGAGCTGGGCAGGCTGGAGGTGGGTATAGCCCAGGCAGGGGAGGTCCTTGTACTGCCGGGCAAAGGCGCCAAGGTTCCGCAGCACCTGGGCCGCCTTCTTCAGCACCAGCCGGGAGGCGTCCCGGAGGATCAGCACGTCGGTGTTGTCCCCCACATAGCAGGAGGTAGCCCCCAGATGGATGATGCCGGCGGCATTGGGGCACTGCTGGCCATAGGCGTAGACGTGGCTCATGACGTCGTGGCGGACCAGCTTTTCCCGCTCCTGGGCCACCTCAAAATTGATATCTTCGGCGTGGGCCTCCAGCTCCGCGATCTGTTCCTCGGTGATGTTCAGGCCCAGCTGCCGCTCCGCCTTGGCCAGGGCGATCCACAGCTTCCGCCAGGTGCGGAACTTGTGCTCCTCGGAGAAGAGGTACTGCATCTCCCGGCTGGCGTAGCGGGTGGAGAGGGGGGAGACGTAACCGGTACGGTTTGCTTCCATGGCCATCCTCCTTACTGATTCTTGTTGAAAATACGGACGGACTCCTCACCGGTAGCGAGGTCGATCCAGTTGATATACAGGGATACTTTGTTACCCGGGTTGAGGCTGTCCCACACCTGGGCGGCAAAGGCCTCGGGGTCATTGCCGACGGCCACCCGCTCCGGCTCCCCCTGGAAGGTGGGGATGACGGGGTTACCGTCGGTGACATAGGTGTGGAGGAAGTGGCCCACGCCGGAGAGAGCCGGATAGCTGAAGGTGAAGCGGCTGCAGGCCGTACCCTCGGCGTCGGCGCTCTTGAGGATGCTCATTTCATAGGTGAAATCCCCGCCGTCGAAGGTCAGCATGGCGCTGATACGGGGGGTCCAGTTGGGACCGTCGGGCTCGAAGCACCGGCGGGTGAGGGCCTGGGAGAAGCTCTCCCCGGCCAGAAGGCCGTCCCGTACGGTATCCGTCTGGTCGCCGTTGGTGACGATCAGATGGTTCTCCAGCCGCCGGACAGGGTGATAGATGATGAGGCTGGGATCCTTCACCTTGGCGGGGTCAAAGGCCTGGGTGCGGATGCCGTCCTCGGTGGCGGCAAAGATCCGGTTGCGGCTGTTCTCGCTGCGGCCCATGATGAAGTAGGCCACGGCGGCGTGAGTGCCGTCGGCGCTCTTGCCCACCACGATGCCCCGGCCGGGGTAGGGGTTGCCGGCAAGCAGGGCCCCCAGATCATGCAGTGCGTAGGTATCCATGGGACAACTTCCTCCTCGTATTCGTCATTCCTGGGCGGTGCGGACCACTTCCGCCGCCACGATCTCCGCCGCCGCCGGCAGGAGCTTCCACTCGGCCTGCTCCATCACCCGGCGCTGCAGCACCTCCGCCGTGTCGTCGGGGAGGATCTCCACCGCCCGCTGGAGGATGATCTTTCCCCCGTCGGGCACCTCGTTGACATAGTGGACAGTGGCGCCGGTGACCTTGACGCCGTAGTCCAGAGCGGCCTGGTGAACCTTGAGGCCGTAGAACCCCTTCCCGCAGAACGAGGGGATCAGGGAGGGGTGGATATTGATGATGGGGCCGTGGAAGGCCTGGATGAAATCCTTGGAGAGAATTCCCAGGAACCCTGCCAGCACCACCATGTCGATCTGATAGTTCCGAAGGGCTGTGAGGACCTTCTCCTCAAAGCCCGGCTCCTTCCGGGGGATCACAGCGCAGGCCACATCCCCCTCCCGGGCCCGGTGGATGGCCCGGATGCCCGGCTTGTCGGCAATGACCAGGGCCAGGGAGCCGTGGGGGATCTCCCCCCGGTCCCGGGCGTCCATAAGGGCCTGAAGGTTGGTACCGCCGCCGGAGACCAGTACGGCGATCCGGGCGGTCAGCATAGGACCACCTTCTCCTCACCCTGGACGATCTCGCCCAGAATGTAGGCGTCCTCACCCTGCTCTTTCAGGATGGCCAGGGCCCGATCCGCCTGGTCCTTGGGGACCACCACGCTCATGCCCACGCCCATGTTGAAGGTGTTGAACATATCCCGCTCGGGGATATTGCCGGTCTTGGCAAGAAGATCAAAGATGGGCAGTACCCGGACAGCGGAGCGCTCGATTTTGGCGCAGAGCCCGTCGGGGATGCTGCGGGGAATATTCTCATAGAAGCCGCCGCCGGTGATGTGGGAGATGCCCCGGACGGCTACCTCCTCCAGCAGGGCCAGAATGGGTTTGACATAGATCTTGGTGGGGGTGAGGAGGGTCTCGCCCAGTCCCTTGCCCCCCAGGGCCTCAACAGGCACCCGCAGATCCGCCCGCTCCACATTGAACACCCGGCGCACCAGGGAGAAGCCGTTGGAATGGACGCCGTTGGAGGGGAGAGCCAGGATCACATTCCCCGCCGTCATGGCGCTGTGGTCGATGATCTTCTTCTTGTCCACCACGCCCACAGAGAAGCCCGCGAGATCATAGTCATCCTCGGCCATCATGCCGGGGTGCTCAGCAGTCTCGCCGCCGATAAGGGCACAGCCCGCCTGGACGCAGCCCTCCGCCACGCCGGCTACGATAGCGGCGATCTTCTCCGGATAATTCTTGCCGCAGGCGATGTAGTCCAGGAAAAAGAGGGGCTTGGCGCCGCAGCAGATGATATCGTTGACGCACATGGCCACGCAGTCGATGCCAATGGTATCGTGCTTGTCCAGCAGCTGGGCGATGCGGATCTTTGTGCCCACACCGTCGGTGCCGCTGACCAGGACAGGCTGCTCCATACCGGCGGTATCCAGGGCAAAGAAGCCCCCGAAGCCCCCGATATCAGAGGCTACCCCGGCAGTCATGGTCCGGGCGATGTGGGATTTCATCAGCTCCACCGATTTGTATCCGGCGGTGATATCCACTCCGGCGGCGGCGTAACTTTCGGAGCGGGAAGAAGAGTTGGTCGTCATAACTTATTCCTTTCCTGTCCAGCAATAGGTACAGATTTTATCACGATCGATGCCGATGGCCTCCAGGATCCCATCCAGGGACTGGTAGCCCAGGGAGGTGAAGCCGAACTTTTCACAGATGGTGTGTAGCAGGCACTTGCCCCGCTCTGTGGTGCCGTCGGCATACTCCTCCAGGTGGTTCTGGCCCTCATCTCCCTCCAGCTCCTGGACCACACGGCGGGCCAGCAGCTCCATATCGGAGTTGCTCCGGGAGAAGTTGAGGTACTTGCAGCCGTACATAATGGGCGGGCAGGCGGAGCGCATATGGACCTCCTCCGCGCCGCAGCTGTACAGAAACTCCACCGTCTCCCGCAGCTGGGTGCCCCGGACGATGGAATCGTCCACAAAGAGGAGCTTTTTCCCTTCGATCAGCTCAGGAACGGGGATCTGCTTCATCTTGGCCACCTGGTTGCGCACCTCCTGGCTGTCGGGCATGAAGGACCGGGGCCAGGTGGGAGTGTATTTCACGAAGGGCCGGGCAAAGGGCTTGCCGCTGCGGTTGGCAAAGCCGATGGCGTGGGGCAGGCCGCTGTCCGGCACTCCCGCCACATAGTCCACCTTGGGCAGCATCCCCCGGGACACCTCGTCCCGGGCCATGATCTCTCCGTTGCGGTAACGCATGACCTCCACGTTGACCCCCTCGTAGTTGGAGTTGGGGTAACCGTAGTAGGTCCAGAGGAAGGCGCAGATCCGCATATCCTTCCCCGCGGGCACCAGCGTCCGGAAGCCGTCGGCGGTGATCTCCACGATCTCCCCCGGCCCCAGCTCATAGGCGTCGGTATAGCCCAGCTTGTGATAGGCGAAGGATTCAAAGGACACGCAGCAGCCGTCCTTGTCCTTCCCGATCAGCACCGGCAGCCGGCCCAGCTTGTCCCGGGCCGCCATGATGCACTCCGGCGTCAGAACCAGAATGGTGGCAGAGCCGTTGATGACCTCCTGAGCGTAGCGGATGCCCTCTACCAGGGAGTCCTTCTGATTGATGAGGGCCGCCGTCAGCTCCGTGGCGTTGACCTTGCCGGAGCTCATGGCCATAAACTGACGGCCATGGCTGTCAAAATACTTCTCCACCAGCTCCTCGGCGTTGTTGATGATCCCCACGGTGGTGATGGCGTAGAGGCCCAGGTGGGAGCGCACCAGCAGCGGCTGGGGGTCCGTGTCGCTGATGCAGCCGATGCCGCTGCAGCCGTGAAATTCCTTCAGATCCCGCTCAAACTTGGTGCGGAAGGGGGTGTTTTCAATATTATGGATCTGGCGCTGAAAGGTGCCGTCCCCGCCATACACCGCCATACCGCCCCGACGGGTACCCAGGTGGGAGTGATAGTCCACACCAAAGAAAATATCCAGAACACAATCCCGATGAGAAATCGCTCCAAAAAAACCGCCCAATGCTGTATCCTCCGTTTATTTGCCCGATTACTTGCCGAATACCCGGCGCATCATCTCCTGATAAGCTTCCTCCACGTTGCCCAGATCCCGACGGAAGCGGTCCTTGTCCAGCTTCTCATTGGTCTTGGCATCCCAGAAGCGGCAGGTGTCGGGGCTGATCTCGTCGGCCAGGACGATGGTGCCGTCAGGCAGACGGCCGAACTCCAGCTTGAAGTCGATGAGCCGCACGCCGCAGTCGGCAAAGAAGGCCTTGAGGATATCGTTGATCTTCAGAGCCATGGCGCGGATGGTGGCGATCTCCTCCTTGGTGGCCAGCTTCAGGGCCAGAGCGTGGGAGGTGTTGAGGAGAGGATCGTGGAGCTCATCATTCTTATAGGAGAACTCAAAGGTGGGCTCGTCGAACACGATGCCCTCCTCCACGCCGTAGCGCTTGGCAAAGGAGCCGGCGGACACGTTGCGGATGATGACCTCCAGAGGCACGATCTGCACCTTCTTGACCACGGTCTCCCGGTCGCTGAGCTCCTCCACAAAGTGGGTGGGCACACCGGCCTCAGCCAGCTTCTTCATGAGGAAGTTGCTCATGCGGTTGTTCACCGCGCCCTTGCCCATGATGGTGCCCCGCTTGGTACCGTCAAAGGCGGTGGCGTCGTCCTTGTAGGAGACGATGACATAGTTGGGATCCTCGGTGGCGAAAACTTTCTTGGCCTTGCCTTCGTAGAGCTGCTCTTTCTTAACCATGATGGATAACTTCCTTTCCCGTATACTTTATTTGTTTTTCTTACTCTATCTCAATGATATTGGTTACCGCTTTTTCACCGGAGCCGTCCTTACAGCTCCGCCTGAAGCTTCGCTTCCTTTTCGGCGATCTGCTGCGCCATGTCGGCGCGGGCCTTGTCCAGCTTCTCCGCCAGAGCGGCGTCCTCCACCGCCAGGATCTGGGCCGCCAGCACCGCCGCGTTCTTGGCGCCGTTCAGGGCCACCGTGGCCACCGGGATACCGGAGGGCATCTGCACTGTGGCCAGAAGGGCGTCGAGACCATCCATGGCACCGCCCTTCATGGGGATACCGATCACCGGCAGTGTAGTGTTGGCCGCCATGGCCCCCGCCAGGTGGGCCGCCATGCCCGCCGCACAGATGATGGCGCCAAAACCCGCTTTTCTTGCCCCGGAAGAAAATTCCGCCGCCGCTGCCGGCGTACGGTGGGCACTCATGATGTGGGCCTCAAAGGGGATGCCAAAGGCCTTCAGCTGCTCACAGGCGGCTTTGACCTGAGGCCAGTCGCTGTCGCTGCCCATGATGACCGCTACCTTTTTCATACGCGATACCTCCCAAAACAAATAAAGGGCAGACCCGTCCCTACAATTAAGAACAGGCTGCCCAGACGGTCGACATCTAACTTCCGGCCCGCCTGCTCCCATGTGGTCATCCACGAATCCGTCAGTTACCGACGGGCCTTACCTTTTACAATATTAAGCTAACATTTCAACCGAAAAAACGCAAGTCGAAATCCTCCATAATTCTGTATGAATTGTCCAGGCCTTTTCTCAACCCCATCTATGTAAGTTCCATAAATCCTGTTTTTTTTCGCTTTTCTCCTTGACTTCTGCGCCGATCTGTGAGATAGTTTTCAAAGTAAATATTCAGAAGTATGTTAATTTTTAGACATTTTCTGCCTTATTCCCCGGATAATGTTCTAAAAAATAATTTGAGCACCTGCAAAATTTTTTGGTATCGGAAGGAGGTGTCCCCCTGTGACAATGGCTGTTCTCTACTGTGGGGGGGATTCCTTTTCTTCTCCCGCCGGCGGCGGAATGGATACCACTATTTCCGCTGTTCCGGGTGCCGCTGTTTTTCCCGTTTCCGCAGACAATGGTCCTTTTGTCTGTACGGAACGGGTTTTTCTTTTGTCCGGGGAAGATAGCTTTTGGAAAGGAGCGCGCATATGATCAGAAGCTTTGACTGCAAGCTGGTGCTGGAGGACGGCAGCGAGTACCGGGGCTACCGCTTCGGTGCCAAGGTTGACCGGTTGTGCGAGGTGGTGTTCAACACCTCCATGGTGGGTTATCAGGAGATCGTCTCCGACCCCTCCTACACCGATCAGGCAGTGGTGATGACCTACCCCATCATCGGCAACTACGGCGTCACCGACGAGGACTATGAGACCAAGATCCCCACTATCGGCGGCCTGGTGGTCCGGGAGTACAACGATATCCCCAGTAACTTCCGCTACACCAAGACCCTCTCGGAGATCCTGGAGGACTACGGCATCCCCGGCATGGAGGGGGTGGACACCCGGAAGCTGGCCCGCAGCATCCGGGACCACGGCAGCCGCAAGGGCCTCATCTGCGATATCGGTGTGAGCACGGAGGAGGCGCTATCCCGCCTCACCGCCCAGGAGCTGCCCCACGACCAGGTGTCCCGGGTCAGCTGCAAAAAGCGCTGGTACGCCCGCACCAGCAACCACAAGTTCAACGTGGTGGCGGTGGACTGCGGCATCAAGCTCAACATCGTCCGCTCCCTGAACCAGCGCCACTGCAACGTCACCGTGGTGCCCTACAACACCCCGGCGGAGACCATTCTGGACATGGAGCCCGACGGGCTGTTCCTCTCCAACGGCCCCGGAGACCCGGAGGACGTGACCCCCGTCATTGAGCTGGTGCGCAAGCTCCGGGGCAGAGTGCCCATCTTCGGCATATGCCTGGGCCACCAGATGATCGCCTTGGCCTATGGCGGCAAGACCTACAAGCTGAAGTTCGGCCACCGGGGCGGCAACCACCCGGTGAAGAACCTTCTCACCGGCAAGCTGGAGATCACCAGCCAGAACCACAGCTACGCCGTGGATGAGGCCTCCCTGAAGGGCACCGGCCTCACCGTCACCCATATCAATCTTCTGGACAACACCGTGGAGGGCCTTCAGTGCCGTGCCGACAAGGTGTTTTCCGTTCAGTATCACCCGGAGAGCGCCCCCGGTCCCCAGGACAGCGGCTACCTCTTCGACCAGTTTATTGCCATGATGGAGGAGGGGAAGCGCCATGCCTAAGAGAACCGATCTGCACAAAATCCTGGTCATTGGCTCCGGCCCCATCGTCATCGGCCAGGCGGCGGAGTTTGACTACGCCGGTACCCAGGCCTGCCTTGCCCTCCGGGAGGAGGGCTACGAGGTGGTGCTGGCCAACTCCAACCCCGCCACCATCATGACCGATACCACCGTGGCCGACAAGGTGTATATGGAGCCCCTGACGGCGGACTATCTGGCCAAGATCCTCCGCTTTGAGCGGCCTGACGCCATCGTCCCCGGCATCGGCGGCCAGACGGGACTGAATCTGGCCATGGAGCTCCAGCGCCAGGGCATCCTGGAGGAGTGCGGCGTGGAGCTTCTCGGCACCAGCTATCAGAGCATCCAGCAGGCCGAAGACCGTGAGCTCTTCAAGGAGCTGTGCCTCCAGCTGGGGGAGCCGGTGGTGCCCTCCCAGATCACCCACTCCATTGAGGAGGCCATCGACGCCGCTAAAACCATCGGCTACCCGGTGATCCTGCGGCCCGCCTTCACCCTGGGCGGCACCGGCGGCGGCTTTGCCGACAATGAGACGGAGCTGCGGCTGATGATGAAAAACGCCCTGGCCCTGTCTCCCGTCCACCAGGTGCTCATCGAAAAGAGCATCCGTGGCTACAAGGAGATCGAATATGAGGTGATGCGGGACGCCAACGACACCGCCATCACCGTGTGTAACATGGAGAACATCGACCCGGTGGGCATCCACACCGGTGACTCCGTGGTGGTGGCCCCCAGCCAGACCCTCACCAACAAGGAGTACCACCTCCTCCGTGACAGCGCCCTGCGGCTGATCCGGGCCCTGAAGATCGAGGGCGGCTGCAATGTCCAGTTCGCCCTGGACCCCCAGTCCTTCCAGTACTATGTCATCGAGGTCAACCCCCGGGTGTCCCGGTCCTCCGCCCTGGCCTCCAAGGCCAGCGGCTACCCCATCGCCCGGGTGTCCGCCAAGATCGCCGTGGGCATGCGTCTCGACGAGATCCGCATCGCCAACACCCCCGCCTCCTTTGAGCCGGCTCTCGACTATGTGGTCACCAAGATGCCCCGGTTCCCCTTCGACAAGTTCAACTCCGCCAGCAACATCCTCTCCACCCAGATGAAAGCCACCGGCGAGGTCATGGCCGTGGGCCGCACCCTCCAGGAGAGCATCCTCAAGGCGGTGCGGAGCCTGGAGATCGGCGTGAGCCACGTCTACATGAGCAAATTCGACGACTACAGCGAGCGCAAGCTCCTGGAGTACATCCGCCTGGGCACCGACGACCGGATCTTCGCCATCGCCGAGCTCATGAGCCGGGGCACCGACCTGGGCCAGATCGCTACCGCCACCCAGATCGACATGCTGTTCCTGGACAAGATCGCCAACATTGTCCGCTATGAGGAGGAGATCAAAGCCCGGCCCTGGGATGTGGATATGCTCCGGAAAGCCAAGCGCAAGGGCTTTTCCGACAAGGCCATCGCCTGGCTGTGGAAGTGCACCGAGCGGGAGGTCTTTGACAAGCGCAAGGAGCTGGGCATCTTCCCGGTGTACAAGATGATCGACACCTGCGCCAGCGAGTTTGACAGCTACATCCCCTATTTCTACTCCACCTACGAGGAGGAGAACGAGTCCGTCGTCTCCCCCCACAAGAAGATCATCGTCCTGGGCAGCGGCCCCATCCGTATCGGCCAGGGCGTGGAATTCGACTACTCCACCGTCCACGCCGTCCAGACCATCAAGAAGAGCGGCTACGACGCCATCATCATCAACAACAACCCGGAGACCGTCTCCACCGACTACACCTGCAGTGATAAGCTCTACTTCGAGCCTCTGACGGTGGAGGACGTGATGAACATCATCGAGCTGGAGAAGCCGGAGGGCGTCATCGCCTCCCTGGGCGGCCAGACCGCCATCAACCTGGCCCAGCCTCTCCGGGAGCACGGCGTGAAGATCATCGGCACCGACTGCGACGCCATCGAGCGGGCAGAGGACCGGAAGGTCTTCGAGGAGGTCCTCACCTCCCTCAACATCCCCCAGCCCCGGGGCGAGGCCGTCACCAGCGTGGAGGACGGCGTCCGGGCCGCCGCTGAGATCGGCTACCCGGTACTGGTGCGGCCCAGCTTCGTACTGGGCGGCCGGGCCATGGAGATCGTGGCCAATGAGGAGATGCTCCGCCGCTACCTCAAGACCGCCGTGGAGGTGGACGCCGACAAGCCGGTGCTGGTCGATAAGTACATCATCGGCAAGGAGGTGGAGGTGGATGCCATCTGCGACGGTACCGATGTGTTCGTCCCCGGCATCATGGAGCTGGTGGAGCGCACCGGCGTCCACTCCGGCGACTCCGTCAGCGTATATCCCACCTTCTCCATCTCCCAGGCAGTGAAGGATACCATCCTGGACTACACCAAGAAGCTGGGCCTCGGCATCGGCATCGTGGGTCTCTACAACATCCAGTTCATCGTGGACCGGCAGGACAAGGTGTACATCATCGAGGTAAACCCCCGGTCCTCCCGGACGGTACCCTTCCTCTCCAAGGCCACCGGCTGGTCCCTGGCGGACATCGCCACCAATGTGATCTTGGGGGAGAGCCTGAAGGACCAGGGCATCAACGTGCTCTATCCCAAGGAGAAGGAGCGCTGGTACTGCAAGGTGCCTGTGTTCTCCTTCAGCAAACTCAGCGGCATGGACACCTACCTCTCCCCGGAGATGAAGTCCACCGGCGAGGCCATCGGCTACGACGACCGGCTGCCCTACGCCCTCTACAAGGCCATGGAGGCTGCCGGCATGAAGCTCCAGGACCACGGCACGGTGCTCCTGTCCGTGTGCGAGGAGGATCTCCCTGAGGCGCTGCCTCTGGTACAGCGGTTCTACCGCCTGGGCTTCAACATCGAAGCCACCACCGGCACCGCCCACTATCTCAAGGAGCACGGCATCCGCACCCGGATGAAGAAGGACTACACGGAAGATCCCTCCGACATCACCACCGCCATGCGCAGCGGCAAGGTGGCCTACCTTATCAATACCCGGGACCCCAACTCCGCCGCCCATGTGAACGCAGGCGTGGAGATGCGCCGTCTGGCTATTGAGAACAATCTCACCACCCTCACCTCCCTGGACACCGTCAAGGCCCTTCTGGACGTGCTGGAGGCTATCTCCAGCCGGATCTCCACCATCGACGGCTGACAGACAGGGAGACAGGCAATCGTCTGGAGGAGGCCTGCCAGCCTCCGATCCCGGTCACAACTGCAAAGCAGCGCCCCGGAGGCACATCGCCTCCGGGGCGTTTTTCCGCTCCGCGTCACCGTTCCCGGGGACAGGCACGGACCGGTATTTTTCCGCATAAGACAGGGTAGGGCCCCATGGGGTCCGGAGAAGGAGGGACCATTTGTGACCTTACTATCCCGGCTGATCGCCGCTGTAAAAGGGGTAACGTCCCTGGGGCTGGGCGGCGAGGGTTTGCCCCGGCCTGCCCGGCTGGTCTACGTACTGCTGACGGCCCTGGGGACCATCTTGGCTACGGCCGGCGTATTGCTGCTGCGGAAATTTTTCGGCGCTGAGGGCATATTCATCCTGGGAATCATCGGGGTGGCGGTATTCTGGGGGTGGGTGCTGCGGTGGCTGTATACCGACGGCCGCATCACCTTCAGCCATGTGCTGGTGGTATGGCTGATGGCCTCCGGCACCGTGATGGGCGGGGCCAGCTACTATCTGGCCCTTCGGGGCGTCACCGATACCCTGGAGACCCTGGCCCACTATGTTATGGTGGAGACGGTGGCCGGCAGCGCAGGCTATCTGGCCAAGAGCACCATGGAGAACGTCATGGGCCGCAAGACCCCGCCTCCAGGCCAGGATGCCTGAGTCCGGGCGGGGGACAGCAGGCCATGGTCAGGGGAGTATACTTCTTTTATGCAAATAATTTATACTTTCGTAACATCCTATGCTAGTTTTGTTAACAACCCCCGTGTATCATAAATCTTGCAAGTGACAAGAGCTTCTTTTTCATCCAATCCTCCAATGTATAGGAAAACCAGGCTGCCTTTGCTGTTGGGCATCCTGGTTTTTTCCTGTTCATGCGCCTGTTTCTCCAGTAAGAAAGCCGCCCGGTTCTCCGGGCGGCTTTCTTCCGTCTGTTCTCAGCACAAGCCGGTGATCCAGGCGGCGATATTGTTCCACAGCAGGCTGTATCCGTCCCACTGCGTCATGGCGGCCGGCGCCCAGTGGGCAGCGCAGTCCATGGCATACGCCACCGCACGGCCCTGGCCGTATGTCCAGGCGGTGATCAGGGGATCTCCCTCAAAGGACACCAGGACCTGGCTGCCCTCCTTAGCCGTCAGCTTGTTGTAGCCCAGCACATAGGGCCACTGGGCGGGCAGGCCCTCCAGAATGGGATGGCTGCCGGGGACACAGGTCAGATCCGCCCCCTCGGGCACCTCCTGCCGGTCGTCTCCCGGCAGGATGGTCACGGGGAGAAGCTCCTCAATGGCCGTCCCGTGGAAACGGGCCCGGGCATTGATGCCCTGGAAAGACATATAACCGCCGATCATGGCAAATCCGCCGCCGCCGGCTACATACTCCCGGATCAGCTTCAGCAGATTGGGCACCCGCACACCGGTACGGACCATCTCAGGGATCAGCAAAAACGTATCTGCGCCTACATCGCTGAGAATGACCGCGTCATATTCCCGCAGCTCCTCCAGCGTTCTGGGGAATCGGGCGGGGATACGATGGCAGGGGATATGGTGGAAGGAAAACCGCTGGGGGTCCAGCAGCGCCTCGATTTCCCCCGCGTGCTCATTGTACCGGATACCTGTAAACAGGTCATATCCTTTAAATTCCGTTGTCTGTACAAAGCAGGATTCTCCTGCAAACAAAATCTTTTTCTTCATACCGTCTCCTTATGGATCATCAGGCCGTTCCTACCGTCAGCAGGATATTGGCGTATGGGCGGATATCTCCGGTGGAAATGGCCAGGCGCACTTTCTTCCCGCTGCTGGCCTCATAAAATGCCTCCCGGGACAGCATGGTCATCTCCACATCTTTCAGCAGCGGGGCGTAGGTAAGCGCCGCTTCCGGCATACAGCCCTCATCGGTAGCCATGACCTGAGCGCTCTCCACTTCCACCAGGGTGAGAAGGGCACGCAGCACCTCCTGCACCGTGGGCAGATTCCGGCTCAGGCCCAGGAATATCTTTTCCGCCTCACCGCTGCGGCTGCTCAGAGGATAATTTCCATCAGCGATCAGGATCTGATCCCCATGTCCGCACAGGGCCGCGGCGGCGGCAATCCCCGGGTGGATGCAGTTTCCTTTCAGCATGGCGATACCTCCTCCGGCCGCAGCTTCCCCAGCGTCCCACCGGGGTGCCGCTTGACATACTCCTCCGGCGTGAGCTGGTTCTCCCCCTGGAGAATGGTGCTCAGGCCCTGGAGCACCAGCATTTCCGCCAGAATGGACGCTCTGGGCGCACGGTTGAGAGGACCGCCTTCCGCCGACACATGGGCCAGAAGATGGACCTGCGCAAATTTCGCCAGCCAGGAATCCGCGTTGCCGGTCACCGCGATGATGTCGCAGCCGTTATTGTGGATAGCGGCAGCGGTGGCCTTCATCTCCGCAGTCTCCCCGCTGTTGGACACGCAGATCACCACGTCCCCCGGCATCAGCTGGCCGCAGGAGCCGTGGACTGCCTCCGTCCCGTGGAGGTAGTAGGCAGGTGTCCCCGTGGAGGAAAACAAAGACGCCATGTAGGTAGCCAAATGGGCCGGCTTTCCGATCCCGGTGATATGGAGCCGTCCGCCCTTCTGGCGGCACTGACGGATCAGAGCCACAGCATCTCTGTAAAAGTCCTCGTCCAGCGTCTGCAGCACCTGCTCACACTCCCGCAGACAGACGCTGCGGTATGTATCCAAATGATCTGTCATGCTGTTTTCCCCTCCTGTAGCACGGTATAGATCTGCCGGAATTTCGTCTGTTCCTCTCCGCTCCAGCCGGCAGCCACCTCTTCGATGGTGGGAAGGCTGGGCTGCGCTCCCATGCGGGATACGGTGATGGCCGCCACATCGTTGGCAAATTCCACCGCCTGGCCGTGGCCGGCGCCGCAGCACACCGCTGTGCAGAACGCCGCCACAAAGCTGTCTCCCGCAGCGGTGGGATCTACCACCGTCACGCCCTCACGGGCAGGGCAGAGCAGGAATTCCTCTCTGTCCCCAAAAGCCGCTCCCCGGGAACCCAGGGTGATAAGGGCGTGGTCCACCCCCATCTCCATCAGCTTGGCCGTGGCCGCCCGGACCCGGTTTTCCAGCGTCTCCCCGCTGTCGCAGTCAATGGATATGCCGGTAATGTCCGCCGCCTCATGTTCATTGGGGGAAATATAGGTGATGTTCTGCAGCAGTTCCAGAGGCAGCTTGTCCGACGGCGCTGCATTGAGCATCACCGGCACGCCCTTGGCTCTGGCATAGCGGGCCACCAGAATATTGATCTCCATGGGGATCTCCAGCTGGAGAATGACCATGTCGTAGTGGGCAATGTCCTCTTCCAAAAAGGCCACGTCCTCCGGCCGGATGGCCATGTTGGCTCCGGGGACCACGATGATCCGGTTGGCCGCCGCAGTGCCGCAGCGCTCAATGATCACGTTGCCCACCGCAGAGGGAACGCCGCCATCCTTTTTCACTTCTCCGATGTCGATACCCGCCTCACTGGAGGAGGCGATCAGGCGGCGGCCGAACAGGTCGTCTCCCACCTTGCCCACCATGGTCACCCGGGCGCCCAGCCGCGCCGCCTGGACCGCCTGGTTGGCGCCCTTTCCTCCCGGCGCCATCTGGAAATCACAGCCCAGGACCGTCTGCCCCTCAGAAGGGAACTGCTGTGTGCTGGTAATCAGATCCATGACAAAGCTGCCGACTACCAGGATTTGCGGTATATGTGCCATAAAATGTCATCCTCCTGTTGGCAGGGCCCTCAGCTCTCATGTTTGACCACACAGCCGCCGCGCATGACCATCCGCACCCGGCTGAGGGCAGAGATATCCTCCAGAGGATCGCCGTCCACACAGATAATATCTGCGCACTTGCCTGCCTCCAGAGTACCGATCTCATCCGCCAGACCCAGCAGGGCAGCGCTGTCCCGGGTCACGGCAAACAGGGCCTGCATATTGCTGGCGCCGATCTCCTCGATGAAGTACTTGCACTCCAGCCACAGCAGGGTGTGGTTGAGGTCCGTGGCCAGGGCAAATTTGACGCCGGCCTTCAGGGCCTTGCTCATCACCCGGCGGGTCTGCTCTCTGGCACGCCACACCTTCTGGTGCCACCACTCCGGCAGCTCCTCCCACTTGTGGGTCTTGTTGGTGGGGGTCTCAAAGCCCCGGACAGGATCAAAGAACAGGATCAGGTTGGGGTCGCTGATATAGGCGCCTTTTTCCACAAAGAGGGGAATATCATCCTCCTCGATCAGATTGGCATGCTCCAGGGAGGCAAAGCCCGCTTCCAGTGCCCACTTGACCACATCGCCGCCGATGCAGTGTCCGCAGACCTTGAGGCCGGCCCGGTTGGCCTCCTCCACAGCTACCATCAGCTCCTCTTTCGTATAGGCGGACACCTGGGTCAGATCGCCCTTGAGGTAGTCCAGGGCAGAGGAGCCCCGGGAGATATTGGAGATGAACATCTTGATCACATCGGCGCCGTGATATACGGCCTCACGGACACGGCGGCGGACCTCGTCAGGACCGTCGGCGGTCACCGCCGCCTCAGGGGCCGTCCCGTGGCTGGGCCGCAGGGCCTGGGCCGCCACCAGAAGGCGGGGGCCTACCACCTCGCCCCGGTCAATGGCATCCCGCAGGATCACATCCACAAATCCGGTGCCGTCGCCCAGGGACCGGGCAGTGGTCACGCCGCACATCAGATCGTCGTGGAGCGACACCACGCCCCGGATGGCCCGCAGGGCATCCGGCTGCAGGTGCTGCTGGCCTACCGTCTCCTCGCGGCGGCAGTCCTCACCGATGTGCAGGTGGGAATCGATCAGGCCGGGCATCAGCGTGCCGCTGCCCAGATCCAGAACCTGAGCGCCTTCCGGCACAGGCAGCTGGGATGCAGGACCTACCTGACGGATCCGTCCGTCCTCAACGATGACAGCGGCGTTGGAAATGGCTTCCGCGCCTGTGCAGTCCACCAGTTTTGCCGCTTTCAGATATGTTACCATAAGAAACGCTCCTTTCCTGACCCGGTCAGTTCTTTCTGGATTGCTTCAATCCTGAAATGATGATAATGATGATGGTGAAAACATAGGGTGTCATATCCACCAGCTGAGAGGGGAATCCTACGCCCTGCAGCTGGATGGCCGCGCTGCTGGTCAGGCCGAAGAGGAGGCTTGCCAGAGCAGTCACCGGGATATAGGCGTTGCTGAACCCCACTGCGGCAACGGCAATGTAGCCGCGCCCGGAGGTCATGTTCTCCGTAAACATGGAGAGATTGCCCACGGACAGGAACGCACCCGCCAGGCCGCAGGTCACACCAATGATGATCTCTGCCAGGTAGCGGTAGCGCACTGTGCGCAGACCGCTGCTCACCAGGGCCTTGGGGTTTTCTCCCAGGGCCCGCAGCCGGAATCCCAGCGGGGTGCGGTACATCAGCAAAAACAGCACCAATACCAGTACCCAGGATGCATACACCAGGATATTGTGGCCGCTCAGGCAGCGGAGAACAGGGATCTTGTCGATCAGGGGAATGGTGATCTTCCCCAGAGAGGGGGTAGCGGGATTATAGAAGGAACCGCTGCCGCCGAATACCGGCTCCAGCAGCCATCCCGTCAGAGCAATGGCCAGCATATTGAAGCCGAAGCCCAGAATGATCTCATTGGCTTTGAGCTTGATGAGGAAGAAGCCGTAGAGCAGGGCCATGGCCACAGAGGCCAGCACAGCCGTCAGAACGCCGGCAGCGGCGCTGCTGAGGTAGTAGCTTCCCACCACGCCGAAAAAGGCGCCGATGAGCATAAAGGCCTCCATGGAAATGTTGAAGTTTCCGGACTGAGAGCAGACCGCGCCGCCCAGGGCACACAGCAGGATCGGGGTCGCCAGGCTGAGGGCCGTGGTGAGCGTGTGTTCGCTGAATAATACGTCAAACATTCTCAATCACCCTCCCTGTGCTGCTTTTTGATGCGCAGAAGCTCAAACAAGCCGTCCGCAGTAATACAGATAACGATAATACCGATCATGATCCGCATGGTATAGGCAGAAACGCCGGTATTGCGGACCATGGAGCGGGCGCCGCCCTGAATGGCTCCCATGAACAGGGAGGAGAACAGGATACCGATGGGATTGAGACGGCCCATCAGCGCCACCATGATGCCGTTGGGGCCCATCTCCGTGGAAAAGCCATGGATATACTGTCCGTTGACGCCCATGGTCTCAGAGGCACCGGCAATAGCCGCGATGCCGCCGCTGACGATCAGGGACCAGAACTGGATCTGCTTGGTCTTGACGCCGCCGTACACCGCAAACTGGCTGGAAATACCCAGCATCCGGTGCTCATAGCCGTACTTGGTGTGCTTGCTGAAGATATAGAACCCCACCACCAGCAAAAGGGCGATAAACAGGGACGTATTCAGCTTATAGGGCTCCAGGAGCACGCTCAGCTGGGCGGACTCCTCGATCATGGGCGTACGCACCTGCTGGGCAGCGGAGGACACATCCTCCGGCAGCTGGAAATACTCCGTCACCAGGAAGGAGCACAGCAGCACCATAGCATAGCTCTGCATCCAGGTGATGATGACCTCGCTGACTCCCCGGCGGGCTTTCAGATAGGCCGGGACCAGCATCCACAGGGAACCCACCAGGAACGCGCCGAACATGCACAGCGGGATGTGGACGATGGAGGGCAGGCCCTTGATGGTACCCAGCAGTCCCGCCGCCAGAGCTCCGCAGTAGACGCATCCCTCCAGGCCCATATTGAACAAGCCCGCTTTGAAGGATACGGCGGCGCCGATACCCACGATGATATAGGGGACTGTCCACCGCAGGGTGGTAAAGATCTCCAGGGTACCGGAAAAAGCGCCCAGCATCAGTTCCCGGTAGGCAGCAATGGGATTCTCTCCCACGGCGATAATGAAAATACTGCTGATCACAAGGCCGATCAAAAACGCCACTACCAGGCGCAGCAAAGATTGGACCCACTGCTTATTCATTGTTTTCTGCGCCTCCTTTCGGCTGAATGCCCGCCATCAGCAGACCGATGGCATTGCGGGCGTCAGGATCTTCCGGGTTCACTTTTCCGATGATCCGGCCCTCAAACATGACGTATACCACATTGCTCAGTGTCAGGACCTCGTCCAGATCCGTGGACACCAGGATCACACCGTATCCCTGCTTGCACTTATCCAGCAGGGTGTGATGGATAAAGGACTGGGACCCTACGTCCACTCCGCGGGTAGGCTCCTCCGCAATGATCAGATCCTTGGCCAGATTCAGCTCTCTTGCCAGAATACACTTTTGAATGTTGCCGCCGGAGAGGTTCATGATCTCGCTGCGGGGGGACGCTGTCTTGATATGGAAAGTCTCGATCAGGTCATCCACCAGCTTTTCCAGCCGCTTCTGCCGCATGAACAGCTTCCCGGCCCAGGGCTCCCGCCGGTGGGCGCCCATGATGATATTGTCGTAGATATCGGAGGTGGAGCTGATACCCAGGATATAGCGCTCACCGGTAATATGGGCAATGCCGATCTTCCGCATATCCGCCGCGCTGCTGCGGGTGACATCCTGATCGCGATAGGTCATCGTTCCATCTGTCACCGGCGCGCCCAGCCCCGCGATCGCCTCTACCAGCTGCTCCTGTCCATTGCCGCCCACGCCGGCCACGCCGATGATCTCGTGCTCATGGAGGTCAAAGCTGACATCCTGGATGCACTTTCCCGCGGCGGTCTTGGCTGTGGTCACATGGTCCATCCGGAAAATCACGCTATCTGACTTCTCCATCTCGCTGTTGTGCATGATCCGGTCCGCAATGTTGATGCGCTGGCCCACCATCTTCTCCGCCAGGTCCTCAATGGACGTCTCCTCCGTCGTCACGGTGCCCACTACCTTGCCCTTGCGCATGACAGTGACCCGGTCGGCCACATCCATCACCTCGCGGAGCTTGTGGGTAATAAATATAATAGAGCGGCCATCTGCCTTCAGCTCCCGGAACGCACGGAAAAGCTCCGCGGATTCCGCCGGCGTCAGCACTGCCGTAGGCTCGTCAAATATCAGTATCTTTGCCCCGTGGAACAGAATTTTCAGAATCTCCACCCGCTGCTGCATACTCAACGGGCAATCCTGGATCTTCCGGGTGGGGTCGATCTGCAGCCCGTAGCGCTGGGATATCTCTTTCGTAATTTCGATGGCTTTGGCCTCATCCACAAATACACCGTGCTTTGTGGGCTCAAAAGAAAACACCAGGTTCTGTGCCACCGTAAAGGAGGGGACCAGCATAAAGTGCTGGTGCACCATACCGATACCGTTGGCAATGGCCTCGCGGGGAGACCGTATCCGTACTGCCTTGCCATCCAGCAGGATCTCGCCGGAGTCCGGCTGGAGCATCCCGTAGAGGATGTTCATGAGCGTACTTTTTCCCGTACCATTTTCACCAACTACCGCCAGGATCTCTCCCTCATTCAGGGTGAGATTTACATGGTCGTTGGCGACAACAGGTGTTTCAGGATGCGGAAATACTTTTGTAATGTCTTTTACCTGAAGCACCGTTTTTTCCATATTCATCACCGCCATTTTAAATATAGAGTTTCTCTGCTTGGCTCACGCCTATGCAGGCCGGACGTGAAAAGGGGAGGGGGTGCGTCCTTCCCTTGCAGACACACCCCCTGCCGGCAATTACTCTGTTTCCGTTGTCGTGGGGATCTCGATCTCACCAGCAATGATCTTCTGCTCGATATCCTTTACCTGCTGGATGATCTCCTCACTTACCAGCGCCTCATTGATAGCGATGACCGGCATGCCCTCCTGGAGGCCATAGTAGACCTGCTCGTTGTTGAACTGGCCGTTTACCGCCTGGGAAATGGTATCGTAAGTGGCATAGCCGTGGTCCAGAAGGCTGGAGCAGATGATGTTCTCGGGAGCCAGGGAGGACTGATCCACATCCACGCCGATGGCATAGAAGCCCTTGTCCTGAGCAGCCTGGAACACGCCGAGGCCTGTCTGGCTGGCCGCCTGATAGATCACGTCACAGCCGCGCTCGTTCAGGCTCAGGGCCAGCTCCTGTCCCTTCAGAGGATCGTCAAAGGTATTGGCCCAGGAGACCATCAGCTCTGTGCCGTTGTCCACGTAGTTGATGCCCGCCTCATAGCCGGCCAGGAACACCTTGATGCCGGGGTTGTTGCCGCCGCCGATGAAGCCGACCTTGCCGGTCTCGCTCATCAGAGCCGCCACAACGCCGCACATGAAGGAGCCCTGCTCAGAACGGAAGTGAACAGGCTTGAGGTTGGGAGCCACTTCCTCGCCCTGGAGATCGATCCACAGACCGATGAACATCGTATCGGGGTAGAGGACACACAGCTCCTTGGCAGCCTCCAGGAAGTTGTCGTACACAAAGTAAATGATGTCGTAGCCTTCCTCACACAGGGCCTGCATCTGATCGTAGTACTCGCTGACCTCAGTGCAGACGACAATGTTGACATCCAGGCCCATTTCTTCCTTCAGACGGTCCACACCTTCCAGGGTGTTGAGGTCCGCAGGCTGGGTCATCTGCCGCATGGACATCAGTGCCACCTTGGGCAGCTCTCCGCTCCCCGTATCCGTGTCTTCGCCCTGCTGATTGTTGGTCTGATTGTTGGTCTGGTTGTCGGTCCCACCGTTGTTGGCAGCATTATTGCCGCTGTTGCCGCCGCAGGCGGCCAGAGACAGCATCATCGCAAGAGCCAACAGCATACACGCAAGTTTCTTCATGTTTTTTCTCCTTTCATTCCGTCAAACTGCTATTTCAACCCGGACAGCCATATATTTCTGCCCGGAAATTGAACAAACTGTCCGTCTTTTTGGACAGACTATGAAAACCACTGGACGAGCTTACATCCTTAGGGTATAATACTTTTACAACATTCATCGATAAGGAGCAGTCAACATGGCCCATAAACACTACTATCTGGACGAGTCTTCCGCTGCGACTGTCTCCATTTCTCCGCGGCTGAAATACACCGGCAGCGTCAGCGACGACCCCACCTGGTTCAATATCGAGCACTCCCATAACTTCTGTGAGATCCTGTACGTTCTCAGCGGCCAGGGCACTGTCCGCATCTACGGCCAGGAGCATCCCATCCATGGCGGGGATCTTATTATTTACAACCCCTTCGTCACCCATCAGGAGCGCTCCGATGAAAACGATCAGCTCCACTTTCTTTTCTGTGCGGTAGACGGCTTCCAGCTGGAAAATCTGCCCCCCAACTGCCTGATCCCCGAGGATATGTTCCCCATCATCAACGCCGACCGGTACAAGCAGAAACTGGACCTCTACTTTATGGATCTGATCAATGAGACCTCCAGCGGCATCGCTTACTGCAAAAATATCAGCCAGAACCTTCTCAATGTTCTGCTGGTGATGATCCTGCGCATTACCATGACCACAACGCCGGACCCGGTACAGCTCTCTCCCGCCTGCAAAAAGATCAAGAACTACATCGACCAGAACTATATGTCGTCCATTACGCTGGAGTCCCTCTCAAGCGCCATCTATATCAGCAAGGATCACCTGTCTCACCTTTTCAAAACAGAGACCGGTGTATCTCCCATCCGCTATGTCATCCAGAAGCGCTGCGAGGAGGCCAGCCGCCTGTTATTGGAGACGGATCTCTCCGTGAAAGAAGTTTCCCAGCGGGTAGGCTACGACGACCCGGTTTACTTCAGCCAGATCTTCAAGAAGGTGACCGGCATCTCTCCCAACACCTACCGGAAACACGAGCGATCCTGACCACCCCAGCCGGATGTCTGTAGTATATCGTCGAAAAGCAAAAATTGTCCATGGAATATACTGTGTGGAAATGTGGGATTATTGTAAATTTCCCATTTGACTTTAGTTATCCTGTCGAGGCAAGCAGATATAACACGAGTTTATTTGGCATAAATCACAACCCCCCTTTTTATGAGGAGTGAAAATCGCCGGATATTATCCCCCCGCAGCTTCGGATATCTGTCATTTCCGCCAGTTTCTCTCTATTTTCTATATTGTCAGCTTGCTGACCGAAAAGTTTACAAAGTTCTTAATATGACCAAAGCAAAAGGCGTCCCGAAACGTTTTTCGTTTCGGAACGCCTTTGTTTATATTCACAGAGCTCCACGCCCATAAAAAACTTGCCAGTGTCCTATCAGGCAAGCAGGCAGGTGCTCACCATCTGCTAAAACAAAACGCACCCGCAGTAAATCACTGCGGGTGCGTTGGCGCAGAAGGAGGGATTTGAATTTCATTTTTCCTGTCCTTCTGCTTCTTTTTTGCTTATTTCCCGTGTATTTGTGTCCTAATTATAAAATTTATAAACTAGCTTCTCATCGGCTCGGCACCTTTCCGCTCAGCTTATCTGTTTTTTTAAAGGGAAAACACAAGGGAAAACTTTCCGAATCATCTTTTACTAGGGAAGCGCAGTTTTCCATCACAAACAAAGCATTAGCAAAGTTCACCAGCTATGTTCGCCTGTTCAACAACTTGAATTACATTTTCCAATTAAAGAGGTGTTCTTTTCCTTTGAGAGTACCTTTTATCCCCTGGTAGATATTGATAACACAGATTTACCGCATAGTTCTAATATAAGGCTTCCCTAGAGCTGCCGGGTCGGAGTCCGTCTTTTTAATAGCGCCGATGACCAGTACAGCGACAGTTAGCATATATGGTAGGCCCGTGAAAAATTGGATTGGCAAATCAACACCTAACGTTTGCATTTTAAATTGAAGGGCGTTGGCAGCTCCCATAAACAAAGCAGCAAGACATACCCCCACAGGATGCCTTCGGCCAAATACGACCAGCGATAGTGCGATATATCCTCGTCCAGAAGTCACATTCTCAGAAAACATTCCCAGTTGACCAAGCACCAAGTAAGCACCACCTAGTCCGCTCATAATTCCGTTGAAAGCTGCGGCGAGATACTTGATGCGAAATACCGGCAAGCCAACTGTATCGGCTGCTTGGGGATTCTCTCCTACAGAAGTCAGAGATAGCCCCCACACGGTTTTCTTTAGAAACAAAAGAATACCAATTGCAAAAAGATAAAGCAAATATGTGATAATATCTTTATTGAAAAAGGCATCACCAATTAATGGGACTTTACTGAGAACGGGGATTGTAAGCACAGGCAAAGTGGAGATTTGGGGATATGTTCCGGAAGTTTGATTTACGATAACTTGAAACAGATAGCTTGTTAGCCCCAAAGCAAATAAATTCAGCGCTGTACCAGTTACATTCTGATTTTGCCTCAAGTAAATTGAGAAAAACGCATGAAGAAGACTGAAACATACTCCTGCAAGCATTCCACATATAAAGCCCAGAAAAAGGCTATCACTTTTATACGCCGCGGCAAAGCCAAAAAAAGCGCCTGCCAGCATGTTTGCTTCCAGTCCGATATTCAAGGTGCCAGCCTTTTGAGAAACTGTCTCACCTAATGCTGCATACGCTAAAGGAACTCCCATCCGAACAGCGGCGGAAAGAAAAGAGGCCAAAAACGTCATATTTAGAATTTCATCCCACATATGAACGGTTTCCTCCTTTCTGTTTTTGTGAAGAATGCATTTCTGACCAGATCTGTGGCAAAGAACCACACAGAATCATAAGAACAATAAACCCAATAATAATTGATACAATAGAGCTCGGGACACCCAAAGACCGCTGCATTGTAGCCGCGCCAACCTGGAGTGCTGCCAATCCAATGGATACCAGCATTACTCGAATAGGATGGTTGAAAGCAAGCAATGCTACCAGAATAGCTGTATAGCCATTTCCTCCAGATATTCCTTCCAGAAGACGGTGCTGGACGCCAAAAACTTCATTGAAACCAGCCAGACCTGCTAAGCCACCGCCTATAAGAGCAGAGAACAGAAGACTTTTGGGGACGGAGAGGCCTGTACAAAGAGCAGCGCGCTTGCTAAGCCCCACCATTTGCATTTCAAACCCTAAAGTGGTTTTGTATAACAAAAACCACAGGACTATTACCGCCAGAATTGCTACAATAGTGCCACCGTGGAGTCTTGTCGGACTCAACAGCAATGGAAGTGTCAGTTGATCGGGGATCTGCGCGCTTTGGGGAAGAGAACTCCCGTCCTCTTGCAGAATTCCTCGTACACAAATCCCTACAATCATGATGGCAATATAATTAAACATAATTGTGTTGACCGTTTCAGAAATGCCCAGTCGGCTCTTCATCCATGCAGGTATAAGGACCCACACCCCACCCGCTAAAAATGCTGCTACAAATGCCAGAAACAGGCGCAGAACACCAAGGCTTTCCGGCAGCAGCAGAGCAGCGGCAGTAGACGCCAGCGCGCCCATATACAGTTGCCCCTCTGCACCTAGGTTCAGAAAACCAGCGCGAAACGTAATGGCCACGCCCAATCCCAGCAGCATCAGAGGTGTCGCCCGTACAAACACCTCTGCAAAGCCGTGTGCTGTTCCAAATACACCATAAAAAAAAGTTTTTACCGCTTGAATAGGACTGGCACCAGAAAGCAATACCAACACAGTAGACAACAGCAAAACTGCGAAAATGCGTATCAACGCAAAGGCTACTTTATTTTTTACAGACATGTCTGAGCCTCCTCCAGCGGCATTCCTCCCATCATCAGGCCCAGCAACTCAGTAGACAGACCTGGCACATTGGAAACAATCCCCATAATTTTTCCGCTGTGGATAACGGCTATTCTATCAGATAGCGCCAGTATTTCTCCTAAGTCGGTGGAAACCAAAAGGACACTCTTCCCTTGGTTTCGCCGCTCCAGTAATTGCTGGCGTAAATACTCCGTTGCACCAATATCCAGTCCACGGGTGGGCTGACAAGCTATGATCAAATCACCTTCTGCCTGCAGCTCTCGAGAAAGGATCAATTTCTGTTGGTTACCACCAGAAAGCACCCTCACCTTAGCAGTAAGGGCGGGAATCTTTACCTGATAAGCGTCCACAAGCGATTTAGCATTGTTTTGAATCTCACCAGACCGCAAGAGCGGCCCTTTGGCATAGGGCGTGCAGTAATATGTGCGCAGTGCAGTATTTGCTGTTATATCTGCGTCCATAATTAGACCGTCCTGATGCCTATCCGAAGGGACATAAGCAATCCCTTTCTCCCAACGCTTCCGAATTGACAGATGCTGGATCGACTCCCCATGAAAAAGAATGGTACCTTTGGATTGTCGACGAATACCCGTAATAACTTCCACGAGTTCTCCCTGACCGTTTCCATCTATTCCCGCCACTCCAAGAATTTCTCCGCTGTGTACGGTCAGATTGATATTATCCAGCAAAGGAAGCTGCACTCCGTTCTGCAGGGTCAATCCGCACAGTTGGAGTATGTCTTGGTCTTTCTTTGTTTCTGTACGGATATATCCCTGTTCCAGAAAATCGCGCCCGATCATACAACGGGAAAGCTCCCGCTCATTGGTCGATGCAGCATCCAGTGTACAGACTTTTTTCCCATCCCGCAACACAGTTATCCGATCGGCAATAGATAGAATTTCAGACAAATTGTGTGCAATAAGAATAATGCTGTGTCCTTCCTTACGCAGCATACGGAGAATATGGAAGAATTCCTTTGTCTCCTGAGGTGTCAATACGGAGGTGGGCTCGTCCAAAATCAAAAGCCGCGCATTTCGAAACAAAGCCTTTAAAATTTCAACACGCTGCTGCTCACCTACGGATAGTTGATCCACGCGTTTTTGCATATCGATATGAAGTCCATATTTTTCACAGATTCTGGAAACCTGTTGTTCCTGCATTTCTCTGTGTATGAACGGGTATCCATCCATATGCATGCCGAGGAGGATATTTTCTAATGCGGTCATTTTTTTCACCAGCATAAAATGCTGATGAACCATACCAATACCGAGAGAAATTGCTTCATTGGGCTTATTTATATGAACAGGCTTTCCACACCAAGAGATGCTTCCGGCCTCCGGCCTGTAAAGTCCGTATAGGATGTTCATCAGTGTGGTTTTGCCTGCACCGTTTTCGCCCAGCAAAGCGTGGATTTCTCCTTCCGCAATAGAAAGATCCACACGATCTACGGCGCGTATCCCTGGGAAGTCCTTTACGATACCTCTCATTTCTAACAAATCCATGGCACACTCTCTTTCCCGTGGTTCGGGAAAACGACCCCCCTTCGCATGGTTCTGCCGGTGCAAAAGGGGGCCGTTTCCTATAAACTGTGTTATCAATCCTCGGTGGGTGTCTCAATGACCGGTACAACCAACGTACCATCAATGATCTGCTGTTTCAGATCCTCGATCTCGTCTTTTACATCCTGAGGGATTTTGTCTTCGAAGCTGTGGTAAGGCGCCAGGTTGACAATACCTTCTGCAAAACCATAGGACTGAATACCGCCTTCAAATTGACCGTCCACCGCATTGCCGACAATATAGAGCAGTACGTCACCGAAGCTGTACATGTCGCTGCAGACAACAGTGTCCGGGGCTAGATCGTTCTGGTCAGCCGCCGCGCCCATGGCCATCTTTCCGCGCTCCTCACAGGCCTTGATAGCACCGGTTCCGGCGGTATTGGCCCCATGGCCGATTACGTCTGCTCCCTGGTCTAGCATGGCAATTGCCGCTTCTTTGGCAAGAGCCACGTCAGTAAAGGATTCACAGTACGTAACGAGAACCTTCACATCGGGGTTTGCAGCTTTTGCACCCAACTTAAAGGCCTCTGCAGGTTTGATAATGGACGGCTGGGCAGGGCCTGCCACAAACCCGACAACACCACTCTCCGATAACCGTGCAGCCAGGTATCCCAGCAAATAACGGCTCTGCTCGTTGGAGATTTTGCAGGAAAGTACATTCTCTGCAGAGACATCTCCTTCAAATACAATAAACTTCACATCGGGGTATTTTTCCGCCACGCTCAGCGCCGGGTCGCCAAATTGGAACCCCAGCCCGAAAATCAGATCATACCCTTGGGCAGCATAGTCAGTTAGTGCTGCTTCCATATCCGTAGTCTGCAAGTTCTCCGTGTAGGAGAATTCCACCCCATATTGTTCACCAGCTGCCGTCAGACCATCGTATGCCAGTTGGCACCAACCCCCATCATTAGCCGGACCAGTTAGACAAAGCGCTACTTTCAACTTTTCAGAACTGTTGCCATCGTTCCCCTGGGAGGTGTTCTGCTGAACGTTATTCTGACCGCAGCCAAACAAGAGCAACACCGTGCACAGAGAAAGCACATAAACCAGAATGCGTTTCATATCTTTTCCTCCTGTCTGTTAGCAGGTAGCATAAAATACTCCTGCTGGTTTTTTTTATTATCAGAGATATTCTTCCCTTTATGTCAATATCCAATCTCACTCCATTTTATTTGAAACGTAAAGTTGCCTATATATTGTTAGGTGGACATATGGTATGGGATATGATATACTTCCCTCATGAAAATTGGAATTTTTTCAAAAATGACTGGACTGTCAGTCCTGACAATCCGGTACTATATGGATTTGGGGTTGCTGTCACCCAAGCGAACAGAACGAAACTGGGATTTTTCTCAGGAGGATCTGTCGCGCGCTGCGGCAATTGCGCGATATAAAGATTGCGGTTTTTCCCTGCAGACTATTGCAGACCTCCTTGCATTCAAACAAAATACGGCTCTTTCTCAGGAAGAAAGCAGCTGTCGCGCAGCGCTTCTGCTGGAGAATGAAAGAAACCGTATTCGCAACAGCCAGAAAGAACTAGTTGACTCTCTGGATAAACTGAATGCTATGATCCGTGATATCGAAGGACAGGTCGTAACGGATGTATTCAACGGTATCCCCCTATATCTTTTCTCCCAGGTTTGCTGCCCGTTCTGCGGGAAGCCTCTTAGCTGGACACAAATTCATATGGAAAACAACCAGGTTTGCAGCGGGGCCGGAAACTGCCCGTGCGGCTTTCGCGCAGCAGTGCGAGAAGGAATCCTTATTGTGGAAGATATCCAGGCGCCGCTGATTCCTCCGGTAGACCGGCATTTGGCAACTTTGCAGCAGCGGTCGCCTCAGGATGTCAGCTATATCGAAGGATTTAACCAATGGATCAAGCTCCAGCTGGACCAACTGGAGCTTGACGGAAAGATTATATTTGAGGATGTACTGAATACCGCTTGCTTTTTGAATCGTGCGATTGCTGAACTGCCCAGTAATGCGTATTATATTTTGTGCGATACTGACTTGCAGATAGTGCGCTACTATATGGCCAGCATCCGCGCAGCCTATCCTGACGGAAACTTCCTTTTTCTGGTGGATGACGGAATCCATCACCCTTTAAAAGCTGGATGTCTGGATATCATTATTGATTATGCTGCGTCCGAAGTTTACCAGAAGTATGGTTATTGCTCATCCTCAACGCCTTTGCACCGGTATGCTCACAACGGAACTATCATAGCAGGACGGTTTTCCAGGCGATGCAAAAAGCAGCCTGGAAAGCGCGATCCAAAAGAGGACACGCCTAGCCGGTATAATCTCCAGGTATTGCTCCAGGATATGCAGAATAATGGGATCACTCTTTTGGAGGAAAAAATCGGCAGCAGGAGTGTAGACCCCAGTGTATACACAGGAGCTCTCCCAGGCGATATTATCAAACCATACGCATTCATTGGCCGCTGGAAGATCCCATGAGTTCCTGCTGGATCTGGTCCAAAAGGGCCTCTTGACGGCGCGCATTTTCTAATTGTTGGGCGAGCCGTTCCTTTTGCCGGTACAGCATATGCAGATAAGAGTCGGCATCTTCCTTTTGTGCCAAATTGAATTTGCGGCGCAGCGTCAATAACCCGTGAATTTCATCCAAAGAAAACCGCAACTCCTTTAGTTCCATAATCTGCTGCATATCTTGGACACAGCTTTCAGAAAAAAGGTATTGCCCGTTGCGGGTCTCTGGAATTAATATCCCACGGTGTATATAGTAGCGTACCGTGGAGGCAGCAATATTGAACCTCCTGCAGAAGGCTCCAATCCGCAGGAACTCTTCCATATCTCTTTCTCCTCTCGTAAGCAAGCCGGTTTATACCGGCTTGCTGTTTTTATAAAGGAAAAGCATCTAGTTCTCTTTAAGTTTTTTTGCTATCTCTTTCAGATTCGCCCTTGACATAAAGAGTACCACAATTGATTTAATTATGCTAGTAGCAATCAAAAACGGAAGAAGGGAACTGCTGCCATGGAACAACTGCTGTTTAAAAATGTGCGCGCTATTATTACCTGTGACCCGGAGGACCGGGTTTTCTACGATGCGGATATCTTGGTGGAAGGTCCTGCGATTTCAGCAATCGGTAAAGATCTGGATGCCCCCGGCGCCCAGGTAATAGATTGCTGTGATCAGTTTTTATATCCCGGACTTATTAATACTCACCACCACTTTTTTCAGGCGTTTGTCCGAAATCTGATTACGATAGACCGCCCCAACATGACAGTAATGGAGTGGCTTGCCGAGGCCCAAAACACGTTTCAAATGGTGGACAGCGATGTCATTTACTATGCATCTCTGACTGCCATGGCGGACCTGATTAAGCACGGATGCACCACCGCCTTTGACCACCAGTACCTATATACCGCCCGGACCGGTACGGAACCGATCGACCGACAGATGGAAGCAGCGGCAATGCTCGGAATGCGTTTTCATGCAGGGCGAGGCGGCAGCACGCGATCCATAGAAGAGGGAAGTTTCGTTCCACAGACCATGTGCGAGACTACGGAAGCCTTTTTGTCGGATTGCGAACGAGTAATTCATCGCTATCACGATTCCAGTCGCTATTCCATGCGGCAGATTGTTATTGCACCCACTCAACCCTTCAGTTGTAAAAAAGAAACATTCCAGGAAGCAGTACATTTGGCCAGGAAAGAGGGCGTACGCCTCCATACGCACCTCAATGAAGGAGAGGTTTCTCAGATGCTGGAGCGGTGTGGGCAGAGGACATTGACTTGGGCTGCTGAGACAGGATTTATCGGACCGGATGTGTGGATTGCACACGGGAGAGAAACCACACCAGACGAATATCATATCCTTGCCCAAGCAGGTACAGGTATCGCTCATTGCCCGGCCCCCACTTTATATGGTGCTACCGAGATCCTGGATATTCCTTCTATGGAAAAGGCAGGGATTCTGATTAGTCTGGGTACTGACGGTTGCTCAACCAACGAAGGCTCCAGTATGCTGGAGACCCTTCGCCTGGCCTATCTGATGCAGACTTTCCGCAATGTAAAGCGGACAGGTTGCCCCCGTCCCTACGACATTTTAAAAATGGGTACAGTTAATGGCGCAAGAACATTGGGAAGAGACGATATTGGCTATCTGGCTCCTGGTATGGCTGCGGACTTCTTCCTGATAGATGTGGGGACATTGGAATATGCCGGCGCGCTGCACGATCCAAAAAATATTCTCCCAAAGCTGGGTGTCGCCGGACCTGTCTGGAAAACAGTTATCAACGGAAAGATTGTCTATGCGGATGGAAAGTTCCCGGGAATTGATGAGCGGCAGTTGGCGCGGGAAGGAGAAGCGGTCTGCACCCGGGTCCTTCGTCGCAACTGCAGCGTTTTCCAACGTCTCGCAGAAGAAATGTAAAACAGGAGGAACTGTTATGTCAGAGATGCCATGTACATGCGACCTTCTGATTCAAGGTTGCTCTGCTATATTGCCCGGATTTCGCCTTTTAGAGAATGCCGCTATTGCGATCGACCGTGGAATCATCCTGGAGGTTGGCACTGCGGAACTGCTGCGCAGACGTTATCAGCCTAGAGAAACCTTTCATGCAACTGGGAAACTGGCTATGCCTGGAATGTATGATTGCCACACCCACACCGTACAGCAACTACTCAAAGGTGGGACTGTGGATGAGCCACCCATAATATGGCGCAGAATTTTGGTTCCCTACGAGTCTCAGTTAACCCCGGAGGACAGATATCATGCTGCTCGGCTGTACTGTTTACAGGCACTGCGGGCAGGGATCACCATGTTTGCAGATGCTGGAAGCATGGACATGAGTGGGACTGCCCAGGCGGTGGCAGAGACCGGGATTCGTGCCGCTATTGCCCGTGTCGGGCGAGATTTGGACCCAGAGCTTCCCGCCTGCATGTGCGATACTTCCGCTGAACGCTCCATTGCTGCCATGGAAAATTTTTATCGGGAGTATCATGGAAAGGCGGACGGACGGATCCACGTCTGGTTCTCTCTATCCTCGCCTATGTCCTCATCTCCGCAGTTGGTGGAAGGAGTCGCTCAGGCGGCTAAACAGCGAAAAACGGGAATCCATATTCATTTGGGTGAACATCCCGCAGAAGTGCAGACATGTCTCGCCCGATGGGGACTTCGTCCCCCAGATTTTCTGGACAAATACGGTGCACTAGGGCCAAATGTAATAGCCGCTCACTGTATTCAGATCACGGATTTTGATATTCGCCTAATGGCAGAACGCGGTCTCCATGTCATACACTGCCCTACGGCCAATTTGCCTACCCAAGGGGTTCCCAAGCTGCTGGCTGAACGAGCAGCTGGATTAAATATTGCGCTAGGGAATGATGGTGCCTCCAGCGCCAAGCAGGATCTCTTCGGTCAAGTGCAGTTGCTAAAATATGTAACGCAGGCGGTTTATGGTACGCCGGTTTTTGAACCAAACGTCCTGCCCTTGGCTGAAGGTTTTCAAATGATGACACAAAATGGTGCTCAGGCTCTTGGTGTCGGAGACTATCTGGGGTCACTTACCGCAGGAAAATTAGCAGACATCGTACTGCTGAAAACAGAAACCGTCAATTATCAGCCTAGTCGCCGCCCTCTTCATACCATTATGATGACTGCGTCGTCCCAAGATGTGTCAGATGTTATTATTGGAGGACGCGTTGTTCTGCATAATGGGGAGTTTACAGATTTAGATGAGGAAGAAATCCTTTTTGAAGGAAAAAAGCAGCTTCAACTTTTATTGAACCGTACTATTTTTTCCTAACATCTTTTGTAGAATAGATGAATGGGCAGTCTGAAAAAGCACGATACCAGATAGATCCGTTTTACCAATTCCCCGGCGGAAGGATGCTCCTTCCGCCGGGGTTTTCTATGATGCTGTGGTTTACCCATCTGTGCCGCCCAGGATCTCCGCCACCAGCCCTCCGCCCAGGAGGACGCCGGCACGGAAGACGGACTCCTGCTCCCGGAGATCCCGCCGGGCCCTCATATTCTCCAGCGCCTCGTACAGATCCCTCTGCTCCGGGGTGAAGCCCTCCAAAAGAGCTTCCTCCGCCCGGACCACCTCCCGCGTCAGCTCCGGGGAGAGGTCTCCCTCCCACTCCCACTGCTGCCACAGCCAATGGATCCAGTCCCTCATGGCAGGCACGCTCCGTACAGCCAATCCTCGATCTCCTCCGGGGTGTAGCCCTCAGATTCCAGCCGGGCCACGTCCTCTCCACTGTACCCGAAGGCCCCTGCCAGAGACTGCAGCTCCCGGCCCCAGCCGCCGGAGAGAGGATACCAGCTCCGCCGCCAAAACAGGCCCTGATCCAGTCGGCTGTCATCGAATCGCCCCCAGCTCCGCTGCCCGGCGCTGTCGATCTCCAGGATCTGTCCCTGGCCGATGGGTACCTTCTCCTTCTTCCCCCGGAGGCCCGCCCGGGCCGCTGCCCGGGTGAGGATCTCCTCGGTGGAGGCGTAGAGGTACACTCCACTCTCCGGAAAGTGCCACAGGGACAAAGGGTTATTGCCTTTGAGGAAGAAAAGGCTGTTCTGATCCGTCAGGACGGTGAAGGTGAAGGAGCCCTCCAACTCCTCCGCCATGGCAGCCAGGGAGGTATGGGAGATCTCCCCGGCCTCCTCCAGCAGCTGCACCGCCACATAGGAGTCGGTCTGTACCCGGCTCCCGGGCAGGCAGTGGGTCCGGCGCAGGGCACTGTCATTGTGAAGCACGCCGTTATGGGCCAGGGCGAAGGAGGTGGTTCCAGCTTTCCCTGGGAAGGGGTGATTGTTCTGGTTCTGCTTCTCGCTGCCCTGGGTGGTCATCCGGGTGTGGCCCATGAGGATCTTTACCTCCCCGGGAAAGCGAAAGGCAAACCGCCAGGCGGCACAGGGGGCCTTCCGGATGCCGATGCGGCCCTTCTCCACCCAGGCAAGGCCCGTGGCGTCAGTGCCCCGGATCTGGGCCTCCCACCCCAGGGCCTGGATGATCCGCTGCTTTTCCTTTCTGGTCAGGGAGCCCCTGGGATCCAGCAGTCCAAAGATGGCGCACATACTCACACCTCCTCTTCCGCCGCCACAGGGGCGTTGGTGTAGAGCCGCCGCTCCTTGAGGTACTGCACCAGCTCCGGGCAGTCCTGCTCCCGGAGGGAGGAGACGAAGGTGGTCCAGGCCAGGCCCTGCATCTCCTCGTCGGAGAGATAGAGGGCCAGCTGGCAGATCTTGTCCACCAGCTCCAGGGAGGCCAGGAGGGTGTTCCGCTTCAGAGTGCCCCGGAAGATGCGGAACTCCACCGTGGCGGTGTTCTGGAGGTTGACGCAGGTGTAGCGCCCGGCGTGGCCGGACTTGGCCCGGTCCAGGATGTCCCGGGGGCAGTCCCGGTAGCCGTACCGGGCGGCCCAGCGGTCCAGCTGCCGCTGGGTCCGGCGGCTGAATTTGAGGAGCTCCTCCCAGTGCTTCTCGAAGAAGTACAGCACCCGGGCAATGGCCGCCTCCTGGTGGGCATAGGTGTCCCCGAAGGCCTCCCGGCTTACATGGATATGGAGGCCGCAGGTACCGGACTGGTGGGAGAGGTAGCCCATGTGGACGGCCTCCCGGAGGAGGGCCTCCCAGGGCATCTCAGTGCGGTGGTAGCTGAGGGACATGGGGTGGGTCACCAGCTCAAAGCCGTCGTCCAGGGAGCCGTCGTGCTTGCAGTAGAGCCGGGGCTGGCCCTGGTTGGCGATGGCCAGAAGGCGGCGGGCGTTGTCGCTGTCCTCGCCGGCCTCGTCGATCTCCAGCTCCACGCCGAAATAGAAGGGCCCATCCCCCCAGAAGAAGGGGGATGGGCGGTAGTAGTAGTCGTGGATAGGCTTTTGACCGGCAACGGTCAGGTAGCAGTCCGGACAGTAGGGCTCATCCTCGTCATCGCCTGAGGGCAGGTAGCAGGCCTGGTGGTTGGGGATAAGGGCGCCGCAGCGGGAGCAGGTGGTGTAGCGGTCCTCCAGGCAGGTGAGGCAGAGGGGAAGGTCCCCGGTGCCGGCGTTGTCACGGGGGTGGATGGTCTGGCCGCAGCAGCGGCAGGTGATGGGTTCCAGCATACTAGATTCCTCCTGAAAACAAAGTAAGGCCCCAGGGAGCTACCCTGAGGCCTTCACGGTTATAATATATAGCTCAAATAGGCGGAGGATCAGACGGGGAGGGGGCGGGGGAGGACGATGATGCTGCCGCCGGGACCGGAGAGGAATAGCTCCGGAGTGCGGAAGACCCGGGCGTACCACTCAAGCTGGTCGTCTGTAAGGCTCTCGAAGTGCTCACTGTCCGGCGGCGCGGCGCAGAGAAAGAAGTCCCCGGCAATGATGTTGTAGATCCCACCGGTATCCGGGGAGCGAAGGGCACGGTTGAGAGGGAGGTGCAGAAGCTTCCCCTCCTCGTGACAGATGAGGGCCACCGGCTCCTCGAAGGGATAGACCGCTTGGATGGGGCCACCGACAATGCGCTGCATGGCATCGAGGGTATCTTCAATGGTAATTTTCCGGGGTACTTGACCGGGGGAGACAAGCAGGATCGTCATAATTATTTCCTCCATAAAATGAGATAGCTGCCCGGGGCAATGCCCCGGGCAGCTTCATGGTTATAATATATTTGTAAAAGTCCTTGAAACTCAGAAATCGCAGAAAAACAAAGAGGACACTACTGTCTATAGCATGTAATATAATTATTAGCATTTGCTTTTGCAATTTTCTTTGTTTTGTATATTGATTGAATTGTCTTGTATGCAAAATAATTATCGCAAGATCTTGCGATATTCCTTGTGCATAATGACACGTTTTGCTATAATTAAATCAAATTATCATATCCTGGAGGACACGCAAATGGCTGTTTCATACAACAGACTTTGGAAATTGCTGATCGACAAAAAGATGAGTAAGGCAAACCTGCGAAAAGCAGCTGGGATTGCCCCCAACACGATGACAAAACTAAGCCGTGATGAAACAGTTACCCTTGCGGTACTGGAAAAGATCTGCGCTGTGGTCGATGCGGACTTTGGCGACATTATGGAATATATTCCGGAGGAAAAACATGATTAACATTCGTAAATTAGAAGCTGAGCTGTGAGAGTCTGCCGACCTGCTGCGGGCAGGTTCCAAGCTGACCTCAAACCAATACTGTATGCCCGTCCTTGGCCTGATCTTCCTGCGCTATGCTTACAGCCGGTTCAAGCTGGTAGAGGCGGAGATTCTGAAGGACCGCCCCATGCGCGGCGGACGGGTGCTGCCGGTGGAGGCCAGCGACTTTGCCTCCCGCAGCGCCTTGTTTCTCCCCCGTGAGGCCCAGTATGCCTATCTGGTGGAACTGCCGGAGAATATCCCCGCCGCCGGGCTGACCAACTGGCGGGGCGAGGTCATGAACAGCCTGGGCGAAGTGGTGAACAACGCAATGGAGCTGGTGGAGCAGCAGAGTGAGCAGCTCTCCGGCGTCCTGCCCAAGGACTACACCATGTTCTCCGATGAACTGCTGGCCGAACTGCTGCGGATCTTCAACAACAGCGCTCTGGACGAAGTGGGCGGCGACATCGTAGGCCGGATCTACGAGTACTTCCTCAATAAATTTGCCAAGAATATCGCCCAGGATGACGGCGTGTTCTTTACCCCCAAGTCCCTGGTCAAGATGATCGTCAACGTGCTGGAACCTACCCAGGGCGTCCTGCTGGACCCGGCCTGCGGCAGCGGCGGTATGTTTGTCCAGACCGGCGACTTTGTGGAGCACGCCGGGATGCTGGCCAACAACACCATGACCTTCTATGGGCAGGAAAAGGTGGAGTACAATGCCCAGTTGTGCCTGATGAATCTGGCGGTACACGGACTTACCGGCGTCATCAAATCCGGAGACGAGGCCAACACATTCTATCACGATGCCCACAATCTGGCGGGTGAGTGCGACTATGTGATGGCCAATCCTCCCTTCAATGTGGACAAGGTGAAGTCGGAGTCCGCTCAGAGTGCCGGGCGGCTACCCTTCGGTTTGCCCTCTGTCAACAAGAACAAAGAGGTGGGCAACGCCAACTACCTGTGGATCTCCTACTTTTACGCCTACCTGAATGAGCAGGGCCGGGCGGGCTTTGTCATGGCCTCCTCCGCCACCGACAGCCAAGGTAAAGATAAGGACATCCGCCAGCAGCTGGTGCAGACCGGCCATGTGGATGTGATGATCAGCGTGGGCAACAACTTCTTCTACACCAAGAGCCTGCCCTGCTCCCTGTGGTTCTTTGACAAAGGAAAACAGGAAGAACTGCGGGACAAGGTGCTGTTCATTGATGCCCGGAACTATTACACCGTGGTGGACCGCACCCTGAACGAGTGGAGCGACTGGCAGCTCAAGAACCTGAACGCCATTGTGTGGCTGTATCGGGGTGAAGTGGACAAGTATCAGTCACTGCTGGAGGAATACCGCCAGGAGCTGGGAGAGATGCTGTCTTTTTCAGATCGGGCAGAACAACTGGAGACTGACCTAAAAAGTGCCCAGGCGGAGGCGAAAAAGGCGTTGGCCCAGGCGGAGCCGGCCATCGAAGAGGCGGGCCGCCATATCGGGGGCGGGACGCCCTTTCCGCGGACCAAGGCTTCGCTTCTGGACGCTCTTTGCAGCGGGCCGGTCAACAAGCTGTTCTACCCGTTGTTCGTCCACGCCAAAAAATTCCGCGTCACCGGCGCGTGCGTCTCCTGCGGCAGATGCGCCTCGGTCTGCCCGCTCAACAATATTCACATGGAGAACGGCAGGCCGGTCTGGAAAAACGACTGCACCCACTGCATGGCCTGCATCTGCCGCTGTCCAAAGGGGGCCATCGAATACGGCAGGCACAGCGAGGGCCTGCCCCGCTACGTCTGCGGCGAAGAGGTTTGATCCAGCTCCGCCGCTGGAAGCGGTATGGACAGACACGTTCAAAGCGAATAGGACCACAGGGCAGGCGCCGTCACGGCGCCTGCCCTGTGCTGTATCATCTATCGTCAAAGCCGCATTTTCAGAATCGGATAAGGTCTGCCCTGTTCGTCAAGCTCCGACCGCTGGCAGACACGGAACCCCATGCGCTCATAAAAGCCCCGGGCCTGGGGGTTCTGCTCGTTGACCGTGACCTCCCGGATGTCAAAGCGCTCCATGCCGTACCGGACGAGCGCTCTGCCCAGGCCTTTTCTGCGCTCCTCCGGGGCCAGGAACAGCATCTCCAGCTTCTGCCCGTCGATGCCCATGAAGCCTGCGGGGGTCCCGTCCGCCCGCCGCGCGGCGATTAGATGGGGGACTTCCCGGAGGGCCTGGGGCACATAGGTCCTGATCTCCGCGATCTCTTCGGGGGACAGGAACAGGTGGGTCGCCCGGACGGAGCGCTCCCACACCTCCAGCAGCTGCTCCATCAGCCGGGGCGTCCGCTCAAGCACTTCCTCGATCTCTCTGTGCATACGCTTTCGGCCTCCTTATCGTGTGCGAAACTCACTCCACAAAGGAGCGGCTCAGGATATAAAATTCTTCCTGGCTGGGTTGATGGCGGCGGCGGACCACGGAGCGCACCTTCTTGCTGGTGTCAGTGACCGGCATCTCGTTGATGAGAAACTGAAACTGGATCTTCAGCCAGTCGTCGTCGTTGGGGAAGTCGATGTTGTCCCCGATGGAGATGATCCGGACCCCTGCATCCCGCAGATCTTCCAGTTCCACCAGCCCACGGCTGTTGCGCCGGGAAAAACGGGAGAAATCCTTGACGATGAGGATGTCGTAGCGGTGGGTCATGAGCCCTCGCCGCATGGCCTGGTAGCCCTCCCGCTGCTCAAAGGTATAGCCGGAGCGGTCCCGGTCCTCATAGAAGGTGAGAGCGCTGCCAGGGAACTTGTGCTTGACAAAGTCCTCTATAATGGCTTTTTGGTTTTCGATAGAGGTGTTGTCCCGATCCAGTTCTTCATCCACGGAAATGCGGCAGTAGTCCGTAATATCAAACCGTTCTGTCAATAGGATGTCATCTCCTTTCTTCGCATTATCTGATATTGTATAGAAGGGCGGATAGAAAGACAATGGAAATTGCAGGGGAGCAGGGGGAAGAGAAAATGGATTCCTCTTCCCCCTGCATTTTGATGGACTATACCTGCTGCAGTCCGCCTTTTTTCACCTGGTTGGCCGCTGCTTTTTCCTGGTTGCAGGTAAGCAGGGCGGAGGTGAGGTCCTGCAGCTCCTCATTTCCGGAGAAAAAGACCGCTACAGATAGGTCAGCTTTTTTGCCCTTGTAGTAAAGATTCTTGATTTGCTCTTGGACCCTCTGGTCAAACTGATCCTGAGTCGGGACCCATATTTCCATCAATTTTCGATTCTGCTGTATATAGACTTCCAATAGCTGATCTGCCTCCCGAAGCCGAGGGGGGACCCTGCGGCTATTTTGCGGAACTTATATACATGATTTTTCCCTGTTTTGTAGGAATTAGACACTTCTTTTGTCATGTGCTATTCGTTGCATTATATCTTAGGAAGAATCCCTAAAACGAGATCAGGCGCACAGGGAAATCAACAGCTTATGAGCTTTTCCTTGCACTGCTAACCAGTATTCTATGCTATGGCAAAGACATCGTGAAGAGCAGAAAGTTCCACTTTGTGGAGAGATGTGGGTAGGCGGCTCTCTAGAAGATTGAGGACTTCCTTCGGGGGAGAGTAAGCTTTCCAAAGACGCAGACTCTGGATCTCAAAGGAAATTACGTAACTGCATGGCTATCATACCGCAGGATTTTCCGGTATACAGGGAAAACAAAGAGAATGCCCGCGAAAGATGATTCCTCTTTACCCATCTTTCGCGAGCTTTGAAATTATATTATAATGGAGACAAGAAACGGGAGAGGAGACGTGTGCTATGGGAAAGAAGCAACTTCGGCTGTGCCAGCTGACGACGCCCTTTGAATCCGATGGTGCCAATGCCTGGGAGGTCTATCCCCGCCCCCAGATGCGGCGAGTGTCCTATCAGTCCCTGTGTAGCCTGTGGCAGTTGACGGTTATCCGGGGGAAGAACCGGGAAAAATTGGGGGGAATTCAGGTACCCTTTCCGCCGGAATCCCGGATCTCCGGGATTTTCCGCCAGATGGCACCAGGAGAGCAGTACCGCTATGAGAGGACTTTCCACTTGCAAGAACCTGTCCAGGATGGACGTATCCTGCTGCACTTTGGGGCGGTGGACCAGTACGCCAGAGTGTTTTTGAACGGACAGGCTGTAGGGGAACATACCGGTGGCTACTTGCCTTTTACCCTGGATGTGACAACGGTGGTAACAGAGGGAGAGAATGCTCTCGCTGTGGAGGTGGAGGACCCACTAGATACAGAACTTCCTTACGGCAAACAGCGTCGGGATCGGGGTGGCATGTGGTATACTCCCATTAGCGGTATCTGGCAGCCGGTGTGGCTGGAGCGAGTGCCGAAGAACTACGTACGCTCCCTGCGCCTGACACCGGGGCTGGACCATGTGGTGGTGGAAACGGAAGGCGGCACGGCGGAAAAATGCCTGACCCTACACCTGCTGGAGGGAGAACGGCAGTACTGCTATACTGGGGATACCACCGTGATCCATGTGGAGGAGCCTATCCTCTGGACGCCGGAAAATCCTCACTTATACTACTTCACGCTCCAGGCGGGGGAGGATGTGATCGAATCTTACTTTGCGCTGCGTACCATCACCGTGGAAGCCCGAGGTGACCGGTCCTACATCTGCCTGAACGGTGAACCATTGTTCCTTCACGGGCTTCTAGACCAAGGGTATTACAGCGATGGGATTTACCTGCCGGCCAGTCCTGAGGGATACCGTTGGGACATTCTGACTATGAAACGCCTAGGCTTTAATTTACTGCGCAAGCACATCAAGATCGAGCCGGATTTGTTCTATTACTACTGCGACTTATACGGGATGATTGTGTGGCAGGATATGGTTAATGCCGGGGCGTACAGTTTCCTCATAGATACGGCGTTACCCACTCTAGGAATCAAGCGGGGAGTGGAGCACAAGCCATCTCCCAGGCGTAGGAAGTACTTTGAGTCCTCCGCCTGGGAGACGGTGGAGCTTCTTTATAACCATCCCTGCGTGTGCTGCTACACCATCTTCAATGAGGGATGGGGGCAGTACGAGGGGGGACGTCTCTACCGGGAACTGAAGGCTCTGGATTCCAGTCGGATCTGGGACACAGCATCGGGCTGGTTTACTGAGGAGGAGAGCGATGTGACCAGCGAGCATGTCTACTTCCGAAGGCTGCGTTTTAAAGCACGGCCGGATCGTCCCCTGGTGCTGTCGGAGTTCGGAGGCTATTCCTGCAAGATTCCCGGCCATGCCTTCAACCTGGACAAGACCTACGGCTACAAGAACTTTGAAGATCTGCCATCTTTCCAGGCCGGACTGGAACGGCTGTACCGAGAGGAAGTTATGGCTGCCATTGCCGAGGGGCTGTGTGCCGCGATACTCACTCAGGTGAGCGACGTGGAAGACGAGACCAATGGCCTTGTTACCTACGATCGCCGGGTTGTGAAGGTGGGGGAGGGATCAATGGCTGCCCTGGCCGCGGATCTGCATGCTGTTTTTTCTAGGCGGATATCGGAGGAACGGTGGGAATCGATTGGCGGCTTTCTGTGACCATAGGTTGAGGGTGTTTCAGACGTACTGGAACCGGTGGCTGAAAGAGAACAGCCTAGGTCTGATGCTGCGGAGAAAAGAGCAGGGATCAAAAAAATGTAGAGGGAGCGCCGCTGAGCGGCGCTCCCTGTTTTTTGTTCCTTTGGCCCTTATGAGAACCCGAAAGATGGTGCGGATGATTATTCCAGGCAAGTTTTTCATGCAATTTATTTGGTATGTATGCAATTTGGAGTAATCTGTTACCCTCCAATTATCTGCAGTTCTGGATTCAATGAATATTTCCTGGCGGGTCAATGAGGTCGTTTAGAATACGGATAAACTGGAACTGCAGCCGATTTATCAAATCAAACGGGTCTTGCTGATAGAGCTCGGAAATTTTCTTTTTCCGCTGCAGGACAGTGTTTTTATGGATATACATCTTTTTGGCTACAAGGTTCGTATCCAAATCACACTCCAATAAAACTCGATAGGTTTCTTCAAGACAGCTGTTGGTGTTTTTATCGTAAGTTCGCAACGGCTCCAATAATTCTGCTTCTAGTTGTTGACAAACTGACTCCATACCTTGGATTGAATGCCGCATAAAGCGGTAAACCGGCAATTCATTGCTGAAAACAATTCGCGGTTTCTTATAGATTCGATTGGAGATAGATATTGCGGTGAGAGCACTTTCATAACTGGCTTTTATTTCAGAAAAATGCTGACAATAACTGCCAATTCCCACAGAAGCTTTTAGCTGAGTATGCTCTTGGAGGGATTCATAGATTTGTTTTCCGATATGCTCCAGCCGAGCATGAGTTCTCTCCCGGGGTAAATTCTCTGTGAACAAGATAACATACTTGTCACTAATATTACAGCCGATGCTCTCTGGTGAAATCCGCCGGATCAAAGTTTCAATATGTCCCATGAACTCTTGTTTGAGCGTTTGGATTTTTTGTTCATCGAGTTGAGATGCGAAACTTTCAAATCCGAAAATATCCACAACGATCACTGCATGGGTGTGAATGAGATTGTGCCCTACCGAAGAACTTCTGTTGAGCATAAGTTGTTCATTTGAGCAATAGTTGTGAATCAAATCATCAATGTACTCAGTTAAGAGCCTTGTTCTATACTCAAAGACATCTGTCTTATTTAGATGCATGATGTACAGTGCGTTCTTGGTTTGGAGAATTGCTGCTTTATCCAGATCAGAAAGCTCATGCTCTTTTTCGATAACAATAACCCCGTAATACAGGATATTACTGTAGAGAGGATATAATAAGAGAGGAGGACCGCTTTGATAGCCTGGAATCATGATTTCTTCGTAAGAATCCATAAAAGCTAGGACGTTTTTACGAATTTGATTCCGAACATAAGTCAAATAATCGTCTGGCAGACCTGCGCGTTCTTCCACTCGCAGATTGTGGTTGAAATAAAGTGTTCGACAGTTGATCAGACGGCTGAGATTCGTAATAATACTATGATTGCTGTGCTGATGCAGCAATAGATCAATAATGGAGTCGTACATTTCGACCTTGTTCCCGAGAACTTTGTTTTTTTGCGTAAGAACAAGAGAGGAAACTACAGAAATAATCGCTGAATAGCCCACATACGGAGGCATAATAATCAACGGCAGGGCGAGACGATTACACTCATCTATCAATCGAGGAGATAACTCCTTGATTACCATCCCAATATGGCAAAGAATCAGGCCACTAGCATTTTGTTCTTTTAGCATTCGTACAGTCTGGATTTGTTCCTCCACGCTATTCATTACAGAATACATGGATGAAACGACTAAGTCACCAGCGGTTGTGAATGCCTGACCTTCTGGGATTTCTATCCAGCTGACCTCCAGTACAGTAACACCTCGGACTTCGTTAATGAGTCCGTTAGTTCCTGCAACAAGTTTCCCGGTTACTAATGGTTCAATTTTTAGGATGTCCTCTACTGTAAAATTCATTATTATCCTGCCTTTTTCCGGTGAGCACTGTTTTCTCCTGCCGCAATGTTTTTTAGCACTGTTTACTCTTCCAAAAATGTGTAATGCAATATAGAAAATACTAGCATAACAACCTATACTTATCAAGCAGAAAGTCATTTGCCCAAGGAGTGGATTAAATAAAACAGAGTAAGGAGTGATCGGTTTTGTTGAAGTTTACGATGAAAACGAGAGAGCAGGTCGAGGATTTTGTCCGTGGCGTAACCTTTTATGGTACCGGTGGCGGAGGCTCGTATCAGCGCGGCATTGATCTTCTTATGGACCAGATAGAAAAGGGTCACGAGGTCGGCTGGGTGGAGCCTGAAAGGCTGCGGGATGATCAGTACTCCTGCTGCCCCTTCCTGATGGGGTCCCTTGCCGGACCGGATGAAGAGACCAAGCGCGATATGAAAGCTACATATGATTTGGATGCTCCCCATGTGGATGAGACGGAGCGAATGGTTCGAGCTGTCAGAGGATTAGAAGAAAAGATGGGGAAAAAGGTTTCAGCCTTGATCCCTATTGAGCTGGGAGGCGCAAATGCGGCGGCCTGTATATCTGCTGCTGCTGAATTGGGGATTGTGGTGTTGGATGGCGACTATACAGGCAGAGCAATTCCGGAGATTCAGCAGACCACGCCTTTTATTTATGAGCAAAACCTGACGCCGGTCGTAGCTTGTGACGGCTGGGGCGATATGGCCACAATTGAGAGCGCTGTAAATTGGCGCATGGTGGAGCGCATTGGCAAACAGCTTGCCGTTGCAGGGTTTAGTTATAGTGCGCAAGCAGGCTTCTTTGCCGATGGCGTAAATACCAAAAAGGCTCTGATTCATGGCACAATGAGCGACTGCTATGAAGTCGGTAAGGCGCTGCGTTTGGCGGTGGAAGCAGGGTTGGACCCTGCAGATACAATTGCGGAAAAAGTTGGCGGTTGGGTAATCTGTAAAGGCACAGTCACCGGTAAACATGTTGAAGATAAGGATGATTATTACTGGGCAACTCATGATATTACAGGCACTGGTAAATATGAAGGGACAAATCTGAAGGTCTGGCTGAAAAATGAGAACCATATGTGCTGGAAGAACGGAGAAGTATTTGTTACCAGCCCAGACATGATTCAGATTATTGACAGCAAAACTGGTCAGCCCTATACGAACAATGTTATTGAAGTGGGAATGGAAGTATCTGTAATTGCAATGAAAGCGCGGGATATTTTCCGTACTCCGCGGGGGCTGCTGGCTCTTAGTCCGCGTGCATTTAATTTCGATGTGGACTATATTCCGGTGGAGGAACGCATCAAATAAACAGCAAGCTACCTGCTGCGATTGAGGCAGCGATACAACTTCTTGTTCCATAAGGCGGCAAGCTCTGTCGACATAAATTTGTCGGCAGAGCTTGTCTTTTTTAGTGAGGCTCATGGGAATGCAGCAGTGCAATAAAGTGTGAGCGCCTATTATTTACCATAAAGTAATGTGCAGCGACATACTGCCAAATGAAAAAGAATCTATTATAATTTAAACAACCTTGAATTGTTGATTGCGACCAGTAATTGCCCGGCAGTACAGCCGGTTTTATTTAAAATAACAAAAGGAGAATGGAAACAATGGCTACTATGAGACTTACCAACAGACAGCAGGTTGAGGATTTTGTCCGTGGCTGCACCCTGTTTGCTACAGGCGGTGGCGGACTGCCCAAGAATGGTATCCGTTCTTTGATGGATGAAATCGAAGCTGGACGTAATGTCGGCTGGGTCGATGTTAGTGAGATCAAAGATGATATGATGAGCTGCTGCCCCTTCCTCATGGGTTCCATTGCACCTCATGATGAAGCGACTGTCAAGGAGATGGCGTCATATGATATGACCCCTGAGACCAGTGTCAACCTGGAGGGCGACCGGATGGCCAAAGCTGTTCTTGCACTGCAGGAGTACACCGGTAAGAAGTTTGACGTTATTGTTCCCATTGAACTTGCAGGTGCAAATGCTCCTGCTGCCATGGCGGCGGCATCCAAGCTGGGAATTGTTACTGTGGATGGCGATTATACCGGCCGCGCAATTCCTGAGATCGTGCAGATCACCTATAATTACAACGGCCACTGCCTGACCCCGATCGCTTCTGTAGACGAGTGGGGCAATGAGTGCATCATTAAAAGCGCAATCAATCCCCGCACGGTGGAGCATATCGGTAAGCTGATCAGTGTGGCAGGTTATGGCTTGGCAGGTCAGGCTGGTATGGCACTTGATGGAAAGAATACTCGCGATACGGTTATTGCAGGTACGCTGAGTCAGTCTTACGAAGCAGGTAAGACTATGCGCGAAGCAAAAGAGGCCGGAAAGGATGTTGTTACTGAGCTGCTGGAGAAGTTTGGCGGCTATGAGTTGGGACGCGGTACGATCACCGTTAAGGACGACTATGATGCGGTCGGCTATTATTGGGGAACTGTTACCGTTGATTGTGGGGAGAACGAACTCAAATATTGGTTCAAGAACGAGAACCATGTTGTTTGGAAGAATGGGGAGCCTTATGTCACCAGCCCTGATATCATTGCGGCTGTTGATCTTGAGACTGGTGAGCCTGTTCCCAATCCGCTTTCATATGTGGGGCAGAAGATTGCTCTGATTGCCATGCGCTGCAAGCCTCAGCAGCAGAATGCTACCTTGCTGATGCCTCGGTATTTTGGCTTTGATATTGACCATATCCCTGTTGATGAGGTCATGGGGAAATAAGACAACAGAGATAGCGGTTAATCAGACAAACGATAGGCAGAAAGCAGCGGCACGACTCCCTTCCATCCCCGATTAGGGGGTGGAAGGGGGCCTGCCTTGCAATACAACAAATAGTGAAAGATACGTTATGAAAAGTTTGCAGGAATGTATTGAAAGCCGCCGCAGTATTAGAAATTATCAAGACAGGCCCGTGGATAGAGCCCTGATTCGTGAACTAATTAGAAATGCCTGCATGGCGCCATCCGGGAGCAATATTCAGCCGTGGGAATTTATTGTGGCAGATCATGTGGAATTGGTCCGGGAGATTGTCGCTTTTTCTCCGGGGATTGGATATTATCCGCCGTGTATCTTGATCCTGTGTGTGGACAAAGATCGCGCCTATAAAAAGGGCGGCGTAATGGGCAGAGATCAGCTCAGCGTATTTGATATTGCCATGGCGGCAGAAAACATCATGCTGTCAGCTGTAGATTTCGGTTTGGGGACCTGTGCAATTCGTTCTTTTTCCTCACTGATCCTTCAGAAGTTGCTGAAGATTCCTGAACACATTGTGCCAGAATTGATGATTACTATTGGGTATCCAGCGAAAGATTCCATAAAGCCGCCTAAACGACCGGTTTCTGAGCTTCTTCATTTTAATAGTTGGGGAGATCGAGATGCAGAAGATGTGGTATGACCTTCTGGCATTTTGCAGTACAAGTGCAATAGGGCTTATGGATGAACCGCCTATTTATGGGCCGCTGCGCCTGATTGATTGCATGGCACAGATAATCCGTCTTGGTAAAGAGAGTGGGTTTATTAACAACGATGCTATTTGCGATTTGGAGCGATATATTGAGGAAAATAAGCTGACATGTATGTATGACGAAAGCCGATTCCGTGATGTATTGCAGGAAATTGCTTTGCGTCTGATTGCTGCGGCAGAAAAATAAGTTTATCCTTTTCGAGTTTGTGTTACGACTGATATTCGCAGGGCATGGCTGATATATGCGCCCTGCATTTATTAAAGAAATGGGAATAAAAGCGGAGAAATATCACTCTGCTGACGGTAATGCAATTTAAATTGTGTTTTTAGCAACTGCATGATCAACAGAGACAAGGGGTGTATACAATGGTACGATATATACTGAAACGTCTTCTGCAGGGCATATTTGTTTTGCTGGGCGTTTCGATTATGATTTTTGTCCTGTCACGTGTGGTCCCCGGTGATCCAGGACGATTGGCACTTGGCCCCCGCGCCACGCAGGAAGCGGTGGATGCGTTGAACGAGCAACTGTACATGGATAAACCATTGCCTGTCCAGTATGCTTACTGGATCCGTGATATTTTTAACGGTGATTTTGGAATCTCCATAGTTACCAAACGATCCGTTAGTCAGGACGTTTCCCAATTTCTTCCGGCAACATTAGAGCTGGTACTGGTTTCCGGAGTGTTTATGGTTTGTGGAGCACTCTTGCTTGGTACGCTGGCAGCTCGATTCAAAGACTCCTTTATTGATGGACTTGTCCGCGTTTTGTCTTATACCGGCATTGCGTTGCCATCTTTTGTCGTTTCTATTTTATTTTTGCTGTTATTTGGCTATATATGGCCGGTCATACCCGTACTGGGGCGGTTGTCAGCTGGAGTTGCGCCACCTGCTGATATTACGGGCCTTTATATTGTTGATGCACTGATTACAGGCAAACCTGCTGTTGCATGGGATGCGTTTCTGCACCTTATTTTGCCTGCGCTGGCCCTGGCTTTTGGCGGTATGTTCCAGGATGCCCGGCTACTCCGTAATGCGTTGACAGAGAATGCAGAAAAAGAATACATGCAGGTTTCCAAGTCTTACGGACTGCCTCGCAATAAACTGATGAACAAATATCTGATGAAATCATCCTCGGCATCTGTGATTACGGTTATGGGCATGGATTTTGCTGTATTGGTGGGTAACGCTTTCCTGGTGGAAAAGGTATTTAATTGGCCAGGTGTTTCCCGATATGGCATGAATGCTATGCTGAATAAAGATCTGAACGCAATTTGTGCTGTGGTTTTGATTATTGGATTGGTCTTTTTGGTTGTCAATTTGATTGTGGATTTGATTATTGCCGCGATTGATCCCCGGATTCGGCTTTCATAAGGAGGTCCAGCGAAAAAATGAGCAACATACCGCAAAAAAGTGTAAAAGCCAGAGGTGGTTTTTTAAAGCCATCCACGCGTGAAAATCTCCGTATTTATTGGTACAACTTCCGCAGCAATAAGCTTTCCATTATAGGGCTTATTATTGTTGCTATTTCTGTTTTCCTTGCACTGTTTCCTCAGGCGGTGACCCACTATCCAGAACATGTGAAGGAGTTTGTAGACTTCGCTAACGCAGGACAAGCTCCCAATTCAGTTTATTGGTTTGGTACGGATACGAATGGCCGCGATATTTTTACCCGTGTTATTTACTCTTTCCGCGGTGCGATGCTGATGTCTGTGGTTGTCTTGGCGATTTCGGTTCCGGTAGGTACTGCGCTTGGGCTTATTGCGGGCTATTATCACGGCACAAAGATTGACACGGTAATTATGCGTGTTACGGACGTGTTCCTGTCTATGCCTCCGCTGATTCTCTGTCTTGCTATTGCATCTATGCTGGAATACAACATGATGAACTCCATGCTGGCAATTACGATTATGTGGTGGCCATGGTATACACGTCTTGTTTACAGCAGCACTGTTAGCTTGAGTGAAGAATATTTTGTCAAGGAAGCAGAGCTGATTGGTGCATCGAAGCTCCATATTTTAGTCAAAGAGATTCTTCCAAACTGCCTGTCGCCCATTCTTACCAAAATGGCTCTGGATGTTGGCTGGGTTATTTTGCAGGGCGCCAGTCTGAGTTTTGTCGGACTGGGCGAGCAGCCCCCGGCACCGTCCTTTGGTACAATGATTTCTGATGGTTCCAAATATCTCCCGGATATGTGGTGGATAGCCATTATGCCGGCTCTTGGTATCATTTTCATCATCCTTGGTTTCAATTTCTTTGGAGATGGTATCCGGGATATGTTTGACAGAGGTAAGCAATCATGAGTGAAAAATTATTGGATATTAAAGACCTGTCGGTCTGGTATAAAACCTATCGAGGATATGCCCAAGTTGTCGATAATGTATCTTTCTTCGTAGAAAAAGGAGAAAAGGTGGGGCTTGTTGGCGAGTCCGGCTGTGGAAAGACCACGACCATGAAAGCCATATTGCGTTTGCAGGAGGATGGAAATGCAAGCGTTCAGCCAGGAGCTTCCATACAATTCGATGGGGAAGACGTACTGGGGATGAAAAAACATGCGCTGCTGGAATTACGCCGCAAGAAGGTATCCATGATTTCCCAGTCTCCTATGGCGGCGCTAAATCCAGTTTTTACCATTGGGCAGCAAATGCTGGATGTGATAAAATATTCTGGCTATTTTGATAAAAAAGACCGTGCCGGAATGATGGAAGCTGCGCGACAGGCCATTACCAGCGTAATGATTTCCGACCCTGACCGTATCTTGAAATCCTATCCGTACCAGCTTTCCGGAGGTATGCGCCAGAGGATCTGCATTGCAACTTCCTTGGTTACGCCGCGGCAGATGCTGATTGCAGATGAGCCGGGCACGGCACTTGATGTTACTGTTCAGGATCAGATTCACCATCTGCTGAGAAAACTGGTAGAAGAAGACAAGAGATCCTTGATTATGATCACACATAACTTGGGCGTTGTGCGTGAGCTGGTTGATCGGATCTATGTTATGTATGCAGGCAACATTGTTGAGGTCGCTGAGACAAAAAGGCTTTTCAAAAATCCGCTGCATCCATATACGGAAGGTCTCTTTGATTGTGCTCCTCGTCTTGCTGGCGGTGGTATCTCATCTGGTATTTATGGTTACGTACCAGATTACTTTAATCCACCCAAGGGGTGCCGCTTCTGCACACGATGCAAATATTGCAAGCCGGAATGTGAGCAGAAGAAGCCGCCCCAGGTGGAAGTTGAACCTGGACACTTTGTAGCCTGTTTCAAATACGTTTAGGCCGCTGCGTTATGCACGGGGCTTGCGAAAGGAATCGTGACAATATGGACCAAGAAATCCTGCGGTTGAAAAATTTAAAAATGTACTTTCCCGCCGGAAAGGATCGCTTTGTCCGTGCCGTTGATGGTGTAGATCTCTATATCAACAAGGGAGACGTGCTCGGAATTGTGGGCGAGTCCGGATCTGGCAAAAGTACCATTGCCTATACCATAATGGGCATGTACCACCAGACGGATGGTGAAATTATATTCAACGGCGAAACAATTACGAAAGACAGCAAGAAGCGCAGTATGCAGTTTCGCAGAACTGCCCAGATTGTTTTTCAGGACCCTGGATCATCTCTGAATCCCTATCAGGATGTGCGTTCCATTTTAAGCCTGCCATTGAAAGTTCATAAAGTGGTTCCACGCAATCAGATCGATGACAAGATCATTGAAATTCTGAATATGGTAGAGCTTCCGGCAGACTTTATGTATAAGTCACCCAACTCGATTGGCGGTGGAGAGCGGCAGCTTGTTTCCATTGCGCGGGCGCTTTGCTGCAATCCGAAGTTTATTATCCTTGATGAACCTACGTCTTCTCTGGACGTGTCCATCCAGGCAAAAATTCTTAATATGCTGATGAAGCTGCGGAAAGAGAATGGGCTGACATATATGTTTATTACCCATGATATGGGTGTTATGCGCAATATCTCTACCCGCGTTGCCATCATGTATTTGGGAAAGCTTTGTGAGGTGGCACCAACAGAGACTTTCTATTCCAATCCCCTTCATCCTTATACCCAGATGCTGCTCTCAGCGATTCCTGTCATTTCGGATGAAGATGAAGCGCTGAAACCGGCTAAAGTGGAATGTACGGGAGAGATTCCCTCGCCGGTCAATATTCCCAAGGGCTGCAGCTTCAATACGCGCTGCAAGTATAAGACGGATCGCTGTATGCAGGAGGATCCTGTGATGCGAGAAGTTTCCCCGGGACATTTTGTTCGTTGTCACCTGTGCGAAAAGATGTGTGTTAAGTAGTTTGCGGCTTTATGATTTGAATCATTAAGTATAGACCAATAAACAAAAGGAGGAAAAATAACATGAAAAGAATGGTATCGTTACTCTTGTCATTGGTGATGCTGCTTGCAATGCTTGCTGGTTGTGGAGGAAACAACACTGCCGGCAGTGGCAATGGAGATACCGGCGAGGGAACAGCTTCTGGTACGCATCAGAGCATCATTCGCATGACTGCCGACAGCACCCCGATTCTTGATCCGGCTACGCATAGCGGCAATTCCAGCTCTATCGCGTATTGCAACCTCTACGATACGCTGGTATTCCCCACCTTTGATGGTGTTGAGCCTGCTCTGGCGGAGTCCTGGGAAACCAGTGACGATGGGTTGGAGTATACGTTCCACCTGAGAAAGGGTGTTCTCTTTCATGATGGTACAGAGCTGACGGCAAGTGATGTGGTGTTTACGGCTAAGCGTTTAATTGCCATTGGCCAGGGTTTTGCTTATCTGTATACCTCTACCATCAAGGACGTTGTTGCTGACGATGATTATACGGTCCGCTTTATTCTGAATTCCCCCTATGGTCCCTTTGTTTCCACGTTGGTACGTATGTACATTGTCAATGAGGACCTGGTAATGGCTAATATTGCCGATGGTGCCTACGGTGAATATGGTGACTATGGTACCAACTGGCTTTTGACAAATGATGCGGGTTCTGGGCCTTATAAGTTTAAAGAGCTGGTTCAGAATGACTATTTCTTGGCTGAACGTTATGAAGAGTGGTATCAGGGCTGGGAGAACGAAAATGCCCCCGAGGAGTTTATGATCATCTACGGCAATGAGCCGGCCACGGTCCGTACGATGATGGCCACTCAGCAGTTGGAGATTACGGATATGTGGCAGTCTCCGGAGTCCCTGGCTGCCATTGAGGCCCTGGAAGGCGTGGAGCTTGCATCTTATTCTACTCGACTGGTACAAAATCTGTATTTTAATTGCTCCAAGTATCCCACCGACGATGTGAATTTCCGCCGAGCTCTGTCGTGCCTGGTGGATTATGATACTCTGATCGAGGCATGCTTCCCTGGCTCCATGCAGCCTGCTGGCCCCGTTTCCACGCAGACAGCCGGCCATGTGGATACTTGGCAGCCTAAATATGATTTGGATCAGGCCAGAGAATACCTGGCGGCCTCCGCTTATGCGGATGAACTGGATCAGATCGTTCTCTCTTTCTCTCTGATTACCGAAAATCCTGCCCTTGAAAAACTGGCTCTGGCCTTCCAGGCGGCCTGCGCCGAGGTGGGAATTAAGGTTGAGATTGCCAATACTCCCTGGACATCTCTGCAGGAGGAGATGAGCAATCCTGAGACTACGGCAAATGTGTGTACGGTAAACTCTGGTCCTCAGTTCAATGAGGCAGGCGCTACCTTGGAATCTCAATTCCATACCAAGTGTGCGGGTACTTATGAAAACTGTAACTGGCTGAATAACGCGGAGATCGACGCGATGATCGATGATGCCATGGCTACAGTTGATGATACGGAGCGTTTTGCGAAGTATGCGGATATTCAGAATTACATTGTAGATGAGTTCTGCCCCAGCGCCTGGATTGCTGACCTTGCGGAAAGAGTTGGATATCAGGATTCCTATGTGGAGTGGCCCGCTGGTGAAGCCACAAAGAACGGTGAATTCCAAGCATATTTGATGGGTTATCCTTACTATATGCCTGATATTAGTGTTTACGTTAATGGGAAGTAAGACTTTTTTACTGCTATAATAACTGAAGAACCGTCCGTCCGCTATGGCGGCCGGGCGGTTCCTCTTTAAGCAAGGAGAGTATGGTATGAAGATTAAAACGATAATGTGCAACTCCAGTGAGGAATTCTATCATGCACACGCTGGGCGGCGGCTGGCTATGTCTACAGATGAGGTGCAGCTGGTCGTTGTCAATATCCCCCATGGCCCTGATTCGATGGAGTCGGCATATGACGAAGCGATTGCGGCACCGTATATTTTGCAGCAGGTCGTCTCAGCTGAAGATGAGGGGTGTGACGCAGTAGTGATTGACTGTGCAGCAGATCCTGCTCTGCGGGCTGCTCGGGAAATCAGTGAATTGCCGGTGGTTTCTGCGGGCGAGGCTAGTTACCATGCAGCCATGATGGTGGCAACAAAATTTTCTGTTATTACTGTGTTGCCGACTTCTGCCAATGAAATTGGTGAGCACTTGGATATGTATGGTTTTTTGGGGCGTGTTGCCTCTATCCGTTCGGCAAATGTCCCTGTCCTTGCTCTGGAAGACGAGGCTGTGGCGGAAGAACATATTTTGTCAGCTGCGCGGAAAGCGATTGAAGAAGATGGTGCACAGGCGATTGTGCTCGGATGTACTGGCATGATGGCTATGCGGGACTCCCTGGAGAAAAAGTTAGGTGTTCCTGTGATCGAGCCGTACTCTGCGGCAGTTCAGTTTGCCGCAAGCTTGGTTCGTATGAAGTTAAAGCAAAGCCGCTTGTCCTATATTAAGGCAGGACAAAAGGTATACAACTAAAAAGAGATTTCTCAGAAAAATCTATACGCGATTCGGGTAGAAACAGCCTTTAATTTAATGCAAACCTCCTGTGTGGTGCAGAATAGAAACATCACACAGGAGGTTTGCTATGCGGCTGGAGAAAAGCAAATGAAAGCTTTTGGCCAGTTTGATGATGTTGCCTGGGAATCAAAAAAGGGCCGTTCCAGGATTCATTATCCCGGAACGGCCTTTTTCTATACCCTATTGATAGTCGGGGGATTCAATTGGCACAAATAACACCGACAGGATTCTTGCATGAAAAAAGCCTGTGGATTTTTTAGCATCCTCGCTCTTTATGCGATATAGATATGACTACCAAGGTGTTGCTGTGTCTGCTGTTGTAGATTCCAAAAATTGAATGCATACCGGTGACGGAAAAGCAATATGGTTTTTTTCGGTGAGTTTGCCGTCTTTTCCAATACTGAATACTGTAATAGAATTACTTTCCTGATTGCCCACCAGCAGGTAACCACCCCGGGGCTCAATACAGAAATTGCGAGGAGTTTTACCACCGCAGGGAATTTGTTCAATCAATGAAAGTTCTCCGCTCTGCGGATCTACCCGAAAAGATGTCAGACTATCATGACCGCGATTTGAGGCATATAGATACTGGCCATCTGGTGTTAAGTGCAGATCAGAGCAAATGTTTTCCGTTCCTTCTCCAGCCGGCAATGTTCCTACCGTACCGAGGCGGTGCAGTGTTCCGCTGCGGTTAATGAAGTGGGTTACGGAAGAAGCCAACTCGTTGATGAGATAGAAATGACATTCGTCCGCTGTATATTGTCCAAAGCGCGGGCCGTTGCCTCCGGGCAGTGAAAGATTTTGTAATCCCTCTGTCGTGATGCCACCCTTTACGCAAGGATAGATAAACAGTTGGTCCGTTCCTAGATCAGGAACAATCATGTGGTTGTCAGAATCAAATATAATGCTATGAGGATGAGGCGCTTGCTGTCGGACTGGATTTATACTGCTGCCCACATGCTTGTATAGCTGCCGGCCTGGGAGAATTTCTCCTGCTTCAGACAAGGGGAAAGTTGCGACTGAACCGCCGGCAAAATTAGCAACAGCGATAAACGTGCCGTCTGGCGATCTGGCAATGTGGCAAGGGTCAGCGCCGCCTGTATTCAAACTGCGCACCACGTTCAACTTATTTCCTCTGCTGTATGTAATTTCTGTAATCCCGCCTCCGGGGAGCCCTTGGAATTCTTTTGTCTCATTCACCGCATAGATTTTTCCCTTTTTCTCATCTAGGCAGAAATAGGAAGGGTTTCGTAGTGGAACAATATCTTCTACGTGGACAGCCCCCTCCTCAAAAGAACACAGATATAAACCTTTCCCTTGTCCTTGAAACACTTGGCCGGTTCCAAAAAGGATGGGCTCTGTATATGTACCAACCACAAAATATTGCCGCATAGCTACACCTCTCCGTGGAGCTTTGCCCTAGCCTTCACTGCCTCGATAATAAAGGCGTCCCGGTTTTTCATTGCAGTTTCAATATCTCGCTGACTCCAGTCGTAAAAGCCTTTTCCGACCTTGGCTCCGGTTTCTCCGCGGGCTACCAGATCACGGATATACATATTGGCTTTTTGTTCACAGGAGATGCTGGGTAGAACCGAATCCTGCACAGCCAGACCGAGGTCCAGACCGATAGCGTCTAGGTGGGTTAGCGGCCCCCATACAGGAAAACGCATAGCCATGCCGCAACTGATAGCGGTATCTACATCCTCGGCGGAAGCTAAGTCTGAAGCTACAATAGCGATGGACTCCCGTATGATGGCTTGGAATATCCGGTTTGCCAGTTGGCCTGGCAGATCTCGACGGACCAGCACTGGCGCTTTTCCCCATTTTTTTAATTCTCCCACCATAGTTGTTCCTACAGCGGGATCCGAGCGATCTCCTAAAACTACTTCTACCAAGGGAACCAAGTGGGCTGGCAGCCAGAAATGGGTGGTAACGGTTCGCTCTGGGTGGTGGCACAAGGCGGAGATATCTGTGATGCGCAGACCGCTGGTGTTGCTGCAAATAGGAACCTCCGTCGGCAACAGTTCATCCAATTGACGGAATAGGATCTGCTTGGCTTTCAGGTTTTCTACGATGGCCTCGACCACCAGACGGGCAGAAGCCGCCGCTTCTTCTATATCAGTGGAGACAGAAATTAGTCTGCGAGCACGATTCGCCTTCTCTTCCGTGTTGAGCCCGTTCTTTTGGCGCAGGGCGATGCAGTCCTCGGCCCGGCTGCGTCCTGCCTGTACTTTCTGGAGATCCAGATCCACCAGTATCGTAGGGTTTCCGGCTAAAGCGGCCATAGCAGCGATACCGCTGCCCATCATCCCGCTTCCGACTATAACAACATGCTCTCTCATGTTTTCTGTTCCTACCTTTCATCGTTGGGGTAGATGACCACCTTCATTGCTCCACCTAGACGTTTTTCGAAGGTTTCAAACGCAAGTCCGATTTCCTCCAGGGAAAAAGTGTGGGTGACCAGTTCTTTTACATTAAGATTGCCACCAGCAATGCACTGAATCACCTTTCGGCTTGTGTTTGGATTTGCACGTGAGCCATATAGCGTCAGCTCGTTATGCGTAGTATATTTGAGAGGAATTGCTTCTGTTACTCCCTCCTTGGCTACGCCCAACATAACTACTTTTCCGCCTTTACCGCACATGCGGAGGGACTGCTCAATGGTGCCTGGTGCACCGGAACACTCCAGCACCAGATCTGCACCTAAGCCATTCGTTAATTTCTGTACCGCCTCTATGGGATCGCACTGCGTAAAATCCACTAATTGGTCCGCACCCAGTTCGCCCGCTGCTGCTAACCGCGGAGGCCGTCCCACGACGATAACTGTACCTGCTCCCATAGCTTTGGCGATTTTCATAGCCATCATACCGATTGGGCCCGGCCCGATAACCACCACCGTGCTTCCGGGCGTTACGCCAGACCGTTCAAGTCCGTGAAGGGCAACACCGGCTGTATCACACATAGCTGCTTCTGCAAAAGATATCTGCTCGGGTAATCGGGTGATACTTTTGACGTGGTATGTATTATACTGGGCGTATGCTCCCTGGGATGTAAAGCCGTAATGGCGGTGCCCTGTGCTTTCATCTCCATAATTCAGGCAGAGATTGTAATTTCCCTCCAGGCAGTTTTTACAGTATCCGCATCCTTTGTGGGCCTCGCCGGCCACACGATCTCCGATCTCAAAACCCTTGACCTTTTCGCCTTTGGCTACAATCGTGCCGGCCCACTCGTGCCCTGCAATAAAGGGGTATTTGGGCGGCCAAATGCCAGCCAATCCTCCGTGAATAATTTCGGGGTCGCTTCCGCAGATCGCTACCGCATCAATGCGGCACAAGACTTCTTCCTCAGTAAAAGAGGGGACGGGAACTGTCAGTACTTCCCAGGTTCCGGGGCCTGTCAGAACCATAGCACGCATAGTGGTTGGTATTGTATTCATATTTTCCTCCTTCGCTCCATTATTGCTTCCGGCGAATCATGTCAAAAATAACCGCCACAATAAGCAAACATCCCTTCACAAACGTTTGCCAGAAAGACGGAACGCTCAGCAAAGCCATGCCGTTATTGAGAATACCGATGATCAAAATGCCCATCAGCGTTCTCCATACGCTTCCTTCTCCTCCGCTGGCGCTGTTACCGCCCAGGTAAACGGCTGTAATCGTATCGAGATTATAGCCATCGCCGGCAGAGGGCATGGCCGTTGAAGTGAGTCCTGTCATGACTAGTCCTGCAATAGCAGAGAGCACGCCTGTTAGCACATAAAGAAGCAGGGTGTGTTTCTTGACATTTATGCCTGCCAGACGGCTTGCCATAGCATTGCCTCCAACGCCGCAAAGGTCACGTTCAATGGCCAGGCCCATTACAACGCGTCCAAGGCCGCCGCCATGAATATCGCGCAGAGCCTCTGCAAGGAGCTCTGGAGCTATGGGATCAACGTCAACGCCGTCTGTCCCGGCGGCACTGACACCGCGATGCTCAGGGCGTGCATGGAGGACGCCGTCCGGGCCGATCCAAGCCTTACCGTTGAGCAGCTGCGGGTGGCCTGGGGCGCGCCCTGCCTGGGACGCCTGATCCAGCCCGTTGAGGTCGGACGGGTCGTCGCGTTCCTCTCTTCCGACGCCGCAACGATTATCAGAGGTCAGGGCATCACAGTGGACGCCGGCGCCACCCCGTATTGATGGCGGCCGGGATCATATCTGCGTCTGGGATCTCAGCAGATGGAGAGAAGCCGGGCTCTCAGCCCGGCTTCTCTCGCACTTCTTGCCGAAACAGGAGAGCTGTATGAAAACTGCGATTTTTGAAACAGGCTCCATCGCCGGCATGCACAAGGATTCCCTGCTTGCCCTGGGCGGGACCTTGAGCCTGGCCGTGGGACACGCCTGAGGAGGCATATCAGAACGTGAAGGTGTGCAGCGCGGCCCGTGAGAGTGCGCACAGCGGCGGAAGCCGCATTCTGACGTAGGAGAGAACAAACGCGGAGAGCGCTCCGCCGGCGGTGAGGCGGATGATGCCGCCGGGGTCTGCCGGAGGGGCTTTGCGCATTGAAGATCGGATCCAGCTGTAAAGGAGGTAAATCTATGCAGTACCATACCAGACTGTGCGAGGGAGACGTCGCTCCCTATGTACTGCTGCCGGGAGATCCCAAAAGGGTGCCGGTCGTGGCGAGCTTTTGGGACGAGGCCCATTTGGTCGCGGACAGCCGGGAGCACGTCACCTATACCGGCACATACAAGGGGATGCCCATCAGCTGCACCAGTACGGGCATGGGATGCCCCTCCACCGCGATCGCGATGGAGGAGCTGGCGCGAGTCGGTGCGAAAACATTTTTGAGGATCGGCACATGCGGGACATTTCAGGATTTTATCCGGAATGGGGACCTCATCGTGTTCGATTCCGCCTGCCGCTATGACGGCACGTCCAAAATTTATGCGCCGCTGGAGTATCCCGCTGCCGCCCATTATCAGGTGGTCCAAGCGTGCGCGGATGCCATCCGGGAGCTGGGGTTCCCCTGTCATATCGGGACGACCCGCTCGGCGGATACGTTCTTTGCCTGTCATCCAAGACCCGGCTCCTCGTTCAACGGCTACTGGCAGTCCTCGTGGGCGACGCATTTTGAGGATCTGAAGCGGATGAACGTCTACGGCGCGGAAATGGAGGCAAGCATCGTGCTGGTGCTTGGCAGGCTTTGGGGCCTGAGGGCCGGCGGCATGGCGGTATGCCTGGATAACCTGCTGCATGTGTCCGACGGCGCGGATTCCTTTGATCCCCAGTCCCAGCTGTCACATTCACAGGACAACATCCAAAAGCTCTCCATTGCCGGATGTGAAGCCCTGCTGCGGCTGTGGAAAGCGGACAGCGCGAAGTAGGCTTTCCGGCGGGGATCGGTCATTTTCATAACAGGAGAGGGCGGCCGATTTCCGGCCGGTGATCCCGATCTGCAGAATAAGAGGAGAGGCCCGCGCCGAAAGGCGGCCTCTCCTCTTGTTTTGCAGGGTGGTGAAATGGACTGAGATCACGATTAAGCTGCTGTTTTCCAACCCCCAGCGTATCAATTACTACGAGCGGTACCAGCAGATCATCGAAGACTACAACAGTGAGCAGAATCGGGCTACCATAGAGAAAACCTTCATGGATCTGATGGATCTGGCCAACAGCATGGACCAAGAGGAGCAGCGGTATGTCCGGGAGGGATTCTCCAGCGATGAGGAACTGTCTCTCTATGACCTACTGTTTTCTGAAAATCTCTCCAAACAGGATATTCAGAAGATCAAGCAGGTGGCGGTTGACTTGTTGGCAAAGGTGAAAACTAAAATCGCGGAGTTGGATCACTGGACGGACAAACAGGAAACCAAAGCCGCGGTGGACAATCTCATTCGGGATACCTTGTGGGCAGAATTGCCGGAGTGCTACGATGAGGTCAGTATTTCTGGATACCGCCAAAAAATCTATGAATATGTGTATGTCAGATACCCTGAGGTGGCGTAAGTATCTAAGAACAAAGGACTTATCTTCCGTCCAGGAACTCCGCCAGGGCGGACAGGGGGATGCGATACTCCCTGCCCACCTTGACGGCGAAGAGGTC
>OJRC01000050.1_pt1 | contig 100337 bp, 101 predicted proteins | sample 1599081 | NCBI WGS metagenome assembly OJRC01 (sample SAMN03922519, study PRJEB24848) | human gut metagenome | isolation source: stool sample | host: Homo sapiens | place: Germany | collected 2010-02 | reverse complement strand
TCCGGGCTTTGCCCGGAGTGATATTTTCCTTTTCGGAACGTGATATAAAAGCCGCACGGCTTTTGTGATATTCTATTCGCCGCTCAAACTGCCGCAGGCAATATCACGATGCAAAGCATCATTTCACTGTCCGAAGGACAATATCACTCGCCGTCAGGCGAATATAACAGAGGCGCACATCCCTACGGAGTGCGCCTCCCCGGCCGCTGCATTTTTATTCCCGGTTATTCCCGGACCGGCTCCGCCAAGATCGCAGAAATTTCATAAGCCGTCCGCCGCTCGGCCGTGGTGCCGAGCATTTTGATATACTCCCGGCTCTGCAGCCGCCCGGTCAGCGCCAACTGCGTGCCGACCGGCAGCTCCGCCGCCTCCTGCGCCGTGCGGCCCCAGAGGATGCAGGGCAGATAGTCCGCACGGCGATAGGGCCGGTTCACCGCAAGCATCACGTCGCAGATCTCCCGCCCGAGCGGTGTGCGGCGATAGACCGGCGCGCGGCAGATGGTCCCGAGCAGCTCGGCGCGGTTGTCGTGCGCCGCGCTGCAGAGCGTCATCGTCTCGGCCAGCACGGAGATCACGAGCCGCCGCCCCTCCGGCTCGCGGTTGTTATAGGAGCGGATCTGCCCCGTCACACACAGCGTATCCCCGCCTGCCGCGGGCGTCTGCTCCAGAAGCTCCAGCGGCGCGAGCACCGGCAGCGTGTCCGTCGTGCCGGACAGGCGCTCGACCTCGAGCGGGAAAGCATAAAACCGGCGGCCGTGGTTTTCATGGGAATAGCGCGGAGCACCGGCGAGATTTCCGGTCAGGATGATCTGATTGACGATATGTTCCATTCTCCCACCTCGTTGTATTCTTATGGGAGAGTATATTCCCCTGCCGGAGCCATTATGATATGCGGACAGCCCGCCTTGCGGCGGGCCGTCCGGGAGCGTGTCGAAAAAGCCTTTTCGACACGCTCTCAAACGAGACCCGTTTCACTGGGCTCTCGTTTGAAAAGGCTGCGGCTCGCTGCATCGCACGAAGGGCACGCCTGCGGCGCACCCTTCGCACGTTTGCGAGCCGAGCGGTATTTTCTCCGACGTACACGCCGCCGGAGAAAATGATTCCTATTTTCTTTGCGCTTGCGAGCGCAAACTCTGCGAGGCTTTCCTTCCCTCTGCAACCTTCGGCTGAGCATGTTTTTCGACAGTCTGGCGGACAGCCCGCCTTGCGGCGGGCCGTCCGGCTTTATTTTATTTTGCGGCGCTTGCCCGTCATGGACTCGACCGCAAGACGGAACACCCGCGTGTGCGCCACGGACGCACGGTCAAAGGCAAAGTCCGGGCGGCCGTAGTGCGCCATCAGGCACTGCAGCGCTGCCTCGCGCTCCGCCTCCGGGACCGTCTCGAGCCGCCCGCGGCCGATGACGCTCTCATAGGCCATGGTGCACATGCCCTTCGCTTCATCGGTGCAGAGCATGTGGCCGCAGTCCATTTCGAACGTCGCGCGCGGGTCCCGCTCCATGCGGTCATATTTCGTTCCGGTCATCGCGCCGTGGAACAGCAGATACAGCGTACCGTCCCGCTCCTCCATACCGAAATTCAGCGGCACGACATAGGGATAGCCGCTTTCGTCATTCAGGGCAAGGCGGCAGACGTCACAGCGCGCCATGACGTCCAGCAGCTCCTGCCGGTCTGTGATCTCCCGGTCTGTTCTTCGCATTCTCGTCCCTCCTCAGGAATTCAGCAGCGGCCGCAGCACGGCGCGCTCGTCGAAGCGCGTGTCCTTTGAGTTGACCAGGAACACGAGCTCTGTCAGATTTTCCGCGCCGCCATAGGCCTGCGCGAATTTTTCGATCTTCGAGCCGTCCACATCGCGGATATACAGGCGGCCTGTGCAGACATCGGCCGGGAAGGCCGTGTCATCCGTCTCAAACGAGATCATGAGATTGCTCCCGGAGAAGAACGTCGTCAGCTCCTGCGCCGCGTCCTGCGTCAGCTCCGCGCCGGACTTTTCGGAATGATAGGAGATGCTGTTGCTCGCCGGGAAACGGAAGTCCGAGAACACGACCTCGCGGAAGCCGCGGCTCGAAAGCTCACGCGCGATCTGCTTGAGGTAGATCATCACGGTCTCGCTCGCTGGGTCAAGCCAGTAGCAGCCGTTGGAGTCCATCCACAGCGCGCCGCTCGAAAGCGGGAGGGCCGCAGCGGAATTGGCCAGCGCAAACGCCGTGTCGCAGAAGGCCGGGACCTCCGCAATGAGGTAATAGCCGTGCTGGCTGAGCCAGTCGATGAGGGAATCCACGGCCGCCGTATCGACGTCCGCCAGCTCCGCGCCGTCGATGGAGCTGGAATAGTAAAAATTGCCAAACGTGCTCTTGAGCTGCAGCAGAACGGCGCAGGCCCCCTGCTGCTCGAGTGCCGCGCGCACGGCCTCGGGGTCGCGCAGCATCTGCGTCGTGACATACACGCCGCCGAGGTCGGCGATCCGGTCCGAGCCGGGCTGCGCCTCGTCATAGACGATCTGCGCATCCGAGACCTCCGGCAGCGCCGCCGTCGCGCCCGTGCCGTCCGGATCCTGCGCGTTTTTCTTCAGGGAGAGGTGCGCGCCGTCGCGGTCATAGGTGACATAAGGCTCAAGGTACAGCAGCAGCGCCGCGCCGATGACGATGGCCGCCGCCAGCACGATGCCGAGCACGCGCAGGAGCTTGCGCAGCATCAGGCGCCTGCGATAGGAAAGGCGGGGCATCTCAGCGCGCCCCCAGGCGCGCCGTCAGGCCGCACCATTCACCCTCGTGCGCCGCATGGACGATCTCCAGCCCGGCGGCAGCAAGCGCCGCGCGCACGTCGTCCTCCCGCGTCGTGAGGATGCCGCTGCAGACGAACGCCGCATCCGGCCGCATGAGCTTCGGCACAACGGGCGCAAGACGGATGATGACATCGGCCACGATGTTGGCGCACACGATGTCAAAGCCGTCGCCCGCCAGCGCCTGCAGAAAATCCGCATCCTCGACGACGTCGCCCGTCCGCGCCGTGAAGCGGTCCGGGCCGAAGCCGTTCTGCGCCGCATTCGCCGCGGCGATATGCTCCGCGCTCGGGTCGATGTCGACGCCGACGGCGCTTGCCGCGCCGAGCCGCAGGGCGCTGACGGAAAGGATGCCGCTGCCGCTGCCGAGGTCTGCCACGCGCTCTCCGCCGTGGAGGAGCGACTCGAGCGCGCGCATGCAAAGCTGCGTCGAGGCATGCTCGCCCGTGCCGAACGTCAGGCCGAGATCGAGGATCACGGGCAGACGGCCCTGCAGGTCGTCGACCGTCATCCACTGCGGAACAACGAGCAGGCGCTCACCCACTGGCAGGGGGCGGTAGTTCTGTTTCCAGGAATTGGCCCAGTCCTCGTCCGGGATGCGGTCGAGCGCCAGCGTCAGCGGGCCGAATTCACAGGCCGGATAACGGCCGGGCAGCTCCGCGAGCAGGGCGCGCAGCTCTGCAAGCTGAGCCTCCGCAGTCTCCTCAGGCAGGTACAGGCGCACCTGCGACAGGTCGCGCATCCGCGCGGCAAGCTTTTCATCCACATAATCCCAATAGGCGCGCGCGCCGTCGAGGAACTGGCGGAACTGTTCGCTGTCATCGATGACGAAGCTGTCAAACCCGGCCTCCGTCAGCTCGGCGCACAGAAGATCGATGCCGCCGGACGCCGTGCGGATGGTCACTTCAAGCCACTGCTCCATATTCATCCCTCCAAAATACAAATCACTTCTCCCTATTCTACAGGATTCCGCCCGGAATAACAAGCGAAATCTTTTTGCGGCTCTTTCATTTCCGGGAAAAACGTGTATAATAAAGGCAAACACGCTGAAAAAGGATGAATGCCCATGATCGAAACGATCAAGCTGGCCGCAGGCGTTACCCTGTTGGCCGTGCAGACCGAGAAATTCAAGTCCGGCTGCTTTAGCTTCAACCTGATGCGCCCGCACACGAAGGCCGCCGCCCCGCTCGATGCTCTGCTGCCGAGCGTGCTGCTGCGCGGTTCGGAGCGCTGGCCGGATATGCGCGCCATCTCGATGCGCCTTGACGAGCTGTACGGCGCAACGCTCGGCACGCTCGTCCGCCTGCGCGGCGAAACGAAGCTGACCGGCTTTTACGCTGATTTTATTGAAGAGGCCTTCCTCCCGGCGGGCGAAGCCGTCTTTGCCCCGATGGTGGAGTTTTTCCGCGATATTCTGTTCCATCCCGCGCTGGAAAACGGCCTGCTGAACGCCCGCTATGTCGAAAGCGAAAAGCAGAACCTGATCCACGCCATCGAGTCCGCGCAGAACGACAAGCGCGTCTACGCCGCCATGCGCATGCGCCGGATCATGTGCGAGGGCGAAGCCGCCAGCATCCCCCGCCTCGGCTATGCTGAGGACGTCGCCGCGATCACGCCGGAGGCCCTGACGGCGCACTGGCGCACGGTGCTGCGCACCGCTCCCATCATGCTGTTCTACGCAGGCCGCCGCACGCCGCAGGAGGCCGCCGCCCTGTTCCGTCCGCTGTTTGACGGACTGGAGCGTGACCCAGTCTCTCCCCCGCCGACGGTCGTGCGCCGCAGCGCGGAGACCGTGCGCGAGGTTACGGAGTCCATGGATGTCACGCAGGGCAAGCTCGTCATCGGCATGCGTACCGGCATCACCGCCTCTGACCCGGACTATCCCGCCCTCGTGCTGCTCAACTCCGTCTACGGCAGCGGCGTGACGAGCAAGCTGTTCGTGAATGTCCGCGAAAAGCGCTCACTGTGCTACTATGCCTCATCCGCCGTTGAGAAGTTCAAGGGTCTGATGATCGTGTCGTCCGGTATCTCGTTTGATCAGTATGAAACGGCACGCGACGCCATTCTGGCCGAGCTGGACGCCTGCCGCCGCGGCGAGATCACACCGGAGGAGCTGGAATCCGCCCGCCGCTCGCTGATCTCCGCCGTCCGCGCCGGGCTGGACACGCCCGCCGCGCTCGACGACTGGTATATCGGCATGTCCATCGAGCCGTGCGACGATCCCGTGACCATGCTGCAGAAGCTCCCCGCCCTGACGGTCGAGGATGTTGTGCGTGCGGCCCGGCGCATCACCACGGACACGATCTATTTCCTGAAGGGAGACGAAGCATGACACTGCATGAATTCCCGCGCCTCGGCGAGCGCTATTGGGAGCAGCGGCTTGAAAACGGCCTGCTCCTCCGCGTCGTCCCGAAGCCCGGCTTTGCCCGCAGCTACGCCTTCCTCGGCGTGGACTACGGCTCCATTGATACGTCCTTCACCCGCGGCGCCATTCCCTGCCGCACGCCGGATGGCGTGGCGCACTATCTGGAGCACAAGATGTTCGATCTGCCGGAGGACAACGCGATGAACCTCTTCGCGGCCCACGGCGGCTATCCGAACGCCTTCACAGGCTATGCCATGACGGCCTATTATTTCGACTGCACCGAGCAGTTTTCCGAAAATCTCCGTATTCTGCTGCGCATGGTGCTCACGCCGTGGTTCCCGGCCGAGAGCGTAGAAAAGGAGCGCGGCATCATCGCCCAGGAGATCCGCATGTATGAAGACAGCGCAGACTCCCGCGCCTATGAGGACCTGTTCGGCGCGATGTTCGCGCATCACCCCATCCGCGTTCCGATCGCCGGAACGGTCGAATCCATCGGTGAGATCACCCCGCAGGTCCTGCAGGACTGCCATGCGGCATTCTACGCGCCCGCAAATCTCATGCTCTGCGTGACGGGCGATGTCGACCCCGCGCTGGTGGAGGAGATCGCCCGTGCGGAGTCCGCAAACGCCCATGCAGAGCCGGTCCCCGTGCGGGACTACGGCCCGGCCGAGGCCATGACCTGCCCGACAAAGCGCACGGTCCGGCATATGGAGATCGCCATGCCGACGTTCTGCCTCGGCTTCAAATGTGAGCCGCCCGCCCGCGGGCTGGAGTCCATGCGCCGTGAGATCATTGGCGATCTGGCTGCCGAAATTCTCGTAGGAGAATCCTCGGCGCTCTACACGCGCCTGTATGACGAGGGCCTCATCAATTCGGACTTTTCCGCCGGATATGAGAGCGTGCGCGATGCCTGCCTGTTCAGCGCGGGCGGCGACAGCCGCGACCCGGACGCCGTGCTCCGCGCCGTTCTGGACGAGGCGCAGCGCCTGTCCCGCGAGGGCTTTGACCGCGCGCTGTTTGACCGGCTCATCCGCTCGTCGCTCGGCCGCCGCACCCGCGACCTTGACAGCTTTGAAAGTGTGTGCTACCGTATGTGTGCCTACCACTTCGACGGCGTGGATTACTTCTCCTTCCCGGAGGCCTACGCTTCCGTCACGCCCGAGGACGTGCTGCAATTCATCCGGCAGGTCATCCGCCCGGAGCGCGCCGCGCTCAGCATCATTCTTCCCAATGAAAGTGAGGAATCCGCATGAACATCTTCTTAACCAGTCCCATCAGCTTCCCCGGGCTCGGCATTGAGGACATTAATCCGCCCGACGGCTTCTGCATCCCGGGAACAAACTTCGAGATCAAATTCTACGGCGTCATCATCGCCATCGGCGTGCTGCTCGCCGTGACGTACTGCCTGCGCCGGGCAAAGCAGTTCGGCGTCACGCAGGACGACATTCTCAATCTCGTGCTCATCTGCCTGCCGTCCGCCATCGTCGGCGCGCGCCTGTACTATGTCATCTTCGAGTGGGACCAGTTCTTTGGCCCCGGCATTCCGTGGTACCGCTTCCTCGATATCCGCAGCGGCGGCCTTGCCATCTATGGCGGCGTCATTGGCGCGGTGCTCGGCATGCTGATCTATACCCGCGTGCGGAAGCTCAAGGTCCTGCCCTTTCTGGACCTGACCGGCATCGGTCTGCTGCTCGGGCAGGCCATCGGCCGCTGGGGCAACTTCTTCAACCGGGAAGCCCATGGCAGCGTGACGACCTGCTTCCTGCGCATGGGTCTGGTCGAAAACGGCGAGCTGCAGTATTTCCACCCGACGTTCCTCTATGAGTCCGTCTGGAACCTGACCGGCTTTGTCGTGCTGCACTTCCTGTCAAAGAAGCGCAAATTCGACGGTCAGATGTTCCTTGCATATCTCGCATGGTACGGCGCAGGGCGCATGGTCATTGAGGGTCTGCGAACGGACAGCCTGTGGCTCGGGCCGGTCCGTGTCAGCCAGCTGCTTGCAGCCGTGACCATGCTGCTGGCGCTTGGCATTCTGCTGTATCATGCTATTTTCGTCAGGCACGACCCCGCGAAGATGCAGGTCAACCGCATGGCGGCTGCCGAGGCCGCCGCTGCCAAGGCCGCAGAGGCGCAGCCGGAGGAGACCGCCGAACCGGAAGATGCAGCATCTGAGCCGGAGGACGAAGCATCCGGGAAAACCGAAGAATCCATTGAACCCGATGAATCAAAGGAGTGATCTTTTATGAAGGAAACCATGGAAACCCTGAAGTGCAAGGCCGTCCACGTTGCGGCCGGCGCAGCCCAGACCGCGCGTCTCGTCGCGCTGATCTCCAAGAAGAAGTTTGCCATTCTGGCGGAGCAGGACAAGATCCGCCGCTGCTACACGCAGCTTGGTAAGGTCTACTACAAGGACTACGTCACGGATGAAGAGCCGGATGACGCCGAGTACGACCCGCTGTGTGAGCGCATCTCCCAGTCGTTCCGCCGCATCAACCGCCTGCGTCTGGAGCTGGAAGCCGCGAAGACCAAGCTTGCCGGCGAGCAGCCTGAGGACGAAGCCGAACCCGAGGCCAATCCTGAGACGGAGCCGGAATCCGAGGCCACTGCGGAAGAAGAGGACTTTGCGGACAACGAAACTCCCGCGGAAGAGGACTCCTGAAGCAACTGCCGGACTGTCGAAAATACCGCCCGGCCGAAAGTTTCGGAGAGAAGGTTCAAAGGAGCTTATTTTGACAAGCTGCACATGAATGTTCCCCCTCCGGCATAGATATGTCCCGGAGGGGGAATTTTCTATGCGCTTGACCGAGCTTGCCCTGCGGCGGGCGGGTGCCGCCGATCTGGAAGAATTCCAGCGGCGCGAGGGCCTGTATCCGTCCGGGCAGGAGGATATTCTGACCATGCAGCGGCTCACGCCGCTGCTGCTGGGCTATGAACGCTATATGGTCAAGCCCGGCGACACCTATTACCGCATCGCCACGGCGCGCGGCACATCCGTCCGCGCCATGCTGACGGCCAATCCGAACCAGAACCCAAATCTGCTCATCCCGGGGCAATATCTGAACGTGCCCTACGGCTTCCCCGTCGTGCCGGCGGACGTCCCGTTTTCATCGGAGCTGCTGCAGATCTGCGTGCAGGGCCTGCTCGTGCGCTATCCGTTCCTGTCACAGAAATGCATCGCCCGGACGGCATGGGGCAGACCCGTCACGGCCCTGCGCATCGGGCAGGGGCCGCGCTGTGTGCTCTATAACGCCAGCCACCATGCGAACGAGTGGATCACAACACCGGTCCTGCTGCTGTTTCTGGAGCAATACGCCTATGCCGTGGCGACGGAGGGGCGCATCCTCGGCATGGATGCCCAGCAGCTCTGGCGGCGCACAACGCTGTGGCTCGTGCCGATGGTGAACCCGGACGGCGTCGACCTCGTCACGGGGGCCATCCGTCCGGGCAGCCAACAGTATCAGGCAGCGCAGCGCATCGCGGCAGGCTTCCCGGAAATTCCGTTCCCGGACGGCTGGAAGGCGAATCTGACGGGGACGGACCTCAATCTGAACTACCCCGCAGGCTGGGAGCAGGCGCGCACAAACAAATTCGCGCTCGGCTTCACCGGCCCGGCCCCTCGGGACTATGTCGGGGCCTCGCCGCTCGACCAGCCGGAAACGGCTGCAATGGCAGCTCTGACTCAGGCCATCCGGCCGGACGTCACGCTGTCCTATCACACACAGGGAGAAGAGATCTACTGGCGCTTTCAGGACTATGCGCCGCCCGGTGCGCAGGAGCTCGGCGAGCGGCTGGCGCGGGTCAGCGGCTACCGGCTGGAGGACACGCCGTTCGCCTCGGGCTTTGCGGGCTATAAGGACTGGTTCCTGCAGGACTTCCGCCGCCCCGGCTATACGATCGAGGCCGGTCTCGGCACGAATCCGCTGCCGCTTTCCCAGTTCGACGAAATTTATCGCCGCAACATCGGCATCCTCGTCCATGCGCTGCCGTAACAGCACTGCCTGACTTCGGTCAGGCATTCCAGCTTGCCAAAAAAGTCCCTCCGTGACTTTTTCGCCAAGCTGCTTTCAGAATTGCAAAATCCATTTTTGTAGTTTTATTTTGCAATTCTGCCGCTGCGGCGGGTGATGGAACGCGAAAGGAAACCCTGACGGTTTCCTTTCACACGATCCTTCCCTCCGAGACTTTCGGCCAAGCAGTTTTTTGACAGTCTGCAATGCCTGACTTCCGTCAGGCATTCTTCTTGCAATCGGGCGCGTCGTATGTTATACTGAGGGTACATTTCTGAAAGGTGAGCTGAAACGATGATCGATTGGCTGTTCGGCACCGTCCTTGGCAAATGCGTGATGACGTTTCTCATTTCGCTGCTGCCGGTCGTGGAGCTGCGCGGCGGCATCCCCTATGGCATTTCGCAGGGACTGGATCCCTGGCTGGCCTTCGCCGCAAGCGCGCTGGGCAATATGCTGCCCGTCCCGTTCCTGCTGCTGTTCGTGCGGAAGATCCTGCACTGGATGAAGCGCTATCCCCGCCTCGGCCGTCTTGCCGTTTCGCTGGAGCGCCGCGCCGACCGCAAGAGCAGCCGTGTGCGCAAATCCGAGCTGGTCGGTCTGTGCATCCTTGTCGCCATTCCCCTGCCCGGCACCGGCGCCTGGACCGGCGCCCTCGTCGCAGCGCTGATGGAGATGCGGCTGAAGCGCGCCCTGCCCGCCATCTATGCCGGCGTGCTCATTGCCGGTCTGCTCGTGACGCTCGCCCTGACCGGCGTGAAGGCCCTGCGCTTTCTCGCCTGACCCGTCCGAAAGGAGCCGCGATGAAACGAACCGACTACATTTCCTGGGATGAGTATTTCATGGGCGTCGCCCTGCTGGCCGCCCGCCGCAGCAAGGACCCGAACACGCAGGTCGGCGCCTGCATCGTCTCGCCGGAGAACATCATTCTCTCTACCGGTTATAACGGCCTGCCCTGCTGCTGCAGCGACGACGTTTTTCCGTGGGAGCGCGAGGGCGCAGAGACAAAGTATCCCTATGTCGTCCACGCGGAGCTGAACGCCATTCTGAATGCAGGCGGCCGTGTGCTGCGCGGCGCGCGGCTGTATGTGGCCCTGTTCCCATGCAATGAGTGTGCCAAGGCCATCATCCAGAGCGGCATCCGGGAGATCATCTATTTTTCCGACAAATACGCCGAAACGGCCAACATCCGTGCCTCAAAGCGCATGCTGGACGCCGCAGGTGTGCGCTATCACCCGCTGCAGACGGAGCTTGCCTCCATCACACTGGATTTCCGCGCGCCGGAAAGCGCCGGGATCCCACAGAAAAGCGACGCGGACGAAAAATAATCCTTTACTTTTCCGTCATTCTATGCTACGATATTACGGCTGGTAATTTTGCCGGTACATCCACGCGCTCAGTTCTGGGAGACCGCTCCGGAAGGAGCATTCCGCCCGCCCGGACTTAGCCGTTGGATAATATTTTGAAAGGTGGAGTATTCCCATGATCCAGAAGGAAAAGAAAACCGCTATCATCGCCGAGTATGCGACCCATGAGGGCGACACCGGTTCCCCCGAGGTCCAGATCGCGATCCTGACCGCCCGCATCAACGAGCTGACCGAGCATCTGCGTGAGCACAAGCACGACAATCACTCCCGCCGCGGCCTTCTCATGATGGTCGGTAAGCGCCGCAGCCTGCTCGACTACCTGGCCAAGAAGGACATCAACCGCTATCGCGCCATCATCGCTCGTCTGGGCATCCGTAAGTAATCACGAACAATGGGCGGCCCGCCAGCGGTCCGCCCATTTTCACGATTTCCCCATCCCCGCATTTCCCCGCACACGGGAGCGAAGTTTAGCAGTTGAAGGCGCTGCCGAGCACACGTTTGGCCGCGGCTTCAAGTGCTAAACCTCCCGTGGAACTTCATTCTGACAGGAGGATAAACCATGATCACCAGAAAACAGTATCCCAACCACCATGTGTTTGAGACTTCCATCGGCGGCCGTCCCTTTACCGTCGAGACCGGCAAGGTCGCAGAGCTGGCCGACGCCGAGTGCATCTGCCGCTACGGCGACACCGTCGTGCTCACGACCGTCACCTGCTCCCCGGATCCCAAGCCCGGCATCGACTATTTCCCGCTGACCATCGAGTTCGAGGAGAGAATGTACGCCGTCGGCCGCATCCCCGGCAGCTTCAACCGCCGCGAGGGCAAGCCCTCCGAGCGCGGCATCCTCAACAGCCGCATCATCGACCGTCCGATGCGCCCGCTCTTCGACGATGAGCTGCGCAACGATGTCGTCGTGACCTGCACCGTCCTTGCCAACGACTACGAGAACCCCGTTGAGATCGTCGCCTCTCTGGGCGCTTCCATCTCTGTGGCCTGCTCCGACGTCCCCTGGAATGGCCCGATCGCAACGACGAACGTCGCCTATGTCGGCGGCCAGTACGTCATCAACCCCTCTGCCGAGCAGCGCAGCGCCTCCGAGTGCTTCGTGTGCATCGCCTCTACGTTCGAGAAGGTCGTCATGATCGAGACCGAGGCCAAGGAAGCCCCGGAGAACATCGTGCTCGAGTGCATCCGCATCGCCCATGAGACGAACATGGAGGTCGTGAAGTTCATCAACACCATCGTCGAGACCATTGGCAAGCCGAAGTTCACGTTTGAAAAGGCAGCCGTCAACCACGACCTGCTCGACGATCTGTGCGCCTATGGCATGAACCAGATCGAATATGCCCTCGACACCGACGACAAGAACGTCCGCGAGGAGCGCCTGACCGCGGCCCGCCGCGATTTCGCCGACAAGTTCGCCGAAAAGTATGAGGACTTCGACGTCAACATCGAGGTCTGCCTGTATAAGATGCAGAAGAAGGTCGTCAAGAAGTGGCTGCTCGAGGGCAAGCGCGTCGACGGCCGCCAGATGGATGAGATCCGCCCGCTCGACGCCGAGGTCGGCGTTCTGCCGCGCGTCCACGGCTCCGGCCTGTTCTCCAGAGGCCAGACGCAGGTCCTGTCCATCTGCACGCTCAACACGCTGTCTGCCGCGCAGAAGCTCGACACCATCTATCCGGAAGAGACGAAGCGCTATATCCACCACTACAACTTCCCGTCGTTCTCCACCGGCGAGGCCAGAGCAAGCCGCTCCACCTCCCGCCGCGAGATCGGCCATGGCTCCCTCGCCGAGAAGGCCCTGCTGCCTGTGATCCCGAGCGTTGAGGAGTTCCCGTATGCCATCCGTGTCGTCTCCGAGGTCCTGTCCTCCAACGGCTCGACGTCGCAGGCCTCCATCTGCGGCTCCACGCTGGCTCTGATGGACGCCGGTGTTCCCATCAAGCGCCCGGTCGCCGGCATTTCCTGCGGCCTCATCTCCGATCAGGAGACCGGCGCATGGCGCACGTTCACGGACATCCAGGGCGTGGAAGACTTCCACGGCGAGATGGACTTCAAGGTCGCCGGTACGACGGAAGGCGTCACCGCCATTCAGATGGACCTGAAGAACAAGGGCCTGACGATGGAGATCATTGCCGACGCACTCGAGCGCTGCCGCAAGGCCCGTCTGGAAATTCTGGACAAGGTCATGCTCCCCTGCATCTCCGAGCCGCGCGCGGACGTCTCCGAGTACGCTCCGAAGATGATCTCCATGAAGATCCCCGTCGAGAAGATCCGCGAGGTCATCGGCTCCGGCGGCAAGACCATCCAGAAGATCTGCGCCGATACCGGCGCCAAGGTCGACATCGACGACGACGGCAACGTCTTCATCGCTGCGGTCGATCCCGCTGCGGGCTACGCCGCCAAGAAGATGATCGACGACATCTGCTTCGTCCCCGAGGTCGGCGCCCTGTACTACGGCAAGGTCGTCCGCATCCTGCCGATCGGCGCGTTCGTCGAGATCGCTCCGGGCCACGACGGCATGGTCCACATCTCCAAGCTCGAAAACCGCCGCGTCGAAAAGGTCGAGGACGTTCTGAACGTCGGCGACATGACGTGGGTCAAGTTCATGGGCTTCGATGAGAAGGGCCGCGCGAACTTCAGCCGCAAGGATGCCCTGAAGGAGATCGCTGAGTCCGAGAAGAAGTAAACCTGATTTCTCCAATGTCCGGCGCGAAAGCGCCGGGCATTGTCGTTTTGAGAGACGCAACCGCCGCTCAACCGGAAGTTGAGCGGCGGTTTTTTGCAAAATGAACGACCGGATGATAGCTTTTTCGGCCAATTCATGATATGGTAATGCCAGAACATGAAGGAGGGAAACCACAATGGAACAGGGAACGCTTGGAAAGCGCATTGCCTATCACCGCAAGCGGCTGGGCATGACGCAGGAGCAGCTGGCGCAGCGCGTCGGCGTGAGCGCACAGGCGGTGAGCAAATGGGAGAACAACCTCTCCTGCCCCGACATCACCATTCTGCCGGAGCTTGCCTCCATCTTCGGCATCAGCGTGGATGAGTTGCTCGGCCGCACACCACCGAAGGAGGAGCGCGTACACGAGGCAGAGGTCATCAAGCCGGAGGAGAAGGAACACATTCTGGATTACACCATCGGCAGCGCCGCACGCAGCGGGCTGTGGTTCGCGATCTACGTCCTCGCCATCGGTGCGCTGTTTCTTGTCAATGCGCTGGGAAAATTCGATGTATCCGTCTGGACGATCCTCTGGACATCCGCCCTGCTGCTGGGCGGTCTGAGCATGCTGACGCACCGCTTCTCCTGCTTCAGCATCGGCCTGATGCTCGTGGGCGGCTATTCGCTGCTGACCGCATTCGGCTTTCTGTCCATCGGCTTCCGCTGGAGCGTCCTGATCCCGGTCTTTCTGCTGCTGTGGGGCGTGAGCCTGCTGGTCGATTATTTCTGCGGCCGCAGGCGGAAGCAGCACCATGTGCGCGCCTCCTACGGCGGGAAATTCACGCAGGACACGCGCTGCGATAACGGCCACCTGAGCTGCGAGCTGAGCTTTGGCTCCTGCCGCGTGCCGGTCGTGACGCCGCTGCTGCGCAGCGGCAAAATCGAGGCGAGCTTTGGAGACTTCACCGTCGATCTGTCCGGCTGCGAGGCCGTGCAGGACAACTGCCCGCTGACCGTCGAGACGAATTTCGGCAGCCTGACGCTGCTCGTGCCGGACCGCTTCGCCGTCACGGTCTCCGGGAAGGACACGACGGCAGCCAGCCTCGATCAGCGCGGGACGCCCTGTGAGCATCCCGAGGCACAGATCCTGCTGGACGCCGATCTCAGCTTCGGCAGCCTCGAAATCAAGTACATATAAATACCGGGACCGCCTCTCTTTGTGAGGCGGTCCCGCTTGATATCAGCGGATCACATAGAAGTACAGCAGCACGAGCAGGCCGAGGCCGATGCGATACCAGCCAAATGCCGTGAAGTCGTGCTTGCGGATATAGCCCATGAGGAAGCGGATGGCCAGGATGGACACGCCGAAGGCGACCGCCATGCCGACGAGCAGCACGCCAAGCTCCGTGCCGCTGATCGCGCCGAATTTCACGATCTTCAGCAGCGACGCGCCGAACATCACGGGCACGGCGAGGAAGAACGTGTATTCCGCGGCGACCTCGCGCGACGTGCCGATGAGGATGCCGCCGAGAATGGTCGCACCGGAGCGCGACGTGCCGGGAATGAGCGCGAGCACCTGGAACACGCCGATGAGCAGCGCATCCGACCAGCGCAGCGCCGCGATGGAATTCACGCGCGGCTTGCGGCTGCGGTTATACCGCTCGACGAGCAGGAAGCCGGCGCCATAGAGCAGCAGCATCAGGGCCACGACGGTCGGGTTATAAAAGTGCTTGTCGAGCCAATCGTTCAGAGGCAGGCCGATGAGCATGGCAGGCAGGCAGGAAACCGCGATCTTCAGCCACATGACGATTTTGTCCATACAGCAATAACGGTCGCCGAAGCGCTGCAGGCCGCCCACGAAGCCGTTCGTGCTCTGCTGGGCGAACCACGAGCGCTGCGGGATGTGCTTGCGGTGGAAGGGCCAGAGCTTGCTCCAGTAGAGCACCACAACAGCAAGGATCGCGCCGAGCTGGATGACGACGTTGAACATCTCCTTGAACGCATCCGACTGCTGCAGCGGCCAGATGGCGTCCGTCAGGATCAGATGGCCCGTGCTGCTGATGGGGAGCCATTCCGTGATGCCCTCCACGATGCCGAGCAAGATGACCTTCAGCCATTCGATAAAATTCATGAAAAACCTTCTTTCCGGTTATCTGTTCGATTCTATGCCAATACTGGGAAAGTATAGCACATCTTCCGCCGGATGTCAAAGCAAAAGGGGATGCGGCCGCATCCCCCTCAGCTTGTCTAAAAAGTCCAAAGGGACTTTTTAGACAAGCTGCTTTCCGAATTGCAAAATATAATTTTGTAGCACTATTTTGCAATTCTGCCGCTGCGGCGGGTTATTTGACGCGAAAGGAAACCCTGACGGTTTCCTTTCACACTATCCTTCCCTCCGAAATTTTCGGCTAAGCAGGTTTTTTGACAGTCTGAAGGGGATGCAGCCGCATCCCCTTTATCTGTCTTCTTTTCTGCAGGACGTCCGGCAGTGCGTGCAGTCTCCGCAGCAGCCGCCGCAGCCGCGGTGGTGCAGTATGCGCCAAAGCGACACGGCCAGCCATGCCGCCAGCAGCGCCAGCACGACCCATTCCAGCCAGCCCATGCGTCAGGCGATCAGCAGCAGGAGCTGATACAGCCCCGCTGCAACGCACCAGGCCACAACGCACTGGAACACCGCAACGACTGCGCCGCGCAGCCTGCCGCCCAGCTCGCGCCCGATGGCGGCAATGGCCGCGACGCACGGCGTGTAGAGCAGGGTGAACGTCAGGAAGCTCACGGCCGACAGCGGCGTGAACAGGCCGGAGAGCGCTGCGCTCAGGTGCTCCGTTCCCGCGCCGGTCAGGATGCCGAGCGTGCTGACCACGGCCTCCTTGGCCGTGAAGCCGGTGATGAGAGCCGTCGTCACACGCCAGTCCTCAAAGCCCAGCGGGCGGAACACCGGCGCGAGGATGCGCCCGATGGACGCAAGCAGGCTCCTGCTGCTGTCCGTCACGAAATTCAGGTGCAGGTCAAACGACTCCAGGAACCAGATGGCAAGCGTCGCCACGAAAATGACCGTAAATGCGCGCTGCAGGAAGTCGCGCGCCTTGTCCCACAGGAGCATGGCCACGCTCTTGAGCGTCGGCAGGCGATAATTCGGCAGCTCCATAACGAACGGGACGGGATTTCCGCGGAACACCGTGTGATTCAGCAGCAGCGAGATGAGCACGCCGACAACCATGCCGCCAAAGTAGAGCAGCGCCATGGTGAGCACAGCATGCTGCGGGAAGAATGCCGCCGTGAACACGGCATAGATCGGGATCTTGGCCGAGCAGCTCATGAACGGCGTCAGCAGAATCGTCAGGCGGCGGTCGCGTGCGGACGGCAGCGTCCGCGTTGCCATCACGGCGGGGACCGTGCAGCCGAAGCCGATGAGCATCGGCACGAAGCTGCGGCCGGACAGGCCGATCTTGCGCAGGAGCTTGTCCATCACAAAGGCAACGCGTGCCATATAGCCCGTATCCTCCAGAATGGACAGGAAGAAGAACATGACCACAATGATGGGCAGGAAGCTCACCACACTGCCGACGCCCGCAAAAATGCCGTCGATGATAAGGCTATGTACTACCGGGTTCATGCCATAGGCCGTGAGGCCATGGTCGACCACCGCGCTCAGGCGGCTGATGCCCAGCGCCAGCAGGTCCTGCAGGCCCGCGCCGACCACGTCGAACGTCAGCCAGAAGATCAGCAGCATGATGCCGACAAAGATCGGCAGGGCTGCATATTTGTTCGTCAGCACGCGGTCGATGCGCACACTGCGCAGATGCTCGCGGCTCTCGCGGCACTTGACCACGGTTTTGGAGCACAGGCGCTCGATGTAGTCATAGCGCATGGAGGCAATGGCGGCATTGCGGTCCAGCTTGCCCTCGTCCTCCATCTCGACGATGCTGTGCTCGACCATCTCCAGCTCGTTCTGATTGAGCAGGAGGCGGCTGATGATGTCCTCGTCGCCCTCGATGAGCTTCGTCGCCGCAAAGCGCCGGGCCATCCCGGCAGCCTGCGCGTGATCCTCGATCAGGTGCGAGACGGCGTGGATGCAGCGGTGCACCGGACCGTCATCACAGAAATCCACGCGCTTCGGCAGCGTGCGCGTGCGTGCAGCACGCACGGCACTGTCGACCAGCTCCTCGATGCCCTCGTTCTTCGCCGCAGCGATGGGAACGACCGGAATGCCGAGCTCGTCGGACATTTTCTGCACATCGATGGTGCCGCCGTTGCCGCGCACCTCGTCCATCATGTTGAGCGCCAGCACCATCGGGATCTGCATTTCAAGAAGCTGCAGCGTCAGATAGAGGTTGCGCTCGATATTCGTGGCGTCGACGATATTGATGATGCCGTCCGGCTTCTGATTCAGGATAAAATCGCGGGTCACGATCTCCTCGGCCGTATAGGGTCGCAGAGAATAGATGCCCGGCAGATCGACGACGCTGCAGCCCTTTGCGCCGCGCATCACGCCCTCCTTGCTGTCGACCGTCACGCCGGGAAAATTGCCGACATGCTGGTTGGACCCGGTGAGCTGATTGAACAGCGTCGTTTTGCCGCAATTCTGATTTCCGACCAGTGCAAAGATCATGCGCCCACCTCCGGCAGGATCTCGATCTGCGCCGCGTCGTCCATGCGAAGCGTCAGCTCATAGCTGCGCAGGCGGATCTCCATGGGGTCACCCATCGGGGCGATCTTCTGCACCGTCACGCGCGTATTGGGGATCAGGCCCATATCCAGCAGTCTGCAGCGCAGGATCCCCTCGCCGCCGACCGCCGTAATGAGCCCGCTCTTTCCGACAGGAAGCTCCTTTAAGGTCATGGCTTCTCCCTCCAAAGTTAGACAGTCTTAACATTTTTTCATAGTAGCATACCCGGCTTTCCCTGTCAAGGAAAAAAACGGTGCACCGAAAATCGGTGCACCGGAAATTTATCTTGCGGTCATTTTTCTGCGGAAGATCACAATGGCCGCCGTCAGCAGGCCAAAGTCCCATGCCAGAACGATCCAGAGCTGCGGGAACATGCCGCCCCAATTCCCTGCCAGAGCGGCCCGCGCCGCGTCGACGGCGTTGGCGAACGGGAGCGCGTAGGCGATGCGGCGGAAAACCTTTCCGCCAAGGTCGAGCGAGAACCAGATGCCGGAGAGCCACGCCGAGACATTGGTCAGTAAGGCTCCGCACATCCCACCGACGGCCTTTTCCGGCAGCAGCGTGCCGCACAGCATCCCGAGCGCCAGATTCACAAGCGCGATGGGCACGTTGACCGCCGTGCAGGCCAGAATGCGCCACGACACCGGCAGGCCGAGCGGGATGGCCGCCAGCAGGCACACAAGCGTCTGTGCCAGCGCCATGGGGAGCATGGGCAGCAGATAGCCGAGGATGAAATCCCGCCCCGTCAGCGGCGAGGCATACAGCCGCAGGATGAGGGCCGACGAGCGGTCGCGTGAGAGCAGCAGCGCGGAAAACAGCGCCAGAAAGCTCAGGCTGAACACGCTGACGCCCGGCGCAAGCTGCTCCGGCTCAAAGAGCGTCATGTGGGCCTCCGCCGGGATATGTCGGTTCAGGAAGCTCAGCAGCAGGAGCAGCAGGATTGGAAAGGCGACGCCGAAGCCGACGCTGATCGGATCGCGGAGAATTTCGCGCGCGTTGCGCGAGGCAAAAAAGCGCATTCTTCTCATTGGACTCCCTCCCCTGCCAGCTTGATAAAGGCCTCCTCAAAGCGCGTCTCGCCCGCCGCGGCGCACAGCTCCTGCGCCGTGCCGCAGATACGCAGCCTGCCGTGCGACAGGATACCGATGCGGTCGGAAAGCGCCTCCGCCTCCTCGAGATAATGCGTGGTGAGGATGACAGTCACTCTGCCTCGCAGGCTTCGGATGACCTGCCACAGCTCCCGCCGCGCCAGCACATCCAGCCCGAGCGTCGGCTCATCCAGAAATACGAGCTGCGGCTGCGAGATCAGCGCCATAGCGATGGAAAGCCGCCGCTGCCAGCCGCCGGAGAGCGTTTTGGCCCGGCTGCGCTCTACCTCGCCCAGATGGAACTCCGCGATCGTCTCCGCCGCGCGCTGCGCGGCCTCCCGCGCGAGGCGCCGTAGATCCCGGCGATAAGCTCGAGATTCTCCCGCACCGTCAGGTTCGGCGCAACGGCCGTCTCCTGCGGGGAGAGATTGATGCGCCGCTTGATCTCCTGCGGCTGCTGCGTCAGGCGAAAGCCGAGGATGTCCGCCTCGCCGCCCGTCGGCTGCAGCAGGCCCGAGAGCATGCGCAGCGTCGTCGTCTTGCCCGCTCCGTTCACGCCCAGCAGGGCAAACAGCTCGCCCTGCCGGACAGTCAGGTCCAGCCCGTCCACGGCCGTGCGCGGCCCGAAGCGGCGCGTCAGAGCATGAGTCTCAATGGCATTCATGCTTTGTCATCCTTTCTCTTCGGCATTGCCGCCGTAATGGCCGCAAAGATCTGCCCGGCCTGTGCCTTGGGCGGCAGAGCGATGCCCTGCTCCGTGTCTGCCAGCAGCAGAAGCTGGTCGCCCGGCGCGATGCCGAACATTTCGCGCACCTCGGCCGGGATGACGATCTGCCCCTTCGGCCCGACCTTCACGGTCGTCATGTATTTCCCCGCCGGGAAGCCGTTGTTTCCCATGGTCGTTCCTCCATTTCCGATTTGTATAACTTGTATCACTAGTTATACCACTAATGGGAGAAAAAATCAACCCGTGCGCGGAATTTTCCGCGCACGGGCTGCAGGTTATGAGATCTGATTCACAATCCCGAGGAAGACGATGCTCTGCGTCTCATGGTCGAAGATCACAAAGAGGAACGGCCGCGTGAGGGCAATGGTCTTCGGCTCCTCCATATCTGCCGCTGCAGTGGGCGCCATGAGCGTGCTCGTCACGGCGGCTGCCTGCGTCCCCTGCTCGTCGAGCTGCAGCCAAACCTTGTGCTGCACGGAATCGATCTTCAGCGGCTTCTCTGCAAGTCGGGAGAAATCCGCAGCGTCGGTAAAGGCCAGCTCCATGCCCATGGCGCGCAGCGGCTCCTTCAGCTGCATCCTGTCCGTGGCAGCGATGAGCTTTGGGATCGCGACATGGACCTCCTCTGTCTGCGGCTCGCCGAGGGCGTTTAGCAGAGCCTCGCCGTCCAGCGCCTGCAGCAGCTCCTCCGGTGTGGTGCCCTCGGCAGGCAGAAGGCCCGCAAACACATAGCGCTCGCCCGCATACGGCCGCACAAAGCCCTCCGCGCCCGCAAGCTCGAAATAGCTCTCCTCCACGCTGTGCAGGAATGGCACGACCTGCCTGCTGCCGTCGCTTGTGAAAAACGTACCGTCATAGACGGATTCCGGCGTATAGGCCACGGGCCATTCGGCATCGAATGTCAGGGCGTTGACCAGACATGCCTGACTCATCGGGTCGTCCTGCTCCAGAATCTTTTCGATCCGGCCCTTCGTGTTCTTCCGGACCCAGTCATTCACAGCTTCCATGCTGAACTCGCCCTCGTGAAGCTCCGCATCATACTGTTTCCGGATCGTCTTCCGGAACTCCTTCCGGACCTCCAGCTGCTGCCGCGTCCAGAGGGAATTGGCCGAGACGACCTTGCCGTCCTCCGCCAAGCGGCAGGCGGCAAGCCAGTGGTTCAGGTCGTCCGTCTTTGCGCCGAGGGCCTGCTCCATCTCCTGCAGCGTAGCGCTGTTCGCGCCGTTTGCGGTCATGCCGAGGGCCAGCAGCACGGAATATGGCGACAGAAGAGTCGTTTTATCCGGCTTTGCAGCATTCCGCAGCAGCGTGATGGAGAAATCCGCCGCTACGGCGGCAGTCCGGCAGTCCGTTTCCGTCAGCGTCACAGGTTCGCGCGTGCCGCAGGCCCCGAGCAGGAGGGCTGTAAGCAGGGCTCCTGCCAGCAAGCTTCGCTTCATTCCGTTTCCCTCCGACTCAGCCGTCCACCCGGTTCACAATGCCCAGGAACACAATGCTCTGTGTCTCATGGTCGAAGATCACGCAGAGATACGGGCGCGTGAGATAGACCGTCTTGGGCTCCTCGGTCTGGACCGCCGTTGCCTCCATCATCGGTATGCTCGTCACGGCCGCGCCGATCGTGCCGCTCTCATCGACCTGCAGATAGGTCTTCTGCTGGACGGCGTCGATCTTCAGAGGCGTGTCAGACAGCAGCGAGAAATCCGCAGCGTCCGTAAAGGCCGCCTGCATGCCCATACGCTCCAGCACCGGCTTGAGCTCTGCCGTGGTCGCAGCGGTAAATTTCGGCATACGCGTGTAGACCGTTTTCGATTGCGGATTACAGATTGCCTGCAGCAGCGTCTCGCCGTCAAGTGCCTCCAGCAGAGCCTCCGGGGTACTGCCCTCGGCCGGGAGCAGGCCCGCAAAGGAATAGCGGCCGCCGGAATAGTGCTTTACGAAGCCAGTTGCGCCCGCGGCCTCGAGATAGCCGCGCTCTTCGCCGGACAGGTAAGTCACGGTCTGCTCCGCGCCGTCGCTCGCGTGGAACGTGCCCTCGCTGCAGTTCTGCGGCTCATAGGGGCTGGCCCACTCTGCGTCGAATGTCATGGCGTTGATGAGATAGGTCACGATGCTCGGGTCGTCCTGCTCCAGGAGCTTTTTGATGCGCCCCTTTGTGTTAGAATCGACCCATTCGTTGATGGCCGCAACACTGAGGTCCCCGGCATGGACCTCCGCGCCGTATTTCTGCTCCATGGTCTGCCGGAACTCCGGCAGGAGCTGCACGGTTCCATTCCGTGTCCAGATCGAATTTGCAGAGACGACCTCGCCGTCCTCCGCCGCGCGGCAGGAAGCAAGCCAAGCATTCAGATCGTCCAGCTTCGCTCCGAGGGCATATTCCATCTCCTCCAGCGTTCGGCCGCCTGCACCGTTTGCGGCCATGCCGAGGGCCAGCAGGGCGGAATACGGTGAGAGGATCGTTGTGGCATCCGGCTTTGCTGCGCCGCGCAGCAGATCGAGTGCAAAATTCGCCCCACCCACAGCGGCGGTCTGATCCGGCACGGTCAGATCCTCGACCGGCTCCGGCTTTTCCGACGACTCGACGGCATCACTCGGAACGACCGGGTCCAGCCCGGCATCGGTCGGCTTCGTTTCCCCCGTTGCCTCCGTCGGAGCGGCGGGACTGCCGCAGGCCCCGAGCAGCAGTGCTGCCAGCAGCAGGCAGATGAGTTGTTTCAGCTTCATGCGTGGTTCCTCCTTTGCAGATGTTCTGCTGGTTAGACGCAGCAGCGCACCGGAAGTTCCCGCAAAAAGGAGGCAGTCGCTCTCCAACAATCATTCTCTAATAAAGCACCTATTGCATGCCGTCAATGATCGCATGATCATCCGCCTGCACGCTGGAGAATATCTTCAACATCTCCGATTCCGGGATTTCTTTTTCGCACATCAGCGTAAACATATACTCATGATTTGTCCAGATGTAGGTTATGACCTCATTATCGGTAATTTTGATCACCTCAAATCCATTTATGCCGGTTGATTCCGCTGTTGCTCCCTCCGAATTAATGCCTCCCCTTGTTGCATTCTCGTAGTCCTCCGGCATGGGGACTTGATCAAAGCAAATCCACCAATTGTTCGCATTGTGCCAGCCGATTGACACAGCTGCAATGCTGACTGTTTTGAATTCCTGCTGATATCCATCCGGTATATATGTTGGGAGATACACTGTCTCGATAGAATCCGGGGCAGAAGCCGCCTGTATTGGGTCGAATGAAACCTCATAATGGGTGCCCTCATCATGGAGGAAGAACTTGATAATTGCTTCACGGACTGCCGGAATCGCCATTGCGCTTGCCGCCAATACTGCCGCAAGGATTGCAATAAGGGCCACTCGCTTCCACACTGTATTCTGATACTTCCAACCTTTGGATACTGTCTTCCTGTTCAGCTTTTCTGTCTTTCGGATAAAGTGATCCGACAATTGAATTGCAATTTTATCCTCACAATCTGGTACATCCGAGTACTCCTCCAGCGTCGCATCGATCAGCGCCCGCTCAAACGGCGTTTCAGCCCTGCTCTTCAAAGCACATTCCCTCCTTCCGACAAAAATCAATCAGGAGTTTTTTCCCGCGATTGAGCTGCTGGCGCACTGTCCCCGGCTTGCGATGCAGTATGGCCGCTGATGCAGCTACAGTCTGCCCCTCTACGCAGATTATCAGCAATACCTCACGATATGGAGCGGGCAGCATTCTCGCAGCACGCAGTAATGTGTCATAGTCCTGAGATTGCATAACCTTCACAAACAAATCCTCGTCAGAGGCTATTGGAAGCTCATCAATGTCAAGCATATTGTCCTGCCGTTTCTTCTGCGGAAGCAACGATAGTGCAGCGTTTTTGGCTGCGGTAAGTACATAAGCCCGTAAACGCCTATCATCAACCGGCAGGGATTTTATCCTTTGTGCGATGCCCAGAAATGCGATCTGAACAGCATCTTCCGCATCTTCATCACTGTGCAGAATACGTTTCGCCACAAGCAGCATCTGCTTCTGATAGTTGCTGTAAATATCGGAAAAGCGAAGCTGGTCGGCTTCGCTGTCAATCAGGGCAAAATACAGCATCAGCAAGGAAACGCACCTCCCAACTATTCATCATGATACCCCGCACGCCGCACACTGTCAAGCAACCCATCTGTCCAAAATGTATGTAAAAAGCGAAAAAGTTGTATCATTTTTGCCCCAGCAGCTGTCTTAGAAAATAGCGGCAATGGTAAGCGTAGCATACACCATACAGAAATAGGAGGTGAAATAATGAAACGTGTATTCAGTTTTCTAATTGCAATTATTGTTACTATTTCAATATCATATAATGTGCAAGCACTTCGGGCAGATAGCATTCGGCCACAATACGCAAATGCTCGACAGGCAGAGGTTCTTCTTTCTATCAGTAGCTCCGGAAAAGCAGTTGTTGTTAAGTGTTACGGGACAAACGGATTAAAATCAGCGTATGTGACAACGTATCTTGAAAAAAAGGTCAGCGGTACGTGGATTCGGGTGAATATTCCAGCACCAAATAATACTTGGACATATTCTACTACGAGCCAATCTTTTAGTCAAGAATACATTGTCGCGCTTGATAGTGTGGGGCAATATCGGGCAACGTCGCAATTTGTATTAACCGCAGCTACGGTTGAATACATAACCGACACCAGCTATGCAACATACAAAAGTTGATTTTTATAACTGATTCATCGAAATATCCAGTACGTTTACTGAGGTTCTAAAAGTGCTAACGCATAGCCATTGCTTGGTTCAGTGCTGATTGATTTAATTTACCATCATAAAGACGTACATACATTAATTTGAGCACATTTGCTCATAACGATAAGATTCTGAAAGGAGAAAGTGTCATGAAAAAAATCAAAAAAGTGGTTGCCCTCTTGTCCATTGTTTCTCTGCTCATTGCAACAGCATTTTCTGCTTCCGCTGTTGAAGCAAATGCCTCTTATGACCCGGAGACAAACCATGCGACTGTGCTTCATAACGAAAATCAAGTTATACCTGTTGCAGGCACGACACAACTCTCACAAGATGAGTACAAACGCACTTGGGCAAGTCTGACTGATAACGCGGGAACAGCTGCCGAAATACAGGCGACCTGTGAGCTTTTTATTTCTTCAATCTATGCCAGCAGACGAGATAGTGATTACAACTGCACTACGTTTACTGTTCAGTCTATTCGGAATGAGCAGGTTGACAGCACGATCGCATATATCGAAAGCCAGAATCAATACCAGCGTGAAATTGCTGATATTTGCGATTTTAAGATCATTTCTGATAGTATTGAATTTGAAAATTTCTCGGGCGTATTAACTGGGAATACTTGCACCGCGGAAATAGGCGTTCATTATTGTTATGAAATGGAAGGTGCTTTCGAGGATACATTTTATCTAAACTGTGTTTATTATCTGACACTGGAAAAAATCAACGGAAACTGGGGCATCGTCACAGCAAAGACAAGTATGCCGAATGAACAAGCAGACGGGTTTGTTTATGACTCATTCGATGCCCACGCAGCCGCTTTGGCCGTTGTCGGTGACCATGATTTTTCGACAATGGAAAAGCCCGCCAACACGAATAACACAGCTACAACCACAGCAACATACCAAACAACATCATATAGCTCGACGGCGGCAGTAAATTACGCCAAGCAATATTACAATAAAACTAATAGTTTATTTGGTGCAAGCAGTTCTAATTGCCAAAATTTCGCGTCGCAATGTGTTTGGGCCGGACTTCTATCTGGATGTGGCGCTTCAGGTACTTCGACAACTGCATTCCCCGCTGTTTCTACAGCTTGGACAGGCACTAATTCTACAAATGTCTGGTGCAGAAATCAATACACTACCTACTATGGTGATAAATATTGGTTAAATTGGGGATGGGATAATGTAAACGGCTTCCTCAAAATCATCTGGCTCAGTGATCATACTATATCCGGTCCACAAGGCTATTATTGGCTGGGCTTAGCCAAAGCGTGTGTTGGCGATGTAATTATCTGGGACACAGCTGGCACGCGAAGTGTAGACAGTGGAACCTATGATCACGCAATGGTAGTTACACGAACAACAGGAACAGTTGGTTCACGCGGCGTGAGTAATTTTTGCATAGCAGCAAATTCGAGTTCGACGACATCTGCCTATATGCCTCTTGCGCAGTATTGCAGCTATTCTGCAAGTTGCTTTGCAACTGCTCATATTACTGGCGGCTACTACTACATTTGATGAAGGCAGGATTTCGCAAACGCATTATTGCACTGCTTTTTCCATGTGCATGCTGTACTATTTTGTCAATATATCTCTCCGCCTGCTGTTCAGATATACTTCACGACATTGAGGGAAATATACCAACCATCGAACAGGAGAGCATTCCACCCCGTACCGCACCCACGGAGGCCACAGAGGCAGGAAACGTTCCCTCCCAGCCACAGAATACCGAGAACAGCACCCATATGCCGGAGGCGCCATCGGTCTTTGCCACGGAGCCTGAGCGCACATACGCCGTTTGGGACGAATCCTTCTATCAAAACGGTGTACCAATTTCGCCGCAGCCGGGAGACACGCAGGCTACATGGCAGCCTGAACTGGCAGAAACATTTCCCGCTGATCAGAATTGCAATGAGATGGAGCTGTTGGAAAAATGGATGGCAGTTGAGGGGCTTACGCCGGAAGGCCTTGACTCTCGCGAGTGTAACCAACTGGTGCTGGTCGTAGCACAGGAGACGGATGGCATTCAGACGGAAACCGTGTGTTATCAGCGGGAGGCGGGCGGAGCCTGGCAGCCTGTATCCGGTCTGAGCAGGATGCATGGCTGGGTTGGAGGTAACGGCATTATGCACGGACGCAAACGCGGGAGCAACACATCTCCTGCGGGACTCTGGTCGCTGGGTTTGGCTTTCGGAAATTCTCCAAAGCCAGATGGACTGAAGATGCCATGGCGAGACGTTACGCCAAGCTCAGATTGGGTATGTGACGAAGATTCCATTTACTTTAATTCGTGGCAGGAACGCGACGACCCGTCCATCCTCGATCTGTGGGGCGATGATGTTGAGCATCTGGAAGACTATCAGAGTGCCTATGCATATGCTTGTGTCATCCGTTTTAACACTGCTCCCTATACCATTCCGGAACGCGGCTGTGCAATATTCTTTCATTGCAGCAAGGGTGCAACGGGAGGCTGCATCGGGCTTCCCGAAGCCGATATGGTAAACACACTCTTGTGGCTAGACCCGCAGGAAAACCCGTACATTCTGATAACGGGCTATCAGCGCAGTGCAGGAAACTGAATCGTCTGCTTGCTAAACTGTCTGAAAGCTCTCTTACAGAAAAACCGCCCCGGAGCACCTTCCTTTCGAAGGGTGTTCCGAGGCGGTCCGTCATTATTCAGGTTCTCCTTAAGAATATCTCCCCGCACTTGCGGCAGACGATCTTCGTCTGGCCGCAGCCTGCCGGGACGATCTGCACGGCTCTGCAGGCCGGGCAGCGGAAGAAGCGCCTCCTGCGGCCGCGGTGCAGCGCCTGCCGCGGGGCATGTGCCGCAAAAAACGAGAGGATCGGCGCATTCATGCCTGCTTCCGCGCGCCGTCTGCGCGCGCCTCCCGCAGAATGCCGCCGTAGCGGATGGCATACTTCACAAACGCCAGCAGGATCAGGCAGGCGCAGAGCGCGGCATCCGCATACAGGAACCAGTCCGGCGCCGTCCGCCAGAGCATCAGGACGAACATGGAAAGGTAGATCACGGCCGTGCACAGCTTGCCGTACCAGCCCGCGCCGTAGACCATGCCGGTGTGGTGCAGGGTCAGGAGCGTCATGATGCCGATGGAGATCTCTTTCAAAACCAGAATGCCGACGACCCACCAGCACTTCATAGGCATGAGGCACAGCAGCACGGCGATCTGCGTCAGCTTGTCGGCGACGGGATCGATGGCCTTGCCAAAATTCGAGACCATGTGATACGTCCGCGCGACCCAGCCGTCCACGACATCCGTCACGCCGGACAGCACGAGCATGCCGAACGCCCACCAGACCTCATTCTTTGCATACAGTACGATGATCACGGGAATGAGCGCCAGCCGGAAAAAGCTCAGCACATTGGGGATCGTCAGGATCCGGTCTGTATCCGCCTTTCCCGCGCGCTCCAGATTGCGGTGCTCCTTATCATTCATGCTGCACATCCTCCTCTTTTTCGTCCACCTGTGGGACGAACAACTGCGTCACAACGGACTTTTTGCGGTGCTTCTGATGGAAATAGCCGATGACGCTGAACACGACCGCGCCGATGAGGTTGACGATCAGGTCGCCCATGGTGTCATACAGGCCGATGTCCAGATAGCCGCCGAGGCCGAGGCTCTCGCCGTTCACGACGACATCCTGAATATTCGAGATGGTGATGGGAATGTTGCGGTTCGTCGGGTCGAGCGCCACAGAGGTGATCTGCTGGATGACCGTATCCTTCTGCATATCCTTGTGGAACAGGTTATCCACGGAGAACTCAAAAATTTCCCACAATGCGCCGATCGTCATGGAGAAACAGAACGCCACGAGCGCCAGAAACAGCGGGGAAAGCTCGAAGCTGACCTTCTTGTGGCGGTTCAGAACGTCCGCCATGGAATAGCCGACCGCCGCATAGATAAAGCCGCTCGTCGTATGCAGGGCCTTATCCCAGAACGGGACCGTCACATAAAAGCAGGCGATCTCACCGAGGATCTCGGCCGCAAAGATGAAGACGACAACCGTGATCTCCAAACCGGCCGGGAGGCGTACCCCCAGCTTCCGCTCCAGAATGGAGGGCAGGAGCAGCAGCACGAGCGTCAGGAGGCAGGTGTAGACGCTTTCGATCTGGCCGTTGAAGGCCGAGCGGACGAGCACGCCGACCACGATGAGCCGGATCACGGCATAGACGATGAGCGTCAGCTTGCTCTTCTTCTGCAGGCGCAGCTTTTCCTGGCGCAGCCGCGCCTCGCGGCGTTCCTGCCGCGACATTTTATTTTTCAATTCCGTTCCCGTCCTTTTCATGTTTCTACCGATATCATATCCCGGAATTATCAATTCTGCGTCAACCGATTATGAATTTCAGTTCATAAACCGGAAATTTTCCGTTCCAAAATCCGGCCGTCTGTGGTATACTGAGAAGACGGAAACGGAGGGATCCCCATGTTCAAGATTCTCGTTGCCGAGGACGACGCCGAGCTGCGGCAGCTGTTCTGCCGCGTACTGACGCGCCACGGCTTCCAGCCCATCGGCGCAGCCGACGGTGTGGAGGCGCTGCAGGTCCTCGAGCGCGACTATATCGACCTCATCGTCTCGGACATCATGATGCCGCAGCTGGACGGCTATGCACTGGTGCGCGGCCTGCGCGACAGCGGCAGCACCATCCCCGTGCTGATGATCACGGCGCGCGACGGCTTTCAGGACATGCAGTTCGGCTTTCTGGCAGGGGCGGACGACTATCTGGTCAAGCCCATCAACGTCAACGAGCTCGTGCTGCGCATCAACGCCCTGCTGCGGCGCGCGCAGATGGTCGCGGACCGGCGGCAGACGCTTGGCACAACGACATTCGAATTCGACTCGTTCTCCGTTCTGACGGGCGGCGTGCAGACCGTCCTGCCGCAGAAGGAGTTTTTGCTGTTATACAAGCTCGTCTCCTCGCCGGGGCACATCTTCACGCGGCAGCAGCTCATGGACGACATCTGGGGCATCGACACCCACACGGACCCCCGCACGGTGGACGTGCACATCAACCGGCTGCGCGACCGCTTCCGGGAGAATCAGGACTTTGAGATCATAACCGTTCGGGGCATCGGTTATAAGGCGGAGCGGAAGCATGAAGAAGGATAAACGCTTTTCCCTGCGTCTGCGGACGTATTACCTGCTCATCATCGCCATCGTCGTCATCATCTCGTTCGGCGCCGTTGTCGGCGCGCTGACGGCCCTGCAGCAGCTCGGCGTCATCGGCCACATCAACGTCTCCACGCTCGTGGCCCTGCTGCTCGTGGCGGCCGCCGCAAGCGGCAGCGCCAGCTTTCTCGTTGGGCGGCGCGTGCTGGCCCCGATGGTCAAGCTGAGCAAGGCCTCGCGCGAGGTCGCGCGCGGCAACTACAGCATCACGGTCGAAGACCCGAGTAAGCTTGAAGAGGTGCAGACGACCCTGCGGAACTTCAACGCACTCGTGCGCGAGATGAACCGGATCAACAACGTCACAAACGACTTTGTCTCCAGCGTCTCACACGAATTCAAGACACCGCTGACCGCCATCGAGGGCTATGCCATGCTCCTGCAGGACACTGGCCTGACGCAGGCGGAGCGCGACGAATATCTGGACAAGATCCTCTATAACACGCACCGCCTCTCCACGCTCGTCGGCAACATCCTCATGCTCTCAAAGCTCGAGAATCAGTCGCTTTCCGACCAGCGCAGCACGTTTCGCCTCGATGAGCAGCTGCGGCAGGCCGTTGTGATGCTCGAGCCGCAGTGGGAGGAAAAGTCGCTGAGCTTTCGTGCCGAGCTGGACGCCGTGAGCGTGACGGCCTGCGAGCCGCTGCTGCTGCAGGTCTGGACGAACCTCATCGGCAATGCCATCAAATTCAGTGAGCCGGGGCAGGAGCTGTCCCTGCGCCTGCTCGACCAGACGGAATGCGCCGTCGTCTCCGTCATGGACCACGGCTGCGGCATGACGCCCGAAGTGCAGGCGCGCATTTTTGAGAAATTCTATCAGGGCGACAGCTCCCGCAAGGCTATGGGCAACGGCCTCGGCCTGCCGCTCGTTAAGCGCATCGTCGAGCTGTCCGACGGTGTCATCGAGGTAGACAGTGCCCTTGGGCAGGGCTCGACGTTCCGCGTCATCCTGCCGAAAAAGTAAAACAGACGCTGCAGCCACGAAAAAGCTGCAGCGTCTTTGGTTTTATTTCTCCGGCTTTTTGCCGGTATAGAGCTGGTAATAGCGGCCCTTCTGGGCGATGAGATCGTCGTGCGTGCCGCGCTCGATGATGCGGCCCTGCTCAAGGACCATGATGCAGTCCGCGTTGCGCACCGTCGAAAGCCGGTGGGCGATGACGAACGTCGTGCGGCCCTTCATCAGGCCGTCCATACCGGCCTGCACGAGCGCCTCCGTGCGCGTGTCGATGGAGGACGTCGCCTCGTCAAGGATCAGCACTGGCGGGTCTGCCACGGCGGCGCGCGCAATGGCAAGCAGCTGGCGCTGGCCCTGACTGAGGTTCGCGCCGTCGCTCGTCAGCATGGTGTCATAGCCGTTCGGCAGGCGCTCGATGAAGCCGTCCGCATTGGCCAGCTTCGCCGCAGCGATGCATTCCTCGTCCGTAGCATCCAGACGGCCGTAGCGGATGTTCTCCATGACCGTGCCGGTGAACAGGTGCGTATCCTGCAGGACCATGCCGAGGCTGCGCCGCAGATCGTCCTTGCGGATCTTGTTGATATTGATGCCGTCATACCGGATCTTACCGTCCGCAATGTCATAGAAGCGGTTGATGAGGTTCGTGATCGTCGTCTTGCCTGCGCCCGTCGAGCCGACAAAGGCGATCTTCTGGCCCGGCGTCGCATAGAGATCGATGTTGTGCAGAACGATCTTCTCCGGCGTATAGCCGAAGTCCACGTCATGGAACACCACGTCGCCCGCGAGCTTCGTATAGGTCACGGTGCCGTCCGCCTGATGCGGATGCTTCCACGCCCACACGCCGGTGCGCTTCTCGCTCTCGGTCAGCGTGCCGTCCGGATGCTCGACCGCGTTGACAAGGGTCACATAGCCCTCATCCGTCTCGGACTTCTCATCGAGCAGCCGGAACACGCGCTCCGCACCGGCCATGGCCATGACGACGGAGTTCAGCTGCTGGCTGACCTGCGTGATGGGCTGGTTGAAGCTGCGGTTGAGCGTCATGAACGCCGCGAGCGTGCCGAGCGTCAGACCGACATAGCCATGCAGCGCCAGCGCCGCGCCCGCCACGACGCACAGCACGTAGCTGACGTTGCCGAGCTGGGCGTTGACCGGCATGAGGACGTTTGCGTAGCTGTTGGCGCGGCAGGAGCTGTCGCGCAGCTGCTCGTTGAGCTCGTTGAAGCGCTCGATGGCGGCCTGCTCGTGGTTGAAGACCTTCACGACCTTCTGGCCCTGCATCATTTCCTCGATATAGCCGTTGACCTTGCCGAGGTCCTGCTGCTGCCGGACGAAGAACTTGCCTGACTTCCCGGCGATCTTCTTCGTGGCGAACAGCATCAGGGCCACCATGACGAGCGTCAGCAACGTCAGCGGCACATTGAGCACGATCATGCTGACGAACACACTCACAATGCTGATGATGCTGGAAAACAGCTGCGGCAGGCTCTGGCCGATGAACTGGCGGAGCGTGTCGATATCGTTCGTGTAGACGGACATGATGTCGCCGTGGGAATGCGTGTCGAAATACGAGATGGGCAGGCTCTCCATATGGCCGAAGAGCTTTTCGCGGAAGTTGCGCATCGTGCCCTGCGAGACATTGACCATCAGGCGGGTATAGCCCCACGAGCACAGCACGCCGATGGCGTAGACCGCGCCGACCTGGATGAGCTTGTGCAGCAGGGGCGTGAAGTCCGTGCTGCCGCTCTCCAGCATGGGGGAAAGATAGCTGTCATAGAGCTTCTGCAGGAACAGCGTGCCGTTCAGCTGGGCCAGCACCGTCAGGACGATGCAGATCACGACAGCAAGGCAGTGCCATTTGTAGTGCTTCAGGATGAAGGCCATGGTGCGGCGCATGGTCTTGCCGGTATTCTTCGGCCGTTCCGTTGCGTGCATTGCGCGCCCGCCGGGGCCGCGCATCGGTTTCGTCGCCATATTATGCACCCTCCTTCTCGTCGAAGTCGCCGCCGCCCTGCGTCTGCCCCTGATAGACCTCCTGATAGATGCGGTTCGAGGCAAGCAGTTGCTCATGCGTGCCGAAGCCGTTGACGCGGCCCTCGTCCAGAACAAGGATGCAGTCGGCGTCCTGCACGCTGGAAATACGCTGGGCAATGATGATCTTCGTCGTATTCGGGATCTCCTCGCGCAGGGCCTTGCGAATGCGCGCGTCCGTCGCGGTATCGACGGCGCTCGTCGAATCGTCGAGGATGAGGATCTTCGGCTTTTTCAGCAGGGCGCGGGCGATGCACAGACGCTGCTTCTGCCCGCCGGAGACATTCGTGCCGCCCTGCTCGATGTAGGTCTCATAGCCCTGCGGCATGGCTTGAATGAAATCGTCCGCGCAGGCAAGACGGCAGACACGCTCGCACTCCTCCTGCGTGGCCTCCGCGTTGCCCCAGCGGAGGTTTTCCAGGATCGTGCCGGAGAACAGCACGTTCTTCTGCAGCACGACCGCGACCTCGTCACGCAGCGTCGTCAGGTCATATTCACGCACATCGTGCCCGCCGACGCGAACACTGCCCTCCGATACATCGTACAGGCGGGAGATCAGGTTGACGAGGCTCGACTTCGCGCTGCCCGTACCGCCGAGGATGCCGATGGTCTGCCCGGCCTCGATGTGCAGGTCGATGTCCTGCAGGACGGGCTTGCCCTTGCCCTGCCGGTAGGAGAAGCTGACGTGGTCAAAATCCACGCTGCCGTCCGGAACGGCCGTGAGCGCCTGCGCCGGGCTGGTGAGGTCGGCCTTTTCGTTCAGCACCTCGCAGATGCGGCGGGCGCTGGCCACGCTCATGCTCATCATGACAAAGATCATGGAGATCATCATCAGGCTCATGAGGATGCTCATGACATAGCTGAACAGGCTCATCAGGCCGCCCTCCGTGAAGCCTTCGAGCACGATGGCCTTTGCGCCGAGCCACGACAGGCCCAGCATGCTGCCGAACACCGTCAGCATCATCACGGGGTTGTTGAACGACACGTAGGTCTCCGCCTTTACGAACATGCGGTAGACGGCGTTGGCCGCTTTGTTGAACTTGCTGCGCTCATAATCCTCGCGCACGAAGGCCTTGACGACGCGGATAGCACCGACGTTCTCCTGCACGCTGGCGTTCAGATCGTCGTACTTCTTAAACACGCGGTTGAACGTGCCCGTCGCCTTGAAGATGATGAACGACAGCGCAGCCGCCAGGATCACGATGGCCGCAACGAAGATCATGCTCAGGCTGGCGTGAATGGAAAATGCCATGATGAGCGCCGTGATGAGCATGACAGGCGCGCGCACGCAGATACGCGTGATCATCTGATAGGAGAGCTGCACGTTGCTGACGTCTGTCGTCAGGCGCGTAACAAGGCCCGCCGTGGAGAAGCGGTCGATGTTCGAGAACGAAAAGCTCTGGATGTTGGCAAACATGGCCTGCCGCAGATTCGCCGCGAAGCCCGTCGAAGCGATCGATGCGAAGCGGCCCGCCAGAATGCCGCAGACAAGCGCACCGATGGCAACGGCCACCATGATTGCGCCGTAATGCAGCACAGCCTGCATACCTGCCTGCCCGCCGACCTTGACGCCCTTGTCGATGATCTGGGACATCAGCATCGGCAGGAACATATCGGCCACGGCCTCCAGCGCAGAAAAAACGGGCGTGATGAACGTGACCCAGCGATACTGCTTCACCTGCGCCCCCAAGGTTTTCAGCATGGTATTCCTCCTTGCTTCAAATTGTTAGCATGCTAATTATATGGCGATATCACTAAATTGTCAATGGATTTTTTGTTAATTCTGTCATTCCACGGTTGACGGAGCCGCGATCCGGCGGTATAATAAGGTTTATAAATTTCAAAAGCAGAAACGGAGGCGGAGCATCCATGCAGCAGATGGAGCAGCCCATCGGCGGTGTCGTAAAATGTCTGTCCAATCAGATCCGCCGCCATCTGGACGCGGCGGCATCGGAGGCCGGGCTTGTAGAGCTGACCGGCACACAGGGCATGATCCTGCACTATCTGCTGCGCAACGAGGGCCGTTGCCTGACGCAGCGCGACGTGGAGCAGCGCTTCCAGCTGCGCGGTGCAACGCTCAGCCGCCTGTTTCAGCGCATGGAGGCCGCAGGCCTGCTCGAGCGCCGCGCGGTCTCGCGCGACCAGCGCTGCAAGCAGCTCCTGCCGACGGACAAGGCCCGCGCCATGCACGCGCAGTTCGTCTCGTGCCTCGATGAGACCGACCATCTGCTGCGGCAGGGCATCAGCTCGGAGGACGAAGCAGTCTTCCGCGCCGTGTGCCTGAAAATGCTGGATAATTTACTTCAAAGGGATCACGAAAACGACCCGGCCGCTCGGTAAGAGCAGGCCGGGCCCAGCTTGTCAAAAAAGTCCCTTCGGGATTTTTCGCCAAGCTGCTTTCAGAATTGCAAAATGAAATTTTGTAGTATTATTTTGCAATTCTGCCGCTGCGGCGGGTTATTGAACGCGAAAGGAAACCCTGACGGTTTCCTTTCACACTTTTCTTCCCTCCGAAACCTCCGGCTGGGCAGGTTTTTCGACAGCCTGGACCCGGCCGCTCGGTAGAGCAGGCCGGGCCTTCCTGTCGAAAAAAATCGAAAAAAACCTTCGGGCTTTTCCGACAAAGAGATCGCAATTCGTTCGCCGCCTGCGGGCGGCGAGTTCTGCTAGGCTATTGACACGCAAAAGCAGGCCCGTAAGGACCTGCCTTTGCGTGTTTTGCATTTTGCGGCCTGTTTATGTGCCCGCAGGGGCGACCATAGCAGCGAAGCTGTCAAGGCCCGTATACCGCGAGACGTAATAGCGGCTCACAAGGAAGGGATCGTCCGCCGTGTTATACTGCCCGCCGACCATTTTCAGGCCGAAGTTGTAGTAGCGCTCTGCGACCTCGAGCGTCAGGTCGCTGTAGCGGCCCGTCGGATAGCACAGCACCGAGGGCTGACGGCCCGTCACGCGCGTCAGGATACGCTGCGACTCGCCAAGCTCCCGGATGAGCGTCTCGTCGTCCATGGCATCCATATCCGCATGAGTCAGGCCGTGGCTCTGGATGGAAACGAGGCCGGAATCCGCCATCTCGCGCACCTGCTCCTCCGTCATTTTGTGCTGCGTGCCCATGGCATCGGCGATCATGAACACCGTCGCTTTGACATTGTATTTCCGCAGCAGCGGCAGAAGCTCCGTGTAGTTGTCGTCATAGCCGTCGTCAAACGTCAGGATGACAGGCTTCTCGTACTGCTCCAGCTCCGCCAGATCGGAGAACCAGATCGGCTCATAGCCGTTGTCCACAAGATACCGCAGCTGCTCCTCCATGGAGGCCGGGCTGACAAACAGCTCGTCAATGCCCCACATATTGTCGCTGACAGCATGGTACATGAGCACCGGCACGTTCACGCTCTGCTCGATGGAAAAGCGCGCCGCACCGGGCGTCAGATAGCGAAGTCCGGTCTCGTCGTCGACATATTCCGCGCAGCGATTCTCCTCCGAGACGGCGGACAGCACATAATAGTCCGTCCCGCCGTTTTGAAGCGGCTCCGCCTCCGGCAGGGGAATCCCCGCCTGCTGCAGCGCGTCTGCCGAAACGTATTCCGTTCCGTCCGAAATGGCCGTGACAAGCTCCGTCCCGTTGAGGACCAGCGTCTCGCCCGCCTCCATGGGCGGCTCCGTCGGCGCTTCGGTCGGCGGCTCCGTCGGGCGCTCTGTTGCGGGCTCCGTGGGCGCGGCCGTCTCCGGCTGCGTGGCCTGCAGACTCTCCACGCCGCGCGGCGCCGTGCTGAGCATATAGCCGACGACCGCCGCAGCGGCGATCGCCAGAACGGCTATCAAAACAATCCACCACTTTTTCATTCGTTACCCTCCCCGCTCTGGCGGCTGTAATGCTCGCCAAAAGCGCATTCGTTGGAAAAGTGCTCACAGTTGTTCGTCCGGTAGTCATAGCCGCCGCGGCCGACGGCAGAAAGCGCGGCTGCGGCGATCTCGTCCGGCGCGCGCAGCAGCTTTCGCTCCGCACGGCCATAGATGCGAAGCTCCGGCAGGCCGCCGCGCAGGAATTCCTCCATGCCGGTGCGGCGCACCCGCACGGCAGCTGCATCCTGCTCATTCGGCGAGCCGTCAAAATGGACGATCTCACCGTTTCCGATGTAAATGCCGTGGTGGTAATACCCGCTGCGCCGCACACGCACCTGCGCACCGGGCGTCAGCTCGCCGAAGTCCCAGTGTTCCGGCAGGTCTGCCAGCCGTTTACGCCGGAGCATGGAGCAGCTCCTCGATGACGGCGACCACATCGCCAACGGTGTGCAGCTCCGGCAGGCGTTCCGTCGGGAAGCGGATGGAAAATTCGTCCTCGATGCCGATCATGAGCATCAGCATCGTGATGCTGTTCAGGCCGAGGTCCTCCTGCAGGCGGGTCTGCACCGTCACATGGGTGAGATCTGCCTCCGAGCCCTCCAGCGCCGTCTGCGCAACACGGATTAGGCGTTCAAGCGTCATGATTTCTCTCTCCTTTTTGCTGCTCCCGCTGCCGCCGGAGCGTTGTTTCCCGGAAGCGGCGGTGGAATTCAGCCGCGCGCGTCCGATATTTCGGTTTCATTTCCAGATAAAGCTCCTCCTGCAGGCGCTCCATGGCCTCCTGCAGGCACTGCGTCGCCTCCTGCACGCCCGCGGCGTTCGGCCGCTGCGTCAGCACGATGGGCGCGCCGAATTGAAGCTGCAGCCGCTGGAACGGCTGATAGTTTCCCGCGCTGTAGACGGGGATGACCGGCACTCCGGCCTGCAGGGCCAGCAGCGCCGCGCCCTGCTTGAAGGGCAGGAGCGTTTCCGCCGGGTTGAGCGCCCCCTCCGGGAAGATGGCGACGCACCGGCCCGCGCGCAGGCGGCGCAGCGCCTCATGGAAGAAGCTCAGGTCCGCGCCCGCGGCCCGGTCGACCGGGATGCAGCGCAGCGAGCGCATGGCAAGGCTGCGCACGCCCGTGAACATCTCACCCGCCGCCACGACGGAAATGCGTCTGCGGCGGCACAGCAGGCACAGCATCGGGGCATCCATCCACCAGCTGTGATTCAGCACGAACAGCGCCGGACCGGGGTCCGTGCGCACATGCTCCGCGCCGGGCGAAAAATGGAGCTTCGGCAGCCAGACAAGGCGCATGCCGAGGCCGCCCATAAAATTTGCAAAATCTGCGGCGATATCCCACAGCCGCTGCAGCAGCTTCCGCATGGCTCACGCCTCCTGCGCCATGCCGCGCAGCTCGATGACCTTGTCGCGCAGGATGGCCGTCAGGCGGTCAAGCTCCGCCGCGTCCGGATTGGCCGTAGAGCACAGCTCCGAAAGGCGGATCGGTTCGCCGATGACGACGTCCGTGCGCTTGCCGAAGCCATAGTTCACGGAGTGCCACATGGGGATGATGGGCACATCGGTCTGCAGGGCGAGCAGGGCCGCCGTGCTGCGGAATTCCAGAATTTCTCCCGTCGTGGAGAAGCGCCCCTCCGGGAAGATGAGCAGCAGCTGCCCGCGCCGTAGCGCCTCGACCGACTCGCAGAAAAAGTCCATGCCGAACGAGAAGCGGTCGACCTTGATGGCGCCGAGCATCCGCAGGCACCAGTTCAGGAAGCGGTTGCACTCATAAAACGTCTTACCGACGAGGCAGCGGACATAGCGGAAATAGAATAGATACAGCACCAGAAGAAAGTCCATCTGGTTCTTGTGGTTCGTGATGAGGATCGCCGGGCCGCGTGTGAAGGCCGGGAGGCACTTTTTGCCCTCATAGCGGATGCGCGGCCGGAAATACAGGCCGACGTTCCAGCCGCACAGCAGCTTGTTGATCCAGCGGAACAGCAGCTTCATTCGACCGCCTCCCGCTCCGCCTGCACTGCGGCGGCAAAATCCCGCGCCGTGAACAGCGGGTGCGCGGCATCCATCGTCAGGCTGATGCCGTAGCGCTCCGAAACGGCGGAAAAAATATTATAGTAGGTCAGGCTGTCCACGCCGAGCTCCTGCAGGAGCTGCGTGTCCGGGCCGACGGTCTGCCCCGTCACGGAGCCGAGAAGCTCACACAGCTCCTGCACGAGCGCGCGGCTGCTCTCGTCCTCCAGCCGGGTCAGCTCCTCCGGCTCCGGCCGGTGCGCCGGGGTCAGGACGATCGAGCCGTCCGCCAGTTTTTCGCGCAGCTCGGCCCGGCGGGGCTTGCCGAAGCTGATGGGCAGCTCCTGCTCCGTCAGGAAAATACGCGCCGGGCGCATCGTCAGCGGCAGGCGGGCGACCGCCTCATAGGCCGCAGCGGAGGCTCTGGCTCTTGCATAGTCGTCCGCAGCCGTCTGCACGATCAGCACGGGGCGCTCATCGCCCTCCAGCTCCATGCCGAGCACACAACTGGCCGTCCCGGCCTGCAGGGCAAGGCGCTGCTCGATCAGGTCCGGGCTGAGATTTTCACCGTTCGCGCCAATGATCAGGTCGCCCTGCCGGGCTTCCATATACCACCTGCCGCCCTCGGCGCGGAAGACGTCCCGCGTGCGGAACCATGCCTCCGGATCGCGCGGCACGCGCACGCCGTTTTCGAGCATGGCCGTGTATAGAAGCGGAGAGCGCAGCTCCAGCACGCCGTCTTCCGCAATGCGCCAGCCGCCGGAGAGCGCCTGCAGAGGCTGACCGACGCCGCCGGACAGCCGCCATTTGGCCCGCCGCGACAGCTCGACGGACAGGATGCCCGTCTCCGTCATGCCGTAGCCGTTGTGCATGCCGTAGCCGAGGCCGTTCATCAGCTCGGCCGCCTGCGGCTGCAGGAAGCCTCCGCCGCTGATGCAGAACATTGGCTCCGTGCCGAGCGCCTGTTCCCGCACGCGGCGGAACAGCACGCGCCGCGCCAGCCTTGCGCCGAGCCGCGGGAAGACGGACTGCAGCCCGTTGGAGAAGCGCACGGCGCGCAGGAGCTTTTCCTTCTGCCCCTGCCGCTCTGCCTCGCGCAGGAGCTGGCGGGCCGTCTGCTCCCACACGGCGGGCACGGCAAAAAAGTGCGTCACGCGGCCGACCTTGCAGGCATACTGGATGCTGCGGCTGTCGTAGCGCTCAAGGAACACGAACGTCACGCCGAAGAAAATGAACCACAAGAGCGAGGCCATCAGGCCGAAAATATGATAGAACGGCAAAAATGCCAGCATCCGCAGCTCGCGCGCCAGCCGGTCGTGCTTGACCTCCGGGCACTTGCGCACGATGCTCTCAGACTGCAGCAGCTGCGCCGTGATTGCCGCGCCGTCATAGAGCACGAGCTTCGGCGTGCCGGTCGTGCCGGAGGTCATCAGAGCGATCTCATCGGCCCAGACGGGCGTGAATCCCGCCGCATCACCGGCCGCGGACAGATCGATACAGCCCGCGCGCGGCCGGTCCGTCAGAACGCCCGCCGCCAGCTGCTCGACCGGGGCCAGCGTCGCGTCGTCCAGCCGCAGGTTCAGCAGCAGAGGCCGAAAGCCCGCCATCAGCGTGCCAAAAAACGCCGCGACCCACAGGGGAGAATTTTCCATGCGGATCGCCAGAAACGCGCCCTCCTGCCCGGCAAAGTTCGCATGCAGCACACGCGCCAAGCGGTTCGTCAGAGCCGTCAGCTCCGCATAGCTCATGCGCTGCGTCTGCCCGGCCGTAAACTGCAGAGAAAAGGGCGTGTCCGTGAATTCCGTCGAAAAAAAGCGAAAAATATCCTCGAACCGGTGCCCGGAAGCCTCCAGCTCCCGCAGCTCCCGTTTCCAAAAAACCATGCTGTTCTGTCTCCTCACTACCGGCGCAGGCCCATGCGGCCACGCCGGGGTTATATAAGGGTATCATACCATACCCGCCCGCGCGCGTCAACCAACGCGGCGTTTTCCGGCGGAAAAATCCCGTTTCCGCGCCGCCGTCCTTGACAATGGCCGGGCCCGGAAATATAATAAATTGATATAATGTATGGAGGTACCCGAATGGAAAAGAAAAAGAGGCATCCTCTTGCCAGACTGTTCTTCGGTGTGTTTTTCCTGCTGCTGAGTGCCGTCGTGCTGCTGGTCAACCTGTTCCGGATGCCAGGCGGCTATGACTGGGCGCTCGGGCTGCTGGATCTCCTGACATTTCTGGGCGGGCTTCTGCTGCTGTGCTTCCACGCGTGACGAAGCGGCGCAGACCGACCACAGAGGGGGAAAGAAATGGAGATCGCAGTTTTGATCCCGGCGTATCAGCCGGATAGCGTTCTGATCTCGCTGGTGCAGGCTCTGCACCGGGAAAACTTCCGGCTGATCGTCACGGACGACGGCAGCGGCCCTGCCTATGCGGATATTTTTTCCGCGCTGCTGCCCTATGCCGAGGTCCTGACCTGCCCCGAGAACAGGGGCAAGGGCCGCGCACTGAAATGTGCCCTGCGCCATCTGGCTGCGGACCCGCAGGGCTGCCGCGCATTCATCACCGCAGATGCCGACGGCCAGCACACCGTGGCGGACATCCTGCGCGTGCGCGAGGCACTGCTGTCCGGCAGCCGCTTCGTGCTCACCACCCGGACGCTGCACGGCAAAAGCGTCCCGCTCCGCTCGCGCGTGGGCAACGACCTGTCGCGCTTCTTCTTTTCGCTGGCGGCAGGCTGCTTTCTGGAGGACAACCAGTCCGGCCTGCGCGGCTTTTCCACGGACTGCCTGCCGTGGCTCACGGAGATCGGCGGAGAGAAATATGATTATGAAATGAACGTGCTGCTCTACGCCGCGCGGCAGGAGCTGCCCATCACGCAGCTGCCCATCGAGACGGTCTATCTCGACGGCAACCAGAGCTCACACTTTGACCCGCTGCGCGATACGCTGCGCATTTATCGCCGTATGCTGGATACGGCGCGCGGCTCCGTTCTGGCGTGGCTGCTGCATGTAGCTGCTATCCTGCTGCTGTCGCTGACGCTCGGGTGGCATTTCTTCCTGTTTTCCATCCCGCTGTGTGGTGCGGGCAGCGCGGCGCTGAGCTACTGCTTCAACCGCTTTCTGGTCTTCCGCCGCGTGCGTTATGCCTGTGGGCCACGCATGCTGTTCGGCGCAGCCGTGCGCACGTCGCTGCGGCTGCTGTTCTGCTGCATCCTGCACCCGCTCGGCCTGCCGCTGTTTGCCGCATGGCTCATCGGCTCTGTACTCACCGTTCCGCTGGAATATGCCTACGTCCGCCTGACGGGCCCGTGGTGGTCAAGCTATGCGCTGCGCCGTTCTTGACATCCGGACCGTCTCCGCTGCGGAGCTTGCCCGGTGGGAGACCGCGGCAGAGCCGGAGCGCCGCGCCCGCTGGCAGCAGTTCCGCCGACCCGATGACCGCGCCCGCAGCATCTGCGCCGACCATCTGGCGCGCACGCTGCTCCGCGAGGCAGGTGCGCAGACGCCTGTGATCCGGGTCGGGAGGAACGGCAAGCCCTATGTGCCAGACGGCCCGGCCTTCAACTGCAGCCACTCTGGGAACTTCGTGTGCTGCGCCGTGCACGGCGGCCCTGTCGGCATCGATCTTGAGGCGCGGCGGCCCGTCCGCGCCGCGCTGGCTGCGCGCATCTGCACGCCGGAGGAGGTGGTTTTCACCGCGCCGGGCGGCCGGTTCGACTCGCTGCGCTTCCTGCAGCTCTGGACCGCGAAGGAGGCATGGGTCAAATACACCGGCGAAGGCCTCGGCGTCGATTTCCGCACGCTGCCCGCCGCCGCAGCGGACGGCTTGCACGAAACGCTGTTCGGCCGCCGCCTCGAGCAGACCGTCACGGAGGACTATGTCCTCTCCGTCGTATACGATGCAGTATAAACTCAAAAAGCAGACAACCAGCCAAGCAGGACCTCGCGCTGACGATGGAGTATTACGAGGCGCAGGGCGATGGTATCGTCTCCCCGCTGGGCCTGCTCGATATACTGCCGGATGTCACGGATGGACATTCCGGCCTTTTTCATACAGCAGGTGATCTGCAGCCACTCCAGATCGGTGTCCTGAAACATGCGGATGCCGCCCGGCAACCGCTCCACAAACGGCGGCAGGCCCTCCTTGTCATAAAATCGCAGTGTCGAAGCGGGCACATCCAGCCGCAAAGCGCTGCCTCCGATTTTTATATGCTCACTCTTGCTATCTCGAACGTATGTGCTATAATAGTCCCATCAGGAGGTGGGCTGATGTATTTTATCTACGGCGAGGCCGAGCTGGCGTATCTGCGCCGGAAGGACAAGCGGCTGGCTGCGGTCATCGACCGTATCGGGCCGGTGGAGCGCACGGTGGACCCTGATCTGTTTTCCGCCGTCGTGCACCACATCATCGGCCAGCAGATCTCCATGAAGGCGCAGGCCACGATCTGGCAGCGCATGCAGGACACGCTCGGCTCTGTCAGCGCCGAAACGATCCTTGCCGCCGGTGTACCCGCGCTGCAGGCCCTTGGCATGACGTTCCGCAAGGCGGAATATCTCACGGACCTTGCCGGGCGAATTGTGGATGGCTCGTTCAATCTGGAGGCCGTCCGCAGCATGGACGATGCGGAGGCTATCCGCGCGCTGAGCAGCCTGCGCGGCATCGGCGTCTGGACGGCAGAAATGATCCTGCTGTTCTGCCTGCAGCGGCCGGATATTTTCAGCTACGACGACCTTGCGATCCGGCGCGGTCTGCGCATGGTCTACCGCCATCGCCGCATCGACCGCCCGCTGTTTGAAAGGTACCGCCGCCGCTTCCATCCCTATGGCAGCGTGGCAAGCCTGTATCTTTGGGCCGTCTCCGGCGGTGCGATCCCGGAGCTGACGGACCCTGCGCTCCCAAAAGCAAACGGAGGAAAATAACATGATCTATACCGCAAGCTACGCCTCCCCGCTGGGCGGCATCGTGCTCGCAGCGGATGAGCTTGGGCTGACCGGTCTGTGGTTTACCGGTGCGAAATATTTTGGCGCGGGCCTTCCTGCTTCGGCTGCGAAGGCGGAAACGCCCATTCTGGCGGAGACGCGGCGCTGGCTGGACATCTACTTTGCCGGGCAATGCCCCGCAGTCCTGCCGCCGCTCCACCCGAGTGGTTCGCCGTTCCGCCGCGCGGTATGGGACATTCTGCTGACGATCCCCTATGGCGAAACGACGACCTATGGCGCAATCGCGCAGCAGCTGGCCGCGCAGCGCGGGCTGGAGCATCTGTCCGCGCAGGCCGTCGGCGGGGCGGTCGGGCACAACCCGATCTCGATCCTCATCCCCTGCCACCGGGTCATCGGCGCGGACGGCAGCCTGACCGGCTACGCCGGAGGCATGGAAAAAAAGCGCGCGCTCCTGGAATTAGAGCACGCGAAAATTTGATTTTATTTTGGGGCTGCCATCCGGCAGCCCCATTTTTACTCCTCGCGGAGGTCGTAGAAGATCACGCTGTCACCAAGCGCCTCCGTCAGGCGGCTTGCCATGGTCTGCACGCCGTCGTCACTGGTCATCGACGTGTGGTAAGCGCCATAGATCCCCATGACGGAGCCGCCGCCCAGCGCGCGATATTCCCGCAGCAGATTCTGCGTCATGGCGTTCTCACGGAATTCTCCGTCCTGTGTGCGGTAAAATTCCAGCCCCTGATCGATGTTCTCGCTGGCAAGGCGGTATTCCTCCGTATCGCGCTTTCCCTCGCTGCGCAGCAGCCTCAGATAGCGGTAGCCGGTCGAATTATACTGGTGGCCGACGTCCGTCCCGTGGAAAACGGTCTCGGGGCAGGCCTCCTTGATACCGCGATAAAAGTCCAGCACATTCTGATGATAGGACGCGCTGCCCTTCCAGTCGGTATAGACCTCCATGAGAATTCTGTCATTATCTGCCTGCATCCAGCGGTTCAGGTACTGGGCCGTATAATACGGCAGCTCGACAAACAGATCGCGCATGCCGCCCGCATAATAGTCCTTCCAGAGCGCAAGCTCCCGCTGCAGCAGCTCGTCGTTCGCATGGAATTCGCCGTAGAGATACAGCTGGTCCTGCCGCGCAGCCGTGCACCCGGAGGCGAGCAGTACGGCAGCGATCAGCAGCAGGGCGAGCCAACGTTTCATGGGCTTCCCTCCGATCAGGCGCAGCGGATATGGACATCACCGCTCACGCTGTCAAATTCATAGGCAGGGCCGCCCTGCCCGTAAACGAACTCATCCCTGTGCAAGCTGCCCGCAAAGCCGTCGACTGTCAGATCGCCGCTCACGCTGTCCAGCGTAGCCGAGAAGCCACCGTTTTCCGGGAGCGTCAGCATCACGCCGCCGCTAACTGTGTCACAGCTGATGTCCTGCGGCAATGCAGACGCTGTCAGCTCCATGCTGCCGCTCGTAGTGTCGAATTCCACCTGCGTGAAATCACCGTCCAGTGTGAGGGAGCCGGACGTCGTGTCGGCCGAAAGCTCACCGACTGCGGCATCCGTCACCGTCAGATCACCGCTCGTGCTGTCGAAGTCCAGGTTCTCATAGCTGCCGCCCATCAGGGTCACGCTGCCGGAGACGCTGTCCAGCTCCAGCTCACGGAGCGTCAGTGCCGGGAGTGAGGCCGTGGCTGCGCTGAGGTCGAGGCTGAGCTTCTGCAGCTTTGCCGCCCGGCCGGCCGGGATGCCGATGGTCAGCTGCTTGGCTCGCGTCGGGATCGTCAGGCCGCTTTTCTGCGAATAAACCGTTAATTTCCCGTCCTTCAGCTTCCAGCGCATACGGGCATCACTGCTCTCGGGCTGCGGCTCTTCGCGGAGCGTCACGACATCGCCGTCCGTCAGCTCCACTGTCACGCTGCCGGAGAGCCAGCTGACGTCCAGCTCACGCACCTCGCCCGAAACGGAGGCCTCGCCGACGGTATAGCCCTCGTCGCTGCCGTGGTCGTCGATCCAGTGGAGAGACAGGTCCCCAATCTTCCAGTCCAGCACTCTGGGGATCGCCAGCAGGCTGACCAGCACGCTGGCCAGCACCAGCGCAATCGTGCCGCAGATACAGATCTTTACAATAGCTTTTGCTTTCATCTTATACACCCTCCACCAGAGTCCGCACGCTGCTCAGCACGCCGCCGAGCGCCGCGCCTATCGGAAACACGAGCCAGGTCACGATCCACTTGCCCGTTGCAGCCGTTAGGACGGCATAGAGCACGCAGATGCACAGCCGCAGCAGGCCGTCCACGAGCCGCCAGCCCGCGCGGCGGCCGCGCGCCAGCAGGATCACGCTTTCGGCCACATGCAGCAACGCCGCCGCAAACGGAAACACCGCCCAGGCATAGCCCCACGAGCCATACCAGCCGATGACCACAGCCAGCAGGGCCGTGCATGGCCACACGATGGCGCAGGCGATGCGCATGCCGCGGGAACGCGGCTCCTTTTTCGGCGCTTCGGCCTTTGGCTGCGCTTCCCGTACAGGCTCGGCCTGCGCAGCGCGCGGCAGGCTGGAAAGCAGCTCCTCCACATCGCCGACGCTCTCGAGCGCGCTGGCATAGGCCTCCTGCTCCGATTTTCCCCCGGCAAGCAGATCGTCATACCGCTGCAGGGTATTGCTCAGGATCTCATCGCGCAGATCGCGCGCCTGCTGCGTGTCCGGTGCGCCCGCAAAGCGGCGCAGCACCTCCTGCCTTAATTGTTCTCTCATGACTCTTCCTCCATGGCGATCAGCCGATCAATGATCTCTTTTGTGGCCTCCCAGACGCTGACCTGCTCCTGGTAGGCCATGCGTCCGGCCGGGGTGATGCGATAATAGCGCCGCCGGGCGCCCGTAGCCTCGCTGCCCCAATAGGACATGATCTGCCCTGTCTCCTCCAGCCGCTTGAACGCGGTGTAGAGCGTGGCCTCCTTCAGCTCATAGCGCCCGCCGGACAGCTCCCGGACCGTTTTGTTGATCTCGTAGCCGTAGCTGTCGCGCTGCATCAGGCGCGCCAGAATGATGGTCTCCGTATGGCCGCGGATCAGGTCTCCCGCAATATACAAGGGACTCCAGCCTCCTTCCCGCTGCCGCATCCGGCAGCCTTTGTGAGTCTACTATAGCACAAGATACTTCGCCTGTCAAGGTATCTTTTTCTACAAGATATCTTCAAGCGCAAAAAAACGCCGCAGAGAACGTATCTCTGCGGCGGAAAAATGCCGTATTCAGTTCCGCAGCCTCTTCTCCAGACGCTGCAGCATACCGCCGATAATGGCGTCATAGCGGTCCGTATCCACGGCCACGGCGGCGCGCATGTCGGCATGCTCCGACGGATGCAGCACGGTCTGGCCGCTGCGCTCCGGCGGAGCCAGCTCCACGGTGATCTCACCGGTCTGCCACGTCATCAGCCGGTCGTCCAGCAGTGTGGAGATGGCGACGGCATCGTGCATGGCCTCGCCGCTGCGGAAGCGGATGAGCGCCTCCATGATCTCCCGAAAGCCGCCCCGCTGCGCCGGGATATAGCGCTCGAACACATCCGGCCGGATGGGGCAGCCGAGCGTGATGCTCAGGCCAACCATATCGATGGGAATGCCGCTCTCAAAGACGAGCTTCGTGGCGGCCGGGTCGTGGCCCGCGTTCGCCTCGACATAGGGCGTGATGTTGCCGCGGCCGATGCTGCCGCCCATCATCACGATCTTTTTGATCCAGTGCGGCAGGTCCGGGTGCTTCTGCAGGGCCAGCGCGATATTCGTCAGCGGCGCGACCGTCACGAGGACGAGCTCGCCCTGCGCGGCCTTTGCGATCTCATAGAGCTTGTCCCACGCGGGCAGATCGTCCGGCGTCCTGTCGGACTGCGGCAGAACGAGATTGCCCACGCCGTTAACCCCGTGGCACTTCGCCGCAGGCGCGCCGAACTCCGACTCGAGATAGCGGTCCGCGCCCCGGGCCACCGGGACATCCGTCCGGAACAGGGAGAGGATGTTCAGCGCGTTTTGCGTCGTCACATCCGTGTGATTGTTGCCGCCCATGGTGGTCACGGCGCGCAGGTCCAGGCGGTCTGAATAGGCGCAGGCCAGCGCAAGGCAGAAAAAGTCGTCGATTCCGGGGTCGGTATCGATGACGATGGGAATGCGTTCCATACTGTCTCCCTTTCAAAAATCACGCGGGGTCCGGATGACCGAACCCCGCTTAGAATTTATTTTGCTTCTCAGCCGACGGGCTGGTTGGCATCCTCGATGATGCGGACGAACTTCTCCGGCACGAGAGATGCGCCGCCGATCAGGCCGCCGTCAATATCCGGCTGGGCCAGCAGCTCAAAGGCGTTCTTTTCGTTCATGGAGCCGCCGTAGAGGATGGTCATCGCGCGGGCGTTCTTCGAGCCGAAGCGCTTGCGGATGATGGTGCGGATGTGCTGGCAGACCTCCTCGGCCTGCTCCGGCGTTGCAGTCTCGCCGGTGCCGATGGCCCAGATGGGCTCATAGGCGATGACGATGCGGCGGATCTTCTCCTCCGGCACACCGGCCAGCGCCAGCTTGATCTGCATGGTGATCCATTCCTCCGTCACGCCGGATTCCCGCTGTGCAAGCGTTTCGCCGCAGCAGACGATCGGGATCAGGCCCGCATCCAGCGCCGTATGAAGCTTTGCATTCACGTCCGCATCCGTCTCGCCCATGGCGCGGCGCTCGGAGTGACCGAGGATGACATATTTGCACCCTGCATCAACGAGCATATCCGCGGCGATCTCGCCGGTATAGGCACCGGAGGTATGCGCATTGCAGTTCTCTGCACCGATGGCCACGCGTGTCTCGCGCATGGCGCGGACTGCGGCCGGGATGCACACAGCCGGGACGCACAGCGCGATATCACACCAGCGGCCCTTCGGCAGCAGGCCCTTCAGCTCGGTCATGAACGCCTTCGTCTGCGTCGGCGTTTTATTCATTTTCCAGTTACCGGCAATGAGCGTTTTGCGATATTTTCTGTTCATTCCGCGCTCCCGCTCAGCGATCCTGCAGGCAGGCGATACCCGGCAGCTCGAGGCCCTCAAGGAACTCCAGAGAAGCGCCGCCGCCCGTGGAGATGTGCGTGATCTGATCGGCAAAGCCGAGCTGCTCGCAGGCAGCCGCGGAGTCGCCGCCGCCGACGATGGTCACGGCATCGGAATCGGCCAGAGCCTGTGCCACGGCGATGGTACCCTGTGCAAGCGTCGGATTCTCAAACACGCCCATCGGGCCGTTCCAGACGACGGTCTTGGCGCTCTTGACGGCGCCCGCAAAGAGCTTGCGGGTCTCTTCGCCAATGTCAAGGCCCTCCATGTCGTCGGGGATGGCGTCCGCGGCGACAGTCTTCACGGCGATGTCTGCGTCGATCGGGTTCGGGAAGTCCGCAGCGACGACGGTGTCGACCGGCAGCAGCAGCTTCACGCCCTTGGCCTCAGCCTTGGCCATCATGTCACGGCAGTAGTCGATCTTCTCGTTGTCGAGCAGGGACTTGCCGACGGAATAGCCCTTCGCGGCAAGGAAGGTGTAGGCCATGCCGCCGCCGATGATGAGGGTGTCGACCTTCTCGAGGAGGTTATTGATAACGTTCAGCTTATCGGAGACCTTCGCACCGCCGAGGATGGCGACGAACGGGCGGGTCGGATCGGCCAGAGCCTTGCCCATGATGGACACTTCCTTCTCCACGAGGAAGCCGCAGACAGCGGGCAGATAGTCCGCCACGCCGGCCGTGGAGGAATGGGCGCGGTGCGCCGTGCCGAATGCATCGTTCACAAAGATCTCCGCCAGAGAAGCCAGCTCCTTGGACAGCTCGGGATCGTTCTTCGTCTCGCCCTTCATGAAGCGGACGTTCTCCAGCAGCATCACATCGCCGTCCTTCAGGGCAGCGGCCTTGGCCTTGGCATCCTCACCGACGACGTCCTTGGCCATCACGACGGGCTTGCCGAGCAGCTCGCTCAGGCGGTCCGCAACGACCTGCAGGGACAGCTCGGGCTTCCACTCGCCCTTCGGCTTGCCCATATGGGAGCAAAGGATGACGCGGGCGCCGTGGTTGACAAGGTACTCAATGGTCGGCATGGCAGCGACGATGCGCTTGTCGCTCGTGATCTTGCCTTCCTTGGTGGGGACGTTGAAGTCACAGCGGCAAAGCACGCGCTTGCCCTTGACATCGATGTCTTCAACAGATTTCTTGTTGTAGTTCATAATTGACCTCCTGATAGACTTGCGATACGCAGAATTCACACTTTCATCTTTCCATAGTCCCGCAGGTGCGGGAAATTCAATTGCCGCAGCGCTTCAAACACGCCAATGGCAACGGAATTGCTGAGATTCAGGCTGCGTGCCTCCTCGCGGATGGGGATGCGGACGCAGTCATCATAATGGGCCTCGAGGAACGGCTCCGGCAGGCCCTTCGTCTCCCGGCCGAAGAACAGGTAGCACCCGTCGTCATAGGAAACATCGCAGTAGGAGCGCGGTGCCTTTGTAGAGAACAGCCGCTGCTGAGCAACGTTGTTTTTCGCATAGAAGTCCTCGAGATCGTCGTATACGCGCACATCGACCAGATGCCAGTAATCGAGCCCGGCGCGGCGCACGGCCCGCTCGGAGATATCGAAGCCCAGCGGCCGGATGAGATGCAGCACGGAGCCGGTTGCGGCGCAGGTGCGGGCAATATTGCCGGTGTTCTGCGGGATCTCCGGCGCAACAAGGACAACGTTCAGCATGGTGCTCCTGCGGAGAAGAGATTTTCGCGGCAGTATGCTCTCCAAAACACTGCCGACCAATATTCTATGACAAACGACCCCAAAATTCAACTGTTTTTCTTGAATTTTCAAAAATAATTCACACAATTTCGTGTCAAAAATCACAGTTGCGTTTTCGCTCCAAATCCGCTATACTGTCTGAGAAAGCAACACCGGCCCATCTGCACGAAGGCCGGTCGGAAGGAAGCGATCCTCATTTGAAAAAAATGCACCTGACCCCCTCGCGGCTCATCGCGGTCGGGTTCCTGCTGGTCATTTTGGCCGGCGCGGGGCTGCTGATGCTCCCCATCGCCTCACGCGGGGAACCTGCCGGGTTCCTCGACGCCCTGTTCACCTCAACGAGTGCAACCTGCGTGACGGGTCTCGTCGTCCGCGATACGTTCACCGGCTGGACGGTCTTCGGCCAGCTCGTGATCCTCACGCTCATCCAGCTCGGCGGTCTCGGCTTCATGACCTTCATCACGCTGACGTCCATGCTGCTCGGCAAACGCCTCGGCCTTTATGACCGCAAGGTCCTTATGCAGTCTGCGGGCAACATCACGCTCGACGGTACGGCGGCGCTCATCCGCAAGATCATTCCCTTTACGTTCGTGTTCGAATTTGCGGGTGCCGCATTGCTTTCCATCCGGTTTATCCCGGAATTTGGCGTTCTGCGCGGCATCTACGCCGCCGTGTTCCACGCCATCTCCGCCTTCTGCAATGCAGGCTTCGACCTCATGGGCATGCGCGCGCCGTTCTCTTCTCTGACCAATTATGTGTCCGACCCGCTCGTAAGCCTGACGATCTGCATGCTCATCATCATCGGTGGACTTGGTTTCCTCGTCTGGCGCGATCTTGTCCGCTGCCGCTTCCGCTGGAAGCGCCTGCAGCTGCACAGCAAGCTCGTTCTGACAACCTCCGGCATTCTGCTGCTCGGCGGCGGGCTTCTGTTTCTCGGCTTTGAGTGGAACGCCTCCATGGCGGACCTCTCCATCCCGGAAAAGCTCCTCGCCTCTTTCTTCCAGGCCGTCACGCCGCGCACGGCAGGCTTCAACACCGTGGACCTGTCCAAGCTGTCCGACTCCGGCAACCTGCTGACGGACTTCCTTATGCTCATCGGCGGCAGTCCCGGCTCCACGGCGGGCGGCATCAAGACGACGACGCTGGCCGTTCTGGTGCTCAGTGCGCTGGCCTCGGCACGCGGCCGCATGCGCGTCAATACCTTCCGCATGTCCATTGAGCGCGAAACGCTCCGGCAGGCCAGCTCCATTCTGCTCATCTATCTCGGCATGAGCCTGACGGCCATTCTGGCCATCTGCGCCATCGAGCCGTTCGGTCTGAAGGCCGTCACGTTCGAAGTCGTCTCCGCCATTGCGACGGTAGGTCTGTCGCTCGGGCTGACGCCGCAGCTCAGCGCCGCGAGCCGTGTCATTCTCATTCTGCTCATGTACGCCGGACGTATCGGTGGTCTGAGCTTCGTTCTGCTGTTCTCGGAGCGCCGCTCCGAGCCGCCGCTGGATCGTCCCACCGGCAAGATCCTCATCGGATAATCAGAGAAAGGAACCGTTTCATGAAATCTGTTCTCATCATCGGCATGGGCCGCACCGGCCGCCATCTGGCCAGCAAAATGCAGGAACTCGGCAACGACGTCATGATCGTCGACAAAAACCCCGCCATCATCGAAGCGCTCTCCGGCCGCTTCACGGACTCAAATATCTGTGACTGCACGAACGATGCCATCATCAAGGCGCTCGGTGTCGACAATTTCGACATCTGCTTCGTCACCATCGGCGAGGACTTCCAGGCCTCGCTCGTCGTCACGTCCCTGCTCAAGCAGTTCGGCGCGCGCATGATCGTCTCGAAGGCCAAGCAGGACATTCAGGCAGACCTCCTGCGCAAGATCGGTGCAGACGAGATCGTCTGTCCGGAGCGCGAGATCTCCGAAAAGCTCGCCGTGCGCTACAACGCAGACAACATCTTTGATTTCATCCCGTTGACCGCGGATTATTCCATTTATGAGCTGCCCATTCAGGCCGCATGGATTGGTCAGACGCTGTCCGGCCTGAATGTCCGCCGCAAATATCAGATCAACATCATCGCCGTCAAGCATGACAACGAGATCAACCCGAACGTCGGCCCGGATTACCGCTTCCGCGAGGGCGACCACATCATCCTCATCGGCCGCTCCAACGAGGTCTTCAAGCTGGCCGCAAAAATGTAAGACAATGTAAAACGTTAGACAGAGAAAAGCGCTCCGTCTTCCGGCGGAGCGCTTGACAAAAAAGCAAAACTGGAGTATAGTATAGGTACAAAAGGGTGCTACCAGTAGGTCGGCTCCCCAAATAGCTACGAAGAGATAATCGTTCCTTTGGGGAGGCGGCGATTATCTCTTCTTATTGTTGTCCTGATAAATCAGGGCAATGACCGCAAGTATGACCATGCAGAATTGAAAGAATTCTCCCCATGTAACCATGCCTGTCACCCCCTCTCTTTCGATCGGGAGCAAAAAGAAGTTATCACCCCCGAATGGATTCGAGGAGAACCGCCTACCGGGGTACTGGTAGCACCACAGGTGGCATATCACAGGATTCGGCAAATTGCAAGCAAAAACAGTGAGTTATCGTATTCGTAATGTGTTAATTCAATGATTCCCACGTTTCAGGGTCATCAAAAGGTCAAAAAACCGGCAAACGTCATCAGGCGTTTGCCGGTCGTGGTGACCCGCTGGAGATTCGAACTCCAGACCCATTGCTTAAAAGGCAATTGCTCTGCCAACTGAGCTAGCGGGTCATGATGCAAAAAATTCGGAGCAAAGTGACTTTGCTCCGACGATGGCTGGGATGGCAGGACTCGAACCTACGAATGCCAGAGTCAAAGTCTGGTGCCTTACCACTTGGCGACATCCCAATATCCGGCGTGTGCCAAGCCCCGGCGCGGGGGAAAATGGGGTGAGTGAAGGGACTCGAACCCTCGATCTTCAGAGCCACAATCTGACGCGTTAACCAACTACGCTACACCCACCATATTTCGACCCGATCTTTGTGGCAGCTGATGCATCCCTGCGCTGGTACGCCAGGAGGGACTCGAACCCCCTACCTACTGCTTAGAAGGCAGTTGCTCTATCCAGATGAGCTACTGGCGCATTTGGAGCGAGTGATGGGAATCGAACCCACGCCCACAGCTTGGAAGGCTGTTGTACTAGCCGTTATACTACACCCGCGTGGGCAGGCTTTGCATCAGCCCTAAAATAGTAACATACTCCGACAGGATTGTCAAGTCCTGTTTTTCATTTTTGTAAAAAACAGCCGGGAAGCGGCAACCCGCTCCCCGGCTGTTTGGAATTCACTCAGACGACCTGCAGGGCGTCGTCCCGCACCTCGACGCGGAGCGTCGCGCCGGGCGACACATTGCCCTCGACGATGCGGCGGGCCAGCAGCGTCTCGACTGTGTGCTGCAGATAGCGGCGGAGCGGACGCGCACCGTACTGCGGGTCATAAGCAGCGTCGATGATGAACTGCTTGGCCTCCGGCGTCAGCTCGCAGCGCAGCTGCTTGTCAGCCAGACGTGCATTGAGCGCATCCATCTGCAGATCGATGATCTTGACGATATTTTCCTTCGTCAGCGGCTTATAGAAGACGATCTCGTCCAGACGGTTCAGGAACTCGGGGCGGAACGAACGCTTCAGCAGCTGCTCGACCTGCGAACGGGCCTCCTCGGAGATCTCGCCGTTGTCGGTAATGCCGTTCAGCAGATACTCCGAGCCGAGGTTGCTCGTCAGGATCAGGATCGTATTCTTGAAGTCGACGGTGCGGCCCTGCGAATCGGTGATACGGCCGTCGTCAAGCACCTGCAGCAGGATGTTAAAGACGTCGGGATGGGCCTTTTCGACCTCGTCGAACAGCACGACGCTGTACGGCTTGCGGCGCACGGCCTCGGTGAGCTGGCCGCCTTCGTCATAGCCGACGTATCCGGGAGGCGCGCCGATCAGGCGCGTCACGGAGAACTTCTCCATGTATTCGGACATATCGATGCGGACGAGGTTCTTCTCATCGTCAAACAGCGCCTCTGCCAGCGCCTTGGCGAGCTCGGTCTTGCCGACGCCCGTCGGGCCGAGGAACAGGAACGAGCCGAGCGGGCGGTTCGGGTCCTGAATGCCGGCGCGGCTGCGGAGGATGGCCTCCGAGACGGAGCGGACGGCTTCATCCTGCCCCACGACGCGCTTATGCAGCTGCTCGTCCAGATGCAGGAGCTTTTCGCGCTCGCCCTCGACGAGCTTTGCGACCGGGATGCCGGTCCAGCGCTCGACGATCTTTGCGATCTCCTCCTCCGTGACCTTGTCGCGCAGGAGGTTGCTCTGCTTGGCGTTCTGCGCCAGCGCCTCTTCCTGCGCCAGCTGCTTCTTGAGCTCGGGCAGCTCGCCGTACTTCAGACGGGCGGCCGTCTCGAGGTCATAGCTCTGCTCTGCCTGCTCGATCTGCGCACCGAGCTTTTCGATCTGCTCACGCAGCTGCTGGACCTTGCCGATGGCATTCTTCTCGTTTTCCCACTGGGCCTTCATGGCGTTGAACTTATCACGCTGCTCGGCCAGCTCCCTGCGCAGCTCCGTCAGACGGCCCTGCGAGAGCTCGTCGGTCTCGTTCTTCAGCGCAGCCTCTTCGATCTCCATCTGGATGATCTTGCGGCGGATAACGTCCAGCTCCGTCGGCATGGAATCCATCTCCGTGCGGATCATGGCACAGGCCTCATCGATAAGGTCAATGGCCTTGTCCGGCAGGAAGCGGTCCGTGATATAACGGTCGGACAGCGTGGCCGCCGCGATGATGGCGGGGTCCGTGATCTTCACGCCGTGGAAGACCTCGTAGCGCTCCTCCAGGCCACGCAGGATGGCGATGGTGTCCTCGACGGACGGCTCCTTGACGAGCACGGTCTGGAAACGGCGCTCCAGCGCGGGGTCCTTTTCGATATACTTGCGGTATTCATCGAGCGTCGTTGCGCCGATGCAGTGCAGCTCGCCGCGCGCCAGCATCGGCTTGAGCAGGTTGCCCGCGTCCATGCTGCCCTCGGTCTTGCCTGCGCCGACGATGGTGTGCAGCTCATCGATGAACAGGATGATGCGGCCCTCGGAGTTCTTCACTTCGTTCAGGACGGCCTTCAGGCGCTCCTCAAATTCGCCGCGGTACTTTGCGCCCGCGATGAGCGCGCCCATGTCCAGCGAGAAGATCGTCTTGTCCTGCAGGGACTTCGGCACGTCGCCGCGGACGATCCGCTGCGCCAGCCCTTCGGCGATGGCCGTCTTGCCGACGCCCGGCTCGCCGATGAGCACGGGGTTGTTCTTCGACTTGCGCGACAGGATGCGGATGACGTTTCGGATCTCGTCGTCACGGCCGATGACCGGGTCCGTCTTCTTTTCGCGGGCGTTCTTCACCAAATCGGTGCCGTATTTCTGCAGCGCCTCATAGGTGTCCTCCGGGCTGTCCGTCGTCACGCGGCTGCTGCCGCGGATGGCCTGCAGGGTCTTCAGGCAGTCCTCCTTGCGGATGCGATAGTCCGCAAACAGCGGCGCGACGGTCTCGTCGGCCGTGTCGAGCATGGCAAGGAACAGGTGCTCCACGGAGACGTATTCGTCCCGCATGCCCTGCGCCGTGCGCTCGGCCTCAGCCATCAGGCTGTCCATGCCGCGGGAAATATAGAATTTGTCGGCATCCCGGCCGGAGCCGCTGACGCCCGGCAGCTTTTCCACGGCGGCCTGCGCCGCAGCCGTCAGGCTCTCGACGCTCACGCCCATTTTCTTCAGCAGCTGCGGGATGAGCCCGCCGTCCTGCTGCAGCAGAGCCAGAAGCAGGTGAGCCTGCTCGATCTGCTGATTCTGATGCGCCGCTGCGATCGTCTGCGCACTCTGCAGGGCCTCCAGTGTTTTCTGCGTATACTGATTCGTGTTCATAACCTCATTCTCCTCTCCGGCGGCGAATTCCGCCGAGGGGTTTCAAGAAGCATCCGACGCATTCGCCGGAGCTTCTTTAGCACTCTCATCTGTAGAGTGCTAACCTCTTTTGACCCCATGATACCACCATTTTGGATTTTGTCAAGGGGGTACGCAAAAATATTTTTCTTCGAATTTTCCGCAATATTGCAGAAAAACAGGCACGCTGTTTCCAACGTGCCTGCCAGACTGTCTAAAAACATGCTTAGCCGAAAGTTTCGGAGGGAAGGAAAGTGTGAAAGGAAACCGTCAGGGTGTCCTTTCGCGTCAAATAACCCGCCACAGCGGCAGAATTACAAAATCATGCTGCAAAACTTTGATTTTGCAATTCGGAAAGCAGCTTGACGAAAAAGGCCCGAAGGGACTTTTTTGACAAGCTGACAGGCACGCTGTTTCCAACGTGCCTGTTCTGTATGTATGAATGGATCACTCGAAAATGATGCGGTTCGCGCCGAAGTAGCGGGCATTGTAATAGCTCTCGCTCAAGGAGCTGATGATGACGCCCTTGCGCGGATTGGCCGCGTGGATGAAACGTCCGCCGCCGATGTAAATGCCGACATGCGTGATCTCACCGCCGGAGCCGAAGAACACGAGGTCGCCCGGCATCAGCTCGCTGCGGCTGACATGCTCGCCGTCGTTATAATACTGCGACGTCGCCGTGCGCGTGATGTTGAAGCCGAAGTGGCGGTAGACATACTGCACGAAGCCGGAGCAGTCGAAGCCTGCGGGCGTTGTGCCGCCGTAGACATAGTCATAGCCCTCGAACGTCAGGGCATAGGCCACCAGATCGTCCGCCAGCGAGGGTTGCTCGATCGTGCCGTCCCACGACGTGGTGAACTTATAGCAGCGCAGAAAGATCACAAGCGCCTCCAGACTGCTGGTGGACGACTGCGGCAGGAGCTTGCCGTCGCTGCCCTTGACCGCACCAATGTAGCACAGCAGGCGTGTCGGCGTTTTCGCCCACTCGGCAAGCTGCTTCAGGTCGGAGAATTCGCTGAGGGAATAGCGGTTCACGCGCGGGTTCTGCTCCGTCGGATAGCCGACAGTCTGCATGAAGTTGCACGAAATTTTGAAGAACTGCTCGCGCGTCAGCGTATCGTTCGGGCCGAAGCGGCCGTCACCATAGCCCTGCACGATCTTGAGCTCATAGGCCGCGTTCACGTCCGGATCGTTCGTATCCGTGAAGTGCGCCGTGCCGGACGGCGTATATTCCGTGCCCATCAGGCCGTTATAGGCCAGCATGGCAATGGAGCACATCTGGGCGCGGGAGATGGGCTTGCTCAGGTCGGCATTGTCGAGACTCGAGGGGATGATGCCGAGCTTCACGACCTCAGAGAACTCCGCAACGGCCCACGCCGGGATGCCGCTGTAGCCGCCGTCGTCATCCGGGTCCGGATCGACCGGAATATCATCATTTTTGCGCAGCCACTCGCTGACAATGTAATACGCGCGGCGGAACATGGCGATGGCCGCCTGCCGCTCCGTCGTGCCCTTCGGCTCAAGGGCCGTGCCGGTGCCGCGCACCACGCCGAGCGCGACCATATACTGCGTCGGCTCGAGTGCATAGTCGCTGATGGAGGCTGCGTCCGTAAACTGGGAAAGGTCGGACGGCTCGACGCTCTCGTCCTTCCAGAACAGCGCGCGCGTCATCAGGTTATAGGTGATCTTGAAGAAGTCCTGACGGCTCAGCGGCTCATTCGGGCGGAACGTCTGATCCTCGTAGCCGTTGATGATGCCCTGCTCAAAGGCGAAATTGATCTCCATCTCCTGCGTGTCCGTGAAATACCTGGCCCCACTGGCGCAGGATGCCTCCACGTTCATCAGGTTCTCATAGACCTCGACGGCCATTTTGCACATCTCGCCGCGCGTGATATTGGCGGAAAGGTCGGCGTTCAGCAGGCAGTCCGGCAGCAGGCCGAGCGCCTCCATCTCCGCGACCTCGGACTTTGCCCAGTCGCTGACATTCGAATAGGCCATGGCTGCAGGGGCGAACCCTGCCAGCAGGCACAAGCACAGGAGCGCGCTGAGACAGCGGATAATGCGTTGCTTTTTCATGCAGATACCTCCAGATCCAACTCCAGACCGACCGGACAGTGGTCGGAGCCGTAAATTTCCTGATAAATGGGCGCGGCCGCAACAGACTCGCGCAGGCGGTCGGACACCAGAAAATAGTCAATGCGCCAGCCCGCGTTCTTCTTCCGCGCGTGGAAGCGGTAGCTCCACCACGAATACGCGCCCGTGAGGTCGGGATTGCGGTAGCGGAACGTATCCGTGAACCCGGCCTGCAGCAGCTCGGTGAACTTGCCGCGCTCCTCGTCCGAGAAGCCCGCGTTGCCGCGGTTCGGGCCGGGGTTCTTCAGATCGATCTCCTGATGCGCCACATTCAGGTCGCCGCAGACGATCACCGGCTTCTGCCGGTCGAGCGAGACGAGATAGGCGCGGAACGCATCGTCCCAGGCCATGCGGTGGTCAAGGCGCTTTAATCCGTCCTGCGCGTTGGGCGTGTAGCACGTTGCGATAAAGCAGTTCGGATATTCCAGCGTGATGAGCCGCCCCTCGTGGTCCAGCTCCTCCACGCCGACGCCGTAGGTCACGGCGAGCGGCTCGTACCGGGCAAAGATCGCCGTGCCGGAGTAGCCCTTCTTCTCGGCGGAATACCAGTACTGCCGGTAGCCCGGCAGGTCCAGCTCGACCTGATGCGGCTGTGCCTTCGTCTCCTGCAGGCAGAAGAAATCGGCGTTCAGCGTCCGGAAGGCGTCCTCAAAGCCCTTCTGCAGGCAGGCGCGGATGCCGTTGACGTTCCACGAGATCAGTTTCATGGGCTTCTCCTTTTGTTTTTCCTTATGGTAACAAATTATTACAAAAATTACAACCGTTTTCTGCAAAAAAAGAGCGCCCCGCCGCGAAAAAAATCCGGCGGGGCGGTACGGGTTCAGGCATTCGGCAGCGGGCCGAGCGTCCGCACGGCCTCGCGCAGCGTCAGCAGGTCCGTGTATGTCTCCGGGCGGCGCGCCGGGTCCCGCAGCAGAGCGGAGGGATGATACATGGCAAGATAGCGCACGCCGTTCCGCTCGAACCACTGGCCATGCTCCCGCGTGATGCGGAAATCCGGCCGGATGAGCCGCATGGCCGCAATGCGCCCGAGGCAGACGATGATGCTCGGCTGCAGCAGCCGGAGCTGCCGCTCGAGCCAGCCGAAGCAGGCGTCCTGCTCCTGCGGCTGCGGGTCGCGGTTTCCGGGCGGGCGGCATTTGACGATATTGCAGATATAGCAGTTGTGCCGCCCGAGGTCGATGATGGACAGCATGTCGTCGAGCAGCTGCCCGGCCGGGCCGACGAACGGCTCGCCGCGCAGGTCCTCCTGCTGGCCGGGGCCTTCCCCGATGAAGACGACGGGCGAGGGGCATGGTCCGACGCCGAACACGACACTGTGGCGCGTGGCAGCAAGGCCGCAGCCCGTGCAGCCCGCGCAGGCCGCGCGCAGGGCATTGAGCTCATCCACGGCGGTCCTCCCTGCCCTGACGGGCTCCCGGACGGCGCGCGCGCATGGCGCGCTTCTTCGCGCGGCGGCGATTGACGGAGCGCAGGATGGCAACGATGAGCCAGAACACCAGTGCCAGCAGCACCGGTACGGTCACGAACCACAGCCGCCACATGCCCTTCCAGATCTTCGCCAGCACACTTTCCGTCTGCTTGGCAACATACTTCGGCGTGGAGCGCATCACGGCCGTCAGCGTCACGAGGTCGCAGGTCGCCAGCACCTTGCCGTCCAGCACGGCACTGACGGTACCGACCTTCGTCTCGGCCTCAAGCGGCGCCTCGAGCGGGGCTTCGGAATCATACTGCACGGTCAGCGTGATGCCGGAGGTATCGCAGCTGTCCGGCAGCAGAACGGAGATGTTGTCCTTCGCGCGCACGACAACGCTGTCGCGCCCCTCGGCGTACAGCACCTGCGGCATGTCCACAAGGGCCGTGTCCGCCAGCACCTGCACACTGTTCAAATGATTGAAGCCGTATTCGAACAGCCGCTTCGTCTCCGTGAAGCGCTGGTCCGTCTCCGTGCCGTCGTCGTTCTGCAGCGTCTCGCAGCCGCAGACGACGCTGAGGAAATGCAGCGAACCACTCTCCGCCGTGGAGATGAGGCAGCCGCCCGCAGGCGTCGTGAAGCCGGTCTTGATGCCGCGCGCCTTGTCGTAGTAATACTTTCCGACGGTCTGACCGCTCGTCAGATAGTTCGTCGTGTGGAGCACGCGCTCCTCGGACTTGTTCGTCGCAGGCACCGTGTGGGATGTCTGCGTGGAGAATTCCTGAAACTGCTCACTCTGCCAGGCCCAGCGCGCCAGCGTAACGAGGTCGCGCACGGTGGTGTAGTGATTCTCGTCATGCAGGCCGTGGGCATTGGCAAAATGCGTGCCTGTCATGCCGAGGGCCGCCGCCTGCGCATTCATGAGCGCCACGAACGAAGGGATATCCCCCGCGATGTACTCCGCCACGACGTTGCAGGCCTCGTTGGCAGACGAGATCATCACGCAGTACAGCAGCTCGCGCAGAGACAGCTGCTCGCCCTCGAGCAGGCCGGCGGAGCTGCCCGCTGCGTTCAGGTCCTGTAGGGCCTCGTGGCTGACCGTCACGATGTCGTCGAGGTTTCCGTGCTCCAGCGCCAGCATACACGTCATGATCTTCGTCAGGCTGGCGGGATAGACCTTTTCGTCCAGATTCATGCCATAGACGAGCGTATCGCTGTTCAGCTCCACGAGCGCCGCCGCCCTGGCCTGCACCGTGGTGTCGAGATACTGGCCGAAATCGTTCAGCGCGGGCGGCGTCTCATCCGTCACGGCGGCGGGAGTCCTGCCGTTTTCGGCAGGCGCAGCGGTCTCCGGCTCCGTCGCATCCGTCGTACTCGGTTCCGTGCCGTCGGTCGGCGCATCCGTGGAATTGGCCGCGGTCTCCGAGGCGGACGGCTCCGTGGGATCGGCCGGTGCGTCCGTCGGCTCCGCGAAGGCCGGGAGCATCAGGCACTGCAGCAGGGCCAGCAGGACCAGCCCGGACAGAAGTCTTTTTTTCATATTCTCCTCCAAAAACGCCGCGGCGGCATTGCCGCAGGGCGGAACTGTGTGATATAATGAGTATGGGCAGGCCGCGCGGAATACCGCATGCCGGTCCGACAGACACATTATAACAAAAATCCGGATTATGTCAACGGAGCAGAGCGAAAATGGAGCAGAAACCGCGTTGGAACTGGGTCATCACCCTGGCGGCCGTCTTTCTTGCCTTCTGTCTGGGCTTTGGCGTGGCGCGCTGGACACAGCATACGGACGGTGTTACGGTGCGCACGGCGCGCACCGTCCCCGCACAGACGGAGTCTGCCCTGCCGTCCGTCCCGGCGGCTTCCGCCCCGACAGAGAAACCGACGGCAGCGCCGACGGAGGCCGCGACGCAGCCACCCACGGAGCCGGGTCCGCTCGATCTCAACCGCGCCACGACGCAGGAGCTGACGACGCTTCCCGGCATCGGCGAGGTGCTGGCACAGCGCATCGTGGACTACCGCGAGGCGCACGGCCCCTTCCGCAGCGTAGAGGAGCTCATCGCGGTCGAGGGCATCGGCGAGGGCAAGCTGGAAAAGCTCCGCGAACTGGTCACGGTGGAGGAAGAACCATGAAAATACTGGTCGTAGATGATGAAGAGCTGCTGGTCAAGGGCATTCGCTTCAACCTGCAGAACGACGGCTATCAGGTCGTCACCGGCAGCAACGGCCGTGAGGCCATCGAGCTGGCGCGCGATCCGGACATCCGGCTCATCGTGCTGGACGTCATGATGCCGGAGATCGACGGGCTGACTGCCTGCCGCACCATCCGGGAATTTTCGGACGTTCCCATTATCATGCTCACTGCCCGCACAGAGGACATGGACAAGCTGCTTGGCTTTGAGCACGGCGCGGACGACTATCTGACAAAGCCCTTCAACATTCTGGAGCTGAAGGCGCGCATCCGCGCCCTGCTGCGCCGCAGCGGCGGGCTGGAGAACCAGAACAACCGTATCACGGCGGGCAGCCTGACCGTCGACACACAGGAGCGCAACGTCTATAAGGACGGCAAGCCCGTCGAGCTGACGGCCCGCGAGTTCGACCTTGTCGAGCTGCTCATCCGCAACCCGAACCGCGTCTATTCCCGCGAGAACCTGCTTGACCTCATCTGGGGCTATGAGTATCGCAGCGATATCCGCACGGTGGACGTCCACATCCGCCGCATCCGGGAAAAGCTGGAGACCGTTCCGGCTGAGCCGGAATATATCATGACAAAGTGGGGAGTTGGGTACTATTTCAAAGCGTAAACGCCGCAGCTTTCTGCCTGCCAGCTCACAGCTCCGCTATGCCGCCGCCTACATCCTCATCACGGCGGCCGCCCTGTTTCTGCTGAACCTCTATGCCTCGACGACCATCCGCAGTGTGACGTTCCACGCGCAGGCCGATTCGCTTGAGAGCAAGGCGCAGCTGCTGAGCAATGCCCTGCTGCAGCTCGACGAGCTTTCCGCAGGCCGGGCCGCGCAGGCCGTGAATTCCATGGAGGAGCTCCACACCACCCGCACCGTCGTGACTGACGCTGCGGGCGTTGCCGTATACGATTCCCTGACCACCGGCAACGCCGAGGGAAAGACGCTGCTGTTTCCGGAGCTTGTCACGGCGCTGGAGGGCAGCGACGTCTTTTTTTCCCGCTATGCCGACGGCGCCGTGGAGAGCCACGCCGCCGTGCCGCTCATGCGCGGCGGACGGACGCTGGGCGCCGTGTACCTTATGTCGTACGACACGGATCAGGGCGAGCTGATCGCCGCGCTGGAGCGCAACATTCTGCGCATCTCCTTTGCGCTGGAGGGCGGCGTGGTGCTGTTCTCTCTGTTCTTCTCGGCCGCATTCTCGCGGCGTATGCGCGCCATTCTGGATCAGGTCGGCCGCATGCGCGAGGGCGACTATTCCCAGCAGCCGCCCGTCCGCGGGCACGATGAGGTCGAGCGCCTGAGCCGGGCCTTCAATGAGCTGGCCGCAAGGCTGGAAAGCTCCGAGGCGCGGCGGCGGCAGTTCGTCTCCGACGCGTCCCACGAGCTGAAAACGCCGCTGGCTTCCATCAAGCTGCTGTCTGACTCCATCCTGCAAAACGAGATGGACCCCGAGACGCAGCGCGAGTTCATCGGCGACATCGGCCGCGAGGCAGACCGTCTCGGCCGCCTGACGCAGAAGCTTCTGACGCTCACGAAGCTCGACAGCAGCGTGGAAGAGGAGCGCGAGATCCTCGATGCCGCGCCCGTCGTGCGCAAGGTCGTGCGCATGCTGCTGCCGCTGGCGCGGCTGCGCGGCATCGGCATCGACACAACGTTCGAGCCGGACTGCAGCGTCATGACTGTGGAGGACGATCTGTATCAGATCGTATTCAATCTAACGGAAAATGCTATCAAATACAACCGGCAGGACGGCTGGGTCGGCGTGTCCGTCCGCCGGGCGGGCGATCAGGTGGAGCTGCGCGTCGAGGACAACGGTGCAGGCATCCCGCCGGAGTCCATGGAGCATATTTTCGAGCGTTTTTACCGCGTGGACAAGGCACGCTCCCGCGCCGCGGGCGGCGCCGGGCTGGGCCTATCCATCGTGCACGACATGGTCGAGCGCAGCTACGGCACCATCGCCGTGCAGGCCCGGCCGGGCGGCGGCACGATCTTCACCGTGCGGTTCCCGCATTTTGATCTGGAGGAGGACGAAACATGAGACGCCTGCTGCTTCTGCTGCTCCCGCTTGCGCTGCTGTGCGCCTGCACCACCGCGCCCGCAGAGCAGGCGGACGCCCCGTTTTCCTTCTACTACCGCTGCGCCGAGGTCGCCTATGGCGGCGAGGACGGCGTGATCCGCGCCGAGGCCGCGCCGCTCGAGCCAGACGCCGGTCTGCGTACCATCGTGCTGCAATACCTGAAGGGGCCCGCCTCGCCGGAGCTGCGCACTCCCCTGCCCGCAGACTGGGCGCTGGAGTCCATTGGCCTGACCGAGGGCACGGCGGAGCTGGTCTTTTCCGGCATACCGTGCCGGAGCCTCGACCGCACCATTCTCAACGCCTGCCTTGCCCGGACGCTCCTGCAGCTGCCCGGCGTGCAGCGCGTGAGCATTCTGCGCAGCGGCGACGGCGCGGCCGATGTGCTGGCCGCCAAGGATATCCTGCTGCGTGACAACGGCATGGAGGAGCAGGAGGAAGAGCTCGTGCTCTATGTGCCGGACGAGGCGCAGCGCTATCTCGTGCGCGAAACGCAGACCGTCGCCGCCATGAACGCGGCCGACCGGCCCGCGGAGATCGTGCGCCGCCTGCTGGCCCTGCCGGAAAGCGAGAGCGCCATTCCCGAGGGCACGGCACTGCGCAGCGTCAGTGTAGAAAACGGCGTTTGCACCGTCGATCTCTCCTCGCAGTTCCTGACGGGGATGCCGCGCAGCTGGAACACGGAGCGGCTGGCCGTCTACGCCATTGTGAATTCTCTGACGGAGCTGCCGCAGATTCAGACCGTGGATCTCTGGATCGCGGGCGCACCCGTGGAGCGGCTGTATGTGCTGGAGCTGGAGAACGGCCTTGCACGCGACGAGCGCATGATCTATGTGCCTGCACTGGACGGAACGCTGGACGTCACGCTCAGCCTGACCTGCGACACGATGCCGCTGCTGGCGCAAGTGCCGATGCAGCTCACGCTCGCCGAGGGCACCAGCAGCGTGCAGTGTGTGCTGGAGGCCCTGCTGGCGCTCGAGGGTGAAAACGGGCTGGAAAACTCCATCCCGCAGGGCACGAAAATTCTGTCCCTCAAGCTGGCAGGCGGCGTATGCACGCTCGACCTAACAGCCGAATTTCTCGAAGGCTGCCGCACGGCCGAGCAGGAGCGCATGGCCGTGCGCGAGATCGTCGCTTCGCTGAGCGCCCTGCCGGAGGTCGAGACCGTCGACCTGCTGGTCGAGGGTCTCGAGCCAAATTACCGGGACGACTCCCTGCAGGCCGTACACACGGCACGCAACTACTGGTTTGTTTCCTGATAAAATTACCGCCCGCGCATCCGCTTCGACAAACGGCGCGCGGGCAGTGCTTTATACTAAACGCACACGGGTTCCGTGTGCGTTATTTTTTTTGCTGGAGGCGAACCATACCAATGAATCTGACGAGCTATGTGCAGGACAGGCAGCTGACGATCGCTCTGCGGGGCGAGATCGACCACCATGCCGCCCGGGAAATCATGCAGGCGCTGTCAGCCAAGATCGATCTCTACCTTCCCCTTCGCTGCATTCTGGACTTCCGCGATGTGACATTCATGGATTCCAGCGGGATCGCCGTGGTCATCCATACGCTGCGCCGCATGAACACGCTGCAGGGCCGCCTGCTGCTGCAGAACATCCCGCCCCAGCCCTATAAGGTGCTGCGCGCGGCGGGCATCGAAAAAATCACGGAGATCAGGGAGGAATGTAACCGATGAAGAGCGAAAACTACATGAATCTGGAATTTCCCAGCCGCTCGGCCAATGAGGCCTTTGCGCGCTCTGCCATTGCCTGCTTTGCCGCGCAGCTCGACCCGACGCTCGACGAGCTGGGCGACATCAAGACGGCCGTGTCCGAGGCCGTGACGAACTGCATCGTCCATGCCTACCCCGAGACGATCGGGCCGGTCATCCTGCGGGCTCGGCTGCTGCCGGATAATGTGCTGGACATTATGGTCAAGGACCGCGGCTGCGGCATCGCGGACCTTGAGCAGGCCTGCCGTCCCATGTTCACGACCGGTGGAGAGGAGCGCTCCGGCATGGGCATTACCATCATGGAAAGCTTTATGACCGAGTTCCGCATCAGCTCCGTGCCCGGCAAGGGTACGACCGTCCATATGAAGCGCCGGATTGTACGCCGGGGTGGAAAAAAATGAATCAGGAGGAGCTGCTCATCCGCGCCCGCGACGGAGACCGCGAGGCGGGAGAGGCGCTGATTCAGGCGAATTCCGGCCTCGTTTGGTCCGTCGCGCGGCGATTTTTCGGGCGCGGCGTCGACCCGGACGACCTGTATCAGCTCGGCTGCCTCGGCTTTCTCAAGGCCGTGGCCGGGTTCGACCTGAGCTACGGCACGCAGTTTTCCACCTATGCCGTGCCGAAGATCGCGGGCGAGATCCGCCGCTTTCTGCGGGACGACGGCACCATCAAGGTCAGCCGCAGCCTGAAGGAACGCGCCGCCCTCATCCGCACCGCGCGTCAGCGGCTGACCGGCACGCTCGGCCGCGAGCCAACGCTGGCAGAGCTGAGCGAGGCCACTGCCCTGCAGCCGGAGGACATCGCCGTAGCCGAGACAGCCACCTGCGCGACGGAGTCCCTGCAGCGGCGCTCCGGCGAGGACGGCTTTGCGCTGGAGGACGTCCTGACCGAGGGAGAAATGGAGGAGAAAATATTGGAACGCATTGCGCTGCGCGAGGCGATCGCCCAGCTCACCGACCGCGAGCAGATGGTCATCCGCCTGCGCTATTTTCACGGCCTGACGCAGGACAAAACGGCCAAAATTCTCGGCGTTTCGCAGGTGCAGATCTCCCGCATCGAGAAAAAGGCTCTTGCGGCACTGCGTCAACACATCTAACGTTCATAAAATCTTAATCCGGGCAGCATTTCCTTTTTCGGCCTTCTGTGCTATAATCAGGCGTGCATTTTGAGTTCGAAAGAGGAAGTGCCGCCTATGCTGCATCTGCTGCCCAAAATTTTTGCCGCCATCGGCGCCCTGCTCGGCGCGATGAGCTGCTATTATACCGTCTACGCCATCGTCGGTCTGTTCGCCACACGGCGCTTTGCACCCGCACGGCGGCAGCACCGCTATGCCATCGTCATTGCAGCCCGCAACGAAGAGGCCGTCATCGGCCGTCTGCTCGAGAGCATCCGCCTGCAGGACTACCCGTCGGAGCTGCTCACGGTCTTTGTCGTGGCCGACAACTGCACGGACGGGACGGCGCAGGCGGCGCGCAGCGGCGGTGCGGTCTGCTATGAGCGCTGCGACCCGGACCACCGCACAAAGGGCTACGCGCTGGAATATCTGTTCTCCTGCATCGCGCGGGACTACGGAACGGATGCCTTTGAGGGCTATTTTGTATTTGACGCAGACAACCTGCTCAACCGTGACTATGTCTCGCGCATGAACGAGGCCTTTGACGCAGGCGAGCGCATCGTAACGTCCTGCCGCGCCAGCAAAAATTTCGGCGACAACTGGATCTCCGCCTCCTATGCCCTGCACTGGCTGCGCACCGTGCGCATGGAACACCGCGCCCGCTCTGTGTTCGGGCTGGCCACGCGCATTCAGGGCACGGGCTTCCTGTTCGCCTCTGAGCTGGTCAAAAACGGCTGGCACTACACCTCGCTGACGGAGGACCGCGCCTTTACGGCCGACGCCGTCGCTGCAGGCTATCCCATCTCCTACTGCGATGCAGCCGTGTTCTATGACGAGCAGCCCGTCTCCCTGCGCATCGCGCTGCGCCAGCGCATCCGCTGGGCCAAGGGTCACCTGCAGGCCTTTGCCGAGACGGGCTGGCCGCTGTGGAAGCATGTGTTCACGTCGCACGACGCCCCGACGGCCTTCATGTCCTACGACATGTTCCTGCTCGTCTGCCCCCGCGCGCTGTGGAGCATCTTCACCTACGCCGCCCGGCTGCTGTGCGCCCTTGCACTGTGGCTGTTCACAAAGGAGAGCTTCGGCGTGGTCGGCGCGGCACTGCTGGCGTGGGCCGCCGGCTTCGGAAAGCGCTGGCTGCGGAATGCGGTCATCGCACTCTATGTCTTCCTGACGGAGCGGCAGCATATGCCCGCCCTGCCGTGGTACCGGAAGCTCTGGTTTGCCGTGACGTTCCCGCTGTTCGACGTCATCGGCCGCATCAGCACGGTCATCGCGCTGTTTTCCCATGTGGACTGGAAGCCGATCCCGCACGACTGCGCCGCCGGGATCGACGAGATGCAGACAGCAAAAACAGCCATCTCGTAATGAGACGGCTGTTTTGTTATTCCGATTCCTGACCGGACATTACTGCTTCTTCACGCTGCAGACGAAGTTCCAGCTGTCGCGGCACATATCGGCCACGGTCTTCTCGGCCTTCCAACCGAGGACGGTCTCCGCCTTGTGCGTGTCCGCCCACATCTGGGGCAGGTCGCCCTCGCGGCGCGGGCCGATGACATAGGGCACGTTCACGCCGGTGGCCTCCATAAACGTGTTCACCAGCTCCAGCACGCTCACGGCGTGGCCGGTGCCCAGATTGAAGGCCTCCGCGCCCGTGTGCTCCATGGCATAGTCGATGGCCTTGAGATGGCCCTTGGCCAGATCGACGACATGCAGATAGTCGCGGCGGCAGGTGCCGTCCGGTGTGGGATAGTCGTCGCCGAAGATCGTCAGCTTGTCCAGCTGACCGGCCGCCACGCGGGCGATATAGGGCATGAGATTGTTCGGGATGCCGTTCGGATCGTCGCCGAGCAGGCCTGAGGGATGGCCGCCGATGGGGTTGAAGTAGCGCAGCAGCACGGCCGTGAAGCCCGGCGTTGCGGTGCAGTAGTCGCGCAGGATCTGCTCGATCATGACCTTTGTCCAGCCGTAGGGGTTTGTTGCGACATAGGTGGGCATCGTCTCGACATAGGGGATGGCGTTGTCCGGGCCATAGACCGTCGCGGAGGACGAGAACACGAAGCGCGTGCAGCCCGCCTGCGCCATTTCCTCGAGCAGGGCCAGCGTGGAATCCAGATTGTTGCGGTAATAGGCCAGCGGGATATGGCAGCTCTCGCCGACCGCCTTGAAGCCCGCAAAATGCACGACGGCATCGATGCGGTGCGCGGTGAAGATCTCATGCAGGACGGCGCGGTCCTTCGCATCCGCCTGATAGAACGCGGGGCGCTTGCCCGTGATGGTCTCGATCTTGTCGGTGACCGTACCGGACGCATTGGACAGGTCGTCCAGAATGACGACGTCGTGGCCCGCCTCAAGCAGCTCGACGCAGGTGTGGCTGCCGATGAAGCCCGCGCCGCCGGTTACCAGAATTTTCATAACGATCCCTCCTGATCTGCAGTGCCGAGGAAGCGGCGGAATGCCGCCCGCCCGGCTTCATTTCGTTTGAAGACGCCCGCGTCTTCCAGCACCTGCGCAAACACCGCGCCAACCTCCCGGCGCAGGATGTCCGCCGTGTTTTCCGGTGTGAACGTGTAACGCGTTTTCAGCTCTTCGACCCAGTCGGCATGCTTGCCGAGGGTCTCGTCTGCGCGGATGTCCGCGCCGGACAGGATGGCCTGCTCCAGTGCGGCCAGCTCGCCCTTCAGGCGGGCGGGCAGAACGGCAAGGCCCATGACCTCGATGAGGCCGATGTTCTCTTTTTTGATATGGTGCAGGGCCGCATGCGGGTGGAACACGCCGAGCGGATGCTCCGGCGTTGTGATGTTGTTGCGCAGGACGAGGTCCAGCTCATAGTCTACGCCGCGGCGGCGGGCAATGGGTGTGATGGTGTTGTGCGGCTCGCCGTCCGTCTCGGCAAAGACGAAGGCGCTCTCGTCCGTGTAGCCGCGCCATGCGCGCAGGATGCGGTCCGCCAGCTCCACAAGGCGGTCGCTGTCCGGGCCGGTCAGGCGCAGAACGGACATCGGCCATCTGACGATGCCTGCGCGGATATCGTCAAAGCCGCGGAAGCGGACAGGCTCCTCGACAGGCGCACGTTCCATGGCGAACGTGTAGTGCCCGCCCTGGAAATGGTCGTGGCTCAGGATGGAGCCGCCGACGATGGGCAGGTCGGCGTTCGAGCCGACAAAGTAGTGCGGGAACTGGCCGACGAAGTCCAGCAGCTTGCGGAAGGCCGCGCGGTCGATCTTCATCGGCGTATGCGTGCCGTTGAAGACGATGCAGTGCTCGTTATAATAGACATACGGCGAATACTGCAGATACCAGCCGCTGCCGTTGATCGTCACGGGAATGACACGGTGATTCTGGCGGGCCGGGTGGTTCATCCGTCCGGCATAGCCCTCGTTTTCGGCGCAGAGAGCGCACTTGGGATAGCCGGACTGCGGCGCGAGCTTGGCAGCCGCAATGGCGCGCGGGTCCTTCTCCGGCTTGGAGAGGTTGATCGTGATGTCCAGCGGACCGTAGGCGCTCTCGTAGACCCACTTCTGATCGCGCGCGATGCGGTCGCGGCGGATATAATTCGTGTTCTGGCTGAAGGCGTAGAACCAGTCCGTCGCCTGCTCCGGCGAAACGGCATACAGGCTGCGGAATTTGGCCCGCACCTCATGCGGCGCAGGTGTCAGCACGCCCATCAGCTTCGTATCGAACAGGTCGCGCGCCACGGAATTATCCTGTGCAACGCCGCGGGAAACGGCGTCCTCCGTCAGTTCGCGGAGCAGGTCTGCCAGCGGCAGCTCCGCCGGGGCGCAGTCAGGGTCGCAGCCGTCGAGCTGCAGGGCCTCAAGCAGACGGTTGCGCGCCCAGAGGCGGTCGTCCGCCTCGATAAGGCCGGTATCCTCCGCATAGTGGAGCACCCCGGCGATGCAGGCGTCAATCATGGCTGCACACCTCCGCCAGAATGCCGCCCTCCGGGCGGATGGACAGCACATGGCAGCTGCCCTCGCCCAGGACAGCCTCGATGCCGCTGCGGAACTCCTCGAGCTGTTCATTCGGCACGAAGGCCTGAATGGTGCCCGCAAAGCCGCCGCCGTGCACGCGGCATGCGCCATGGCCGCCCAGCAGGTGCTTGGCCAGCGCCAGCGCGAACGCGACCTCCTGACGGGCCGTGCGGCCCTCGGGGATCACATTCTGCAGATACATCCACGACGAATCGCCGGATTCCTTGACGTACTCAAGGAAGGCGGGGAAATTGTCGTTTTCGAGTGCACGCAGTTGCAGACGAACGCGCTTGTTGTCCTCATAGACATGGATTGCGCGCAGCACGGCGCGGTCCCCTGCCGCCTGCCGCACCTCGCCGAGGCGGGCGTAGAACTCGTCCTCCGGCACATCGCGCAGGGCCTCCTTGCCGAACACACGGCACACGGTCTTCAGCTCCTCCGTGATGGCGGCGTAGCAGTCCGTCAGGTCGCTGTGGCTCGCACCGGAATCGATGATGCACAGGCTGTAGCCGCAGGACGCGAAGTCAAAGGCGACGGGCTGGATCTTCGGATGGGCCGGATCGGCAAAATCGATGCCGATGATGTTGCCGACGGCGGAGGCCGTCTGATCCATCAAGCCGCAGGGTTTTCCGAAGTAGACGTTTTCGGCATACTGGCCGACCTGCGCGATCTCCGGAGCCGTCAGTCCGCAGCTGCCGAGATGGTTCAGGATCACGCCGATGAGGACCTCGAACGCCGCCGAGGACGACAGGCCGCTGCCCGGCAGCACCGTGGAGGTCACATAGGCGTCAAAGGCCATGGGCGCATGGCCCAGCGCGGCGAACCGCGCGGCAATGCCGCGGATGAGGGCCTTCGTCGTGCCCGCCTCGGCGGGGACGGCCTCCAGCTCTGACAGGGAGACCTCGCAGAGGGGATAGCCCTCGGACAGCACGCGGATGGTGCCGCGCTCGCTGCGGGCGACCGCCGCCACGGTGTCGAGGTTCACGGCGCCCGCCAGCACGCAGCCATGCTGATGGTCCGTGTGGTTGCCGCCGATCTCCGTGCGGCCGGGCGCGGAGAATATGAAGCCGGGCTTCGTGCCAAACTGATCTGTAAATCGCTTCTTGAGAGATTCGTACATCGGAATGACGCACCTTTCTGTGATTTCTTTTTGTTCGCTTTTTATTACCGATATCTTTATTTTAGGGAAATATGTTGCGGATGCAATGGAATTTTCAAGCGCTGATATGGAAATTTGTTGCCTTTTGTGGTATTCTGGTACAGGAGGCGGGTATCATGGCAGTTTACTTCAAGAATTCCTATAAATCCGACGGCGCCGCTCTGCCGCTGTCGGTAAAAAATGTCGGGTTTCAGCAATGCACACCCGGCTACCGCTGGGGCGCGGGCGTGCGGGATCACTATCTCATCCACTACGTCGTTTCCGGCCGCGGGACGTTCACGGCGGCCGGGCGGGCCTTCCCCGTGCGCGCGGGCGAGGTATTTCTCGTCTGGCCGAACGTCGTGGTGAGCTACGAGGCAGACACGGAATCGCCGTGGGAATACTACTGGCTCGGCTTCAGCGGTCCGGATGCCGCCGCCCTGCTGGCGCGCACGGACCTGCGCCCGGACGCGCCCGTGCTGCACATCGACTTTGGGCGGACGTTCCAGCGCTACATCACGTCGATCTACGAGGCGCGCGGCCAGTCCGCGTGGAGCCGGACGCAGATGCTGGGCTATGCCTACCTGCTGCTCGGCAAGCTCATCGAGGGACGGGAAGGCCCAGAGGACCGCGGAGACGTCATCGACCGCGCAGCGGCCTATATCGAGAACAACTATGCCGAGCCCATCACCGTTGACGATATCGCCGCCTTCGCCGGGGTGAGCCGCAGCTGGCTCTACCGCGGCTTCATGCAGCGCTTTGGCCGTTCCCCAACTGCCCTGCTGCGGGAGACCCGGCTGAAAACGGCGCGTGCCCTGCTGCGCGGCACGACAATGCATATCTCCGAGATCGCGTGGTCCGTCGGCTACCCGGACGCGCTCTATTTCTCGCGCGTGTTTGCCGCCAGCGAGGGCTGCTCCCCGAGCGTCTACCGCGCCGGGCAGGAGCATACCTGATACAGAAAACGGGACCGCCGACGAGGCGATCCCGTTTTTTGAAACTCAAAGCACTTTTGCCAAAAATTCCTGAAGCCGCGGGTTTTTCGGCGCGCCGAAGATCTGGTCCGGCGTGCCCTCCTCGACGAGCTTGCCCTGATCGAGGAAGAGTACGCGGTTTCCGACCTCGCGGGCGAAGCCCATCTCATGCGTGACGACGACCATGGTCATGCCGGTGTGCGCCAGCTCCTTCATGACGTCGAGCACCTCGCCGACCATCTCGGGGTCGAGCGCGGAGGTCGGCTCGTCGAACAGCATGACCTCCGGCTCCATCATGAGTGCGCGCACGATGGCCACACGCTGCTTCTGGCCGCCGGAGAGCTGGATGGGATAGGCGTCAGCACGGTCCTCAAGGCCGACACGGCGCAGCAGCTGCAGGGCCTTTTCCGTGGCCATTTCACGCGGCATACGGAGCACCTTTTCCGGTGCCAGGGTCATGTTCTGCAGGATCGTCCGGTGCGGGAAGAGGTTGAAATGCTGAAAGACCATGCCCATCTTCCGGCGCAGCTGATCGATGTTGACCTTCTTTTGCGTGATATCGACGCCGTGGAACAGGATAGATCCGCTCGTCGGCGTCTCCAGCAGGTTCAGGCTGCGCAGGAACGTGCTCTTGCCGGAGCCGGAGGGGCCGATGGCCGCGATGACATCGCCCTGCCGGATATCGACGGAGATGCCGTCCAGCGCGCGGATGGCGTCCTTTTTGAAATACTTGCAAAGATTCTGCACGGAGATGATGACATTATCTGCGGTCGCCACGGCTCATTCTCCTTTCGAAATACTGGATGATCTTCGACGTCGGGAACGTCAGGCAGAAATACACGCAGGCGGCGATGATCAGCGGCTCGCCAATGGAGAACGTCGCGGACTTCACGGAGTTCACTGCGGACATGATCTCCTGCACGCCGATGGTATAGCAGATGGACGACTCCTTGATGATCGTCACGAACTCATTGGCGATGGCCGGGAGGATGTTCTTGATGGCCTGCGGCAGCACGATGGACTGCAGCGTCTGGCGGCGCGTCAGGCCGAGGCTGCGGGCGGCCTCCGACTGGCCGGGGTCGATGCTCTGGATACCGGCGCGGATGATCTCGCTGAGGTAGGCAGCGGAGTTCAGCGCCAGCGAAATGACGCCCGGCAGAAAGCGCTCAAAGCGAATGAAGCCGAACAGCTTGAACGACGGCAGCGATACGCCGCCGAACACAATGTAGTAGATGATAAACAGCTGCACCAGCATCGGTGTCGCGCGGAACACCTCCACATAGATGGAAGCGAAAATGTTCAGAGGCTTAACGCGGCTCATGCGCATCAGCGCCAGCACGAGGGCCAGCAGGAAGCCGAACACGACCGTCAGGAACGACAGCGAGACGGTGCAGATCATGCCCTCCTTGAACATGGTCAGATATTTTAGGGCGGCGCGGAAGCCATTGACAGAAAGCAACGGGGGTCCCTCCTTTTTTATTTTGACAGACAGGCAGACTTCTCTCGCCGTTCCGGCGGGAGAAGTCTGCGATTTCCTTACTCTTTCAGATGCGTGCTTACCCCTGATTATCCAGCAGACCTTCGTAGGTATTGCCCTCGGCGAGCGTGTTGGCCTCGGCGACGAACTTGTCCATGGAGCCGTCCTCCTTGGCGGCTGCAATGGCGAGGTTCACGGCAGCCAGCAGTGCGCCATTGTCCTTGCTCACACCGACGACGGAGCCCTCCTGCTCATAGGGGACCGCGAACTTGACGCACAGCGCCGGGTAGTTCTTGGCATAGGCCTCGGCAACGACCGTCTCGATGAACGCGCCGTCCAGCTTGCCGCTCAGCAGCTCGGCAATGATGTCCGTGACCTTCGAGAGCTCCACGATATCGGCGTCCGGCGTGTTCTCCTTGGCGAGGTCGGCCTGAATGGAGCCGAGCTGCGCGCCGATCTGGTACTCCGCCTTGTTGGCGTCGGCCAGCGTGGAGAAGGAATCCGCCTTGTCCTGCACGGTCACAAACGACTGGCCGCCAACATAGTAGATATCCGAGAAGTCCATCTTGTCCTCACGGGCGGGATCAGGTGAATAGCCGGAAAGTGCAAGATCGACCTTCTTCGCACTGAGCTCGCTGAGCGTACCGTCGAAGTCCATGGGGATGATCTCGAGCTCGAGGCCGAGATAATCGGCGATGTACTGCGCAAGCGCGATGTCGAAGCCCACAAGCGTCGGATTCTCGTTCTCATCGATGGAATAGAATTCATACGGCGCGAAGTCCGGACTGGTCGCGACGGTCAGCTTGCCGTCCGTGACCGTCTTCAGCAGAGGCTTCAGCTCCTCGATGGACATGGATGCATAATCGGTTTCATCTGCGTCTGCGCCCTTGCCGCAGCCCGCAAACAGAGACAGCGCCAGCGCAAGGGCCAGCGTCAGGACGATCCATTTTTTCATGCTTTCATTCTCCTTCATGTTCCGGCGGAGCGTGTCCGCTTTATCGTTTGAATTTATATACATTCTATATCAATTTTTATTCAAAGTCAATCTCAAAAACCGACGAAGAATCCGTCATGCAGAGACACAATGCTGTGCAGCTTTCACAAGAACGGCCCAGAAATTGAATTTTCTGAAATAGCAAAAATATGGCTTGACAAATTCCGCAAAATGAAGTACAATAATTCACGCAAATCGCGCCATGCTACTGTGGCTCAGTTGGTAGAGCAGCTGATTCGTAATCAGCAGGTCGCCGGTTCGAGTCCGGCCAGTAGCTCCAAAAGCAGTCCTTGTTCGCAAGGGCTGCTTTTTCGTTGTAGAAACCACCCCCACCGGCTGCGCCGGTGGGGGCTTTTCTCGGTAAAACCGGCCGCCCGGAAAACCCGGACGGCCGGTTTGAAATTGTGTTACAGCAGCGCCTTTTTCTGCTCCAGCCGGTCGTAGTTATGCAGCCAGTCGGATTTAAGGAAGTAGATGAGGAAAATGATACAGCTCACGCCCCAGGTAAGCGGATAGGCCGTGAAGATGACGTCGATTTTGGCCACAAGCGGCACGACGATGGAGATATAGGCCACGCGCAGCACACACCAGATGGCAAGCATGATGAACATCGGCACCATCGGCTTGCCAGCGCCGCGCATGATGCCCGCGATGCAGTGGGCAAAGGCAAGGAAGCAGAAGAACAGCGCCTCCACATGGGCCTGCCGCACGCCGATCTCGATGACGGCGGGGTCGTTCTGGAAAATGGCCACGAGCGGCTCTGCCAGCAGGAACAGCACCACGCCGATGCACTCGGCCAGCGTTGTGGAGCAGACGATGCCGAAGCGCACGCCCTTCTTCACGCGCTCATACTGATGTGCACCGAGGTTCTGGCTGACGAAGGTCGTCAGCGCCATCGTGAAGCAGGTGATGGGAAGGAAGGCAAAGCCCTCGAGCTTGGCATAGGTGCCGCAGCCCGCCATGGCGTTCGAGCCGAAGGCGTTGATGTTGCTCTGCACGATGACGTTTGCGAAGGCGATGATGGAATTCTGTACGCCGGAGGGCAGGCCGAAGTGGATAACCTGCTTGAGCATGGGCAGATGGAAGCGAATTTTGCGCAGGCACACACGGTAGACCGTGTCATAGTGGCACAGGCGGAAGATGCAAAGGCCGAGGCTCACGAACTGCGAAATACTCGTGGCCAGTGCAGCAGACCAGACCCCCCAATGGAACACACCGACAAACAGCAGATCGAGCGCGATGTTCACAAGGGACGACAGGATCAGGTAATACAGCGGGTGGCGGCTGTCTCCCACGGCCTGCAGGATGCCAACGCAGAGGTTATACATGACGATGGCTATGGAGCCCGCAAAATACATCCGGAAATAGTCGATAGAGTTCGGCAGTACGTCCGCATCCGTCTTCATGAGGCGCAGCAGCTGCGGCGTGAGCGTCATGCCGAGCACCGTCAGCACGATGCCCGCCGTCAGGCCGAAGGCCAGCGTCGTATGGACGGCCGTCTGGAGCTTTTCCGTATCCTTCGCGCCGTAATAGCGTGCGATGACAACGCCTGCGCCGACGGCAATGCCGTTGAAAAAGCCGACCAGCAGGAAAATCAGACTGCCGGAGGAGCTGACGGCAGCATAGGCGTTCTTATCCAGAAAGCGGCCGACGATAAAGGCGTCAGCTGTGTTGTAGAGCTGTTGGAAAATGTTTCCGAGCAGGATGGGCAGGGCAAAAAACAGCATACCGCGCCATATCGAGCCGGAGGTCAGCGAATGCTTCATCTTCGTCTCCTTTTCTTTTCTGAAATTTTACTTAGGCACAGACGCTCTGTGCCGCAATCATGCTTGAGGACCGGAAATCGGGGGAAGGAAAGAATGAACGGAAACCGTCAGGGTGTCCTTTCGCGTTCCATCACCCGCCGCAGCGGCAAAAAAATGCAAAATAATAATTCTATTTTACACTTTTGCAAACGGCTGGGCGAAAAAGTCCGAAAGGACCTTTGGGATAAGCTGCAGACCTGCTGCCTAAAATTGGCCGCAGGTCTTTTTTGCAGAGATTCTGCCATAATTATAGCACGGTTTTTCCGTTCCCGCAAGTCCTGCTGCACGCCGCGATAAAAAATGCTGCGGAGGTCCTCCGCAGCATCGGGCCGTCAGGGCTTCAGTTTCTGCACCGCATCCGTGATGGTCTGCTCCACGGCATCGGCGGCCTTCTGCGCCTCCCGGCGCACGCCGGACTGCCGCGGCAGCATCAGCGCTACCGTGCCGCCTGCGGCCATGCCGAGGCCGAGCGTCAGCAAAAAGGATCGTACCTGCATCGTTCTTCCTCCCTTCACGCTTTTCTGCACGGTTAGCATGCCCGCGCCTGCGCAAAAAAAACTTCAGCTTTTTGCCAAGCTGCTTTCGAAATTGCAAAAATGAAATTATGAAATATTATCTTGCAGTTTTTCCCGCTGCGGGGAGTGATGGAACGAGAAGAGAGACCCTGACGGTTTCCATTCCTGCTTTTCTTCCCCTCCGAAGCTTTTGGCCGGCAGTTTTTTGACCGTCTGTCACTTTTCATTTTTGAATTGCTGTGCTATACTGAAGGAAAATCCCATGCACAGAGAGGAACGGACTATGACAACAATCTACCTGATCCGGCACGCGGAGGCGGAGGGCAATGTCTTCCGCCGCATCCACGGCCAATATGATTCCTGCGTGACGCCGAACGGCCGCCGCCAGATCGCGGCGCTGGCGCAGCGCTTTGCAGGCATCCCCGTCGACGCGGTCTATGCCAGCGATCTGAAGCGCACCTGCCTGACGGCGACGGCCATTTACCGGCAAAAGGGCCTGCCGCTCCACCGCGACGCGCGCTTCCGCGAGGTCGGCCTCGGCCCGTGGGAGGACACGCCGTTTGGCGAGTTGGAGCGACGTTATCCCGCGCAGCTGCACGCCTTCTCTCACGATTCCTACCATTGGTATGTGGAGGGCGCGGAGTGCTTCCTGCAATATGCACACCGCTTCCTTGCCGGGCTGGACGACGTCGTCCGCCGTCACGAAGGGCAGTCCATCGCCATTTTCTCTCACGGCATGGTCCTGCGCGGCGCGCTGATAGAGCTGTTCTTCCCCGGGCAGGACGAAGGCGTCAGCCACAGCGAGAACACGGCCGTCACGGAGCTGCACTGGGAAAACGGCAGCTATGAGCTGATCTCGCTGAACGACGCTACGCACCTGACGCCGGAGCTCTCGACGCTCGGCCGCCAGAACTGGTGGCGCGGCAGCCGCTATCTGGATTTCAACATGTGGTATCGCGACGCCGCCCCGGAGGATGCTCCCCTGCTGGCCGCGCTTGGCTGCCCGCAGACGGAGCCGGGCGACCGCGTTCGCATTGCCATGCTGCGCGATACCCCCGCCGGGATGGTCGCCACGCGCCGCCTGGACGGCGATGAGGGCGCGCTGCTGCATCTGGCCCTGCTGCCGGAGCACCGCGGCTGCGGGCTGGCGGCGCAGCTTCTGGGCGAGGCGATCTGCCCGCTGCGTGCCGGGCACCTGCGCCTGCTTCGCCCGGTAACGGACAAGGGCACAAAGCGCCTGCTCGCCACCTATGGCATCACGGACGGCTGCTCCATCGTGCCGACGGAGGAATAACTACTTCTTGCTTTTCCCTGCCCGGTATGGTAGAATGGACTTGCAGAAAAGAAAGAGAGGTACCTCCCATGGCAGAACCCTATGTCAACCCTGCGGAGCTTCCGGTGAAGCGCCGCGAAAACATCGCCCTCGGTGTGCTCGGCGCGCTGCTCTTCTCCGCCGCCGGTGGCCTGGTCCATTTCGGCTTGCTGCAGCTCGGCTATATCGCGTGGATCAGCGCGCTGGTCGGCATGGCCGCCGGTTACTTCGGCTATGGCCTGTTTTCCGGCCGGAAGAACACCGTACACGGCGCGATCCTCGCCGTCGTGTTCACCATGCTGATGATCGTCGCCGCCGAATATTTCGGCCTGGCCAAGGAAATCTACGATGTATTCAAGGATACCTATGAAGTCACGTTCCGCGATGCTCTGGCATCCGTTCCCGATTTTCTGACGGAGGCGGAGATCCGAACCAGCGTTCTGAAGGACCTTGGCATCGCCTTTGTCTTCAGCATTCTGGAGGCCGTCTTCTTCATCCGCGACGCCGTCCGCAAGTCCAAGGCCGCCGCTGCCGCCGAGACAGAGGCCGCGGCAAAGAACCCCGCAGAGTTCTGATCCCCGATCTATCCAAAGAGCCGCCCACCGAGGGCGGCTCTTTGCCGATCAGGAAGGCTTCCCTTTCGCCAATGGGGCGACGTGCGCTGCCGTTTGAGTGCTCTGCAGGACTTTTGACACGCAGAAAAGCAAAAAGAAAGACATGCATGCGGCAGGCACCTTTGCGCAGCCGGAGGAATGGCAGAAAAATCCGGACTATCTCGGCGACGGCACTCAACCGAGCGGGCCGTCGCCATTGATGCCTTTAACGAGCTGCTTGCGTACATCTGTAACAGTGCATACCACCCCGAAATCGTGAACGCTCTGCAGCGGCCGCCGGTTCGGATCCCGGCAGAGGCCTTTGATGCCGAGCAGATCCACAGCACACAGGAAGTCGACGCTGATTTCCGCAGCACCAGCCGTACGCCCCTGTTATATGTCGACGGGCACGCCGGCGTGGGCGACCGGTGCCGACACGGCGGCGAGCTGCAGCCGGAGCGCGAGCAAATGCTTCTCCACCTGCGCAAAGGCAACCGCACCGCCTACCGCATACGGGCGGCAACCGACCCGAACGTAAAAAATACGGTACTTTGGCACGGCAGCGGCACGCTCCGCACACAGCCCGACGGAACGGATGCCGTGCTGGTCTGGGTCTGCTGCTCGTCCGACACAGTCAAGGTCGAAGCCGCTGAGGCCGCACGGGTAGAGTAATCTATGGGAAACAGCTATTTTGATGAAAAGCTGCACTTTGCGCAGATAGAGTACGGAAAGCAGCCGCCCTTCTCCGGTTTTCTTCCCGGCATTCCGGCGTGGTGCAACTACAACGATCGTGGGCAGGTGGTTTGCAGTTTCGGTATGCAGGACAAGGATCACGTGATTTTGGAATTCACCGCCTCCTCGACCGCCTATCGCAACACCGCACAGACGGGCTTCCGCACCTTCCTCAAGCGCGATGGGGCAGTCATTGATTTATTTGCCGACAGCATGGGCACGATGAGCCTCAAACCGAATGTTCTGCGGCTGGAATGGAAAAATGAGCGAACGTCCGTTGAGGTCGTATATTTTACACTGCCGAACGAGCGTATGGCAGGGCTTTGCCGCGGGCTGCGCGGCTGAAATCTCTCATCCGTGGAAATGCCGCTGGAGCTGCTCGACAGCCTTGTGACCATCGTGCCATATGGCGTACGCGACGAAAAGCTGAAGCTGAAGCCGAACCTCAGCACGGCGTGGATGCGTGTAAAAAAGCAGAGAAAAACCTTCCGCGCTTCAGCATCCGCATCAGTATGGAGGGCGGCAATTACTGCTATCCGCTCACCATTCTGGACGACCACGCCCGCTTTTCGCTCGCAATTGTGCCGCGATCAGGCACGAAAAATGTGGTAATTCCCGCGTTTCTCGAGGTTTTCCGGCAATACGGACTGCCAAAGTCGATCCTTTCTGACAATGGCGCGCAATTTGCCGGCTTCAAGCGGGGCTACACGCAGTTTGAGCGTCTGCTCATGGAACTGGATATCCTGCCGATCCACGGACGGATGAAGCACCCGCAGACGCAAGGCAAGATCGAGCGTTTTCACAGGACAATGAATCAGGAGCTGCTGAAGCACGTTACCATGCATGACATTGACGACGCATGCGAGCAGTTCCGACTCTGGCGGCAGAAATACAACAACGTCCGCCCTCACGAGGCGCTCGGCATGAAGACGCCCGCCGAGGTCTATATTCCAAGCGACCGGCAGCTGCCGGAGAAGATCGCTCCGTGGGAGTACGGCGGAGAGTACCATGTGATCAAGGTGAACAGCTGGGGCTACGTCCGCTTCGACAAATGGCAGATCTATCTCAGCCAGACCATGATCGATCAATACATCGAATTCCGCCCGAACCCAGACGGAGAGTCCTTCTCCGCCTGCTTCCGGAACTTCAGAATTGCGGAGTTCAAAACTGAAAACGGCGAACTTATTCACCGAAATATCGCGAGGCTGTGAATTGTGTGCCATGTCCGTACACCGCTGTATACCATGTTGCTCTTGACAACATACACGTCCTTTCGCCCCTTCCCTAACGCAAAGCCCAGAAGCTTAAAATTTCGGGTCGAGAATACGCTGACAACTCTGCTCTTTTCTACGTTCATCTTGAGTTTCAGTTTTCCCTCAAGATACCGTTGGGTGCTTTCCAGAAGCCTCTCGGCCGCTCGCTTGCTCCTTGACAGAACTACAATATCATCCGCATAGCGGATGACCGGTACGCCCCGTCTTTCCATCTCCTTGTCGTATTCGTTCAGGTAGATGTTTGCAAGCAGTGGGCTGAGCGGGCCTCCCTGAGGAGAACCCTCTTCCGTTTTCACCAGCAGTCCGTTTTCCATCACTCCGGCTTTCAGATACCGCTTAATCAGTTCAATCACCCGTTTGTCATGGATGTTCTTTCGCAGAAGATTCATCAGCAATTCGTGGTTTAAGGTATCGAAGTATTTGGATAAGTCCACAAGCACCGCCTGAGTATATCCCCGCTCCGCATATTCCTTCACCTTCAGAATCGCCATCTGGGCGCTTCTGCCCGGACGATAGCCGAAGCTATTGTCCGAGAATAACGGTTCGTAGATCGGTGTTAGCTGCTGTGCAATTGCCTGCTGGATGATCCGGTCTACGACCGTTGGGATTCCCAACTTTCGCACTCCGCCATCCGGCTTGGAAATTTCCTTCCGGCGCACCGGCTGGGGCTTGTACTTCCCCTGCCGTATCATCTCCAGAAGTTCTTCCCGGTGTTCTCTCAACCAGGGCAGCGCCTGCTCAACGGTCATCCCGTCAATTCCCGGCGCTCCCTTGTTGGTCTTGACACGCTTGTAGGCCCTGTTCAGGTTTTCCCTGCTCAGAATCCTTTCAAGCAAATCCGCACCGTCCTGTTCCTTTACGTCCTGACCGCCAACACTCTGCGCTCCCGCATACCCTTCGTGTTCCGCACTTGCTCTTTGCGGGCAGCTCAGGTTGCCCTGATATTCTGCGTTCTTCATGTTGACCTCCTTCGTTCTGCAGCAAAGTCTATCGATAATCTAAGCAAAGAACGTGCGCGGCTTCTTCAGTTAAAGCAGCCCAGCGAGAGCATCTGCACAGAAAATGTTGACATACAACACGTAGAAGATGCATCCTCGGAGCGCTTTTGGCTCGATGAGCGGATTTAGCTACTAGATTCTTAAATAGTCCTCCCCGCTGTTTAGAAATTTCCGACGAGGAGTGTCAGCTTTTGGAGGGGAAGGTACTATGCATTCATGGAATTGCTGGAATTGGGAAATCACAGCTCCTAGCGCATAAAACGCAACAGCTCTTAGATTCAGGAAGATCTGCGCTTCTGTTGGTTGTAGGGATCTATTTTACAGACTCGCCTATCCGCGAACAGATCATGAAAAACTTACAATTGGATTGCAGTTTTGAAGATTTAGTCGATATTCTTGAGGTAAGAAGAAGACGGACGGAAAATTCTCCGTGCTGTGCCATGCGGTCGCAGAGGACTATCCGCAGATCGAGGTCGAGGATTGGTATGTGGATATTATGGCGGCCAATCTGGTCGATCCGGCGACACGCAGCCGTTTTCAGGTCTTCCTCCTGCCCAATCTGTACGGCGACATCCTGACCGACGAGGCGGCGCAGCTGCAAGGCGGCGTTGGAACGGCGGGTAGCGCCAATATCGGTACGCGCTATGCGATGTTCGATGCCATACACGGCACGGCGCCGCGCCTGATCGCTGAGGGAAAGGGAGACTACGCGAACCCGACCACCATCCTGCGCGCCGCGGCGATGCTCCTGCGGCAAATCGGAAGGCAGGCGGAGGCGTCGCGGCTCGACCGCGCGCTCGACGACACCCATGTCACACAGGAGATGACCTGCGCGCAGATCGGCGCGCCCGTCGAGGCCAAGCTATAAATTTATATAGGTATTGGAAAGCGCAGAAATCGTTGCCGATTTCTGCGCTTTCGCCGGAAAAGAGGAAAAGATCGTTTATACCATAAGTGCCCGCAGGCGCTGAAGGATCGCGTCGTAATCGACCTTGGAAAAGTCCGTCGTGTCCACGTCGATGCGCTTTTCGCCGATCCGGAAGACCGACATCCCGCGCTTGCGGAAGCTCTCTTGAAACTCTTGCAGGGAGATCGGTTCGGGAATGACGCCGATGTTATCTTTCTCCGGATAGCAGGTAGAGAGCACGTGACCGCGGTGACGGGTGGGGTCGGCGTTGCGCTCGACATAGCGCCTGTAGATCACTCGCTCGTCGCCGCCGAAGAAGATCGTGATCGGTTCGCAGCCGTACGCGGCGATCATCTGCTCCAGCCCGGGCAGGGCGTACCACTCAAAATTGTTCTCCAAAATGACGGAGCTGCCTGCGGCAAGGATCTGCCGTGCGGCGTAGTAAAGGCTTTCGAGCGCGGCATGATTCAGCTTTGTCTTCTCGTCGTGACTCTGAAAACCGATCGTATCGAAAAGAATTTCTTTAATGGAATCCTTGCACAGCAGGGGAATGTTCAGCCGCTGCTGAAGGTAGGACGCAAAACGGGATTTACCCGTCGCGGGCAGACCCGCGATCAAAATCAGATTCACTGCAATGCCTCCGTTTCTTCTGCCAGCAGGCGCAGAACGCCAAGCGGCACGGCATCCTCCTGTAGCTTGGCCGTCTCGATCCGGTAGCTGCCGCGATAAATACCGTAGACCAGACGCTCCGTCTGCGTGCGCAGGCGGGAGAGAAGCGGCTCGCCCAGCAGCGCGACACCGCCGCCGATGGCAAGCACCTCCGGATCGAGCAGCGCGATCACGTTGGAAAGCCCCACGGAAAAGCGGTAAGCGTGCCGGTCAAGCAGCGCACAGGCGTAGGCATCTTCGCTGCGGATCGCCTCCGCCCAGTCCTGACAGGTCAGGATTTCCTGCTGCTTGGCGGAGAGAACGCTTGCAGGCGGGATTTTTGCCTGCCGCAGACAATGCTCCACCGCCCAGCCGGAACACAGCGCTTCGACGCGCTCAGCCGTGTCCGCCGCACCGACGGTGTAGCTCTGGCCGAATTCCATGCTGCCGCGCCCCTGCGCGAGATACAGCTGCCCGTTCAGCACCGCGCCACCGCCGACGCCGCTTCCAATGTTCGTGTAAAAGAAATTCCGCGCCCCGCGTCCGGCACCGAGGCGGTACTCGCCCCAAGTTGCCGCGTCCGTGTCGTTGTAGACGCGCACGGGCAGGCCGGTCTTCTCTTCCAAATAGGTCTTGAGTGGGAAATCGCTCCAGCCGGAGATCTGCATGGAGCCGAGGACGCACCCGCTGCGGGCGTCCACCGGTCCGCCGAAGCCGACGCCGATGTGCGCGATGCGCGCGCCGTTTTGCGCAGCCGCGGCGGAAAACAGCGGTACCTGCGCGGTGACGGCCTCCAAGATTCCCTGAAACCCCCGCTCGCGGGCGACCGAAAGCCGCGAGCGCTGCACGATGCAGCCCTGCGCGTCCCCGAGGACGAATTGCAGCTTCGTTCCGCCGGTCTCAACGGCAAGAAAGAGATCGCTCATATCATTTGGCTGCGGCGAAGCACTCCATATAGCGCTCCGACGCGGTTCCCACAGCGGCACGCAGATACTTCACAAAGTCGCGCACGTCGCCCTTTTCGTGTGTTTGCGTGTAGGAATAGAGCGCGCTGACGTAGGCGCTGCGGATCTCCGTTCCAACATTGACCTTACAGATGCCCATTGCGATCGCGCGACGGATGTCCTCCTGCGGGATGCCCGTTCCGCCGTGCAGCACGAGCGGGACAGGGCAGCGGCGAACCAGCTCCTCCAGAAGGTCAAAGTGCAGCTTCGGCTCGCCCTTGTAGAAGCCGTGTGCGTTGCCGATGGAAACGGCGAAGAAATCCACGCTGCTCTCGCGGACGAAGCACTCGGCCTGATCCGGATCGGTAAATTCGCTGAACTTGCTCTTCACGGGGCCTTCTTCGCCGGCAATCACGCCAAGCTCGCCCTCCAAAAGAACGCCGCGCTCGTGGCAGTAGGCGCTCAGGGAGGAGGTGATCTGCAAATTTTCCGCAAAGGGGCGGTGCGAACCGTCGAACATCACGCTGTCAAAACCGGCATCTACGCACCGCAGCAAAAGCTCCTGATCGGTGCAGTGATCCAGATGACTGTATACATCGATCGGGTAGGCATCGTTGAGCGCCTGTACGAGCTTTACAAAAGTCTTTTCACCCATGAAGCGGGCGCAGCTCATGCTCGCCATGAGGATCAGCGGCTGCCCGAGCCGCGCCGCCGTTTCGCACAGCGCGACCATTTCGTCGTAGGTGTTGACGTTAAAGGAGCCCAAGGCATAGTTTTCGTGCTTTGCACGCAGTAAATAATTTTCCATCATTATATATTCTCCAAGACGACCCAGCCGCCCTCACGTGAGGACTGCTTTGCCGCGTCGATAAACTGACATACTTTATAACCGTCATAGAAGCTGCAAGAGACCAGTGACGGGTCGCCCAGCGCGACGGCGCGGAAGAAATCGCGGTATTCCACGCACTTCTGCTCCACATAGCCGATGCCGAGGTCGGCCATGGGCCACAGTTCGCCGTTCGGGTGCTCCGGCCCCATCTTAATGCGGTGGAACCCGCGTTCGTCGGACGGATCATTCGAGGAGTAGAACTCCAGCTCGTTCGGACGCTCTCTGGAGAAACGCGCGGAACCTTTGCTGCCGTAGATTTCAATGTCGAGCGAGTCCTCATGCCCCAAACAGAAGCGGCTGGACCAGAGCGTTCCGGTCGCGCCGTTCTCAAACTCGACCAGCGTCTTGATGTCGTCGTCGACATCGACCGCCTGCGTGCCGAGCAGGGTAGAGGTATCCGCGCCGGAGAGTAGCGCGTTTGCGTAGATGTTGCGTTCCTTGACGAACGTCCGGCTCACGGCGCATACGCGGCGCACATCGCCCAGCAGATAGCGGCCAATGTCGATCGCATGGGAGCCGGTGTCGCCCAGCGTGCCGCTTCCGGCGCGCTTCTCATCAAAGCGCCATTGCATCGGCTTGAGGTCGCTCATGCCCCAAGACTGGATATAGCGCATCTGAATGCTGTAGATCGTGCCGAACTCACCGCGCTCCATAAGGCGCTTGATCATGCGCACGGCCGCCAGCGCGCGGTTGTTGTGACCGCAGGCGGCGACGACACCCATGCGCTCGGCTTCCTTGTACATCTCGTAGGCCTCCTGCGCATTAAGACCCAACGGCTTTTCGCAAAAGACGTGCTTGCCCGCGCGGATCGCCTCGATCGCGATCTGACGGTGCAGGTCGTTCGGCGTGGCAATGACGATGACGTCCGTTTTTTCGTCCGTCAGGAGCGTGCGCCAGTCCGTCGCGGCGCGCCGGAAGCCGAACTGCTTCATGCCCTCCTGCGCCGCCTGCGGGGTATGCCCGACGATGCACTCCAGACGCGGCTGCACATCGGACGGATAATAATAAATTGGATAGCTTCCGATGGAGAGCGTATGCAGCTTTCCCATGAAGCCGGATCCGACCATACTGATTCCGATTGTTTTCATGTTATATACTCCCATAGCCGAGCCGCTTTATCGGCGGCGGTCGTGTCGGTGGTTTTCAGGTTCCGCGCTCAGCGCAGGGTCGCTTCGATCCCGCGCAGATATTCGATGGCGCGCCGCGCAGCCGTGAAGGGTTGCTCGGAGCGTTTGATAAACGCCGCTTCCATCGTCAGATAGCCGTCAAAGAAAATGTCCTTGAGTGCCTGCATCATCTCGGTAAAGTCATAGCCGCTGTCGCCCGGAGCCATCCGGTTGTAGTCCGAAAGGTGGATGTGCCGAATGTCCGCCCCGTACAGCCGGACGTAATCCTCCGGCTGTTCTGCGCGGAAGAGCGCGTGCGCCACATCGAACATCAGGTCAACATTGTCAAGACCGCTCTGCGCGCGCAGTTCCTTCGCGTCGTCCAGCGTTTCGACAAGGTTGGCGTCCGAGGGTGTCGGCTCGATCAAAAGACGGATGCCGAGCCGCTGTGCGTGCTGCCCGATGGCGGTCAGCGACTCGAGCGCCCAGCGCCACGCGTCCTCTCTGCGCGTCCCGTAGATGAAAAAACCGGGAACGTAGAGGATCTGACGGCACTCCAGATCGGCCGCAAGGTCGCAGATGTCGCAAAGGTGCTTTACCGTCCACGCGCGCTCGCGGGCGTTGGCGGAGGCAGGGTTCGCGCCCGCCGCGACACCCGTCACGGGCAGAAGGGTTGAAAAGACCATGTTGTGCGCTTTCACAAAGGAGAGAAGTGCCTTGCGATCCTGCTTGTCCATAAAGTCCGGCCAAGCGTGCGGCGCCGTGCAGCCAAGCTCCACGGCATCGTAGCCGAGGACGGACAGACGGCGAATGACCTCTTCGATCGGGTAGGCGGGCAGCCAATTCGGATAGCTGCTGAAAGCCCATGTGTTAAAGGAATATTTCATAAGGAACCTCCGGTCGCGTGCGCGATCACTGTCTGGTTTTTCTACGTTCGGAAATGTTGTTGAGGGTAACGGCGACGATGATGATCAGGCCGCGGACGATCTTCTGCTGCGGAACGCCGAGGCCGCCCATGATCAGGCCGTTGTTGATCATGCCCATGAGCATGGAGCCGACAAAGGCGCCGACGATGCTTCCGGTGCCGCCGGTCATTGCCGTGCCGCCGAGCACGACGGCTGCGATGATGCTCATTTCATCGTTTTCACCGTAGGTGTACTTCGCGGCCTGCGTTCTGCCGGCGTAGAGCAGACCCGCGAAGGCGGCGCAGAAGCCGGAGAACATATAGGTGCGGATGAAAATGCTGTTGACCTTGATGCCGGAGTATTTTGCGGAGGTAGCGTTGCCGCCGACGGCCAGCACCTTTCTGCCGAAGGGACGCAGGCGCAGCAGAATGACGCCGATGATCACAAAGACGATCGTCCAGATGAGCAGAACGGGGATGCCGAACACGTCGCTGTAGCCGAAGATGTGGTTGAAGGTCTTGTGATAGATCGGGACGGACTTCGTGTCGCTGATCCACATGGCCACGCCCTTGAGCGCGAACTGCATACCCAGCGTCATCAGGAAGGCGGGGATCTTCATGTAGGTGATGAAAGTACCGTTGATCGCGCCGATCAGCGTGCCGACCAGAAGCGCCACCGCGATGCCCGCGAACATATTGTCCGTCTTTTCCAGCACGATTGCGCAGAGCAGGCCGGAGATCGGCACGACGCCGGAGACGGTCAGGTCGATGCCGCCCGTGGCGATGACAAAGACCATGGCGACGGCCATCACGGAGATCATCGCGGTCTGTCTTGTGATGTTCAGAATATTCGTCAGTGAGAAGAAGGTGTCGCCCTGCCAGATGGCAAACAGGCCGATCGTGCACAGAAAGATGATGTATACCATGTACTTGGCGATGTCGACCCGTCCCCGTAGGTCGCGTAGACTGGTTTTACATTTGAACTGCATGCTGAAGCTCCTCCTCCGAGTGAATTTCGTTTCGCATAATGGTCTTCTGGATCTGTCCGTTTTTCAGGACGATGATGCGGTCGCAGATCGCCAAAACCTCCGACAGCTCCGAAGAAATGAAAAGAACGCTTTTCTTCTCCTTGGCAAAGCTGCGGATGATCCGGATGATCTCCGTTTTTGCGCCGATGTCCACACCGGCGGTCGGCTCGTCCATCAGCAGGATCTTCGGCTCCTTTTTGAACCACTTGGCGATGACGATTTTTTGCTGATTGCCGCCGGAAAGGCTGGAGATCGGGTCGGAGGGGCCATTGGCCTTCACGCCGAATTCCTCGATCGCCTCGCTTGCGTAGCGCTTGACGTTGCGCGGGCGGAGGAAGAGCCGACCGCACAGCTTTTTCAGGTTGGGCAGCGATACGTTCGACTCCAGCGAGTGGATCAGCGTCAGACCCTGTCTGCGGCGGTCTTCCGGAATGAGCGCGAAGCCGTTTGCGATCGCCTCGGAGACGTTGCGGCTCTGCACGAGCTGACCGTCCACGTAGATACGGCAGCCGCTCTGCTTGCGAATACCGAAGAGCGTTTCCACGATTTCGGTTCGCCCGCTTCCGAGCAGGCCGACCAATCCGACGACCTCGCCCTTCTTTACATCAAAGCTGATGCGGTTCGGGTTCCCGTGCCAGCCAAGATCCTCCACGCGCAGCATCAGCTCCGGCGAGATCTCTTCGTCGCGCGAGATATACTGGAAGCGTGCGTTGCTGCCCTTACCGATGATGTCCTCGATCAGGTCTTCCATCCGGAAGTGATCGACGGTGTCGTGGCGGACGATGTTGCCGTCGCGCAGCACGGAGATCTCATCGGCGATCTCGAGCACTTCCTTTAATCTGTGGGAAATATATACGATCGAAACGCCCTCCTGCTTGAGCTTGCGCATGATGGAAAACAGGTTCTGCGTCTCCTCCTCCGTCAGGGAGGCGGTCGGCTCGTCCATGATCAGCACGGAAAAGCTCGTGGAGATCGCCTTTGCGATTTCGATCAGTTGACAGACACCGACATCCAGGTCTGAAACCGTCTTTTTTACGTCTATGTCCACGCCGATCCGGTGCAGCAGCTCTTTTGCCTCGCGCTGCATCGCGGCGCTGTCCATGAAGCCGCGCTTCGTCTTCTCATGGTTGAGGAAAATATTTTCGGCAACCGTGAGCGTCGGAACCAAGCTCAGCTCCTGAAAAATCATTTTAATGCCCATTTCGCGGGCCACGTTCGGCGAGGTAATGTGTTTTGTTACGGAGTTTACGGTGATGCTTCCGCTGTCGCAGCTGTATACGCCGCTCATGATCTTCATCAGCGTGCTCTTTCCCGCGCCGTTACCGCCGACGAGGGCATGGATCATTCCCTTTTGCAGCGTGAAATCGACGTTTTTCAGTACGGGCACGCCGCCGAAGCTTTTGCAGATGCCGCGCATCACAAGTACGTTTTCTGCCATTGCTCTTCCTCCAATTTGGTGGGAACCGGCGCAAGGCCGGCTCCCACCGTTTCTTTCTTTAACCGAGCGGAGAGGTCCAAGTGCCGTAAACCGCTTCCCAGATCTCGATGATCATGTCAGAGGGGTTGACCTGATAGCAGTTTGCGTATGCGTCAAGTACGTTTTCGCGTGCAACGCCCTGCGTCGGGGTCGCAACGTAGCGGTCGGTCAGTTCCTTGTCCAGCAGCGAGTAGACCGTCGCGTAGGCAATCGCCTCGCCGTCCTCATAGGAGCGGGCAGCACCGACAGCCTTGATCATGCCGTCTTCGGCGATGACACGGGCGGCATTGTCGCCGAGGTCGACCGTGGTAATGATCAGGTCATTGCGGCCGACGGCGGAAGCGGAAGCCATAACTTCCTCTGCCGGAACGTCCCACGTGGCGTAGATGCCATCCACATCGGGATACTGCGCAAGGATCGCGTCGGCGCAGGTACCTGCCTGCGAGACGTCTGCGAAGCCCTGTTCGCTGACGATCTTGATGTTCGGATACTTGTCCATGACCTTGCGGAACGCGTTGTCGCGCTCGTTGCAGGTCCAGACGTCCGCGTCATAGTAGACCATGGCGACTGTTCCTTCGTAGTTCAGGAGGTAAGCCATGTATTCCGCGGCGAAGCGGCCGGAGCCGTAGTAGTCGGTGGAGACCAGTGCATAATAGTCCTGTCCGGAGACAAAGCCGGTCGGGGCGCATTCGAAGAATACCAGCTTGATGCCGGCGTCGCGCACTTTTTCAAAGATGCCAACCATGGCGTTGACGTCGTAGGCGATGGAGATGATCGCGTTGGGCTTCATGGCGATGACGGTCTCAAGGTTTGTGGTCATCTGCTCGACGGAGGATTGGCCGTCCGTGACGGCGATGATCTCAACGCCCAGATCACCGAGGATCTTCTTGATGGTGTTGACCTTCATGACGTTCACATCGTTGTCCATCTGGTGCATACAGATGGCGACCTTGTAGTTGCCTTCCTTGACGGCTGCCTTGTCCTCATCGGTGAGCGAGAGGGTGTTGGCGAGCGTTGCCTTCTGGCCTTCGGGAGAGAGGCCGTAGATCTCGTTGATGTTCAAAACGGGGGCGTCGACCAGCTGCGCAGGCGCTTTTGTCTCGATCGGGGCAGTCGAGTCTTTCGGTTCCTTCTTTTCGTCCTTTTTCGTGCAGGCTGCCAGCGTGACCAGCATTGCCAGCACAAGGAGAAGTGCTGTTAGCTTTTTCATTTTCGCGCTCCTTTGAATAAATTATTTATTTATACGGGCTTAGTCCCATACAAATACGACTTTTTGCACCTTGCCGGAGTCGAAAAGCTCGAAGGCTTCTACCGCTTCCTCAAGGCGGTAGGTGCGTGTTGCGATCCGATGGATCGGTACCGGCGTTCCGGTCGTCTTTCCGGTCATGAAGTCGGAGATCTCCTGCCAGTCGTTGCGGTTGAAGTACCAGCAGCCCTTCATGGTCAGCAGCTTGCGCATCATTTGCAGGCTCGGCGAGAAGGTGCTCTCGTTGATCTCTCCGATCAGGCCGACGGTGCCGAGCGGCCGTGTGGCATCCAGCGCGCCGTTGATGGCGGACTTCGCGCCGACGCAGACGATCGCCGCATCGCAGCCCTCACCGGTCAGCTCCCGTATGCGCTCGACCGCGTTTTCCTTCGTGCAGTCCACTGCGTACTGTGCGCCGTTTTCCAGCGCGGAGGCAAGCCGCTCGGGGTTTCCGTCCACCGCGATGACCTTCGCACCCAGCGCGCTTGCGATGATGACGCCGCCCATACCCATCGGGCCGACGCCGAAGATCGCAACACTCGTGTCCTTCGTCACACCCAGACGCTTGCAGGCCGTGTAGAGTGTGCCACCGACGTCGGTGGACAGCGCGGCCGTTGCAAAGTCCATATCATCCGGCATGGGCAGGCAGCATTCCTCGGGAATGGTCAGGTAGTCGGCGTGTGCGCCGTCGCGGTCACGGCTGATCATTTTCAGATCGGGGCACAGGACGATGTTACCCTCCTTGCAGTGGCGGCAGTGGCCGCAGCCAATGGCCAGAAACAGTGCCACACGGTCGCCGACCTTTACCTTCGTCACGCCTTCGCCGAGCGCTTCGACAACGCCACTCGGTTCGTGACCCGGGGAGATCATGTAGTCTTCGGAATCGCCGCAGAGGTCGAACATAACCCGGTGCAGAACGTGCATATCGCTTCTGCAAAGTGCGGAGGCCTTGACCTTGACCAAGACCTCGCCCTTCGCGGGCGTCGGGACGGGAACCTCTACGAGCTTCACAACATCTTTACGGGGCATTTTAACGGAAAGCATTTCATTCGCCAGCCTTTCTTTCGTTATTCCACAGACGGTCGTAGGCCTCCTTGAGACAAAGGACGACCTGCTCCGGCTGCATGGTTTCAAACTCGGTATAGCAGGGATCCATAGGTTCGCACAGCACCGGTCCGTCGTAACCGCCGACGGCAAAGATTCGGAGGATACCGACTGCGTCGATGACGCCGTTGGTCATCGGCATGGCGCGCTCGTTGTCCAGCTGCGCCTCCCGCGCGCGTCCGGCGATGGCATCGTTGACGTGGACGGCAACGATGCGCTCCGGATGCGCCTTGACCCACAGAATATCTTCCTGCGTTCCGCCGCCCGTGTACCAGTGGAAGAGGTCAAACAGGATGCCGACGGAAGGATCGACCTGATCGGCGAGGGACCTGACGCCTTGCAGATCGTGCAGGAAGGGGTAGCGGAAGCTGTCAGTCAGATGCTTCGGGCCGACGAACTCCAGCCCGTAGAAAATGTGGAACCGTTTCATGATCTCCTGCACGGCGGCGATGCGCTCGCGGTACCAAGAGAAGTTTTGTTCAAAGGGACGCGTATTGCTGCCCGGGTGAACGTGGTTATAGGCTCTGCTCACACCGGCAAGCTGCGCATTTTCCGCCCAGCGCTCCAAGGTATGCAGCGCGTCGGAAAATGTGTTGTCGTCGGTCTGCTCGGCATACATATCGACCGGTGTCGGCATAAGCCCCCAGCGCAGACCGTTTTCTTCGATCAAACGGCGCGCGCGCAGCGCATCGCCGCGTGAGTTCAGGCAGTGCGCGGGGATGCTGACGCCCGCGATCCCGTGTTTCTTCAAAAGCGGCGCGATGACCTCAAGATCCTCCGCAACGCGGTAAAAGCTGCAATCAAAAACTCCGTACACTACCTTCTCTCCTTTATCTATCAGGTTGTTTTTCTCAGGATCAGCTCATGATCCAAATAGATCTCTTTTGTTACCGGATGCCCCTTCATCCGCTCGATGAGCGCTTCGATCGCCGTGTTGCCGATCTGGCGCATCGGCTGCCCGACCGTGGAGAGGGGCGGCGTGATGATCTTGGAGATCACGACGTTATCAAAACCGATAAGCGCGACATCCTCCGGCACGCGGATACCGGCGTCGGCCAGCGCACGCACGGCACCCGCTGCAATGGTGTCCGACATACAGAAGATCGCGTCCGGCGGCTCCGGCAGACGCAACAGCACCTGCGTCGCAGTGATGCCGTATTCAAAGGTATGTGGAACGACTTGGAACATATCCGGCTCAAAGGCGATGCCGTGCCGCTCCAGCGTTTCGCGGTAGGCCTTCGCACGCAGACGGCTGGAAATAAAGTTGTTCGAAAGGCCGATGGCAGCAATCCGCTTCCGGCCAAGCGCGAGGAAGTATTCGACCGCCTGCTCCGTCGCCTTATAGTTGTCGATGGATACGTGCATCGCGGTGGAATCCTCGTTGAAGTCGCAGCACTGGATGATTGGGAAGTGCGCGTCGTAGTAGTTGATGTCCTCGGTGGGGAGCATACTCGACAAAAGCACCGCGCCGTCCACCGTCCGCTGCTCCAGCGCCAGCAGAGAGCTGCGTTCCCGCTCCGTATTAAAATAGGTAGAGACGACCATCAGGGAATAACCGTGCTTCTGCGCGGTCTCGTCCATGCCGTAGAGGATGTCGGAGAAGAAGGGGTTGCCCAGATCGGAGACCAGAACGAGCAGCACGTTCGTCTTCTGCTTGCGCAGCCTGACGCCGAGCCGGTTCGGTCGGTAGTTCAGCTCCTTGATCGCTTCCTTAATACGGTTCTGTGTTTCGGTCGATACCTTTTCCGGTTCGTTTAGTGCGCGTGAGACGGTGGCGACCGATACGTTTGCCGCCTTTGCAACATCTGTGATATTTGCCTGTGACAAGTGCTACACCTCCACGCACGCTATGTAAACGTTTGTATTTATTTTACACGCGCTTTTTTGATTTTTCAATTCGCTTTTTCATCAAAATCTACGCAGATTTTTTGTGCACATTTCCGATTTTTCACTTCTCCTCTCCTTGAGCAAATTTCCAATTATATTTTATTTTCGCCGAAAAAAGCTGAAAAAACGGCAAAATACTGGACAAATGAATTAGCAAATACGGGACAAAGGATAGGACGCTGCCCGTTTTGAGCCGCAAGTTCCGTCTTGACAGCGCAAAGACGACCGATGTATACTTGGATCGAAGTGAAATGCGTTATTTTCATAAAATTAACTCAAAGTTTCATCATTGAATAAAAACAAGGAGGCGTTCCGCATGAGACATCGAGTGGTTCAGGTGGGTCTGGGCGTGCGCGGCAAATTTCATCTGCGCGGATTGGTAGAAAATCCGGAGGCATATGAGATCGTCGGCCTGTGCGATCTGGATCCGAAAAAGATCGAGGAAGCAAAGGCTATGTTCGGCTTAGACGTTCCGGCGTTCACGGATGCCGAGACCATGCTGTGCCAGACGCGCCCCGAGGTGTTCGTTTTCGTAACGCACCCGAACGTCCGCACGCAGATGGTCGAGCTTGCCGTGCGCTACGGGGTAAAGGTGCTCTCCTTTGAAAAGCCCATGGCGATGAACCTTGGCGAGGCGCACCATATCACCCAGCTTTGCAGAGACAACCATATCAAGGCGGTCGTCAGCCATCAGCAGAAATACGCCGAGCAGATGCAGAAGGTCTATGCGCTCGTTCGGGACGGACAGATCGGTGAGATTCAGAAGATCCACGTCGAGACGCAGAGCTGGCTTGCGCAGTTGGGCACACATTATATGGATTACTCTCTCTGGATGAGCGGCGGACAGGCGCGCGTCCGGTCGGTCGTCGGCCACGCGCACGGGACATGGTGCCTCGGCGACTCGCATCCTTCGCCGGACTATCTGCTCGGTGAGGCGCTTTTGACCAACGGCGTCCGTGTCTATCTGGAGTGCGGCTATTTCAGCCAGCGCCGTCCCTATGTGCCGCGCTATGGCTATGATAACCGCTTGACCGCCTACGGAACGAACGGCTACCTCTGGTTTGAAACGGATGGGAAATGGGGCGGCGTGACAAAGGAAAGCAAGGGCGAGCTGATCGGCGGTACCTGCCCCATTTGGGACGAGCAGGAGCCGTTCTTGCAGATCCCGTATTACCGCGACCTTGCGCGCTGGATCGACGACGATACGCAGGTGCATCCCTGCAACATCGAGATCAGCTATCACGGCTATGAGGCGCTGGAGGCAATGTGCCTGAGCGCGCTGGATCACACGCGGGTCGATCTCCCCCTGAAGAATTTGGATTACGAGCCGGTGCTCGAACGCATGGGACGCGAGTTCTCGGACGTCGACTCCCCGCGCAGACGCACATGGATCGAGATCATGGACTGAAAGGAGCAAGCGATGTATTTGGAACAACAGCTCGGTGAACTGTCTGAACTGCTCGCGGCCTGCAAGGAGACTTCCCTTGCTGCGGCGCAGGAGGCCGTTCGCTTGACGGCGCAGGCCATCGGAGCGAAGAAAAAGCTCTTCCTGTGCGGCAACGGCGGCTCGGCGGCGACGGCGAGCCATATCGCAAACGACCTGTCGTGCCATATGAAAAACTGGCAGCGGGACGCCTATCGCATCGTCTGCCTCAACGACAGTCCGGCGGTGCTGACCTCCATGACCAACGACTACGGCTTTGAGCACGTGTTTGAAAAGCCGCTGCTCGGTCTGGCAGACGCAGGAGACGTCCTCTGGGGCTTCAGCACCAGCGGAAACTCCGGCAACGTCGTCGCGGCCGTCGAGGCGGCGCGCGCACACAACATTCTCACCGTCGGTTTTACCGGCAAAAGGGGCGGGAAGCTGCGCGACCTTGTCAACGTGTGGGTCCCGACCCCGTCCGACGACGTGATCCAGGTGGAAAATCTGCACCTGATCCTTGCACACGCGATCGCTGTCAGCGTGGAAGCGATCGTCTCACCGATGCAGAAATAACAGAAACGGAGGAATATAAAGATGGATCTGATCATGGGCATGAACAGCGGTTCTTCCTTCGACGGCATCGACGTCGTCCTTGCCGAAACGGAACTGGACGCGGACGGTTTTCCAAAGGCTCCGAAATTCCTGCGGGGCGCATCCTACGACTGGCCGGAGGCGGTTGCGTCCATTGTGCGCGACTCGTTTGAAAACAAGGTTGACATGGTTGGCCTGAATCGATTGAATTATCTGTGCGGCGCGGTGTTTGCTGAGGCGGCCGCACGCTTTATGAAGGAGAACGGGCTGGAGTCTTCGCAAATCAAGGTGCTCGGTCTGGATACACAGACCATTTATCAGGAGCAGCCTGACCACGCAGCGATCGCGAAAATGACGCCGGAGGAAAAGGCGGACTGGGTCGGCCGCTGGCTTTCCGGCAAATACCCCGCCGGTACACAGATGGGTGACACGTCGGTCATCGCGAACCTGACCAATATCGACACGGTGACGCACTTCCGTCCGGCTGACCACACATGGGGCGGCTCGGCGGCGCCGCTGATGCCCTATCTGGACTTCGTCCTGTTCCGCAAGGAGCCGCGTCCGACCATGACGCTCAACATCGGCGGCATTGCAAACCTGCACGTCGCGTTCTCGGATCGCAGCAAGATGTTCGGCTTCGATACCGGCCCGGGCAACGTCGTGTGCAACTATCTGTGCGAGCAGCTCTACGGCCTGCCGTATGACAGGGACGGCGCGATCGCCGCGTCGGGCAAGGTCGATCCGGCGCTGCTGGCGCACTTCATGAGCCACCCATTCTTTGACCGTCCGGTGCCGCGCTCCGGCTGGTCGCAGGACTACAACCATGCGTACATCGCCTCCGTCATTGAGAAGTTCCCTCGTCTTGCCAAGGAGGACTTCCTTGCCACGGCCTGCGCCTTTACCGCTTCGGCCATCGTAAGAAGCATGAAGGAAAACGTTCCGGAGGAGATCATCGCGCAGACGCGCGTGATCTATGCAAGCGGCGGTGGTGTGAGAAATCCGCAGATCATGAAGCAGCTACAGGCGCGCCTTCCGGAGAACATCCGCCTTGCCGTCTCCGACGAGATCGGCATTCCGGCGGCCTATAAGGAAGCGGTGAAGTTTGCCACGCTGGCTTACTCCACCATCCACTGCATCCCCGGCAACATTCCCGCGGCGGGGCACGCTTCGCAGTATGCGATCCTCGGAAAGATCGCGCTTGCACCGCGCAATATTCCTGAGCGCCTGCTTCGCTGATGTAAACACACATTCTATTATATCACATTTCTTTCCTCCCTGAAATCGTTTTTTCTCCTAGAAAAACTCCACGAAAGGCTCCTCGCCGTATATACGGCGGGGAGCTTTTCGCGCAGCTGCTGCATACAATAGACGGTAGGAGGAATGCGCATGGCAAAATGGAGTCGGGCGACGCAGCGCTATCTGTGCCGTGACGGTGAGATCTTTGAAACGATGGTGCGCGGTATCGAGGAGCGGACGGACGCTCTGACCGAGGTGCTTGAGAAATATATGCGGAAAGCCGAAAAGCCGGTATCCCGTGTGACCGCTCCGGGCAGCTACCTCTCCGATGAATCCGTTCGCCGGAAGGCTTTTGCTTCCAAACAGGGCGAGAAGTTCAAAGCCCTGTGGGATGGCGTTATCCCGGAAGGCAAATCCCACAGCGAGGCGGATGCGGCCCTGTGTGCGATGCTGGCGTTCTGGTGCGGCGGCGATATCGAGCAGATGGACAGACTGTTCCGTCAATCAGCCCTGATGCGGGATAAGTGGGAACGGGATGATTACCGCACGGCCACGCTTACCAAGGCCGTGACGATGTGTTCGGAATTCTATAAGCCCGTGGGCAGGTCCTCGGCGGCGGACGATTTCAGCGACCTCCAGCAGACGCTCTGTGAATTGGCCCCAGCGGAGAATGACCGCTATCCGTGGAACGACATCGGCAATGGCAGATTGTTCGCTGACATATTCAAGGGCATCGCCCGTTTCGTTCCGGAGCGCAAGCAGTGGCACATCTATGACGGCACACGCTGGGTCTCTGACACCGGGTCCCTCAAAGCGATGGAACTGTGCAAGGCTCTGGCCAATGCGCTCATGCGGTATGCGCTGGATATCCACGATGAGCATAAACGGAAAAGCTACATCGATTTCTGCCGGAAATGGCAGAGCCGCCATATGCGGATCACGATCCTCTCCGATGCCCAGAGCGTATATCCGATCTCCATGCAGGAGTTCGACAGCGACCGTTTCCTGTTCAACTGTGCCAATGGCACCCTCGATCTCCGCACGATGGAGTTCCGGGAACACAGTGCCGAGGACCGGCTCACGAAGATCACGCCTACGGAATATGACCCTCACGCTTACAGTGAACGCTACAGCCGCTTTATCAGCGAGATCATGAGCGGCGATATGGAAAAGGCCAAGTTCCTGCAAAAGGCCCTCGGCTACTCTGTCAGCGGCGATACCCGTTTCGAGTGTATGATCTTCCTCTACGGCGAGACCACTCGTAACGGCAAAGGGACGCTGATGGAAAGCATCCTCCGGGTCATGGGCGATTACGGCAGATCTGTCAGGCCGGAGACGATTGCGCTCAAGCACAGCGTAAACAGCCAGAATCCCAGCGAGGACATCGCCCGTCTTGCCGGTATCCGCCTTGCCAATATCTCAGAGCCAAGCCGTGGCCTTCTGCTCAATCTATAATTGCATCGGGGCAATAGACATCCCCGAACAGGACGAAAAAACGGCATAGCCGCATTTCACGACGATGCCGATTCTTTCAGGGAAAATCAAATCCCTAATGTAGGCCCCCTTTCGGTGAGCAGTTTGTTGACGGCGTCCAGCCGCTCCCGAGGATCGCCGCCGCAGCCCTGCAAAACAAGGCCCTCCTTGCCATTCATACGGCGTAGACTATCGGCGGTAATGTTTTCAATACTCATATTACATTCCTCCTAAAGTCATATCCTGCTGCGGTTCGTAATCCTCCAACGCTCTGGGATTTTCCTCACTCCAGAAGTCGTAAGCAATATCATCCACGGCTTTACGGATGGCTGGATCATTGGCCAACACCTTGTATCGAAAGCCTGTCGTCGAGCTGAACGCAAGCTCCTCCCGCAGACATTTGAGGAAGGCTTCCGCATCGGTAAATTCCTGCACGTCACCGCCCACATAAGTGACTCGGCCAAGGGAGAGGCTTCGTAAGGAAGTCCTCTCCCTTTGGCTTTTGTAATCGGCCGGAATGATTGGATTGTAGGTAAAAAAACAATCATATTGGAGGGTTACAAAATGGAAAAGTACATCTACAACGAGAAAAACGGACTTTGGTATGAATTACAAGGTGATTACTATCTGCCCTGCCTGAAACTGCCGTAAGAAAGAACGGCGTATATCGGCGTATGGGGACAGCGACATCGGCGGTACCTGAAAAAGCATCGCCGTGTACGCTATTACAATTTGCTCACTGCTGGGGCGCTGAACAGCTATCTTACAGAGATCGAACTGCAAGCGCAAGCACTATTCAATGACATTGTAATGCGACTGTCCGAAGAGGAAAATGTTGCTGAAAATCTCAAAGTAACCGCCCCAACAGAGCCATTGCCAGAGCAATCGGATGTTCACCAACCACCGTTGGGAACGAGCTAAAGCGCGGCACACCGCCCCGAAAGAGCAGCAAGGGCAGGAAGCCCG
>OJRC01000042.1_pt1 | contig 103557 bp, 102 predicted proteins | sample 1599081 | NCBI WGS metagenome assembly OJRC01 (sample SAMN03922519, study PRJEB24848) | human gut metagenome | isolation source: stool sample | host: Homo sapiens | place: Germany | collected 2010-02 | reverse complement strand
ATCTACACAGAGTAGATCGTCGGCAGCGTCAGATGTGTATAAGAGACAGGGGCTAAGCGGTTCGTCCCGCTGAGTGAGCAGATAGAGGTACGCCCGCCCCGCCACTGCCTTGAGTCCGAGGGGCAGGTTGCACGTTTCGCCCGCCTCCGCGCGCGCCAGCGCTGCCAGGGCCAGCGTGTCGGCGTGGCTGAGGGCGCGCTCGTCCGGCAGCGGGCCGTGCAGGGCCGCGCCTTCCCAGAACCAGCGCCGGAGCACGCGGCGCGCCAGCCCCTCCGGGGCGCGGGCGAGCGGTCCGCGCCGCAGCGCATGGAGCGGGGGCAATTCGGCCCGGGCGGTTTCATACAGCCGCTCGGCCAGTGCATCCAGGCAGCCTGCGTCCGTCCCGAGCGCCTCCGCCGCCTCCGCGATATGGCCCGCCGCGCCGGGAAACAGCCTCTCCATGGCGGGCAGGACCTCCAGGCGCAGGGCGTTGCGCGGGGTGAGCGGGCTTTGGTTGCTCTCGTCCTCGCGGTGAGGCAGGCCCTCCTGCGCCAGCGCCTGGACCAGCGTTTGCTTGCCCAGGCCCAGAAACGGCCGCAGCATCACCCCGCGGCCAAACGGCACGCATGCCCGCATTCCGCAGAGCCCATCCGTGCCCGCGCCGCGCAGAAGGCGCATCAGCACCGTTTCGGCCTGATCGTCCCGGTGGTGCGCCACCAATACCGCATCCAGCTTCAGCGCGTCCATCTGCCGTGCAAAGATGGCGCGACGGCGCTCGCGCGCCCGCGCCTCCATGCCGGGAGCCTCCATGCCGCCGGTCAGGCCCGCATTCTCCACGTGCAGCGGCACCCCCAGCTCATCGCACAGCGCGCGCACAAAGCGCTCGTCCTCCAGCGAAGCCTCGCCCCGCAGGTCATGCTGTACATGGCTGGCCTCCAGCCGAAAACCCGCCTCCGACCGCAGGCGCCACAGCGCGTACAGCAGCGCCACGCTGTCCGCTCCGCCGCTCACCCCGCACAGCAGGCCGGCCCCTCCGCGAAAAAGGCCCGCGTCCTCCAGCGCGCGTCTCACCGCTGCCACCGGCGCGTCAAAGCCCATCGGCGCCCTCCTCCCCGCTTAGCAGCTCCATCACCTGCCCGGCCAGCGTTTCCGCCGCCCGGCACGCGGCCGCGGCCCAGCCCTGCGCCGCCTCGCGCGTGGGCAGGAGGAGCAGCACGGCGAAGGTGGTTTCTCCTTTGCGCAGGGATACGGCGGCGGCATGCTCCCGTCCCCCATAGGACACCAAAGCCGGATGGCCCTCCCCCGCTGCCCTAAGGGCCTCCTCCTCATCCGGCAAAACGGGAAGAGGGCCACCGTCCTCCTCAAAGGGCAGCGTATAGAGAAGCGTCAGCAGCCGGGGCGCGCAGGTACGGAAGCCGTGCACCACCGCGCGGGCAAGGGCCTCCTGCGGGGTCCGCACATCCAATACCAGCGCCGGCACATCGCCCTCGCGCACCGTTCCCACCGCGCGGCACAGGCCCGCTTCGGCCCGCCGGTACGCCGCCGCGGCCTGACGCCGCTCGTTCAGTCCGGCGGCATAGGCGGGCGCCGCCTCCCGGATGCGACGGCAGTCCGTGTGCGTAAGCTTGTCCCGCAACAGCGAAAGGGTCTTTTCGCCCTTGGGCGTCAGATAGAGCACGCCTTCCAGCGCGCAGCGGCCCTGGGCTACCTCCCCGTCCTTTTTCAGCTCATCCAGCAGCAGACAATAGGGCAGGTACTCCATCAGCTCCAGCTCCGCCACAAAGGGCCAGAGCTGATCGGATGTGGCCATGCCCAGCGCCCGGAGGCACAGAAGCAGCCGCAGCTTGTTTTCCGCGTCCGAGACGCGGCGTTTGGGCGAAAGAAACGGCATCATACCCTCCTCAGATTCCATGGCGGCGCTTTTCTCCCCGGGCGCCGTAACGAAAGAATGGGCAAAGCGGAAGCTTTGCCCATCAAAGTATCGGAAAAATCCCGGCCACGCCGGTCTTTTCCGCCAGAACACGTTTTCCTGCGCCCGCGGCGGAGCTGGAAAGACGCGAAAGGAACCCTTGCCGCGCAAGGCTGCAAGCCCACCGCACCGGCCGCCGGATTCGCAATGGATTCGAAGGATACCGGACCTTTGCAAGCAAGGATTCGCCGGCAAAAGGACCTGCCGGAGCAGGCGATGCGCCGTCAGGCCATGAAAGGCTTGATATCGCTCAGCAGGTCGTCGCAGGAGTCGGTGTAGATCTCCAAGGTGATGGGCTTGCTCAGATCCAGGCTGAAAATGCCCAGGATGGACTTGGCGTCTACCACATGGCGGCCCGCGCGCAGGTCCACATCATAGGGATAACGGTTGACGATGTTCACAAAGGACTTGACATTCTCCGCCAGGCTCAGCTTGATATTGACAGACTTCATAATTGAAAGCCCCCTTTCGTTTGGTTACGCAGGTATTATACACTACCCCTTGAAAAAAAGCAAGGATTCCCGCATTGTATCATTCAACAAAGTTCCCCTTAAAGTTCCCCTTCGGCACGGGGGATTGTTGTCGCGGATGATCCATGTTATAATACGACCTAATGGCGGCCTCTTCGCCATGCTCCGAGCGAATACGATTGGATAAGGATGAAGCGAGCGATGAGCAACCTATCCCCGGAAGAAATCGGGCAGCTGGCCCTGCGCTTTGCCCCGGAAGGCATGCTGGAGGCGCCGGTTCCCTTCGGCGGCGGTCACATCAACGATACCTATCTGTTTTCGCCCGCGGGGGAGAAGGGGGTGCGCTATGTGCTCCAGCGCATCAACAGTACCGCCTTTCCCCACCCGGAGGACGTGATGGACAACATGCTCCGGGTGACGCAGCACCTGAGGGAGCAGATCGTCCTGCGCGGGGGCGACCCGCAGCGCGAAACCCTGCGCCTGCTGCGCACGCAGGACGGTCTTTTCTTTGCCGTGGACCGCAACGGGGACTACTGGCGCTCCTACAGCTTTGTGAGCGATTCCGTCAGCTACGACCGCAGCGGCGACGAAAGGATCTTCCGCGAATCGGGCCGGGCGTTCGGGCGGTTTCTGTCCATGCTGGACGGGTTTGACGCCGCTTCGCTGCATGAGACCATCGGGCGCTTCCACGATACGCCCCATCGCTTTGCGGCGCTGCACGAGGCGGTTTCCCGTGACGCGGCGGGCCGCGCCGGGGGCGTGCGGGATCTGATCGATCTGGCCCTGTCCTATGAGCCGTTTTCCTCCACGCTGGTGGACGCGCTGGCCTGTGGCCGTCTGCCGCTGCGCGTGACGCACAACGATACCAAGCTCAACAACGTTCTGCTGGACGAGCGCACCGGCCGCGCCCTGTGCGTGATCGACCTGGATACCGTGATGCCCGGCCTGTGCGCCTACGACTTCGGCGACGCCATCCGCTACGGGGCCTCCACCGCGGCCGAGGACGAGCGCGACCTGGGCCGCGTGCGCCTGAGCCTGCCGCTCTACCGCGCCTATGCCGAGGGCTACCTGTCCGAGGTGGGGGACGTGCTCACCGGGGAGGAGCTGCGCTCGTTGCCGGTGGGGGCGAAGATGATGACGCTGGAAACGGGCGTGCGCTTTTTGACGGATTATCTCGACGGCGACGTTTATTTTAAGGTGGCCTGCCCCGATCACAACCTGGTCCGCGCCCGCACGCAGCTCAAGCTGCTGCAGGACATGGACGCGCACTGGGACGAGATGGTTTCCGTGATCGGCGAGCTGGACAGCCGCAAGAAAGGCGGCGCGTGACGGGCGATCCCGCTTCTCCCGCCGCCCTGGAGAGGACCAAGCCATGAAGCTACACATCAAACCCATCACCCTTGTTCTCTGCGCCATGCTGGCGGGAGGCGCGGTGGCGGTCGCGCTGCTTTTGCCCGGTACGCTGGACAGCCGCCGCACGCTGGAGATCGAGCGCGCCGCCACCCCCACGCCCACCGCGGACGTGCGCAGCATGCTGATGGTGACCCTCGATCCCGCCAATACGCCTGCCCCCACGCCCATGCTGCTCAAAACGGGCGTCAAGGGCGACGAGGTGACGCGCCTTCAGCAGCGCCTCAAGGAGCTGGGCTATTACAACGGCGAAGTGGACGGCCAGTACGGGCCCGGCACAGCCGAGGCGGTGCGGGTGTTTCAGGCCCAGCACGGGCTTGACAGCGACGGCATCGCGGGCGAAGCCACGCGCGCCCGCCTCTACGCTCAGGACGCGCAGACCTGCGTGCCCACCGCCACGCCCACGGCCACGCCCTCGCTGCTCAAAAAGGGCGATGCCAGCGACGCCGTGCGGGAAATGCAGCAGCGCCTCAAGGAGCTGGGCTACTATGACGGCGAGGTGGACGGCGACTTCGGCGGCGGCACGGAGGAAGCGGTGCGCCTCTACCAGCGCCAGAACGGCCTGGATGTGGACGGCATTGCCGCGGAAAAGACCTTCGCCAGCCTCTACAGCGACAACGCCCGGCAGGTGACCATCACCCCCACGCCCGACCCGGCGCAGATGCCCCTTCTGGTCAACCGGGAGCATCCCGTGGGCGCGGATTATGAGCCGGACGACCTGGTGAAGCTCAAAAACGTGATGCCTTCCTCCCTGGTCACCGTCAAGGGCAGCGACATCGAGGGCGACCGTACCGCCGCAAACGCCATGATCGAGATGTTCGAGGCCGCCAAGGCCGACGGCGTGACCGGCTGGCAGATCAGCGCGGGCTACCGCAGCTATGAATACCAGCAGGAGCTCTTTGACGAGCAGGTGGCCGAGTACCGCGCCGAGGGCTTCACGCAGGAAAAGGCCGTCTCCGCCACGCGAAACACCGTGGCCGATCCCGGCGCCAGCGAGCACCACACGGGCCTGGCCTTTGACATCACGGTGGCCGGCACCATCTTCAAGGGCACCGAGCAGCAGATCTGGCTGCACGAGCACTGCTGGGACTACGGCTTCATCATCCGCTATCAGGAGGATAAGGAGGACATCACCGGCTTCCTGGCCGAATGCTGGCACATCCGCTATGTGGGCCTGCCCCACAGCACCGAGATGCGCGACCGCAACCTCTGTCTGGAGGAATATCTGGGCGAGGCCTAGGGCGCTTCGCCCGGATGCCGGGCGGAGGGCAAATCAACACGAAGAAGGGACATCATGTACGACCTGATCGTCATCGGCGCGGGACACGCCGGATGCGAGGCGGCGCTGGCCGCCGCGCGCATGGGCGTGGAAACGCTGCTGCTTACTCTGGATCTTGGAAGCGTGGCCCTGATGCCCTGTAACCCCGCCATCGGCGGCACGGGCAAGGGCCACCTTGTGCGTGAGGTGGACGCGCTGGGCGGGCAGATGGGGCTGTGCATCGACCGCACGTTCCTGCAAAGCCGCATGCTCAACCGCGCCAAGGGTCCGGCCGTGCACAGCCTGCGCGCCCAGGCCGACAAGCGCCGCTATCACGAGGACATGCTGGGCGTTGTGTTTTCCACCCCGCATCTGACCGTTCGCCAGGCCGAGGTCATGGACATCCTCACCAAGGGGGGACGGGTGAGCGGCGTTCGCACCATGACGGGCGACGTCATCCTCTGCCGGGCGTGCGTGGTCTGCGGCGGGGTGTACCTCAAAAGCCGCATCATCATCGGCCAGTATTCCAAAAACAGCGGGCCGCAGGGGCTTTTGCGGTCCGAGGGGCTGTCCGGCTCGCTGGAAAACCTGGGCTTTGCGCTCCGGCGCTTCAAGACCGGCACGCCCGCGCGCGTGGACGTGCGCTCCATCGACTTTGACCGGATGGAGCCCCAGCCCGGCGACGACCCAATCGTGCCCTTCTCCTTCCTGACCGCCGCGGGCGATCCGGACACGGGCGTGTCCTTTCCGCTGCGCAACCGCGCTATGTGCTACCTGACCTACACCAACGGGGAAACACACCGCATCATCCGGGAAAACCTGCACCTCTCCCCCATGGTGCGCGGCGATATCAAGGGCACCGGCGCGCGCTACTGCCCCAGCATCGAGGACAAGGTGCGCCGCTTTGCCGACAAAGACCGCCATCAGCTCTTTCTGGAGCCGGAAGGGCTGTCCAGTCCGGAATGGTATGTGCAGGGCATGAGCTCCAGCCTGCCCGAAAGCGTGCAGTGGGCCATGTACCGCACGGTGCGGGGGCTGGAGCGCTGCGTGCTCACGCGCCTGGCCTACGCCATCGAATACGACTGCATCGACCCCACGGAACTGCGCCTCACCCTGGAAAGCCGGCGCGTGCCGGGGCTGTATTTCGCCGGACAGGTCAACGGCACCTCCGGCTATGAGGAAGCCGCCGCGCAGGGCATTCTCGCGGGCATCAACGCCGCGTGCGCGCTGCTGGAGCGTGAGCCGCTCATCCTCACCCGCGACATGGGCTATCTCGGCGTGATGGTGGACGACCTGGTGGTCAAGGGCACGGACGAGCCCTACCGCATGATGACCAGCCGCAGCGAATACCGCCTGCTCCTGCGCCAGGACAACGCCGACCTGCGCCTGACGGAGCTCAGCCACGCGCGGGGTCTGGCCAGCGAGCGGCGCATGGCGCTCATGGAGCGCAAGCGCGAGGGGACAACGCGTTTGCTCGGCGCGCTGCATGCCGTGCGGCTGCCGGCCTCGCCCGCGCGCGACGCGTGGCTGACCGGGCACGGCCAGCCCACGACCGCCGCCACCCTGACCGCGGAGGACCTGCTGCGCCGCCCCGACATCACCCTTTCTTCGCTCAAGGAGCTGTGTCCGGAGCTGACCGGCTTCCCCGCCGATGTGGAACAGCAGGCGGAGCTGAGCGTAAAATATGAGGGCTACCTCAAAAAGCAGCAGGCCCAGGTCGCCAGGGCGCGCGCCATGGAGGACTGGCGCATCCCGGAGGATACCGACTACGACCGGATCGACAGCCTGCGCATCGAGGCGCGCCAGAAGCTGAAGGCCAAAAAGCCCCTGAGCCTGAGCCAGGCCGGGCGCATTCCCGGCGTGAACCCCGCCGACGTGGCCGTGCTCATGGTGTGGCTCAAGCGGCGGCGGGACGCCGTCGAAGCCAACGACACAAGAGAGAGGGAACAGCCATGAAAAAGCATTCCTCCATGGCGCTGGTCGTGTTCGCGGTGTGCATGGTCAGCTATTCCGGCCCCATGGTCAAGGGCGCGCTCAACGAGGGCGCCTCGCCCATTTCGGTGGCGCTTTTGCGCATGCTGGCGGCGGCGCTGCTCATGCTGCCCTATGAGGCGCGCCAGTGCGTCCGGCGGCACATCCCCATGAAACTCACGCCCGCCCAGTGGGGCCTGACGGCGCTGGCCGCTGCCTTTCTGGCTGCGCACTACATCACCTGGATTACCTCGCTGACCGGCACGAGCACCTTTGCCTCGGTGGCGCTGGTGTGCACGCAGCCGCTGTTTGTGGCGTTTTTCAGCTATGTGCTCTTTCACGAGCGCACGCCCCGGCGCGCGCTTCCGGGCGCGCTGCTGGCGCTTGTGGGCGCTGTGACGATCGCCCTCTCCGGCCTGGCGGGGCAGGGGGCGCAGGCCGCGGGAAGCGACGCGCTGCGCAGCAACCTCCTGGCCCTGGCGGGAGCCGTGCTCATGGCCGCGCACTGGCTGGCCGGGCGGCAGATCCGCCAAACGCTGGCCGCAGAGGTCTATACCCCCGTCCTCTACCTGATCACGGCGCTGCTGCTGGCCCTGTGCCTGCCCCTGTCCGGCGGCTTTCGCATGCCGCTTTCCGCCCTGCCCTACATGGCGGGACTGGTCATCGGCAGCACGCTCCTGGGCCATGCGGTGTTCGCCTATGCCCTTTCCGGCGTGTCCGCGAACGTCATCAGCTTTGCGCTGCTGGGCGAGCCCGTGGGCGCGATGATCTTCAGCATGATCTTCTTCGGCGAGGTACCCACCTGGCCGGTGGCCCTGGGCGGCCTGCTCACGCTGATGGGGCTTGCGCTCTATCTGGCCTTTGCGGGCGGAGAAAAGCAGCCCGCCTAGCGCCACAGGTATTTTTCCAGATCCACGGTGCCATCCTTCCGCAGGCCCACGCCCTCCATCTCCAGCAGCAGGCGGTGCGTCTCCCGGCCGCAGGGCGAGAACGCCGCGCTCAATCCGCCCTGCCGGTTGACCACGCGGTGGCAGGGCACATCCGGCGGAGCCACGCTCAGGGCATACCCCACGGCGCGGGCGGCCCGCGGGCTGCCGATCCTGCGGGCAATCTGCCCGTAGGTGGCCACGCGCCCGCGCGGGATCTCCCTCACGGCGGCATAGACCCTTTCAAACATTCCCATCCATGCGCCCCCTTTGCGCCATCTTCCCTGGGATGATACCACAAAAGGCCGAGCGCGGAAACCTGTTTTTCAGAAGGGACCGGCGATACAACTATGCAGGAACGCTCAACGCTCATGACGGAGGGCTCCGTCTGGCGGCACATCGTTCGATTTGCCCTGCCCGTGTTCTGGGGGAACCTCTTCCAGCAGCTCTACAACGTGGTGGACTCGCTGGTGGTGGGCAACTTTCTGGGCAGCGACGCGCTGGCGGCGGTGGGCTCCTCCAGCCATCTGATTTTTCTGCTGGTGGGGCTGTTCAGCGGCATCTTTACGGGGGCCAGCGTGGTCATTTCGCGCTACTACGGCGCGCGGGATGATGCGAGCGTGCGCACGGCCGTGCACACCACCGTGGCCTTCGGCCTGGTGGCGGGCGTGGTCATCACCATCGCGGGCGTGCTGCTCACGCCCCACCTGCTGATCTGGATGGGTACGCCTGAAAGCGTGCTGCCCAACTCGATCCTGTATTTCCGCATCTACTTCGGCGGCATCATCTTCGTCATCCTCTACAACACGGCGGCGGGCATCTTCCAGGCCGTGGGCGACAGCCGTCATCCCCTGTATTACCTGATCGTTTCCTCGGTGGTCAACGTGGTGCTGGACCTGCTCTTCGTCGCGGGCTTTGGCATGGGGGTGGATGGCGCGGCCCTGGCCACGGTCATCTCCCAGGCCACGAGCGCCACGCTGGGCTTCTGGCGGCTGTGCCATACCACCGGGCCTTACCGCATCTGGTTTCGAAAGGTGCGCTTTCATGGCCGGACGCTTCGCCAGCTGCTCACGCTGGGCATCCCCTCCGGGGTGCAGAATTCCATTATCGCCATCGCAAACGTGGTCGTCCAGTCCTCCATCAACCTCTATGGCCCCATGGCCATGGCAGGCTGCGGCTCCTATTCCAAAATCGAGGGATTCGGCTTTCTGCCCATCAACAGCTTCGCTTTGGCGCTGGCCACCTTCATCGGCCAGAATCTGGGCGCGAAACAATATGACCGCGCCCGGCGCGGCGCGCGTTTTGGCATCCTGTGCAGCCTGATGATGGCCGAGGTGGTAGGCGTGGGTATCAACCTGCTGGCCCCGTGGCTGATTTCGCTGTTCAACGGCGATCCGCAGGTCATCGCCTTCGGCACGCTGCAGGCGCGCACGGTTACGCTGTTCTACTTCCTGCTGGCCTTCTCGCACTCGGTGGCGGGCGTGATGCGCGGCGCGGGGCGGGCCATCGTACCCATGCTGGTGATGCTGGTGTGCTGGTGCGTCATCCGCGTCAGCTATATCATGCTGGTAGCGCGCGCATCCGGCAATATCCAGATGGTGTTCTGGGCCTATCCCATCACCTGGGCGCTCAGCTCCGTGGCCTTTTTGATCTATTTCCTGCGCGGCGACTGGCTGCATTATCTGGAAAGGAAAGAAAGGGCGGCCTGAAGGGGCGGCCCCTTCGCTTGACTTGTCCCGCCGCTTGAGCTACAATAGCCTCGGCTGTGCGGTGTGCGGCGGTTCATCATCATATATTGCCATTATTTATCATCGCTGGAAGTCCGCGTGGCCTGACGCCCGGCCCCTTTGCGCGGGGCCCTCTGTCCCCCAACCATTACGGAAAGGAAGGAACGCCATGTTTGGACACCGCCCCGAAGGCAGCCGTGTGCGCGATGTGGACCCCATCGTGCAGATCACCCCGTACCTCATGCCCATGCGCTGCGACGCGCAGGTTTTTCTGGACTACGATGTGGAATACGAACCCCTGATGCGCTACATCGCCAAAAAGAGCCGGGAAGGCGTAAAAATCACGTTTATGGAAATCCTCATCGCCAGCTTTGTGCGCGGCGTGTCGCAGGTGCCGGAAGTGAACCGCTTCATCATGAACAAGCAGTTCTACAACCGCAGGGAGCTCACCGCCAGCTTCACGTTGCTGATGGACACCGACGACGGCAGCATCGAGGAAAACACCGTCAAGATCTTTTTCGATCCTACCGACACCATCTACGACGTCAGCGCGCGCATTAAGGACATGGTTCAGAAAAACCGCAGGGCGGAAACCTCCGGCTTTGCGGTAAAGCTGGCCTCCGCCGTGCTGAAGATTCCGCTGCTCCCCAATCTGGTGGTGGGGCTGGTGAAGCTGCTGGACCGCTACGGCCTGCTGCCCAAGGCATTGCTGGACGGCCTGCCCTTCCACACCAGCATGTTCATCACCAACAACGCCTCCATCGGCCTGATGCGCGTGTACCACCATATCTACAATTTCGGCGACACCAGCATGTTCATCTCCATGGGCACGCCTCAGCGCGGCTATTCCGTGGATGCGGGCGGCAATGTGGTGCGCAAGTGCACGCTGCCTGTCGGCGTTACCGTGGATGAGCGCGTGTGCGGCGGCGCGGTATACGCCAAGCTGTTTGCGGTGATGAAAAACTGCCTGCGCCATCCCGAGCAGCTGGAAACCCCGCCTGAAAAGGTGTTTTACAACAAGGGCTGCGAGTTCCATGTGCCAAAGCCTGAAAACGTGTTTCATCCTGCCGGGGCGGCGGAAGGGTCCGTCACGGCATAACCACTTTGCGGCCTTTGCGCAAAAAAAGCGTCAAGGCCGCTTTTTGCGTTTCTCCCCACCTTGACACGTCCCCCGAAAACGTCTATAATAGTGCAGTCGGCTATACAGGTTTATCGCGCTTTGCGAGAGCCTTGCTGTTTTGCGAAATATACTCCCATTTCCCGGCTTCCCCCGCGTCGCGCGCGGACGGCGTCCGCTTAAGCGACGGGTTGGTTTTGAAACGCTCCGGCGTTTTGTAAGGGTATATGAACTTGGTCTGTCCATCGTCCCGTGCGCCTTTTGCCGGGGCGAAACCGGGGTATGCGCCTCGACGCCCGCTTCTTTTCCCGTGCCGTGTTGTCGCGCGCGGAAGGGGCGGACATGGCCAAACAAGCGAATCAACATAGCCGCACGAGCTCTGCTCGCCGGCTTTTTTGCTTGAAGCAAAAAGCCGTTCCGTGCATGAAGAGAAAACAACCAGCTGGGAGCAATATCAACGGAAGGGAGTGTACGCCATGGACTGGATCGTAGCGATCATCGTAGCGGTTGCGGCGGCGGCGTTGGGCGCAGCGGGCGGATATCTGTACCGCAAGCAGGCCGGCGAAAAGAAGATTGGCCGCACCGAGGAATACGCAAAAAACCTGTTGGAAGACGCACAGCGCAAGGCCGATGAAAAGAAAAAGGAAACCATCCTCGAGGCCAAGGAGGAGGTTTTGCGCCTGAAAACCGAGCTGGACCGGGAATGCCGCGAGCGCCGCGCCGAGGTGCAGCGCAGCGAGCGCCGCATCCTGCAGCGTGAGGAATCGCTGGATAAAAAGCAGGACGCCCTGGAAAACCGCGAGGAGGCGCTGGGCAAAAAGCAAAACGAACTGCAAAAGATGCGGGAGGAAATTGAAAACGACAAGCAGCGGCAGGTGGCCGAGATGGAGCGCATCGCCGGCATGACGCAGGATGAGGCCTGCCAGATGCTGGTCAGCCGCATTCAAAAGGACGCCTACCATGACGCTGCCGCCATGGTGCGCGAGATCGAGACGCGCGCCCGCGAGGAGGGCGAGAAGAAAGCCCGTAACATCATCGCCCTGGCGATTCAGAAATGCGCCGCCGACCATGTGGCCGAAAGCACCGTCAGCGTGATCAACCTGCCCAACGATGACATGAAGGGCCGCATCATCGGCCGCGAGGGCCGCAACATCCGCTCCCTGGAGACCGCCACCGGTGTGGACCTGATCATTGACGACACTCCCGAAGCGGTGATCGTCAGCGCCTTTGACCCCGTCCGGCGCGAGATCGCGCGCATCGCGGTGGAACGCCTCATCATGGACGGCCGTATCCACCCCGCCCGCATCGAGGAAATGGTGGAAAAGGCCCGCAAGGAAGTGGATCAGCAGATCCGCGAGGCGGGCGAGCAGGCCGTGTTTGAAACGCATCAGCATGGCATCCATCACGAGCTGATCAAGATTCTGGGCCGTCTGCGCTACCGCACCAGCTACGGCCAGAACGTGCTCAAGCATTCCATCGAGGTCAGCCATCTGGCCGGTATGATGGCCGCCGAGCTGGGCGCGGACGTGGCGCTGGCCAAGCGTGCGGGCCTTTTGCACGACATCGGCAAGGGCGTCGATCATGAGGCGGAAGGCACCCATGTCACCTTGGGCGCAGAGCTGGCGCGCAAGTACCGCGAGAGCCCCGACGTGATTCACGCCATTCTGGCCCACCATAACGACGTCGAGCCCCAGACCGTCGAGGCCGTGCTCGTGCAGGCCGCCGACGCCATCTCCGCCGCGCGTCCCGGCGCGCGCCGCGAGAGCCTGGAAAACTACATCAAGCGCCTGGAAAAGCTGGAGGAGATCGCCAATTCCTTTCCCGGCGTGGAGAAGTGCTTTGCCATCCAGTCCGGCCGCGAGGTGCGCATCATGGTCAAGCCCGAGGATATCACCGACGACGGCACCCGGGTGCTGGCCAAGGAAGTGGCCAAGCGCATCGAAAAGGAGCTGGAATATCCCGGTCAGATCCGCGTAAACGTCATCCGCGAAACCCGCAGCACCGAATACGCAAAATAAACGGCATGGCTTTGGCCCGGCGGCACGATCCGCCGGGCCTTTTGTGCGCCCGCGTGCTTGCGATTCCGCAGAAGTATGATATACTGTATTCATCCGGACGCATCTGAAAATAGATTTGATTCCGATCATGAAAGGAGTTTGCGCCATGATCCTGGATCAATGGGAAAATGCTCTTCGTTACCTGGGAATCAGCCCCGAGCTGGATATAGCGCTGCGTTTTCTCTCTTCCCTGACGCCGGGTCAGCTTGCCGTGGGCAGCCGGGTGGAGCTTCAGGGGACTGACGTATTTTACACCGTCAGCGAACCCACGCTGTCCGCCCGTCCCATGACCTTTGAATTTCACAGGCGATATGCCGATATCCATGTGCCGGTAACCGGCGAGGAGCGCATCGCGCTGTGCCCCGCGTCGTCGCGTCCCGCCGACACGCCCTTCGACAGCGAAAAGGACATCGGTTTCTTCCCCGGCCGCGCCATCAACACGGTCAGGATTCCCGCCGGGTGGTTTTGCGCATGCTTCCCGGAGGATGCGCACGTGCCCTGCCTCAGCGACGCGGAGGAACACGCCATCGTCAAGCTGGTACTCAAGGTCCGGGCGTCCTGAACCCCGCGGCCCGTTGGGAGGTACATATGAAGATCGCCGTTCTGATTCCCTGCTACAACGAATCCAAAACCATCGCCAAGGTGGTGGCCGACTACCGCGCGGCCCTGCCCGAAGCGGATATCTATGTCTACGACAACAACTCCACCGACCACACGGACGAGATTGCCCGTCAGGCCGGGGCCATCGTCCGCTACGAATACCGGCAGGGCAAGGGCAACGTCATCCGCACGATGTTCCGGGAAATTGAGGCCGATTGTTATCTGATGATCGACGGGGACGATACCTATCCCGCCGAAAGTGCGCGGGAAATGGTGGACCTTGTGCTGAACAAAAAGGTGGACATGGTGGTGGGCGACCGCCTGAGCGCCACCTATTACACCGAAAACAAGCGGCCCTTTCACAACCTGGGCAACCGCCTGGTCAAGCGCCTGGTCAACACCATTTTCAAAGGCGACGTGCGCGATATCATGACCGGCTACCGCGCGTTCAGCTATCAGTTTGTCAAATCCTTCCCGGTGCTGTCGCAGGGCTTTGAAATCGAAACGGAAATGACCATCCACGCCCTGGACAAGAATTTGAGCCTCAAAAGCGTGCCCGTGGAATACCGCGACCGGCCCGAAGACAGCGTCAGCAAGCTCAACACCTATTCCGACGGCATGCGCGTGCTTCGCACCATCGCAAGGCTGTACAAGGAATACCGGCCCCTTTCCTTCTTCGGGCTGTTTGCGGCGCTTTTCGGCGCGGCCGGGCTGATCCTGTTCATCCCCGTGCTGGCAGAATTTTTCCGCACGGGGCTGGTACCGCGCTTTCCCACGCTGATCGTCAGCGGCGTGATGATGACCTTTGCGCTGCTTCTGCTGGTATGCGGCTTCATTCTGGACACCGTGGCCAAAAAGCACCGCCAGCTGTTTGAAATCAACCTCAACCTGCTCAGGCTCACCCACGACAAGGAGACACGATGATGGGCAAGCGGCAACCCTCTCGCATCCCGCGCGCTTTCCTCTGCGCAGTGCTGGGCGTGGCCAGTGCCATGTGCTTCGTGGTGGATACCGAGGGCTATGTGGGTATGAGCGCCTTGCCCGCCGCCTCCACGAGCTATCTGTGGAGCGCGCTGGCGCTGTGCTTTGCGCTGCTCCTCTACCATGTGCATGTGCGGCGGGGCATTCGGGCGGGCGCGGGGGCGGTGCTTCCGGGCCTTCTGTTCGGTGTGCTCAATGCCTTTGGGGGCCTGCTGTTTGCCTACGACAGCTGGGCCATGCTCGCTTCGCCGGCCACGCTGGCGCTGACGCTGCTCAGGTCCGCAGGGCAGGCCGTGCCCATGGCCTCCCTGCTAACCTGGGTAGACGCCGGGCTGCGCGGCGGGGCGCTGTACCGGCCGGGTACGCTGGACGATGCGCCCGTGCCCGCCGCGCTCAGGCCGCTGCGGCGGTGGGCCTTGCGCCATGAGACGGCGGCGTACATGCTCATGCTGGCGCTGTGCTGGTCGCCCTACCTGATCGCGTTCTATCCCGGCACCGTGTGCTGGGATCTGGGCGAGATGGTGGCGCAGTTCTTTGGCCAGCGCCCCATGGATACCTGGCATCCCGTCTTTCTGACCTGGGTGATCGGCGGGTGCGTGTGGCTGGGCCGCCTCGTGGGCAGCGACAACCTGGGTGCGGCGCTCTATACGCTGATTCAGACCGCGCTTATGGCCTTTGCGCTGAGCGGCGTCCTGCGCCTGATGCGGGCCCTGCGGCTGAATCGCACGGCGCGTCTGGCCGCGGCCGCCTTCTTTGCGCTGCTGCCCATCTGGGGCGGATACGCGCAGTTTATCAGCAAGGATACGCTGTATACCTCGGCGCTGCTATTGTTTGCCCTGTGCCTGACCCGCCTCGTGCTGGCGCGGGAGGGACGGTTGTCCGCGCCGGCCGGACGGGAAGCCGCCGGCCTGTTCGTGTGGGGGCTTCTGACCTGCCTGATGCGCTCCAACGGGCTGTACGTCATCCTGCCCACGGCGGTATTCGCCTTCGCGTTTGTGGTGCGGGGACGGGCGCGGCTGGCTGTGGGCGGCGCGCTGGCAGGGGCTGTGGCCTGCGCCCTGCTGTTTTCCCATGTACTGCTGCCCGCGCTGGGCGTGCGCGACGAGACGGCCAGCGGCCTGTATTCCGTCTGCTTTCAGCAAAGCGCGCGGGTTTTGCGCGATCATGCCGGCGAGGTTACGCCCGAGGAATATGCCGAGATCGACCGCGTGCTGGACGCGGAAAATCTGGCTGAGCTGTACGAGCCGTGGATCTCCGATCCGGTGAAATACACCTTCCGCCAGTACGGACAGGGCGCGGAGGTCGAAAAGGAGGCGCTGGCGCGCTACCGTAAAACATGGCTTTCGATGCTGACCAAGTATCCGCTGACCTACGCGGAGGCCTTCTTCGCGGGCAACGTGTCCTACTATACCTTCGCGCCCAAGCTGGAGGGCGAGACTTACAACCAGCAGGCGGGCAACCGCCTGGTCTTTGAAACCTATGATCTGGGCGAGGACCCGCGTTTCCTGCACACCGAGCAGATCGCCGCGCTGGAGGAGGCGCGCACGCTGCTGGCGGTGTTTGCGCGGGGCATTCGTCACATTCCCCTGCTGGCGCTGCTCTACGCCTGCGCCACCTACACGTGGCTGCTGGCAGGCGCGGGGATGAGCGCCGCGCGGCAGCGGCGCTGGCGGCTGCTGTGCTGCTTCCTGCCCGCTTTGCTTACGCTGGGGGTGTGCATGCTCAGCCCGGTGAACGACTATTTCCGCTACTTCCTGCCCATCGTGGCCATAACGCCGCCGCTGCTGGCGGCGACAGGCTCGCGGCCGGCAGCATCGTCACACCTGCAAAAAAACGTGCAATCCCTTCCCGCGCAACAGGAAGGCCCTCTTTCCCCGTCGAATGAGTGATGCGGAGCATTCCACAGAAATGGAGGTATTCACCCATGAAGAAATATCTGGCCCTGCTGCTGATGATGGCCCTGGCCGCCGCGCCCGCCGCGCTGGCCGAGGACGCCGCCACCCCTCTGCCCTGCGGCGCAACCTTCGAAATGGACGGTCCCGCGCTGGTGGAGGCCATCGGCGGCGATGCGGAGTTTGTGCCCTATTTCGAGGATGATGACACCGAAACGGGAAACATTCAGCTCTCAAACGTGGACCTGGGCATCGGCGACATGACCGCTTCCTTTGTGTGCTTTGATGTGCAGCGCGTCAACAGCGCGCGCGAGCCGCGCCTGAGCCTGGTCTCCGTCACGCTGGACCCGGGCGATGACAGCATCGCTTCCTTCCGGGCGGCGCTGGAGGCGCTCACCGGGGTGTACGGCGCGCCCGACAACAATCCCTTTGATGAGGCCGCCACGGACATGTACGTGGAATACGGCATGCTGGACGCCTCCTGGGTCAAGGAGGATGTGCGCATCTATCTGTCGCTGCAGCGCATGTACGAGGATTATCTGGAGCTGAGCTTCTCGCCCAGAATCTGCTTTGACGCCTCTGATCTGGACGTGTAAGAGCGGTTTGCATCCAAAAAAAGGAGCAGGGATTCTTCCCCGCTCTTCAGCGTGTCGAAAAAGCCCGCCTGCGGCGTTCTTTTCCGACAGGAGCTTAAGAAATGTTTGCGCCAGGGCGCAAACTCCCCGCCCGCCCGGCAAAGCCGGGCGATACGAATTCAGCTCGGAGGGCTGCGGCCCTCCAAACCTCCCAAATGGGGCAGTATGAGGAGCAGGGATTCTTCCCCGCTCCTTTTCCATTTGCGGCCTTTATTTCAGGTACGTACCCACCAGCCGGTTGACCAGCGCGCCGTCGGCCTTGTCCTTCACCTTGGGCATGAGAGCTTTCATCAGCTTGCCCTTGTCCCTGGCCGTGGGCTCGTCGAGGCCAAGTTCCGCCAGCGTCGCCTCGATCACCTCGCGGATCGCCGCCTCGTCCATGCGGGCGGGCGCAAATTCAGCATAGACCGCCATGCGCAGCCGGCACTCCTCGATCACATCCGTGCGGTCCGCGGGGGTGGTGTCCAGCGTTTCCTGCGCTTCCTTGATTTCCCGGTACACCACGGCGTTGGCCTCATCCTCGGTCAGATCCTCGCGCTTGTCGATGGTCTTGGCCTTGAGCGCGGACAACAGCAGCGAAAGCGCCTCCTTGCGGGGCTTGTCGCCCGCCTTGAGCGCGTCCATCATGGCCTTGCGCACTACCTCTACCTTGGTCATTTTTAACTCCCTCCCAAATCTTCGGTTTCATGGTATAGTATATCACAGCGGGCAAGGCCCGCAAAGAAGGAGGCGCCGCCATGGACCTGACCATCCCCTGCTTTGACCCCGCCCTGATCGCACGCAGCGGCCAGTGCTTCCGCATGCGCGAGGGAAAGGGCGGCATCGTGACCGCGCTGGCCGGAGCGGACCGGGTGCGCGTGACGCCGCTGGGCGGGGACCGCTTCCGCTTCGACTGCCCGCCGGAGGACTTCGAGCGGCGCTGGCGCGCCTACTTTGACCTGGATACGGACTATGAGGCCATCCAACGCGAGGCCGCCGGCCAGGATGAGCTTCTTGCACACGCAGCCTGCACCTGCCGGGGCCTGCGCATCCTCCGGCAGGACCCATGGGAGACGCTGGTCTGTTTTCTGATTTCCCAGCGAAAGAGCATTCCCGCCATTCAAACGTGCGTGGAGGCGCTGTGCACGCGCTGCGGGGCGAAGGTGGGCCGGGGCCGCGGACGGTACTTCGCCTTTCCGGGCCCGGAGGACCTGCTCCGGGCGGGCGAGCGTGGCCTTCGCGCCTGCGGCACGGGGTACCGCGCGCCCTATCTGCTGGACGCGGCGCGCCGTGTGGCGGACGGGCGGGCCGATCTGGACGCCATGGCCGCCCTGCCCGACGACGAGCTGCTGGAGCAGCTTGAGGCCATCCACGGCGTAGGCGTGAAGGTGGCCAGCTGCGTGATGCTCTTCGGCTATCACCGCCTCGCCTCCGCGCCGGTGGACGTGTGGATTCGCCGCGTGATCGACGAGGACTACGGCGGCCGGTCGCCCTTTCCCGCCTACGGAGAGCATGCGGGCATCTTCCAGCAATATCTGTTTTACGGGCGCATCGCGCAAAAGGGTTAACGCGTGCGCCTGGGCCGCCGGTGCCTGCGCACCTGCGGCTTTTGAATGTCGTCGTGCTTTTCGCCCTTTAAGCGGAACAGCTCGTCGCGCAGCTTGGCGGCGCGCTCGAAATCGAGGTCCTTGGCGGCGGAGAGCATCTGGTCCTCCACGCTCTTCATCAGTTCCTGAAGCTCCTCGTCGCTCATGTCGTCGGGCTTGTGGTCCTTCATGCTGTCGGTGATGCGGATGAGGGCCTGCACGGTGCTCTTGACGCTCTGCGGCGTGATGCCGTGGAGCTTGTTGTACGCCTCCTGCAGCGCGCGGCGGCGGTTGGTTTCGTTCATGGCGCGCTCCATGCTCTCGGTGAGCACGTCGCCGTAGAGGATGACGCGGCCGTCCACATTGCGCGCCGCGCGGCCGATGGTCTGAATAAGCGAGGTTTCGCTGCGCAGAAAGCCCTCCTTGTCCGCATCGAGGATCGCCACCAGGCTGACCTCCGGCATGTCCAGCCCCTCGCGCAGCAGGTTGATGCCCACCAGCACGTCGAACTCACCCAGCCGCAGATCGCGGATGAGCTGGGTGCGCTCCATGGTTTGAATGTCGGAATGCAGGTAACGCACGCGGATGCCCAGGTTTTTCAGGTAATCCGTCAGGCTTTCGGCCATGCGCTTGGTCAGCGTGGTCACCAGCACGCGGCCGCCTTTTTCCGTGGTACGGTGGATCTCCCCCACCAGATCGTCCACCTGACCCGTCGCGGGCCGAAGCACGATCAGCGGGTCAATCAGCCCCGTGGGACGGATGATCTGCTCCACCGTGTTTTCGCTCAGCCCCAGCTCATAGGCGGCAGGAGTGGCGCTGACATAGATGGTCTGGTTCTGCCTGGCGCGGAACTCCTCAAACAGCAGAGGGCGGTTGTCATAGGCGCTGGGCAGGCGGAAGCCATAATCGACCAGGCTTTTTTTGCGCGCGCGGTCGCCGTTGTACATGGCGCGGATCTGCGGCACGGTGACATGGCTTTCGTCGATGAACATGAGAAAATCCTTGGGAAAGTAGTCCAGAAGGGAATACGGCGCGTCGCCGGGCTTGCGGCCGTCAAAGTAGCGGCTGTAGTTTTCGATGCCCGTGCAAAAGCCGATCTGGCGCATCATTTCGATATCATAGCGCGTGCGCTGGCGAAGCCGCATAGCATAGAGCGGCTGGCCCTCGTCCTCCAGTTCCTTGGCCCGCACCTCCAGATCCCGCTCGATCTGGTCGATGTTTTCGTTCATCTTTTCGCGGTCCATGGCATAATGTGTTGCGGGAAAGACCACCGCGTGCTCCAGCGTGCTCAGCACGTTGCCGCTGACCACCTCGATCTCGCGGATGCGGTCAATCTCGTCGCCGAAAAATTCAATACGCAGGGCGTGCTCGCGCTCATTGGCGGGGATGATCTCCAGCACGTCGCCATGCACACGGAAGCTGCCGCGGGTAAATTCATAGTCATTGCGCGTATACTGGATTTCCACCAGGCGCTCGATCAGCTTGTTCCTGCTGATTTGCATGCCGGGGCGCATACTGACCATCATGCCCTCATACTCGCTGGGGTCGCCCATGGAATAGATGCACGACACGCTGGCAACGATGATCACATCGCTGCGCTCGCGCACGGCGGCGGTGGCAGAGTGGCGCAGCCGGTCGATCTCCTCGTTGATGGAGGCGTCCTTTTCGATGTAGGTATCGGTGGAAGCGATGTAGGCTTCGGGCTGGTAGTAATCGTAATAGCTGACGAAGTACTCCACCGCGCTGTCCGGGAAAAAGGCGCGCAGCTCGCTGCACAGCTGGGCCGCCAGCGTCTTGTTATGCGCCAGGACCAAAGTGGGCTTCTGCACCTTTTCAATGACGGACGCCATGGTAAAGGTCTTTCCGCTGCCGGTGACACCCAGCAGCACCTGGTCGCGTTTTCCCTCCAGAACGCCTCTGGCCAGCGATTCAATGGCCGCGGGCTGGTCGCCGCTGGGCGGATAGGGGGCTTTGAGCACAAAGCGGTTCATGGCAAAAGGTCCTTTCGTAAACTGCCTTCTGATTATAGCATGTTTCCCCGGCGCGGTACAGTCCGCCCGGCAGGTCCGAAACGCTTCAAAAAAAACTTCCACCATCCGCCGTTTCTTTTCGCCGCCCGCCGTCCCTATGCAAGCAAAACCCGGTTTCCAGCGGGCTGAAACGGCCTGAAAAGGAGGGCTGAAAAACGTTTCCACGCGACATGGGCAGCGCGCGTGGCGGTCAAAATGAGCGCGACAGGAGGGAATGGACATGGCACAGCATTGGCAAAAGGTCCAAAAGCAGCGCGTCGCGCTTACAGAGGTGATGCCGCCGTGGCGACGTATCTGATCCGCCACACGCCCCGCCTGAGCGGCGAGGTGGAGGTGAGCACGGCCAAAAACGCCGTGCTGCCCATTCTGGCCGCGGGGCTTTTGACCGAGGACCCGCTCATCATCAAGGAGGTTCCGCGCATCACCGATGTGGAAACGCTGGTGAGCATCCTCCGGGACTGCGGCGCGGAGGTCAACCGCAGCGGCGCGGACCTGTCCGTATGCGCCCTGCAGCCGCAAAGCCCGCAAAATGAGGAGCGCATGCGAAAGCTTCGCGCCAGCATTTTGATTCTGGGGCCCATTCTGGCCCGCACGGGCAGCGCGTGCGTGGGCCTGCCGGGCGGCTGCGCCATCGGTCAGCGGCCCATTGATCTGCATTTGAAGGGTTTGCAGGCGCTGGGCGCGCAGGTGCATCCGCTCGGCGGCATGCGCCAGCTCAGCGGCCGGCTGACCGGAGCGCGCATCTACCTGGATTTGCCCAGCGTCGGCGCGACGGAAAACCTGATGATGGCCGCAAGTCTGGCCCGCGGCTGTACCACGCTGGAAAACGCGGCCAAGGAGCCTGAAATCGTGGATTTGGCCAACTGCCTGAACCAGATGGGCGCGCGCATCACGGGCGCCGGCACGGGCACCGTCAGCATCGTGGGCGTGGAGCGCCTGCACGGGGCCATCTACCGGCCCATTCCGGACCGGGTGGAGGCCGGAACGCTGCTTTGCGCCGCCGCCATCACCGAAGGAAGCGTGCTGGTGCGGGGCGCGTGCGCCGAGCACCTCCGGTCGCTTCTGTTCAAGCTGGCAGAAACCGGCGTGGGCATCCGCGAAACGCCGGCAGGCATCCGCCTCAGCGGCACGGCCGTTTCGCCCTTTGAGCTTCGTACCTTAGCTTACCCGGGTTTTCCCACGGACATGCAGGCGCCCATGACGGTGGTGGCGCTCAAATGCCACGGCACCAGCCTGCTCAACGAAACCGTGTTTGAAAACCGCTTTATGCATGTATCGGAATTATGCCGCCTGGGCGGACATATCCGGGTGGAAAACAACGTGGCGCTGGTGGAGGGCGGCCATCCGCTGCGCGGCGGCGTGGTGCGCAGCACCGATCTGCGCGCGGGCGCGGCCATGATGCTGGCGGGTATGATCGCCTCCGGGGAAACGGTCCTGCAGGACCCCGCCGGGCACATAGAGCGCGGCTACCAGGACCTGCCGCAAAAGCTGCGGGCGCTGGGCGCCGAAATCGAGCAGATCGAGGATTATGCCGGGCCCTGACCCTCCGCCCGCCCTCTCCGGGGCGGGCGGTTATGTTTCCCCACGCTCCAGCGGCATGCAAAGGAGCTGCGCTCCGCTTGCGTCATGATAGCTCACAGCAAGGGTTTGGGGGAGCGGGGATGCATCCGGGACGGCCCAGACCGCCGAAAAGCGCACACCCCAGCCGCCGCCGTCTATCGGCTGAACGCCCTTCTCGCCGGAAAGCAGCTCCGCGTCCAGCGGGGCGCCTTCGCCGTCGGTCAGCTCAAAGGAGCCGTTAAACAGGGCCTCCGCCGCCTCGCGCGTACCCTCCGCCGGCTCGGCCACCAGCTGCACATACAGCCCCAGCGGGGTCAGCACGGCGCTTTCATAGCGGGCCATGAGGCGGTCGCATGTATATCGCTCCCGAACCGTCAGCGGTTCTCGGCACGCATTCGCGCAAGTCATGTCCAGCGAAAGCGAAATGCGCAGTTCCTGCCGCTTGAAACGCGCGGCCAGCGCGGGGTCAAGTGCTGCGTCGATGCGTCCGAAGCATTGATACCACGCATCCCCCTCTTGCGCTGTCAAGCCCTCACCGCCCGCAATGACGAAGTAGCCTTGCTCCGTTTTGCGCCCGGCTTCCTCCGGATCAAAGGAATCCATGGCATACACGGGATCGATGGGGGTATAGACGCCCACGGCCAGCTCCATTTGCACAGCTTTCTCCCCCTTCGCTTCCCCGGGCAGGGCGATGACCTCTCCATCCTGCATCACGCCGTCCGGCGCATAGAGACCGGGCAGCCATTGACAATCAAAGCTGTCGCTGCCGTCGCTCCCCACACGAATGCCGTTGAGCGTCCATTGGTCAATCTGCACATAGACAGGCGTCTGCGGCTCCCTGTTTTGTATGCGCCAGTCCATGGCGAGCATTTCGCCATCGGTCCATACGCCGCTGATCTCTAGGCTGACCGCCCCGGCCTCCGCCTCCGCATTCACCGGCGTCACCAGTGGCTCCAGCACCTCCCGTCGCTGCGGCTGCTCATGGATGCCCAGCAGGAAGTCCAGCACGCCGTATTCCGCAGCGGCCAGCGCCGCCCCCGCCAGGAGGACCAGCACGGCGGTCAGCGTTAGCAGCCTGCGCCGCCGGAAGTGCTGCGGAGTACACCGGGATGTGCCGGCTTCCGTCAGGCCGTCGAGCGTGGCATGCACGCGGTTCACAAAGCCCTCCTCCGGCTTTCCAAAAATCTCCTTCCAATCCGTGCGTCCACTCATTCAGCCTCTTCCTCCCCTTCCAGCAGCTTGCGAAGCGCCGCACGCGCGTCACGCAGCCGGCTTTTCACCAGGCTTGCGGGCCAGCCCAGCGCCCTTGCGCACTCCTGCTGCGTCATTCCTTCCATATAGTAGAGCACCACCGGCAGGCGAAGCCGGAGCGGGAGCGCCATCAGTGCCTCCCGGAGGGCATCCGCGCCGCCGGCGGGCGCAGCCTGTGGCGGCGGCAACGCCGCCCTTTCTGCACGGCGGCGTTTGCGGTGAATACCGTTGCATACGTTGAGCAGAATCCGTATGAGCCATGTCTGCATATAGCGCTCGTCGCGCAGGGTGTCGCGCTTTTCCCAGGCGCGTACAAGCGCCTCCTGCACCGCGTCCTCCCGGTCCTGCGGAAGGCTGAAATGCGCGCGGCATACCCGGTAGAGCACCGGAATCATCTCCTCCACCCGCGATACAAAGACCTCTTTGGTCACGATCTTCCCCCCAGTCATCTTTCCTCCTTTACCCTGTTAGATGCCTTTCGCCCCGCTTGGCGCGCGCTCCTTCCAAAAAGAATTTTTCCGGTCTCCCTTGACAGGTGTTGTTTTCAGTGTTATTATACTGCCACGTTATCGCGCTAAAGCGGTTGCGAAAAGGAGCGTGTTTTGTATATGAAAAAGCTGTTTGCCATCCTGTTGGTCCTGATGCTTGCGGTTTCCGGCCTGGCCATGGCCGAAGAGGACGTCTCGGTTGAAAACATTCTGGAAAAGGGCACCTTCATTCTGGGCCTGGATGACAGCTTCCCGCCGATGGGATTCCGGGACGAAAACAACGACATCGTGGGCTTTGACATCGACGTGGCCAAGGAGGTCGCCGCACGGCTGGGCGTGGAGTTCATCGCGCAGCCCATCTCCTGGGATGCCAAGGAGCTGGAGCTGGCCTCCGGCACCATCGACTGCATCTGGAACGGCATGTCCATCACGCCCGAACGTGAGGAAAGCATGGCCATGACCTTCCCCTACCTCAACAACCAGATGATCTTCTACACCCGCGCCGATGCGGGCATCGACAGCCTGGAGGCGCTGGCGGGCAAGTCGGTGGCGGTGCAGAACGGGTCCTATGCCGAGGAGCTGCTCAGCGGCGACTATGCGGATCTGGCCGCGACCTTCTCGGAGGTGCTGGGCTTTGACGAGTACCTGACCGCGCTGATGGACCTGCAAAACGGTGGCTGCGACGCGGTGCTCATGGACCTGGTGGTGGGCGACTACCGCATCAACGGCATGGGCGCGACCGATCTGAAGGCCGCCGTGGCCCTGACGGACGACAACTACGGCATCGGCCTGCGCAAGGAGGACATCGCCCTGCGCGACAAGGTCGAAGAGCTGCTGATCGAAATGAAGAAGGACGGCACGCTGGAGAAGATCTCCACCCAGTGGTTCGGGTCGGACATCACGGTGGTGCCTGCCGAATAATGCCCATATTTTCCGGAAGGGGGAGGTCCTCGCCTCTCCCTTTCGCGCACGAAAGGAAACGCCATGACCATCAAATTCTTCAACGACCCTGAGCGGCTATGGAAGCTGTTCACTCTGATGCTGGATGGCGCCGGGGTAACGCTGAGCATCTTTTTTTTGACGCTGGTGTTTTCCGTGCCGCTGGGCATGCTGGTGGCGCAGGGCCGCATGAGCCGGAGGCGGCTGGTGCGCGCGCCGCTTTCGTTTTACATCTACATCATGCGTTCCACGCCGCTGATGCTGCAAATCATGTTTATCTACTTCCTGCTGCCGCAGGTGCTGCCCTTCCGGGTGGACCGGTTCTGGGCCGTGATATTTGCGTTTGTCATCAATTACGCCGCCTACTTCGCCGAGATTTTCCGCTCCGGCATCCAGTCCATCCCGGCGGGGCAGTACGAAGCAGCCAAGGTGCTGGGCTATACCGGCGGGCAGACGTTCCTGCGCATTATTCTGCCGCAGGTGGTCAAGCGCGTGCTGCTGCCCGTGGCCAACGAGGTCATCACGCTCATCAAGGACACGGCGCTGGCCTCCACCGTGGCGGTGGTGGACCTGATGACCGTGGCCAAGAAGCAGGTATCCAGTTCATCGTCCATCGAGCCATATGTGGTGGCGATTCTGCTCTATCTGGTGCTCAACGGCGCGGCCGAGCAGCTGTGCAAGCTGGCCGAGCGCAAGATGAGCTATTACCGCTAGGAAGGAGGGCGTCCGCATGCTGAGCGCAACCGGGATTCACAAGGGCTTTGACGGGCTGGGCGTGCTCCGGGGCATCGACCTGAACGTGGAAAAAGGCGAGGTCGTGGCGCTGATCGGCCCGAGCGGATCGGGGAAAAGCACGCTTTTGCGGTGTCTGAACCAGTTGGAAACCGTGGACAGCGGCACCATCGTGCTCGACGGCCTTACCCTGTGCCGCACCTTGGGCGGCAAGCTCACCTATGCCGATCCGGCCAATCTGCGCCGCATCACGCTGAAGATGGGCATGGTGTTTCAATCCTACAACCTGTTCCCGCACATGAGCGTGATGCAGAACCTGACCGACGCGCCCATGCGCGTCAGGCGGCTTTCCCGCGCGCAGGCCACGGAACGGGCACGCGAGCTGCTTGCCAAGGTCGGCCTCTCCGACAAGGCGGACCAGTACCCTTATCAGCTTTCCGGCGGCCAGCAGCAACGGGTGGCCATCGCCCGCGCGCTGTGCATGGACCCGGAGATCCTCTGCTTTGACGAGCCCACCAGCGCCCTGGACCCGGAGCTGACCCAGGAGGTGCTGGGCGTGATGCGCGAACTGGCGAGCGAGCGCATGACCATGTTGGTAGTCACCCATGAAATGAGCTTTGCCCGCGATGTGGCCGACCGTGTGGTTTTCATGGAGGATGGCCTGATCGTGGAGGAAGGCCCCCCGGAGCAGGTATTTCATTCCGCCAACCCCCGCACGCGGCAGTTTGTCGGTGAAAACTGAACAGCAAAATCCGCCCGGCAGCATGTGCCGGGCGGATTTGATTTGCGCTTTTATACCAGGCGGAAGCCGTTTTCCGCCTGCTTTTCGTGATAGCGGGTGATGAGCGCCTTGATGCGGTCGTAGGGGTTAAGCAGGCTGCTGAGGCTGCGGTCGTGGTTCAGGCTGGCCACGATGTAGGAGATATACTTGCTCATATCCGCCTCGATGAACCAGGGCCGCTGCTTGAGTTCCGGCGTGCGGTAGGTCAGGTTGGTGGAGATGATGCGGCTGATGGCTCCCTCTTCGTAGGCGCGGTCGAAGGCTTCCAGCCCGTTGGTGAAGAGCGCGAAGGTAGCAGCGGCGAAGATGCGGTTGGCCTTGCGCTTTTTGAGCTCCCTGGCCAGGTCGAGGATACTTTCGCCGGAGGAGAGGATGTCGTCGGAGACGAACACATCCTTGCCTTCCACATCGTCGCCCAGGTATTCATGGGCGATGATGGGATTGCGTCCGTCCACCACGGTGGTATAGTCGCGCCGCTTGTAGAACAGACCCATGTCGATGCCCAGCACCGAGCTGTAGAAGATGTTGCGGTCGATCGCTCCCTCATCGGGGCTGACGATCATCAGATGATCGCGGTCGATCTGCAAATCGCACTCCCTGCGGAACAGCGCCTTGAGAATCTGATAGCTGGGCTTTACGCTGTCAAAGCCGATCAGGGGGACGGCGTTCTGCACGCGCGGGTCGTGCGCATCGAAGGTGATGATGTTGCTCACGCCCATCTGCTCCAGCTCCTGCAGCGCCAGGGCGCAGTCCAGGCTTTCGCGGCTGGTACGGCGGTGCTGACGGCCCTCGTAGAGCATGGGCATGATGACGTTGACGCGCTTGGCGCGGCCGCCGATGGCCGCGATGATGCGCTTGAGGTCCTGATAGTGATCGTCGGGGGACATGGGCACTTCACGCCCATACATCTTATAAGTGACGTTGTAAGCTCCGATGTCGGTCAGGATGTAGATGTCGTAGCCGCGCACGCTGTTTTTGATCATTCCCTTGCCCTCGCCCGTGCCAAAACGGGGGCAGTGCGCCTCAATCAAGAAATCGTGCCGGTTGGCGCCCATCAGGGAAAAGAGCGGGGTGTCCTCCAGGGCTTCCTGCTGCTCGTACCATTTCATGAGCCAGTTGTTGACCTTCTGCCCCAGTTCCTCGCAGCCCGGCATGGCGATCAGCCCCAGGGGCGCAAAAGGCACGGTCAGAAGGTCGTTGTTCCACGTGCTTACAAAGTCCGTCACAGGCATACTCCTTCTCAAACGAACGTATGTAGGGAGAGACAAAATCAGTATACCGCAAATTGATGTTTCTGAAAAGGTCCTTTTCCGAAAAAGCAAACATTTTGACGGTTTTTGTGAAAAACCTCCATGCCCTCATGGGTTCAAATGGAGCAGATGCGCACATAAAATGCCTGAAAAGGGGGCGTATGCGATGGGTGGCATGGCGGCAGGGATCTGTCTTTTGCTGGTGATGGCCTTTTCCTCCCAGGCGATGGAGGCTGCATCCCAGGCGGCACGGGTATTTGCGGGCGGGGTCATGCCTGCTTTGCTGCCCATGATGGTGCTGTGCCGCCTGTTGCCCGCGCACGCCAATCACGAACGTTCCGCATGGCGTGGCTATGCCGGCGCGGTGTTTTTTTCCTTTGCCTCCGGCTCGCCGGCCAGCGCGCAGCGGGTGCGCGACCTTTGGGGCGCGGGCGCGTTGGCGCGAGGCGCGCTGGAGCCGCTCCTGGCCGCCTGCGGCGTGATGAGCCCCATGTTTTTCACCGGCACTCTGGCGCAGTGGACGGGGCTGCGCGCGGGCTGCTGGGTGCTGCTGCTATGCCACTGGACAGGGGCGCTGGCCGCTGCCGGCGTGGTGCGGCTGACGGCGCGAAAGCAGCCGGCCTGCCGCACGGGAGCCGCCGCGGCACCGGCGCCCGGCCCTGCCGCGCCGCGCCCCTCCCTGCCGGAGGCCGTGACGGGGGCGGCGACGTCGCTGCTGGCGGTATGCGGCGCCATGATGACCTTTGCCATCGTCGCGGGCGTGCTGCGCGCGCTGGTTGCGGCGCTCTTCCCGGCCTGGACGGCGTCGAACGGACGGCTGCTGGCGGCGGCATGGGCGCTGCTGGAGATAGGCGGCGGCGCGGCGGCGGTGCTGGAGGCATGGCCGCAGGCGCCCATGGCGCTGCTGTGCGCGCTGTGCTCGTTCGGAGGTCTGAGCATCTGGCTGCAAAACCTGCTGTTTGTGCCGGAATGCATACGCCCCGCGAAGCTGCTTTGCATGCGCATGCTTCACGGGGCGCTGTCGGGCGGCCTGGCCCTGCTGATCTTTACGCTGTTTCCCGGCCTTACGCGGCCTTTTTGAAAATCCAGAACTTGCTGACCGCGTAGTTGAACACCATCACAAACACCAGCACGATCACGCGGTTGACGATGTTGCTCACGCCCACGAGCTTGAGCAGCAGCATCAGCCCCTGTTCAAACACCAGAAAGCTCACCAGCCGGCTCCCGGCGAACTGCAAAAGTCCGGTCAGCACCTTTCCCTGATCCTGTGCGCGGAACACCAGCCCGCGGTTGATCCAGTAGGCAAAGAGCACCGCAATCACCCACGAGATGGCGCTGGACAGGGACATCTGCACATTGTTGGCCCGGTTGATGGAATCCACCAGCCAGGGGATGAGATTGCCGTCATAGGGCGCCTTATCTGCCATGAGAAAGCAGCAGCCATAGTGCACCACCATGCTCAGCAGCGTGGTCAGGCCCCCGGCAAAAAGGTAGCGGATCATTTCATACTGCTTTTCATGCGTATTGAGATATTGCCTGATCTTCTGAACCATGTGCGTCCTTCCTCTCCTGTATGCGGTCAATCCTCGCCATGGTCGCCGCGGGCATAGTCGCAGCTGAGCAGGTCGCCCACGGGCAACGTGAAGGGCGCGCCCTTTGCCCCGGCGCGCAGGGTGACGGTTTCCCCGTCAAAGGCGAGCACATGGACCGTTTTCTGCACCATTTTGCCATCCCGCAGAAACACCGCGCGAATCCTGCGGTCATGCTCCAGCGCATAGCGCAAAAAGCGTATCATTGGCGGTATTCCTCCGGCACCTCAAAGATGCGGTTCTGCCCCCCGGCTGATTCATAAATCACCGGGAACAGCGCCTCCAGCGCCGCCTCGTTGACCGCGTACTGGGTATTGGCGCGTTCATAGGGGCTGACGTAGATATATTGTACCTGATACTGCCTCAGCAGGTCAAGATTGGCGGCGGGGTTGGCATAGAAGGCCGCGATCTCCGCCTGCCGCTGGGTGGTATTAAAGCCGTGGTAGTAGAGGTAGAGGTCGCTGGAACACAGGATGGTGCGCCCCGCCAGCGAGCTCACGGGATTCAGGTGCTGATTTCCGGTGAGAAAGATGCTGTGTTCCGGGGTGTTTTCCCGCACGAATTCCGCGGTTTCGATATCGGCGGCGCTGTAGGCCTGATAGTCGCTCACGCACTCGCGCGCCACGGTGAGCGTCGAGGAGGTGAAGCAGCAGAGGAGGAACCCGGCGGCAATCACCCGCCGCCCCGGCAGGCCGCGCAGACGGGCAAAGGCTTCCATGGCATAGTCCGCGGCTATGGGCAGGCACAGCAGGAACCAGACATACAGGAGCTTGTTGTTATCGTACTCGTTGGGCTGGAACTTGAATACCTCGGCCACCGCATAGATGAGGAACGCGCCGCAGGCGATCAGGCGGATCTGGCGCAGATCGTCGGGCACGGCGGGCGCATCCTTGGGCTTGCGGCGGCAGAGCGCCAGCAGAATCAGCACATAGGGCACGCCCACGTTTTTGAGGTAGAACCACAGGTAGGTATCCACCAGGCCCCGGTTGCCCCGGTTGTTGGCCCAGTTGAACCAGACGCTCAGGAAATGGTCGCTGCCCGTGGCCTGCACAAACGTGAAGGCAATCAGCTGCGGAAGCGACAGCGCCGCCGCCACGGTCCCGTACAGAAGCCAGGGCCGGAACGCCTCCCAGCGGCCTCCCCGGGGCGTGGTCGCCACGCAGTAGGCGCATGCACCCGCGGAAAACAGTGCCAGCGCCAGATAGCTGTGCGTATGGGCCAGCGGCAGCCCGCCTGCAAACAGGCCCAGCAGCACCAGCTCGCGCACGCCGTGACGCTCCCGGCGGCACAGCGGCGGCACCAGGAGGTTAAGGGCCGGCATCAGCAGCGTCCAGCCGCCCAGAATGCCGCGCTGGGGCACCAGCATGTCGCAGATGATGTTGACCCAGCGCAGGTTGTGCGGGTCGGGCTGGTTGGTGGGGGTCTGGTAGTAACCCTGCATCACGTTGGCCAGATTGTCCCACATGGTAGTGACTTCATAGCCGTTCACGGTGGCATCCAGCGTATAGAAAAAGCCCAGACCGCCGTTGAGAAACAGCAGGAAAAACGCCAGCGCCGCCGCGCCGCGCCTTCTGCACAGCTGCATGGCCAAAAGCCCGTAGCCTGCGTAGACCAGCGCCATCATCATCGTGCCCGTGAAGGCCATGGCGGTGTTGAGCGGCATGCCCAGCATGAGCATGCTGGTGGCGATGGAATCCGACAGGTAGGGATAGGCCATGGTGGCCCCCAGCATGAGGCTGTTTTCCAGCGGGAAGGAGGCGTTGACAATGCTGGTGCATACCGCCAGGTGCAGGGACAGGTCGCCGTACGTGCTCTGACCCACATGGTAGGTACCGTCCGCCGCCAGGCGGATGGAATGCGTATATTGCAGGTAGCCCCCCAGCACCGTCAGCGGCACGACCAGCACAAGCAGCAGCCGAAGCGTCCGCTTCTCCGTCTCGTCAAAGGGCGCAGGCGCGCGCCGGTCGCGCCACAGCCACGCCGCGCCCACAAGCAGCGCGAGCGTGCCCAGGGCCAGCCAGTGCGCCGCATGGCTGAAGCGCACCGCATAGGCCCACAAAACGGGCAGCCACATCAGCAGAAGCACGCCCAGCGACAGGCCCAGATAAACGCGCAGCACGGGCTTGAGCCGGGGCAGGAGCAGCCGGGCAATCACTGCGCCGCCCGAGAGAAACAGCATCAGATACACGATGGAAAGCAAGCTCCGTCCTCCTTATACGCACAGCATGGAGCGGAAGAACTGCACCGCGGTCTGGAGCGTTCCGTCCGTCACGGTGCACATGCCCGAAAGCGCCTCCTCGCCCGTGAGCATAAAGGGCGAGAAGCGGTAGACCCGTCCGCCCGGCTGGGCGTAGAAGCGCCCGTCCGTCACAAAGGGGCTGAGGCAGGGCACGATCACCGCCCGCTCGAACTGGATTTCAATGGCCGTTTCCAATGCGTCCCAGGCCTCGCCGCTGGGATCGCTCGGCGCGCCCGCGTCCTCGCACATGGAAAAGGTCATGCGCAGGTCATCGTTGCCCGCCAGGCAGCGGATGCGGTGGCGCGCCTCCGCCGCGCGTACGCCGGGGATCAGCGTCTGGCGGAAGATGAGGGACGCCTCCCGCGCCGGGGTTTGGAGCGTACCCTGCGCGCTCAGGGCGCATACCGTGCGCTCGCTCACAAAGAACTGATGAAACACCGACCGTTTCCGCCATAAAACCCGCATCAGTGGGAACGTAACGCGCGGACGGCGCACCAGCCACCGCTGCAAAAGCGGCGCCTTTTTGCCCAGCTCCGAAAGCATCGTTTCGCTGGCCGCGCACAGCCGTGCCCGGCGCGGATGGCGCGTGAGACGCGCGCCCGCGCGCAGCAGCTCGTCCACGGGACGGGCGCGCTCGCGGCCGGGGCGGCTGCTCACCTCCCGGTCCGCGGTCATCTCTCCCTGGATCTCGCCCTTTTCGCAGATGCCAATCAGCGCCAGCGGCGCGTTTTTGGGCAGGTAGGTGCGGAACGCCTCCATGGTGGCATATCCGCCGTGGTCCAGCACAAAGCAGGGCGACAGGCTGCGCGCCTTCAGGTGCGCGGCGATGCTCCGGGCGCCCGCCCCGCCGCTGAGCCCGTCCATGCTCAGGGCCAGCAAAAGATCGCCGCCGGGCTGATACCCTTCGCCCAGAAGCCCTTCCAGCGCCTCCAGCAGCGCCACCACATGGGCGCGCGACAGCGGCACGCTGATGGGCATCTCGTGCGGGCTGTCCGCCGCGACGGCCTCCGTCCCGGCCGCGTCCAGGTGGGATACGAACACCAGCGGTGCCGTGCTGCTTGCGCCGGGCATCTCCATCAGCACCGCGCCGTTGTCAAACTGCTTGCTTTCCAGCTTGTCAAACACCTGCGGATAGCTTTCCCGCAGCACGCCCAGCGCCTGCGCAGCGCCCTGCGGCGTATAGGCGGAATACCCGCTCAGGCGCCGGAGCACGTCGCGCGCGCGGCCGTAGTTGAGGGGCGCCAAAAATTCGCTCATGAGGGAGCCTCCGTTTCCAAAAGGGAATCTGCTCATGGATTCGACAAAAGGGCGGCGGGGTCCTCTTTACCGGGCAGGCAAACCATCCTGCCGGCAAAAAAGCGGGGACGGGCAGCCGCCCATCCCCCAGAAGGCCCTCCGGCCCGTCAGATGATTCCCTTTTCCTTTGCTTTGCGGATCGCATCGCTCACGTAAAACACCAGCGCGCACAGCGTGATGCACACGCCCAGCCACAAAAGCAGCAGGTCCGGCGTCAACATCCAGCCCACGCACCGGGCCACAAACCAGTCATGGAAGTACGTGGCGACCAGTCCCGCGATGAACACGCAATGCGCCGTCTTTCCGATCAGCCGGGAGTAGACCACGATGCCATGCTTGAGCATCACCAGTCCGCCGATAATCATCGCCAGCTCCTTCATAAGCAGGATGATCACCGCCACCCACGGCACCACCGGCGGGATGGCCGACGAGCCGATGGCCATGCTCAACAGGGCGGTCAGCACCATCACCTTGTCGGCAAACGGGTCCACCAGCTTGCCAAAATCGGTGATGAGGTTGTATTTTCGGGCGATGCGTCCGTCCAGCAGATCGGTCAGGCTGGCTGCAAGGAAGGTAACAAGCGCCGCGTACTTTTGCCCGCTGACGAACAGCACCACGTACACCGGCACCAGCAGAAGCCGGATCATGGTCAGCACGTTGGGCACATTCAGGTTTTTGCGTATCAATTCCTTCGCGGTCAAAATGATATCCCCCTTGCGCTATGTTCAGGGTTATTATAGCATCAACCCGAGAACCCGCGCAACATATGCGCGCCTGAAAGCAGCGCCGTTCGCCGCCCAAACCCGCCTTTTGGCGGTTCATCGCGCTTACTTGCGGCTGACCTTCACCATGACGGCCTTGCCGGCGAGAGGCTCGCCGAACACATCCTTTCCCTCCCGGGCGCAGCGCGTGATGCGCAGCGTATCGGCATCCACGGCGTCCACCTCCAGGAAGCCGGTCTGCAGGACGGGGTTGTCGCGGCGCTTGTGGAGCAGCTCGCGCACGCCCTCCAGCAGCTTTTCGTCCGGCTCGTCCCAGTTCATGGGCGCACGGTTCCAGGGGTCGGCCATGCCGGTCATGCCGATCTCGTCGCCATAGTACACGGTGGGCGCGCCGGGCAGGGCGCACAGCAGCTTCATGGCCTCCAGATAACGCTTCTTGGCGCTCTTGAGCTCGCGCTTGCCCAGGGTGATCTTCTTTGCCTCGGCGCGGTCCATCTGCGCGGCGCCTTCCCGGTTGAGGCCGCACATCGCGTTGAGGATGCGCACGCGGTCGTGGCTGCCCAGCAGGTTCATCAGCGAATAGTAGAAGGGCGCGGGGTATACCTCCTGCTGATGCAGAATCACCCGGCGCAGCTGATAGGCGTCGATCACGCCGGTGAAAAAGTCGATCACCGCGCAGCGCAGAGGATAGTTCATCACGCTGTCCAGCATGTCGCCCAGGCAGTAGGAGCGGTTTACGCCATAGGCGGTCTTGTTGCTGGCGTCCTCCCAGACCTCGCCCAGCAGCGTGGCGTCCGGGTCGGCCTGCTTGACGGCCTTGCGCATCTCAAGCACCATGTCCACGGGCAGCTCGTCCACCACGTCCAGCCGCCACCCGCACGCGCCGCGGCGCACCCAGCGGGGCAGCACGCCGGTTTCATCATTCAAGAGGAAATCACGGTAGGAGGGGTTGTCCTTGTTGACGGCGGGCAGCGTATAGAAGCCCCACCAGCAGTCATACCTGTCGGGGAACTCCTCAAAGCGGTACCAGTCATAATAAGGGCTTTCCTTGCTCTGATACGCGCCCAGCGTGTCATAGCGGCCATAGCGGTTGAAGTACTTGCTGTCCGCGCCGGTGTGGCTGAACACGCCGTCCAGCAGGATGCGGATGCCGCGCGCCCTGGCTGCCGCCACCAGATCATCAAAGGCGGCTTCGTCGCCCAGAATGGGGTCGATTTCCTCATAGCTGCCCGTGTCGTAGCGGTGATTGGAATGCGCGCGGAAGATGGGATTGAGGTAGATGATGCTCACACCCAGGTCCGCCAGGTAATCGAGCTTTTGCCTGATGCCCCTGAGCGTGCCGCCGAAAAAGTCCAGGGCGCGGTTATCGCCGTTTTCCGGGTCCAGGTCCAACGTGGGGCGCTCGTTCCATTCCTCATGGAAGGTGGCGTCCGGATGCGCCGCGGCGATCTTGCGCAAGCGTCCTTTCTGTCCGTTCTTATCCTTATAAAAGCGGTCGGGGAAAATCTGGTATATGATCCCGTGACGCAGGTATTCCGGGGTCTGGTAGGCGGGGTCATAGACCGTCACCTGATAGCTGTCGGGCTGTCCGTCATAGCACGCGCCCTCGCCGCCCAGCTGATCGCGGCTGTTGCCGTAACGCACGTCGCCGTCTGCGCGGCGGATGATAAAGTCATACCAGAAAAGCATGGGCTTGTCCGGTACGGTGACGGTTGCCTCATAAAGGCTCTCCCCTACAGAGACCATCGGATACAGGCGCTGCGCACCATCCCAGGTGCGCAGCAGCACCTCCGGGCTTTCATCGCAGGCAAAGCGCAGCGTCAGCCTGTTTCCCGCCGCGACGGGCCCAAGGGGATCCCGGTATTGAGCGTCATGTGAATCGTGGTACAGCATTTGGTAGATTCCTCCGTTCTGCGTGTCAAGGGCATCTTACAAACATTGCGTATTGTAACACAGGATTTGCCAACGTGCAAATGCAAGGGCCGCCCTTCCTGCATCTTATGCGGCGGGAAATGCATTTATGCCTCCGCGCGTCACATTTTTCCAGATGGGCGTGCGCGTGTTGACGCGCTCCGGCTCCAATGCTAAAATGTTCTGAGCGCATGGTCCCGCTTAATCGGGTCAAACTGACCATGAGTGCCCGCTGCACCGCCTTGTTGGAAAATTTCCTCAAGAAAATTTGAATTTTGTGCAGGAAAAGGGAAGGCGGATTCGTTTGATGAATGAGCACAGTACGCCCGTGAAGGATGCGCGTCCGGGCATTAAACGGAGGCTCGGACATGCTTAGCTACGAGGAACTTTACGAGAAGTACGCTACGGACGTGCTGCGCGTCAGCTACTTCTACCTCGGCGACAGGCAGCGCGCGGAGGACGTGTGTCAGGACGTATTCGTGCGCCTGATGACCAACGCGCCGGACCTGCAGGAGGGCCGTGAAAAGGCCTGGCTGCTCAAGGTGGCGCTCAACCGCTGCCGCGACCTGTGGCGCGGCGCATGGCTCAAGCGCGTGGTGCTGGGCAGTCCGGCGTTTGAAATGATTCCCGCCCCGGACGACAGCGGCAGGCGCGATGATGAAGAAGCCATGATGAAGGCCATCCACGAACTGCCCCCCACCTTTCGGGAAGCGATTCTGCTGTACTACTACCAGGGCTACGGCATCGGCGAAATCGCTCAGATGCTCGATTTGCCCGAGGGCACCATCTCCAGCCGTCTCTCCCGCGCAAGAAAGAAGCTGGAAAGCATTTTGAAGGAAGAAGGAGGTCTTTCGCAGTGAAACGCCTGGAACAACTGCCCGAAGTGGCAAACCGGCAGCTGGGCGGGTTGACGGCGACGTCCACCCTGCTGGCAAAGGCAAAGCTGCGGGCCGCGGAGATGCGCCAGCCACGCAGGCGCAGCATCAGCTGGAGGCCTGCGCTGGCCGTATGCGCCGCGTTGGTTTTGTGTGTGGGGGCCGCGCTGTGGGCCTCGGACGGCCATGTGCCCGGCGTCCAGCCCACGCCCACGCAAAACGTGCTGGGCAGCCGCTCGGCGGGCGATTCACATCCCTCTACCGCTGCGCCGCGCACCGCCGGTGACGTGCCCGTGGGCAGCCTGTCCATGAGCGCGGGCAGCGCCAGTTCCCATCAGACCCTGTTCGCGCAGGGCCAGGGGCAGAGCTTTCCGCTCATCACCATGGACGGCGCCACCTACCGCATGCTGCAAAGCCCCACCGGCATTTCCAGCTCGCTCCTGGGCGAGGAGCTGGGGCAGGTGACCGAATTTAACGTCGAGCCCGCGCTGGGCACCAGCGGCATGGTGAGCAACGTGGTGGCCCGCGGGGAGACGGTCTATGCCATTTCCGGCATGAGCGGCGCCCTGGTGGCGGCTCAGGTGGACGGAAGCACGCGCGTGTTCCAGCGCGTAAGCTATGCGGGCACCGCCATTATCGGCTCCGAGACCCTGGCCGATACCCTGTGCGACCCCGCCGACGTGGAGTGGATGGAGTTGGCGGGCACGGGCCGTATAGCCGACGTAGCCACCGCCCAGCAGCTGATGCAGATTCTGGTGGATTATGCCGACTATCAGAGCACGGCCATGAGCGGCTCCGGTTCCCTGCTTATCGGTCTGAAAAACGGGCTCACGCTGCAGCTGCTGGTCAGCGATGAATCCGTCAGCGCCTGCGGCACGTGGAGCTGCCCGGATTTCTTCGAGGCTTTTGATGAGGCCGTTGCGTCCTGACCATGGCATGCATAACGACAAAACCGCCGTGGGAGCGTTCTTGCCCCGCGGCGGTTTCGTCTATTCCATCAGCCTTCGGAAGCCTTCGCCCAGCACCTCGTGCGCATCGCTGATGAAAAGGAATGCGTTCTCATCCGCCTCCCGCACGATGGCCTTGAGCCGTCCCATCTCCTGCGCGCTCAGGACGCACAGCAGCACCGGGCGTTCCTGTCCGCTGTAGCCGCCCTCGGCACGGAGCACCGTTACCCCCCGGTCCAGCTTCTGCATAATTTCCTGCTTCACCCGCTCATGCTGGGTGGAGATGATGTAGCAGGCCTTTTCGCGGGCGAGGCCCACCATTACCACATCAATCAGCCTGCTGGAGGCATACAGGGAGGCAAACGCGTAGAGGGCATATTCCGCCTCGATGAAGAAACCGGCCATCAGCACCACGCAGCAGTCAATCAGAAACAGAATGGCCCCCACCGAGATGTGCTGAAAGCGGTTGTGAATCATGCGGGCCGCCATATCCGTGCCGCCCGTGGTCGCGCCGCCGCGCAGGATGAGCCCCAGGCCCGCACCCAGCAGCACCCCGCCGAACACAGCTCCCAGCAGGGGCTGCTGCGTCATGGGCGGCAGCGGGATCAGGTCGATCAGGACCGAGAAAAGCACCGTCGCCACCAGCGACCGGATCACAAATACCCGCCCCATCGCCCGGTAGCCGATGATGAACAGCGGTATGTTCATCAGCAGGCTGGTTGTGCCCACGGGCCAGTGGAACAAATAGTTCAGCACCGTAGCCAGGCCGGTCAGGCCGCCCGGCGCGATGTGGTTGGGCACCAGAAACAGCGGATAGGCCAGCGCGCCCAGAGCGCAGCCCAGCACGATCTGCACGGTGGAAGCAAGGTGCTCGTTTTTCAACAGGTTTTTTCTCATGTGTTCTCCTTTGGTTTTGCTGGGCGGCCCCCTTGACGGGAGCCGCCCTTTTTCTATTGTGCATCGTCCTCGCAGGTCATATCCAGCGACACGCCCAGCGCCCGCTCCACGCGGCGCATGCTCTCCGGCGCCAGCGCGCCCAGACGCCGCCTGAGGCGGGTTTTTTCCAGGGTGCGCACCTGTTCGCACAGCACGATGGACTCGCGCCACAGCCCGCCCTCTCCCCGCGGGATATGCACATGCGTGGGCAGCGCCGGCTTGCCGGTACTGCCCGTCAGCGGCACCGCAATCACCGTGGGCGAATGCAGGTTTCCCATATCGTTTTGAATGATGGCCACTGGACGCGTTCCTCCCTGCTCGCTTCCGACCACGGGGTCCAGCTCGGCCATGTATATATCGCCTCGTTTCATGCTTTCACACTCCGAAGGCGGCCCTGCTTTGTTATCATATCATGAAGCGGGCGGATTGTAAAACGCCGCCGCGCTTTTTCCGGACCGCCCACGTCATCCTATGCGCCCGCCAGGGATGGTGTGCCGCAAAGACAGGTGCGCTACATCTGGCGGTTGATTTTTAGAACATATGTTCGTATAATGAGATGGAACATACGTTCGTATTTTGCGCTGTTGAGGCGATTGACATGGCAAAGGTCATTCTGCACGCAGATTTAAATAACTTCTATGCCTCCGTGGCCTGCCTGCACCGGCCGGACCTGCGGGAGGTACCCGTGGCGGTCTGCGGTGACCCCGCGCGCAGGCACGGCATCGTCCTGGCCAAGAACATGCCCGCCAAGCGATATGGAATTCAGACGGGGCAGGTGCTGTGGCAGGCGTTTCAGCTATGCCCGCGCCTGACGACCATCGCGCCGGATTACCGGGAGGTCTCCCGCATGAGCCAGACGGTGCGCACGATTTTTGGGCGTTACACCGACCGGGTGCAGCCCTTCGGCATCGACGAGGCCTGGCTGGATCTGACCGCGCCCGATATGACGCTGGAGCAGGGCGAGCGCATCGCCAATCATCTGCGCCATACCGTGCGGGAGGAAACCGGCCTGACGGTAAGCGTAGGCGTGAGCGACAGCCGTGTATTGGCCAAGCTGGGCAGCGACCTGAAAAAACCGGACGCCGTCAGCCTGATCTGCGAGCAGAACCGATCCCAGGTGCTGGACCCGTTGCCCATCGGGTCGCTCCTGTTCGTAGGGCGGGCGACGGCGCGCAAGCTCAACGCCATCGGCATTTACACCGTAGGACAACTGGCCGCGGCGGACCCGCAGGTGCTGCGCGGCGTGCTGGGCAAGGCAGGGCTCACGCTCAGCGGCTTTGCGCGCGGCGCGGACGACGCATCCCTCTTCTTGGATGACCAGCCGGTCAAAAGCGTGGGCAACTCCACCACCACCCCCAGCGATGTGACGGATGAGCGCGGGGCGCGCCTGACGCTGCTGGACCTGAGTGAGAGCGTGGCCTTCCGGCTGCGCCAGCAGGGCATGGCCGGACGCGTGGTGGAACTCAGCCTGCGTGATACGGCCATGCGCACCGTCACCCGCCAGCTTACGCTGGACCGGCCCACCGATTGCAGCTATAACATTCTCGACGGCGCCATGGACCTGCTGGACCGGCACTGGCGCCCGCGCGTGCCGCTTCGCGCGCTGGGCGTATGCGTGAGCGCGCTGTACCCCGCGAACCAGAACATCCAGCTCTCCTTTCTCCCCGAGGAGGCGGCGAATCAACGGCACATGGCCCTGGACCGCATGGTGGACGAAATCCGCGGCCGGTACGGCCATGACGCCATCCGCCGCGGGGCGTGGGTATAAGACGAACAGACCCGGCGGAACTGCTTCCGCCGGGTCTGCGCGCATCGAAAAAGTCCGCCGTGCCGCCTCTTCCGACAAAACGGAAAACCCTGGTTCATCGCGCTCGCAGCCAGGGTTTTCCGCACGGATTCGGATTTCATTTGGAGGGACGGTCCCTCCAAACCTCTCAGAATGGGTTTTCCGACAGTCTGCGCACCGGGTGCATGGGGCACTCGGCGCGTCAGCCTGTCGGGGAAAGGTACGGCTCTGTTTCCGTCAGTCGATGGTGCGCTCGTCGTTGAGCTTTTTGATCATGGCCACGGCCTCCTCAAAGGAGACGGTGCCCAGGTTGCCGCCCTTGCGGTTGCGGATGGTCACGGTGCGGTTTTCCGCCTCGCGGTCGCCAAGGACGAACATGTAGGGAATCTTCATCATCTGGGCCTCGCGTACCTTGAAGCCGATCTTCTCATTGCGCAGGTCCAGTTCCGGACGCAGGCCCGCATCGGTCAGCAGGCCGGCCACCTCGCGCGCGGCCTCGTCGCTGCGGCTGGTGATGGTCATCACCTTCACCTGCACAGGCGCCAACCATGTGGGGAACGCGCCGCCGAAATGCTCCACCAGAATGCCGATGAACCGCTCAATGGAGCCGAACACCACACGGTGGATCATCACGGGACGGTGCTTCTCGCCGTCCGGGCCGGTATAGGTCAGGTCGAAGCGCTCGGGCAGGTTCATATCCAGCTGGATGGTGCCGCACTGCCAGGTGCGTCCCAGGCAGTCGGTGAGATGGAAGTCGATCTTGGGGCCGTAGAACGCGCCGTCGCCCTCGTTGATCACATACTTCACGCCCAGCTCGTCCAGCGCGCCCTGCAGGCCGTTGGTGGCCTGCTCCCACATCTCGTCAGTGCCGATAGAGTTTTCGGGCCGGGTGGACAGTTCCACATGATACTGGAAGCCAAAGCGGGTATAGACCTCGTTGATGAGGTTGTACACGCCCTTGATCTCGTCCTTGATCTGTTCGGGGGTCATAAAGATGTGCGCGTCATCCTGGGTAAAGCAGCGCACGCGCATCAGCCCGTGCAGCGCGCCGCTCTTTTCATGGCGGTGCACCAGGCCCAGCTCGCCCGAACGGATGGGCAGGTCGCGGTAGCTCCACAGCCTGCGCTGATAGACCAGAATGCCGCCGGGGCAGTTCATGGGCTTGATGGCGAAGTCCGTGTCGTCGATCTTGGTGGTGTACATGTTTTCCTTGTAATGATCCCAGTGGCCGCTGCGTTCCCACAGGCCGCGGTTGAGCATGATGGGGGTCTTGATCTCCTCATACCCGGCCTTGCGATGGATCTCGCGCCAGTAGTCCTCCAGGATGTTGCGCAAAATCATGCCCTTGGGATAGAAGAACGGGAAGCCCGGGCCCTCATCGCGGATGTCGAACAGATCCAGTTCGCGGCCCAGCTTGCGGTGGTCGCGCTTTTTGGCCTCCTCGATGCGGTCCAGGTGCTCCTGGAGCTGCTCCTTGGTGGGGAAAGCGGTTGCGTAGATCCGGCAGAGCATCTTGTTATGCTCATCGCCGCGCCAGTAGGCGCCCGCCACGTGGGTGAGCTTAAACGCCTTGATATAGCTCAGATTGGGCAGGTGCGGTCCCACGCACAGGTCGGTGAAGTCGCCCATTTCGTAGAAGGACAGCACCTCATCCTCGGGCAGATCCTCGATCAGCTCGACCTTGTAGGGCTCCTGACGGCCCTGCATATAGGCGATGGCCTCGGCACGGGGCAGCGTGTAGCGGCGCGGACGGATGCTCTTTTTGGCGCAGCGCTGCATTTCCTTTTCGATCTTGGCAAGGTCCTCCATGGTGAAGGGAACCTCGGTATCAAAGTCATAGTAGAAGCCGTCCGCGATGGCGGGGCCGATGGCCAGCTTCGCCTCGGGGAACAGGTGCTTGACGGCCATGGCCATCAGGTGGCTGGCCGAATGGAAGAACACCTTGCGGCCGTCCGGGTCGTCGAAGGTGAGCGGGGTCACGGTCTGGGAATGGGCAATGGGGCTGAACAGGTCGCAAAGCGTGCCATCCTCCAGCCGCACGACCAGGTACTTTTTCCAGTCATCGGGCATCTGCGCCTTGAGCAGGTCGCCCACGGAGGTGTTCTCCGCCACCTCGTAGGCCTTGTCAAACAGGTTCAAAATCATGGCTTGCGTACTCCTTTCTGTATCTACGGGGACGGAAAACGCCCGCCCCCACATGCGGTATGCGGGGGCGGGCGATGATTTTTCGCTCGCGGTTCCACCCTGCTTGAACGCCCCGAAGGGCCTCCACTCATTGTCAGGCGCTGTATCGCGCGCCTCGCGGCCCGTCGGCGGGTGGTGTCCATCGGTCCGTGGCATCCGCCGCTTGCAGCCGGGGCGGCGGTCTCTGAAATGCCCCATCACCATGGCGCGTCCCGCGTCATCCGAAGCACGCTCACTATAGCATTTGCCGCGCCGCCTGTCAAGCGGAAAATCTTCAACGCTTGGGCACGGCCACGCCGCCAGTCTTGTAAATGTGCCGCGCAGGCACCACGCCGCGCACGCAGGAGAGGGGGTAGACGTTGCTTTCCCGTCCAATCACCGTGCCGGGATTGAGCACGCTGTTGCAGCCCACCTCCACGAAGTCGCCCAGCATGGCGCCGAATTTTTTCAGGCCCGTTTCCACGTTTTCTCCCTGACCATGCACCACCACAAGGGATTTGTCGCTTTTCACATTGGAGGTGATGGAGCCCGCGCCCATGTGGGAGCGGTAGCCCAGAATGCTGTCCCCCACGTAGTTGTAGTGCGGGGTCTGCACGTTGTCAAAAAGGATTACGTTTTTCAGCTCCACCGAGTTGCCAACCACGCAGTTTTCCCCCACCAGCGCCGACCCACGCACAAACGCGCAGTGCCGCACCTCCGTGCCCGCGCCGATGATACACGGCGCGCCCAGATAGGCCGTGGGGGCTACCGTGGCCGTGCGGTGCACCCATACCTGAGGCGATACCTCGGCGTACTGCTCCGGGTCCAGCTTCGGTCCCAGCTCAAGAATCATCGCCCTGATGCCCCCAAGCGCCTCCCAGGGATAAGTAAATCCCCTGAGGTACTCCGCCGCCAGGGTATGGGTCAGGTCGTAAAGCTCTTCGATGGTATACATGCGTCGTTCCGCCTCCTTACAAAACCTCTCCGTTCAGCTTTCCCGGTGGAGCGTCTTTTCTTTCAGTGCCCAACGTGCGGGCCTGGCGCTCCGCCGGTCTACGCCTTTTTCCGGCGCGCCAGCATGGGAAACGCCTGTTTCCAGCTCACCTGCCGGCCCAGCCGCACCACATAGCCCGAAAACAGGAAAAACAGGAAATTCAGAATGCTGTAGCTGTCCACAAACAGGTAATGTTCCAGCATGCCCTGCACAAACAGCGCGGCAGGCAGCAGCACCAGCAGCTTCTGCGCAGGACTGATCCCGCCATCACGGGCAAAAAGAACCCGCACCGAAGCCGAGGCAATCCGCCAGGTCAGCCACAGCGCGGCCATAAGGCCGGGCACGCCGGTGAGCATCAGCGTCTGCAAAAAGGAATTGTGCATGTGATTGTACAGCATATCGGCGTTTTTGTTCACCGCCGCCATCATTTCCAGTTCATCAAATCCCTTGAGCAAGGCCAGCGGATGCTGCGCAAAGGTGGCGGGGACGGCGCCATATACGCCCGTACGGCCCGTAAGTGTGGTCAGGTCCGCCAGCAGGGATCGCTGAGCCAGGTCCTGCTCGCCCTCGTTGGTGGTGGAAACCACCTTCACCGCAGCCCCGAAACCCGCCACGGCCACTACCGCCACAAGGGCGACAACGCACACGACCTCTATGACCCGCCGCCATTTGACAGGAATGGGCAGCCGCTGGAAGCCGACCACCACCGCAATGACCACGCTCAGCAAAAAGGCGATCATGCCCGTGCGCGAATCCGACAGCGGCAGCGCCATAAACAGGCCCGCGCCCGCCACGACCGCGGGAATCAGCACCCACGGCTTCCAGTGGCTCGCCACCAGATACATCAGCATGCACAGGCCGCACAGGCTGAGGGCCGCGGTAAAGTTGGGATGCTGGGTCAGGACGTATAGCCGCCCATCCTCCATGATGCCGAACTGGCTGTCAAAAAACGGCACGGTTATTACCTCGCCGCGGAGCGCGGCAATCACGCCCAGCCAGCAAACCGCCGCGATCACCGCGGTGAGCACCGCGGCAATGCGGTCCAGCGCGCGGCGGCCCTTTTCATCTTCGAGCATGGCCGCAAAGGGAAACGCCAGGCCGTAGGTCGCCGCCATGCAGACGATGCGGTACTGATTGTAATCATACTGCAAATAATGGTCCCCGTTGAGGGCTCGCGTAAGCACGTACCAGGCCGCAAAAACCAGCCCCAGACCATAGACCCGGTCCGCGTGGTACTCCCCGCGGTAGAGGCAGATGCCTATCAGGCCAAAGGCCAGCGCGGCTCCATAGCCTTGTACCAGCGCATGACCCCGCTCGTAGGTCAGCAGGCCCAAAAGCATCGCCAACGAAAAAAACATGGCCGCCAGCCAGCGCGCGTTCCGCAGGCGGCGCTCTGCGCGCGTGCGCAGCGCTTTCTCACTCATGCCCTTTCCCTCCCTGTTGTCTCGCGGTGCACCTGCCGCTCCGTTCACAGGCAACGGTTTTGCCTCAGCAGCCTCGCGCCGCCTTCTGGGTGAAATTTCCAATTCAATATTATACCATAATCATCCTTTCCGGGCAAACCGCTCCCGTTACAGCCGCGCCGCCCGCAATACCAGCCCGCCGAACAGCCCGGCCACCCACAGCCCCGTCAGGCACCACCTGGCCGCCGTAACCGCGGCCGCCATTTGCACCGTCCCCTCTCGCCTGCGGTCGGGATAGGCGCTTACGGCATGGGCAAGCAGCGCGTTTTCCAAAAGGTCCGCCACAGCCCGCAGGCAGGCCACCGCGTCCATGGCCGTGGGCAGCGGCGCCAGGCCGGCCATGCTGTTGTGCGCCGCCGCTGCCATAACGGCCAGCAGCGAGAGGCTCAGCCCCGTATCAGTCCACCACAGGCGCGTCAGCTGCGCGCGTCCCTTAGCGCCCAGCCGGTCCAGCCCGTCAAACAGTTCCTGCGGCGTATAGTGAAAACGCATGTCCGGGCACTGAAAGTCCGCGTCCAGCGCGCGCAGGGCGGGCATCTGCCGCCGGCTTATGTACCATCCGGCCAGCGCAGCCCCCGCCGCGCCCGCAATGCCCACCGCCATCCACAGTGCCGCGCTCATGCCTGCTTCTCCACGTTCACGCCCAGGCGCGTGCAGGGCACCCGGCCCGCCAGCAGGTCCGTGATGTGGTAGCGCGCATGGCCGATGATCACGTTGGTGCCGTGCTCGACCGCGCGCATCGCAAACGCCAGCTTGGCGCGCGCGCCGTTGGCTCCGGTGCGGCTGGCGCCGCTGCAGTGGCCCATCAGCTCCGTCACGCGGGCCCGCACCTCGGCAAGGTCCCGGCCGCTGACCAGCTCCACCAGCGTATCGGGATCGTTGCGGTCCAGATAGATGCCGTTGGTGCTGGTGAGCAGAATCAAATTCCTGGCCCCCACCAGCTGCGCCACCACCTCGGCGGTTTCGTCGTTGTCCACGCACTCCACCACCTCCACGCCCTCGGCGCGGCGGCTGGCAAGCTCCATCTTGCGCACCTCCTCGTCGCTGACGGGGTCGTTGTAGTTGATGATGGGAATGACCTCCTGCGCGGCGGCACGCAGGAGCATCCGGTGAATATGCTCGCGGCGCAGCGGGTCGTTAAAGTGCGTATGCTCCACCAGCACCTGCCGGATGCCGTATTCGGGGCGGATAAACTGGCGGTAGGTGTTCATCAGGATGGTCTGGCCCTGCGCGGAATAATCCACCTTGTCCTGCTCGGTCACGCCGGTCAGCTCATGGCCGGTGCGCTTGAGATAGTCCAGCCGTCCGATTTCGGTGGCGCCGCTGGTCACCAGGATCATGCCCGGCCGAAGATCGCCGCCCAGGCGCTGAAAGATGTTGTAGTCAATGGCGTTTTCATCCTTCTGAATCAGCGCCATGCTTCCGATTTTGACCACCAGGTCCAGTTTTTCCATGCTGCTCCCTTCCCTTCCGTCAGCCCTGCGGCTGCTCTGTGAGCACGTTCATCCATTGTTTCTTTTTAAAATGCGGGATGCCGACCGCCATTTTGACCGCTTCCTCCAGGAAGGTGCAGGCGTACACCCATTCCAGGGGCCAGTGAAAGACCAGCGCAGCCAGGCCCGTGCTGGTCACGCCCACCAGCCACAGCGTGCCCACATCCAGGCACAGGCTGAACAGCGTATCGCCGCCGGAACGGAGCACTCCCACAATGTTGATGGTATTGAACGCGCGGAACCAGATGGTCATACCGCCCAGCAGCAGGATGAACTGCGCCTTGTCCCGCACCGGATACGACAGGCCGGAAAAGATGTTCACCAGCGGCCAGCGCACGGCGATGACCAGAAGGCCCAGCGCCACGCCGGCAGCCACCGCGCCCGCCATCATGCGTTTGGCATACAGATAGGCCCGTTCGCGGTCGCCCGCGCCGAGGGCCTTGCCCACGATGATGGCCGTGGCATTCATCAGGGCGAAGATGGCGACCCACACCAGATCGTTGATCGTGGTGCACACGCCCATGGCGGCCACGGCAGCGTCGCCCATGCGGCCGTAAAAGACGCTGTACATGGTCGTGCCTACGGCCCACAGTCCCTCGTTGAAGATGACGGGCACAACCGTTTTGCTAAAACGGCCCACGAAGCCCTTTTCCTGCCGCAGCCACTCGGAGGGCCTGGCCCCGGCGGGCAGGCGCATGCCATAGGAGAAGGCCACGTTCATGCCCATAGACACGGCGGCGGAGATGACCGTAGCCAGCGCCGCGCCTCTGACTCCCATGGCCGGGCAGCCCAGCTTGCCGAAGATGAAGGCATAGTTGAGCACCGTGTTGGTCAAGATGCTTGCAAAGCCGGACAGCATGGGCAGATAGGTCTTTTCCGCCGCCTTGAGGGTGGCGGCATAGACGTTATCCACCGCGGTGAACAGATAGCCAAACGCCACCACCGACAGGTATTCCACCGCCCGGTCAAAGCTCTCGCCCTGCGGCAGAAACAGCGATATGATCTGACGGGGCATCAAGAGCGACACGCTCATAAACACGGCCGCCACAATGAGCACAAACATCATCGTCAGGCCCATGGTCTGCCGCATGCGCCGGATGTCCCGCCCGCCCCAGTACTGGCTGAGGAAGATCGCTCCGCCCGTACAGGTGCCGAAGCTGAACAGGTTGAACATGAAGGTGACCCGATTGGCCTGCGTCACGGCGGAGTATGCCGCGTCGCCAAGGCCGCTGACCATCAGCCCGTCCACAATGTGCAAGGACGCGGTCATCAGCTGCTGGATCACCATGGGCAGCGCTACCACCAATACGTTGCGGATGAAGGGCCTGTCCCAGCGCAGGCTGTCCCACAGAAGCCGGAAGGCGCGGGCGGGCAGGGAAACGACATTGCGTAACATGGGTCGGTCCTTTCCGGATGAAGCCATTCTATTGCGGGCGAATACAGGCAGAACCGCTCCCTCCGTGCTTCGCCGCGTCTTTTTATGATACCACGACACGGGAAGCAAAGGCAAGCTCAAAGCAAGAAAAACGGGAAACGGACGGGCGGCTTCCTCCCCCAAGCCGCTCCTCTGCCGGCGGCCTGTGGGCCTGCGGATGCGACGCCTCCGGCGTGATGTGTTCCGACCGGGAGGTTTTTTGGGCGGTACGGCATGGCCCGAAAAGAAGCAGGAGTTTTCATTCGCCTTCACGAACTGTCATCGTTGAGGCGCGGGTGCGCCCCCTCAATCGCGAAAGGAAGGCAAAAGCCATGGATTACCGGCAGGAATATCAGCGCTGGCTGGCGCGTGTGACCGACGAGGAACTTCTTGAGGAACTGAGGGGCATGGACGAGGCGGCCATCGAGGACGCCTTCTACCGCGACCTTGCCTTTGGTACCGGCGGCCTGCGCGGCGTGATCGGCGCCGGCTCCAACCGCATGAACGTCTATACTGTCGCCAAAGCTTCGCAGGGGTTGGCGGATTACCTCAAAAAGCGCTTCTCCGCTCCTTCCGCTGTTATCGGCTACGACAGCCGCCTCAAAAGCGATGCGTTCGCCCGCGTGACCGCGGGCGTGCTGGCAGCAAACGGCGTGCAGGTTCACTTCTGGCCACAGCTCACCCCGGTGCCCACCGTGTCCTTTGCCACGCGCTGCCTCGGCGCCTCCGCGGGCGTGATGATCACCGCCTCCCACAACCCTGCCCAATACAACGGCTACAAGGTCTACGGCGCGGACGGCTGCCAGGTGACCGTTGAAGCCGCCTCTGAAATTCTCTCCGAAATCGAAAAGCTGGATCTCTTTGACGGCATCAAACGGGCTGATTTTGACGCCTGCCTGCGGGAAGGACGGATACAGCCTGTCCCGGACGCCGTTCTCACGGCCTTTCTGGAGGCGGTGAAGGCGCAGTCCGTGCTTTTCGGAGAGGAAGCCCGCAAGGATATCGCCATCGTCTACAGCCCGCTCAACGGCACCGGCTATGTGCCCGTTACCCGCGCGCTCAGGGAGCTGGGCTATACGCATCTGACCCTGGTGGAGGAGCAGCGCCTGCCGGACGGCCACTTCCCCACCTGCCCCTATCCCAACCCGGAGATCCGGGAGGCCATGGCGCTGGGAATCGCCTATGCCGGCCGATGCGGCGCGGACCTGCTGCTGGCCACCGACCCGGACTGCGACCGGGTGGGCGTGGCCGTCCGGGACCCAAGCGGCGGATATGCGCTGCTCTCCGGCAACGAAACGGGCATGCTGCTCCTGGACTACCTCTGCGCCCAACGCACGAAGCATGGCAGAACGCCCGCAGACCCGGTGATGATCAAGACCATCGTGACCACGGACATGGCCGAGCGCATCGCGGCGCACTACGGCGTGAAAACCATCAATGTGCTCACCGGCTTCAAGTTCATCGGCGAGCAGATTGGCCGCCTGGAAGCGCAGGGCCGCCGGGACAGCTTCGTGTTTGGTTTTGAAGAAAGCTATGGCTATCTCTCCGGCCCCTATGTGCGCGACAAGGACGGCGTAGGCGCGGCCTGCCTGATCTGCGAAATGTTCAGCTACTACGCCAGCCGCGGCATTTCTCTTCTGGACAGGCTGCATGAGCTCTACGGTATCTATGGCTACTGCCTCAACACCCTGCACAGCTATGCCTTTGACGGAAGCGCAGGCTTTGCCAAAATGCAGGCCGTCATGCAGGCGCTGCGCGCCGGCGTCGCATCCTTCGGCGGCAAAAAGGTGCTCCGCCTGATGGACTATGCCGCAGGTCTGGACGGCCTGCCCAAGTCCAATGTGCTCAAATTCATTCTGGAGGACGGCTGCACGCTCGTGGCGCGCCCCTCCGGCACCGAACCCAAGCTCAAACTCTATCTCTCCGTCAACGGAGAAAGCCGGGAAGCGGCGGAGGAGACAGAGCAAAAGATCCTGAAAAGCGCAGAGGCCCTCCTCCACTGAGCGGGGCGTTCCCTTTGCTCTGCCGCCGGAGTCCCTGTTTTGCAGGGCGCTCCGGCGTTTTTTCTTGCAGCAAGGCCGCCCCCACGTCTTTTTGCCCGGTAGTTCACTTTTTGCGATATATAAATAGAATATCCGGTTGAATTTCTTCCAGAACTCAACTATGATGAACACAGATTGAATCGGCTGTTCCACAAAACAGCAAGTGAAGAAAGGGGAATCATCCATGAAGAAGCTGTTTGCCTTGTTCCTTTGTGCCATCATGGTCCTGTGTGTGGCCTGCGCCACGGCCGAAACCGCCCCCGAGGAACCGGCAAGCTGGTTTTGTACAGCTCGCTGACCACTTCCATGATTGAAAACATGCTGGCCATGTTTGAGGCCGATACCGGCATCAAGACCGAGTGCCTCGCCATGGGCACGGGCGACGCCCTTTAGCGCATCGCCGCCGAAAGCGAAAATCCCCAGTGCGATATTCTCTGGTCCGGCGTCATCGGCACCGTGAAAAACAGCAGTCAGTATTTCCAGGATTACACCTGCGCCAATGAGGACGCCTTCCATGAGCAGTACCGCAGCGTGGAAAGCAACCCGACCCGCTTGACTGCGTTCCTTCCGTCATCATGATCAACACCGATCTCATCGGCGGCATTGAGATCAACGGCTATGCCGACCTGCTCAACCCCGAGCTCAAGGGCAAGATCGTCTTTGCCGATCCTCAGGCTTCCTCTTCTTCCTTTGAGCACCTGGTCAACATGCTCTACGCCATGGGCACCGACGGTCAGCCCAACGGCTGGGATTATGTGCGCGCGTTCTGCGAGCAGCTGCCCAACGGCTGCGTGAACAGCTCCTCCGCCGTGTACAAGGGAGTGGCCGACGGCGAATACGCCGTGGGCCTGACCTTCGAGCAGGGCGCCGCCACCTTCATCGGTCATTCCAACCTGTTCCATGCCACGCTTTCCAAGAAGGATGGACGGACCGAGCTGTGCTTCCCCAGCGGATACCGCCTGCCCATGACCACCCTGTCCGACGAGTGCACGGACGGTCAGGCGGTCGTGGTGGGGATTCGTCCGGAAGAATTCTCCGTCTCCTGCGAGGGGCTTGCATGCGACGTGCTCAACCGCACCTTCCTGGGCCGTTACAGCAACTGTTTCCTGCATTTCGCCGACGGCATGTGCGTGCCCGACCAGCCCAGCATTGAATTTTCCCAGGATCTTGGCCATACGCAAACGCTGTATCAGCCGGGCGACCACCTCACCCTCCGCCCCAATCCCGATAAGATCAACGTCTTTACGGCGGATATGGAAAAGAGCCTTCTCAAGGATGTGATTCGCTATGAGCAAGCGTAAGCCGCAGTTCGATTTCTGGACGATTGTAACCATCGGCATTCTGGCCGTCTTTGCCCTGTTTCTGATCTACCCGCTCATCTCCCTGTTGTCGGCGGCTTTCTGGAGGAAGGCACCGGGGCCTTCACCATGGCCAACTTCACCAAGTTCTTCGGCAAGAAATTCTACTGCCGTTCGCTGCTCAACTCTCTGAAACTCACGGTGTGCGTCACCATCTGCTCGCTGCTCATCGGCGTGCCGCCGGCCTACATCATGTCCTTTTTCAAGATCCGGGGCAAGAGCATCATTGAAATCCTCATCATCATCTCCATGATGAGCCCCAACTTCATCGGCGCCTATTCGTGGATTCTGCTGCTTGGCCGCAGCGGCGTGGTCACCCAGTTCCTTTCCAACACCTTCGGCATCAAAATGCCGTCCATTTACGGCTTTGGCGGGGCGGCTCGTCCTGCTTCGCCTCGGCCATGGCTTCGCTGATGGTGGTGATCACGGCGGTGCTGTTCCTTTTGCAGAAGTGGTACGCGAACAAGAAGAGCTTCACCGTGAGCGCCATGCGCCCCATTCAGCCCACGCGCGCAAAGGGCGCCAAGAACGTCGTCATGCATGTGTTCACCTACCTCCTGGTGATTCTTTCCGTGGTGCCGCGCCTGGTCATCATCTGGACCTCCCTGCGCAAAACGGAGGTACAGTACTTCGTGGACGGCCACTCCTTTGAAAGCTACACCAAGATTTTTGACACGGCATTGTCCTCGATTCAAAATACTGTCCAATATGTATTGTAGCTCTACAGTCCGGGCGCTTTTTAAGCGCCGCCCCGCTTGCAAGCGTGCGCTCCTTTTGTTATAATAATAGAAGGATCCATTTTGAAAGGTTTGGAGGGCCGTAGCCCTCGAAGTGAAAACCGAATTCAGCGGCCTGTGCGGTGGATTCGGAAGCCCTGCGCGTTTCCCCGCCGCGCCGTAGTCGCAGGGGAAACGTGTCCCGGCGGAAAAAAACCGGCCCGGCCGGACTTTTTCGACACGCTGAGAAGGTGTTGTAGCCCATGGCGGATAAAAAGGAGGACGCTCCATGAGATGCCAGTACTGCGGTTATCTGGACAGCCGCGTGATTGATTCCAGGCCCACGGAGGAGGGCAGCTCCATCCGCCGACGCCGCGAATGCCTGCGCTGCGGCAGGCGCTTCACCACCTATGAGAAGATCGAAACCTCGCCTCTGATGGTGGTAAAAAAGGACATGCGGCGCGAGCCCTTCAATGCCGACAAAATTAAAAAGGGGCTTCTGCACGCATGTCAGAAGCGCCCGGTGAGCATGAAGGATATTGACGCCATCGTGGAAAAGGTAGAAAAGCAGGTCTATTCCTCCGGCGAGGACGAGCTGTCCTCCCGCCGCATCGGCGAAGCCGTGATGGAGGAGCTCAAGCGCCTGGACGAGGTGGCCTATGTGCGCTTCGCCTCGGTCTACCGCCAGTTTACAGATGTGAGCAGCTTTATGGATGAGCTCAACAAGCTGGTGCTGGAAGGCAAGGCCCGCGCCAAGGAAAACAAGCCGTCCGGGGAATAACGCGCCTATTCCCCCGCCAGCGTCAGCGTGTCCAGGTCATTGGGCACATGCAGGTCGCCGTCGTAGTAGGCGCGCCCCTCCTGCGTATAGAGGGTCTGCCGCTGCGCAAGGCGGCGGTCCTCCGTATGCCACAGCACCAGATGAGGAATCCCCAGCCCCTGCGCCAGCTCGCAGGCATCCTTGACGGTGGAGTGGTGCTTTTCGTAGGGTTTGAAGCGCTCGCGGTCCTCATAGAGGCAAAACGCCTCGCACAGCAGCCAGTCCGCGCCCCCGACATAGGCGGCGCAGGCGGGGTTGTAGGGCTCGTCGCCCAGGCAGCACAGCTTGCCGCCCCCTGCAAGCTCCATGGTAAATCCCATCTGCTTCATCTTGGTGGAGTGAATATCGAAAAACGTAACCTTCCGGCCCAGGATGGTATCCGTCTGGCCGTCGGAAATATCATGGAAAAGGATGCGGTCGCCGAGGCGGTCCGTCATCTTTTTTTGCAATGTGATGTGCGCCATCTGGCACAGGCCCTCACGCACGGAGGGATCGCACCAGATGGTCAGCTCGCCCTCGTAGCGGCCCGCGTTCATGGCCGCCGCCACCATGCGCACCACCCATACCGCACCCAGCAGATGATCGCTGTGCGCGTGGGTGAGAATCAGGTGGTGGATCTGCGCAAGGTCCACGCCCGCCTTTTCCAGCTGGCTTAGGATGCCGTTGCCGCCGCCCGCGTCACACAGCAGGTAGCCCTGGGGCAATTCCAGCAGAAAACAGGTGTTGTAGCAGCGGGTCACGGCGGCGTTGCCCGTACCCAGAGCGGTCAGGCGGTCCATTTATAAACTCCTCCTTCAGCAGGTATCTGCCGGGCCCCTGCATGGGGCGTTTGCTTTTTCCAGGCCGGATATGCTATGATACGGCCAATAGATGGGAAAGGAGCGGCGAGCATGGGCAAAAAACGCTTTGTCGAGGTCTATTCACAGGGAATCAATCATGGGCAAAAGATCCTCGTGGATACGGAAACGGGTGTGAATTACCTGGTGGTTATTCCCCATTTGACGGAGGGCTGCGGCCTGACCGTTCTGGTGGACCGGGATGGCAAGCCTATCGTAACCCCCGTGGAAGCCCCGGAGGAATAACCTCTTTGTCCTTTAGCCGCCGGATGTTATCCGGCGGTTTTTTCGTTTTGCTTACTGCGCGCCCTGCAAGTACCGCTCGCCCGTGTCCGGCAGCAGTGCGACGATCAGCTTGCCCGCGTTTTCCTCCCGACGCGCCAGCACCGTCGCCGCGTGCAGCGCCGCGCCGGAGGAGATGCCCGCGAGCACCCCGTCTAGACGCACCAGCGCCCGCCGGGCCGCGAAGGCTTCCTCATCCGGCACGGGGATTACCTCGTCGTAGGCGGAGGTGTTGAGCGTAGCCGGCACAAAGCCCGCGCCGATGCCCTGCAAACCGTGCGGACCCGGCGCGCCGCCCTCCAGCACCGCGCTGGTTGCCGGCTCCACCGCCACCACGCGCACGGCGGGATTCTGTGCCTTCAGATACTCGGCCACGCCGGTCAGCGTGCCGCCGGTGCCCACGCCCGCCACGAAAATGTCCACCTTGCCGTCGGTATCCTCCCAGATTTCGGGGCCGGTGGTCCGGCGGTGCACGGCGGGGTTGGCCGGGTTGGAAAACTGATCGGGAATCAGACTGCCCGCGATCTGCTCATGCAGCTCCTGCGCCCTGGCGATGGCGCCCTTCATGCCCAGCGCCCCGTCGGTCAGCACCAGCTCCGCGCCATAGGCTTGAATCAGCGCCCGCCGCTCGGGGCTCATACTGTCGGGCATCACGATCAGCGCGCGGTATCCGCGCGCGGCAGCGATCCACGCCAGGCCGATACCCGTGTTGCCGCTGGTGGGCTCGATGATGGTGCCGCCCGGCCTGAGCGCGCCGCTTTCCTCCGCCGCGTCCAGCATGGCGCAGGCGGTGCGGTCCTTGACGCTCCCGGCGGGATTGAAGGCCTCCAGCTTGGCGGCGATCGTGGCGTTCAGGCCGTTTTCGCGGCAGTAGCCGGTCAGCGCCAGAAGCGGGGTATGGCCGATAAGCTCGGTCAGGCTGCGATACATCTTCATTAGCAGGCGACGCCTCCTTCATCTGCAAAGCCATGGGATTGATTAGGATGATAGGCGCACGGCAGCCGCTTGTCAAGCCATTCCGGCAAAAAAGCCATGCGGGCTTGAACGCCCCGGCCGCGGGTGGTATGATAGCCAGAGAACGCTTAACGCGCAACTGCCAAGGAGGAATGTCCCATGCAAAGCAACCTGACCCGCGAGCAGGCCCTCGCGCTGCTCAAAACCTATAATAAGGAGCCCTTTCACATCCAGCACGCGCTGACCGTGGAGGGCGTGATGCGCTGGTATGCCAACGAGCTGGGCTACGGCGCCGACGCCGATTACTGGGCCACCGTGGGTCTTCTGCACGATATCGACTTTGAAAACTGGCCCGAGGAGCACTGCAGGAAAGCCCCGGAGCTGCTGCGCGCCGCCGGCGTGGGCGAGGACATGATTCACTCCATCTGTTCGCATGGCTATGGCCTGTGCTCCGACGTGGAGCCCGTGCATGAGATGGAAAAGGTGCTCTTTGCCTCCGACGAGCTGACCGGCCTCATCGGCGCGGCGGCGCTGATGCGCCCCAGCAAGAGCGTGATGGACATGGAGGTCAGCAGCGTCAGGAAGAAATTCAAGGACAAGAAGTTCGCCGCCGGCTGCTCGCGCGACGTGATTGCCGAGGGCGCGCAGCGCCTGGGCTGGGAGCTGACGGACCTGATGGACCGCACCCTTCGCGCCATGCAGAGCTGCGAGGAGAGCATCCGCAAGGAGATGGAGGGCTGACCGCCTCCGCCGGCAAGCAAATGCCTGCCGGCGCTTTTTTTATTGTCCGCGATACCGCGCAGCGCGTTGCCACTTGTGGCGAAACTGTAAAATCGACGCGGTTTTTTGTCATTTCAGGCGGGAACGCTTGACAAGCATTTATTAGCCGGCTTATAATCGCACCATTCCACTTGAAGGAGGAACCCTGAAACTATGCAAACTCTGCCTCCCAGAAGGAAAAAAAGGCGGAAATGGCCGTGGATTGTGCTTGTGCTGGCATTGCTGCTGATCGCGGCCTTCGTATTATCGCTGCGTCAAACGGCGGCACAATCCCTTACCGAGGAAATCGCCCAGCGGCGCGACATCGTCACCTATTACAGCTTTTCAGGCAGCCTGATCCCCGTGACCGACGAGGTGCAGACCGCCAAGGACGCCCTGAAGGTCAAGGAGCTCTACGTCCAGGAAGGCGACCGTGTTGAGGAGGGCGACGCGCTTTTGCGTTCAAGCGACGGCACCCGCGTATATGCCGCCTACAGCGGCACCATTGAGGAACTCTATGTGGAGACGGACGACTCTCTCCAGCCCGGCAGCCAGATTGCCCGCATCGTGGACTACGACGCGCTGGAAGTGAGTGTGGACGTGGATGAATACGACATCGACGCCATCGAGGAGGGCAAGGAAGGCGAGGTGTATCTCAACGCGCTGGACACCACCGTGCCCGGCACCGTAACCGAGATCGCCCGCAACGCGACCACCGAAGCCGGCGTGAGCTACTATCCCGTCAAGCTGGAGGTGGAAGCCGCGCAGAACGTGCGCAGCGGCATGAGCGTGGAGGTGGGCATCCTCAACCAGCAGGCGCTGGGTGCGGTCAGCCTGAGCCTGGACGCGCTGAGCTACGACGAGTACAACCGTCCCTTCGTCTACCTGAAGGATGCCGAAGGCAAGCTCGTCGCCGAATACGTCGAAACCGGCGTGAGCGACGGCCAGTACATCGAAATCGTCTCCGGCGTCAGCGAGGGCGAAGCGGTCTATTACCAGTCCAACGACCTGGCGCGCTTCTTTGCCATGCAGCAGCGCATGATGGGCGTGGAAAGCAGGTAGCCATGGACAGCGAAGCAACGTTTTTTCAAATGACCGGCATCACCAAGTCCTACTGGATGGGGGATGAGTGGTCGCCGGTGCTGCGGGGGATCGACCTGACCATTCAGGAGGGCGAGTTTTTAAGCGTGCTGGGCCCCAGCGGCTCGGGGAAAAGCACGCTGATGAACATTATCGGCTGCCTGGACACGCCCACCAGCGGCGAATACATCCTGCACGGCCGCCGCGTGGACGATCTGGAAACCGATGAGCTGGCCCGCATCCGCAACCGGGAAATCGGCTTCATCTTTCAGTCGTTTCAGCTGCTGCCCCGGCAGGACGCCCTGAGCAATGTCGAGCTGCCGCTCGTCTACGCAGGCATGCCCCGCCAGCAGCGGCGCGAGCGCGCGGCGGAGATGCTGCGGCGCGTGGGGCTGGAAAACAAGATGGACCACCTGCCCAACCAGCTCTCCGGCGGCCAGCAGCAGCGCGTGGCCATCGCCCGGGCGCTGGCCACCAATCCCACCATTCTGCTGGCCGACGAGCCCACCGGCGCGCTGGACCAGAAAACCGGCCATCAGGTGATGGACCTGTTCCACGAGCTGCACGACGAAGGGCGCACCATCATCATGATTACGCACGACCGCCATATTGCGCAAAACGCCTCCCGGCTGGTGCGCATTCTGGACGGCGTGCTTTCCGAGGGGGCGGAGGACGATGCTTAGGGAAAGCCTGCGCATGTCGCTGGCCAACATCCGCGGCAACAAGATGCGCTCCTTCCTGACGGTGCTGGGCATCATCATCGGCGTAATGGCCATCATCGCCCTGATCACCGTGATGCAGAGCGCCACGGGAGAGGTCACCGCCCAGTTTGAGAGCCTGGGCACCGGCAAGCTGACCGTGCAGGCCATGGGCACGCCGCTCAAGAGCGGCCTGACCGAAAGCGACCTGGACAGCATCCTCTCCATCGACGGCGTGTCGGGTATTTCCCCCACGCTGTCGCAGGAATTGAGCGTGGCGGCCGGCGGCGAGGTGCTGGAGGATGTGCTGGTGGAGGGCTACGGCTACGCGTGGTTCCGCCGGGAAACCGACGCCGTCTCCCGCGGGCGGCCCCTGCTGCCCGCCGATCAGGAGCAGCGCAGCCGCGTATGCCTGATCGACAGCGATCTGGCGGCCGCGCTCTTCAGCGGCACCGATCCCATCGGCCAGACGGTGCTGGTCAAGGGCACGCGCTTTCGCATCGTAGGCGTGCTCAAGGACCCTGATGTGAGCGACGTGATGAGCCAGATGCAGGCCGGCGATGAAAGCGGCACGCTCATCATGCCCTACACGGCGTATATGCGTCTTTTCGGCATCAAGGGCGTTTCCTCCCTGGAGGTGTACGTGGACGACACGGACCGCACCGACGAGGTGACCGACAGCCTGGAGGCCGCTCTGGAGGCCGCCTTCAACTACCGCGATGACAGCTATACCGTCATCAACATGGAAAGCCTGCTGGATGTGATGGACACGATGATGGGCCTGATGACCAACCTGCTGGTGGGCATCGCCAGCATCGCGCTGCTGGTGGGCGGCATCGGCATCATGAACATGATGCTCGTCTCCGTCACCGAGCGCACCAGCGAAATCGGCCTGCGCAAGGCTCTGGGCGCGCGTCCCCGCAGCATCCAGGTACAGTTTCTCATGGAGAGCATCATCCTCTCGCTGCTGGGCGGATTGATCGGAGTGGTGCTGGGCCTTATGGTAAGCATGCTGCTGGCCAGCCTGATGGACATCGCTTTCGTGCTGTCGCCGGGCGCCATCGCCCTGGGCGTGGGCTTTTCGCTGGCGGTAGGGGTCGTCTTTGGCTGGGCCCCCGCGCGCAAGGCCAGCAATCTCAACCCCATCGACGCCCTGCGCAGCCTGTAAGCACAAAGGAGGGTATTGAATATGAAAAAGATGGTTGCCTTGATGCTGGCGGCCCTGCTGGCGCTGGCCGGCGTGCCCGCGCTGGCAGAGTCCTCCGAAACACTGATCCTGACCGCCACGGTGGAGGGGCTGGACCCCATTGTGCTGTCCGCCCCCGCCAGCGGCCTGCTGGCCCCCTTCAGCGTGCGGGCGGGACAGCTTCTCTCCCCCGGTGAAACGGTCTTTACCGTAGAGCCGCAGCGCGTGTACGCCGAAATCGACGGTACGGTGGCGGATGTGTACGCACAGGCCGGCGAGTCGGCCGACGCCGCCGTAGCCCGCTACGGAGCGGTGATGTGCATCGAATATGCCGACCGCTATCAGATCGAAGCCTCCACCCGCACCGGCTATAACACCGCGGAAAACCGCGACCTGCGGGTGGGCACGCCGGTCTACCTGCGCTCGGCCAATGAAAAGCATTTTGCAGACGGGCGAATCACCTCCGTCAACGGCTCCCAGTTCACCGTTCAGGTGCTGGGCGGCGATCTGGTCTACACCGAGGATGTGAAAATCTACCGCGAACCGGACTACAACAACAAGACCCTGCTGGCCCGTGCCGAGCTGTCCATCGTGCAGCCCTACGCCATATCCGCTTCGGGCACGCTGACCGACCTGGCCGTGCGCCCCGGCGACGAGGTGCATCCGGGCGATTATCTTTTCAGCTACGTGCCCGATGTGCTTGGCCCCGCCCTGCGCGGCGAAGCGAATCCCACCGCCGTCACCGCCCCGCAGGCCCTGATCGTTACGGAGGTCAGCGTCCTGCCCGGCGCCAGCGTGCAGAAGGATCAGGCGCTTCTTAGCGCCATTCCCGCCGGAACCTACCGCCTCAAGGCGCAGGCCACGGAGGCCGACGTGGGCCGTATCGCCGCAGGTGATGAAATGACCGTCTCCTTCGATGAACTGGACCTTCCCCCTGTCACGGCCACGGTGACCGCCGTAGACCCGCTGGGCGACGGGAGCGAGGAAACCAGCCGCTTTGCCGTGTGGCTGGATTTTGAAGCGCCTGACGGCGTGCTTCCCGGCATGCACGCCACTGTGCAGGGCGGCCCCTCCGCTTGACCGGGCCGCCCGCTTGGATTATACTGGATTTATCGGTCTGCCTTTTTTGGGACGCAGCCGTTTCTCCCGCGCTTCGCGGCAATGTTGATAGATAAAGAAGGAGGTTGATAGATGATGACGCAAACCAACTTAGACCGGCTGAAAGCGTATGCGGACGCGCACGCCCAGCTCCTGACCGACAACTGTTCGATCAATCCGGAGCTGTATCAGACCTATGGCGTAAAGCGCGGCCTGCGCGATCAGAAGGGCCGGGGCGTGCTGGCCGGCCTGACCAATATCTCGGAGATTGTCAGCAACAAGCAGGTAAACGGCGAAACCGTTCCCTGTGAGGGCCGCCTTTTCTACCGTGGGTACGACATCACGGACCTGGTGGGCGCAGAAGCCAGGGAGCACCGCTTCGGCTTTGAGGAAATCGCTTACCTGCTGCTCTTTGGCGAGCTGCCCACCCGTGAGGAACTGGCCTTTTTTCAGCGCACGCTGGCGGATAGCCGCACGCTTCCCACCAACTTCGTGCGCGACGTCATCATGAAGGCCCCCAGCCGCGACATGATGAACTCCCTGAGCCGCAGCGTGCTCACGCTGGCCAGCTATGATGACAACGTGAGCGACGTGTCGCTGGGCAATGTGCTGCGGCAATGTCTGATGCTGATCGCCGTGTTTCCGCTGCTGGCGGTATATGGCTACCACAGCTACAACCACTATGAGCGTGACGAAAGCCTCTATATCCACCGTCCGGATGACAGCCTTTCCGCCGCGGAGAACCTTTTGCGCATGCTGCGGCCCGACAAGTCCTACACCGACCTGGAAGCCCGCGTGCTGGACCTGGCATTGATTCTGCACATGGAGCACGGCGGCGGCAACAACTCCACCTTCACCACGCACGTCGTCACCTCCTCCGGCAGCGACACCTACAGCGTGGTCGCGGCCGCGCTGGCCAGCCTCAAGGGGCCCAAGCACGGCGGCGCGAACATCAAGGTGGTCGAAATGATGGCCGATCTCAAGCAGAGCCTCCAGAATCCGCACGACGAGGGCCAGGTGGCCGACTACCTGCATAGGCTGCTCAACCGCGAGGCCTTCGACCGCAAGGGGCTGATCTACGGCATGGGCCATGCCGTCTACAGCATCAGCGACCCGCGCGCCACCATCTTCCGCGGCTTTGTGGAGCGTCTGGCCAAGGAGAAGGACAAGGAGGAGGAGTTCGCCATCTACGCCATGGTCGAGCGCATGGCCCCGGAGATCATCTCCCGCGAGCGCAAGATCTACAAGGGCGTCAGCCCCAACGTGGACTTCTACAGCGGCCTGACCTACAGCATGCTGGGCATCCCAGAGGAGCTGTTCACCCCCATCTTCGCCATCGCTCGCATCGTGGGCTGGAGCGCTCACCGGCTGGAGGAGCTGATCAACATGGACAAGATCATCCGCCCCGCCTACATGAGCGTGCAGGACCGGCGCGAGTACGTGCGCATCGACGACCGGGGCTGAGGCGGCAGGCAAGGATAAAAACGGGAAAAGGCCCGGCGGAATCGCTTCCGCCGGGCCCTTAGCTTTTTCTTTCTTCAGGAATCACACGATGCCCTGAGCCATCATGGCATCGGCCACCTTGAGGAAGCCGGCGATGTTGGCGCCCACGACGTAGTTGGTCGGCTTGTCGCCGTATTCTGCGGCGGCTTCGGCGCACTTCTCAAAGATGCCCTTCATGATGCCCTTGAGCTTCTCGTCCACTTCCTCGAACGTCCAGCTCAGGCGCTGGCTGTTCTGGCTCATCTCCAGAGCGGAAGTGGCTACGCCGCCCGCATTGGCCGCCTTGCCGGGAGCGAAGAGCACGCCGTTTTGCAAAAACAGCTCGGTGGCCTCCAGCGTGGAGGGCATGTTGGCACCTTCGCCCACGGCGAAGCAGCCATTGGCGATCAGCGCCTTGGCGCCCTCGGCGTCCAGCTCGTTCTGGGTGGCACAGGGCAGGGCGATATCGCACTTGATGGTCCAGATGCCCTTGCACCCCTCATGGTACTCGCTGCCGGGCACGCGGGCCGCGTACTCCTTGATGCGGCCGCGCTCCACTTCCTTGATCTGCTTGACCACGTCGAGGCTGATGCCGTTGGGATCGTAGACATAGCCGTTGGAATCGCTCATGGCGACGACCTTGCCGCCCATCTCGGTGATCTTTTCATTGGCGTAGATGGCCACATTGCCGCTGCCGCTGACGACCACGGTCGCGCCCTGGACGGTCTTGCCGTTGGCCTCGAGCATGTTCTTGACGAAGTAGCACAGGCCATAGCCGGTAGCCTGGGTGCGGGCCAGGCTGCCGCCATAGGTGAGGCCCTTGCCGGTCAAAACGCCCTCATAGAGGCCGGTCAGGCGCTTGTACTGGCCATAGAGATAGCCGATTTCCCGCGCGCCGGTGCCGATATCGCCGGCGGGCACGTCGGTATCCTGGCCGATGTGGCGGTAGAGCTCGGTCATGAAGCTCTGGCAGAAGGCCATAACCTCGCGGTCGCTCTTGCCCTTGGGGTCGAAGTCGCTGCCGCCCTTGCCGCCGCCGATGGGCAGGCCGGTGAGGCTGTTCTTGAGCACCTGCTCAAAGCCCAGGAACTTGAGGATGGACAGGTTCACGCTGGGATGCAGGCGCAGTCCGCCCTTGTAGGGACCGATGGCGCTGTTGTACTGCACGCGGTAGCCGCGGTTGACCTGCGTGCGGCCCTGATCGTCCACCCAGGGCACGCGGAACATGATGACCCGCTCCGGCTCAACGAAACGGTCCAGCAGGCCCGCCCTCTCATATTCCGGGTGCTTGTCGAACACGGGAGAGAGGCTTTCCAGAATCTCGGTGGCTGCCTGGAGAAACTCGCTTTCATGGGCATTGCGCTGCTTGAGGCCCTCAAGCACGCGGGACGTGTAAGCATTCATCGGTAAAACCCCTTTCTTAAAACCGGTCAAAGCTGTGGTTTGTTTCGGTAAACTGGATTCATCTCGAAACATCCCGTGTATTATAACACAGATTTGCAGCCAGAAAAAGCAAATTCTGCAGGATGGCGTGCTTGAAATTGCATTTGTTTTGTATTGCATTACGCAGGCGACAGACAGGCCTTGCCATCCTCCCCCTGGGACACACGCAAGAAGGCGTCCGCGTGCGCGTCGGCGGCGTCCTGCCGATCGGTGCAGGTGATGAGGGTCTGCACGCCCTCGGTGCTTTTGAGCAGCGCGCTGCGCCGGCGCACGTCCAGCTCGCTGAACACGTCGTCCAGAAGCAACGTGGGCGGCTCGCCCATCTCGTTTTCAATCAGGCGGATTTCTCCCAGCTTCATGCTCAGCACCGCCGTACGCATCTGCCCCTGACTGCCGAAGGCGCGAAGTTCCCGCCCGCACAGCGTCAGGCTCATATCGTCCCGGTGCGGACCGAAGGAGGTGAACAGGCGCTGGATGTCCTCCGCGCGCGTGCGCTGCAGGCCCGCAAGCATATCCCGGTAGGGTGTGTCGGTCCGGCTCAGAGGGCCGGCATAGCTGAGCGAGAACGTTTCGCCCGGCGTTTCGGCAATGGCCGCGTACTGCTCGGCGGCGCTGCGGCTGAGTTCCTCCAGGAACCAGCGCCGCGCGCCCACGATGGGCACGCACGCGGCGGCAAGCTGCTCGTCCCAGGTGTCAAGCTGATTGGCAAAGTCGTTGACCCCGGCGAGGCGGTTCTGCTTAAGAAGGGCGTTTCGCCGCTCCAGCACGCTCAGATAGGTTTTCAGCGCCCGCAGGTAGCTGGGCCGGATCTGGCTGAGCTGCATATCCAGAAACCGTCTGCGCATCACGGGGCCGTCCCGCACGATGCGCAGGTCCTCCGGCGAAAACATCACCGTTGTGGCATGGCCCATCAGATCGGCCACGCGCTGGGCGGGCTTGCCGTAGAGCAGCACCCGCTTCTTGGGCTTTTCCAGCGGATAGAGGCGTACCTCCACCTCGTGCGCGCCGTCCAGCCGCCTGGTCTGACCATGGACGAGCGCCACGTTCGCCCCGGCGGCGATCATCTCCCGGTCGTTGGCGGTGCGGTGGCTACGGCCCACCGACAACAGGTGCATGGCCTCCAGCAGATTGGTCTTTCCGCTGCCGTTGGGCCCGTAAAGCACCGTAATGCCCGGATGAGGCGACAGCTCCAATGAATCATAGTTGCGGAAGCGTGCCAGCCGGAGGGAGGTAAAGCGCATGGAGGCAAGGACCTCCCTTTCACAAAAAATGATAGAAACAGTATAGCACATTTTGCGTCCACTGTGCCACTTGTGTTTCAGGGGCGCTTTATGGTAGGATAGGCGTGTTTGATTTTTGCATGTTCAGGGGGGAAGTACGGCCATGCTGCGCCTTCATCAGTTGGAGCTGTCGCTGGATGACGCCGCCGCCTTTGATCCTTCATGCCTGCGGCGCCTGTGCGCGCAGCGCCTGCGCCTCAGCGAAAAGGCCGTGGCCGAAGCGCGCCTGGTCAAGCGCAGCGTGGATGCCCGCAGCCGGGGCGGCGTGCATTTTTCCCTGACGGCGGATGTCGCGCTGGCCCAGGGGGGTGAGGCGGAGGAAAAGCGGCTGGCCTCCCGCTTCAAGCCCAACCAGGTCACGGTGATCAGCGGGCCCGCCGTCGGAGAAACCCCGGACGTGTTCGGTCTGAAGCTTCCGCCCTGGCCTTCGGATAAGGGGCGGCCGCTGGTGGTGGGCGCAGGGCCGGCGGGGCTGTTCTGCGCGCTGGCGCTGGCGGCGCGCGGGGCGCGGCCCGTCCTGGTGGAACGCGGGAAACCCGTGGAGGCCCGCTCGCGGGATGTGGAGCGTCTGGAAACGCGCGGGGAGATGGACCCCGAAAGCAATGTGCTCTTTGGCGAGGGCGGCGCGGGCGCGTTTTCGGACGGAAAGCTCACCTGCGGACTGAACAGCCCGCACATCCGCACGGTGCTGGGCACGCTGGTGCGCTGCGGCGCCCCGGAAGAAATCCTGGTGGCCCAGCGGCCCCATATCGGGACCGATGAGCTGCGGCGCGTGCTGGTGGGCATGCGCGCGGCGCTGACGCGCCTGGGGGCCGAGATCCGCTTTGAAACCCGCCTGACGGGCCTGATTCTGCGTGAGGGACGGGTGACAGGCGCGCGTCTGGCCGACGCCGCCGGCGAGGAGGAACTGGCCACGGACACCGTATGCCTGGCCATCGGCCACAGCGCGCGCGACACCTACGAATGGCTCTGCGCCCTGGGCCTGCCCATGCAGCAGAAGCCCTTTGCCATCGGCGCGCGCATCGAGCATCTGCAGCGCGATATCGACCGGGCGCAGTACGGCCCCTCAGCGGGGCATCCGGCGCTTCCTCCAGCGGAATACAAGCTCAACGCGCCCACGCCGGACGGACGCGGGGTATACACCTTCTGCATGTGTCCCGGCGGTCAGGTCATCAACGCCTCCAGCGAACCCGGCGGCGTGAATGTCAACGGCATGAGCCGGCACGCGCGCGACGGGCGCAACGCCAACGCGGCCGTGCTGGTAGGGGTTCGGCCGGAGGATTTCGGCGGCGACCATCCCCTGGCGGGCATGTACTTGCAGCGGCGCATCGAGCAGGCGGCCTTCCGCTGCGCGGGCGGAGGGTTTCGCGCGCCCTGCCAGCGCGTGGGCGATTTTCTCTCCGGCCGGGCCAGCGTCACGCTTGGCGGCGTGGAGCCCACCTATCTGCCCGGCGTAACGCCGGGGGACCTGCGCGCCTTTCTGCCGGACTTTATCACCGATAACCTGCGCCTGGCCCTGCCCAGACTGGGGCAGCGGCTTAAGGGGTTCGACCATCCCGACGCCCTGCTCACCGGACCGGAGACCCGCTCGTCGGCGCCGGTGCGCATTCTGCGTGATCCGCGGCGGCAAAGCGCTATCGCCGGTCTGTATCCCTTGGGCGAGGGTGCGGGTTACGCAGGCGGCATCGTCTCCGCCGCGGTGGACGGGCTCTGCGCGGGAATGGATATCGACTAAATCAAAGAACGGAGGTACAGCCATGAATACCAAACGTCTTGTGACCGTTGCCGTCCTGATTGCTCTCTATACGGTGCTCAGCCTGTTTTCCGCTAACCTTGGGCTCATCAAGCTCACCTTTGAATCCTTCCCCGTGCTGGTGGCCAGCCTGATGTTTGGCTGGGTGGACGGCCTGCTGGTGGGTGCGGTGGGCGGCCTGCTGAACCAGATGCTCACCTACGGGTTTACCGTCACCACGCTGATGTGGATTCTGCCCAACGCCGTGCGCGGGTTGCTGGTGGGCCTCTACGCCAAAAAGCATGGCCTTGACCTGACCATGAAGCAGACCGCGGGCATCGTGCTGGCCACCAGCCTGCTGGTGACGGCGCTCAACACCGTGGCCCTGTACATCGACAGCCAGATCTTCCACTACCCCATCAGCCTGACGGTGGGGGCGATTGCGCTGCGCTTCCTCTCCTCGGTGGTGATGGCGGCCGTCTATACGCTGGTTACGCCCCGCACGGTGGCGCTTTTGCACCGTGCCAACGCATCTCCCCGCAACAACCATGAATGAGAGGCATAGCGGCATGATTCGTGGCGTTTTATTTGACATGGACGGCGTATTGCTGGATACGGAGCGGCTGGGCAGCCGGCTGTTTGAGCAGGCATGCGCCCGGCGCGGATACGCCGTGCCCGAAAAACTGTATCTCAGTCTGCTTGGCTGCACGGCGCAGGCGGGGTTCGCTGTTCTGCACGAAGCCTTCGGACCGGATTTCCCCTGCCAGGCCGTGATGGACGAGGTGCATCAGGGGATTTTCCACACGGCGGTCACCACCGGCCTGCCCACCAAAAAGGGACTTGCGGAATGCCTGACGGGGCTTCGGGCGCGTTCCCTGCGCCTGGCTCTGGCCACCAGCACCGACCGCGCCATCGTCGAGCGCTATGTCCAGGCGACGCCCGCCATGCAGAACGCCTTCGACGTGATGATCTGCGGTCCGGAGGGCGGCCGCAGCAAGCCTGCACCGGACATCTACCTGGAGGCCGCGCGCCGGCTGGGGCTGGAGCCCGGCGAATGCCTGGGCGTGGAGGACAGCCGCAACGGCCTGCGCAGCCTGACGGCCGCGGGCTGCGTCAGCGTGATGATTCCCGACCTGCTCCCCTATGACGACAGCCTGGCGCCCTATGTGAAGCACCGGCTTTCGGATCTGGGGCAGCTGTGCGCGCTGGCGGACCGGCTCAACCTGGAGGCGCGGGCGCGTTCATGACCGGTCCCGGCGTTCCCTCCGCTTATGAACAAGCCAGACGATCAGCCCCGCGCCCAGCGCAAGCAGCGCCGCGCCCAGCGCGATCAGCAGCCAGCTTTGGGCCGTGATCCCCGCCCATACCAGCAGGCCGGTCACCCCCGCAAACAAAACCAGCAGGATGCCCGCCAACGCAAGCCGGGCGTATAACGGCTTCCGCCGTGCATGGACGGATTCCATGGAGCCTTCAAATATCAGTTCCAGCGCCAGTTCGATCAAATCATCCAGCATGTGCCCATTCCCCCCTGATTTTCCGGGCGGCCCTGATTCCCGCAGACGCGGGGCGGGCCGCCCGCTTTGCCTTTCTGTACGCATTATACCATGGGGTAAAACGCTTTTCAATGCACCCGCGCGCCCGGCGTTGCAAAGTGTGGTAAAAACATGTATAATGAAAAATGGTCCTTTGCATCATGCCTGCCTTTTGGCAAAGCGAGGTGATTGGCGGCCTTGGGCCGAACCTATGAGCAGCAAGGATAAAATGCTTATCACAGGCGGTCATCCCCTGATGGGTGAGATCACCGTCAGCGGCGGCAAGAACACGGCTGTGGCGGTCATCCCCGCCGTGCTCCTGTGCGACGAGCCCTGTACGATTGAAAACCTGCCGGATATCGACGACGTGCACGCCCTGATCGAGATTTTGCAGCGGTTAGGGGCGGAAACGGAGTATGTTCCGGGCAAATACCTCACCGTGGATCCCCGCGGCGCGACCGGCTGCCGGGTGCCCTTTTCCCTGACCAAGCGCCTTCGCGCCAGCTACTACCTGCTGGGCGCGCTGCTGGGGCGCGGCGGCCGGGCCGAGGTGGCCTATCCCGGCGGATGCGATATCGGCAGCAGGCCCATTGACCAGCATTTGAAGGGCTTTGCGGCTCTGGGGGCGGAGATCGAGGACCGGGGCGGCATGGTGTATGCCAACGCGGATCATCTGCTGGGCGGCGACGTGTTCTTCGACATGGTCACCGTGGGCGGCACCATCAATGTGATGCTGGCCGCCGCGCGCGCCGAGGGCACCACTGTCATCTACAACGCGGCCAAGGAACCCCACATCGTGGACCTGGCCAACTTCCTCAACAGCATGGGCGCGCGCGTCAAGGGTGCGGGCACGGATGTGATCCGCATCCGTGGCATGCAGCACCTGCACCACTGCACCTATACCGTCATTCCCGACCAGATCGAAACCGGCACGCTGATGATTGCCGCTGCCGCGACCCGTGGGGATGTGACCATCCACGGCTGCATTCCCACGCACATGGAGGCGCTCACCGCCAAGCTGCTTGAGATGGGCGTGCGCGTCACCGAAAACGACGACTCCATCCGTGTCCGTCCGCAGGGCGAACAGCGGGCGGTAAATGTCAAAACCCAGGTTTATCCCGGCTTTCCCACCGATCTGCAGCAGCCCATGACGGCGCTTCTGTGCATGGCGCACGGCACCTCCACCGTATGCGAAACCATCTTCGAGCAGCGCTTCAAGCACCTGGACGAGCTAAGGCGCATGGGCGCGCATATCAAGCTGGTGGACCGCACCGTGCTCATTGAGGGCGTGCGCGAGCTCTACGGCGCGCCGGTGACCGTCACCGACCTGCGGGCGGGCGCGGCGCTGGTGGTGGCGGGCCTGATGGCCAAGGGTGTGACGGAGATTTACGAAACGTCCTACATCGACCGCGGCTATGAGCGCATCGAAGAAAAGCTGCGCGCGCTGGGTGCGGAGATCCGCCGCGAAAAGATCTGACGTTCCCGCGCCGATGGGAGGTGGTGTTTTCTGTACGACCTCAATCCCTTTGAGCTGCTGGGCCTCAGGCCCGGAGCCGACGCGCAGGAGGTGCGCGCCGCATACCGCCGGCTGGTCAAGACATGCCACCCCGACCAGTTCCAGGACCCCCAGCGCCAGAAGGCCGCGCAGGAACAGCTGCTTCAGCTCAATCTGGCCTATGAGGCGGCCCTGAAGCTGGCGTCGCAGCACCGCGTGGGCTTCAACCTGATTTCCCAGGAGGAGGCCAAGCACTTTGCCCAGCGCCTGATCGATCAGGGCAATCTGGAAAGCGCGCTTCGGCAGCTGGCCCGCGCCGATGGCAAGGACGCGGACTGGTACTTTTTGCAGGGCAAAATCCTGATGGGACTGCGGCAGTATGACACCGCCCATCAGAGCTTTCGGGAGGCCGTCCGGCGTGATCCCGACAATCACAAATACCGCGAGGGCGCGCTGGACGCGGCGCTCGCCATGAAGAAAAACCGTCCCCTTTCACAGAAGCTCCGGGATGTGCTGGGACGCAGATAGCGCGCGGAATCATGCGCAGGGCAGGCTGGGAAAAAGGCCTGCCGTGTTTTTTATGCCTCCGCACGGCTCCGCCATCCTTCGCGCTGTGTTTCGACATATCCGCCACCCTGTGTGCACTATACTAGTTGCATGCCAGACAAAGGGAGGCGCGGCCTGTGGTGCACGCGGAGGCTTATTTTTTGTGGAATGCGGCCATGTGTCTGTGCGCGCTGCCGCTGGGCGGCAGGCTGGCGGGCCTGCCCGCGCCGGGCCGGGGCGCGCTGGCGGCCTCCGCCGGGCTGGGCGGGGCGCTGGCGCTGTGCGCGCTGGTGCTGCCGCCCCTGCAAATCCTGGCGCTGGGCGGCCTGCCCTGTGCGGTTGCGCTGTGCTTTCGCACGCACGGGCTGGGTCCCTGCCTGCGCGGCTGCGTGACCACGCTGGGCGCGTCGCTGATGCTGGGCGGCGGAGCGCAGGCGCTTGTCGCCCGCGGCGTGCCCGCGCCGCTTGCGCTGATGGCCGGCGCAGGCGTGGCGCTGCTGGTCTACCTGCTGGCCACCCTTCTGCCCAATGCCCTGTGCGATGTGCGGCAGGTGGAGCTCAGGGTGGACGGAAACGCCGTGATTCTTCCCGCCATGCTGGACAGCGGCAACCTTCTGCGCGATCCCTTGACGGGGCTTCCCGTGCTGGTGGTGCCGCGCAAGGCGGCAAGGCTGCTCTTCCCCGGCGTATACGATCTGGGCGACCTCGCCTCCCTGCCGCTGGGCTTCCGGCTGCTCAACGTGCGCACGGCGGCAGGCTCGGCCCTGCTGCCCCTGTTCCGGCCCGACGAGTGCCGCCTGTACCTCAACGGACATCCCTCGGAGGCGCGCCTGCTGGTAGCGGTGGCCGGCCCGGAATACGGAGGCGCGCAGGCTTTGGTGCCCATGGCCGCCCTTTCGGCGTCCTTTTCCTGACGATCTGCGGCCCGCGCATGCGGGGTGAGGAGGCACACGGTATGAATCAGTCACCCGAAAAGCTCCACTTGGCATTTCAGCGGCTTCTGATGCGGCTTTTTCCGCAGGAGCTGTTCTATATCGGCGGCCCCGATCCCCTGCCGCCGCCCCTCACGCCCGAAGAGGAACGCGCGTTGGCCCTGCGCCTCAAGGAGCATGACGAGGCCGCCCGGCGCACGCTCATCGAGCACAACCTGCGGCTGGTGGTATTCATCGCCCGCCGGTTTGAGAACACCGGCATCCCGCTGGAGGATCTCATCTCCATCGGCACCATTGGGCTCATCAAGGCCGTAGGCACCTTTGACGCGGAAAAAAAGATCAAGATGGCCACCTATGCCAGCCGGTGCATTGAAAACGAAATCCTGATGTTTCTGCGCAAGACCTCCAAGCTTCGTCTGGAGGTCAGTCTGGACGAACCTCTCAAAACCGACTGGGACGGCAACGAGCTGCTGCTCAGCGACGTGCTGGGGACCCGGCCGGATACGGTGTCGATCAACCTGGATCAGGAGATCGAGCGCGAGATCCTGCGCGACGCGCTGGAGCACCTGGGGGCGCGGGAAAAGCGCATCATCATGCTGCGCTTTGGCCTGGGCGGCCAGCGCGAACGCACCCAAAAGGAGGTGGCCGATCTGCTGGGCATTTCCCAGAGCTACATCTCCCGGCTGGAAAAGCGCATTCTAAACCGGCTGCATACCGAGCTCAAGCGCATCGGATGAGGGGCGGACCGTGCACAAAAGTCCAAAATGTGGTATACTAAGCCTGCCGGTCAACCGGCCAAATCACCAGCTTAGGAGCGCGCCATGAGCAAACGCATCGTACTGACGGGGGGCGGCACCGCCGGGCACGTGACCCCGCATCTGAGCCTGATTCCGCATCTGCGCGAGGCGGGCTATGAAATCCACTATATCGGCACGGAGCACGGCATCGAGCGCCAGATGATGGCCAGGTTCCCCGACATCACCTATCACGCCGTCAAAAGCGGCAAGCTTCGCCGCTATTTCAGCGTGCAGAACTTCACCGATCCCTTCCGGGTGATCTGGGGGGCGTTTCAGAGCATTGCGCTCATGCGCCGCCTGAAGCCTGATGTGTGCTTCTCCAAGGGCGGCTTTGTGAGCGTGCCGGTGGTGTTTGGTGCGTGGCTGTGCCGCGTGCCCGCCGTATGCCATGAAAGCGATCTCACTCCCGGCCTGGCGAATCGCATCTGCGCGCGATTTGCCACCAAGGTGGCGGCGACCTTCCCCGAATGTGCCCGCGCGCTGGGTAAAAAAGGCGTACTGACGGGCACCCCGCTCCGGCCGGAGCTGTTCCGCGGCAGCCGCGCGGCGGGTCTGGCGCTGGCCGGGTTCGACGGGCAGAAGCCCGTGCTGCTCATGACGGGCGGCAGCCTGGGCGCGCAGAGCGTCAACCGCTGCCTGCGCGAAGCCCTGCCCGAGCTGCTCACCCGCTTTGACGTACTTCACCTGTGCGGCAAGGGCAACCTGGACGAAAGCCTCATGGGAACGAAAGGCTACTGCCAGAAGGAGTTCCTTTCCGATGAGATGCCCGACGCGCTGGCCGTGGCCGACGTGGTTTTGAGCCGCGCGGGCAGCAACACCCTCAGCGAGCTGCTGGCCCTGCACAAGCCCATGCTGCTGGTACCCTATCCGCTGGGAGCAAGCCGGGGCGACCAGATCGAAAACGCCAAAAGCTATGCCCGGCAGGGGCTGGCGCGCGTGTTGATGCAGGAGGACATGACCGCCCGCACGCTGACGGACGCGCTGTTCAAGCTTCTGGACGAGCGCGCGGAGCTGCTTGCGGCGCTGGAAGCATACCCGGTCAAGGACGGCACGCAGGCCGTGCTTGCGCTGATTGAGGATGCGCGGAAAAAATAAAGGTCCGAAACGGGCAACAGCATAAAACAAGGGACCTGCCCAGTGCAGACGGGCAGGCCCCTTGTTTTATTGCTGTCAGCCCTTGACGGCACCGGCCATCACGCCGCTGACAATGTACTTCTGGCAGGTGAGGTAGAAGATGATGATGGGCAGAATGCTGATCATAATCAGCGCCATCACCGCGCCCAGGTCCACATGGCCGTAGCTGCCCTGCAGATACTGGATGTGGATGGGGATGGTCTTGTACTTGGTGCGGTCCAGCACCAGGTAGGGCAGGAGGTAGTCGTTCCACACCCACATGATCTCCAGCACGCCCACGGAAATGAAGATGGGCTTGAGCATGGGGAACACCACCGAGAAGAACGTGCGCAGAGGTCCGCAGCCGTCGATGGCGGCGGCCTCCTCGATGGCCAGCGGCATGCCCTTGACGAAGCCCGTGAACATGAATACCGCCAGTCCCGCGCCAAATCCCAGATAGATCACCGGGATGGTCCAGGGGGTATCCAGGTCCAGCACGTTGGCTGTCTTGGCCAGCGTGAACATGACCATCTGGAAGGGCACGATCATGGAAAACACGCACAGGTAGTACACCACGCGGGAGAACACGTCGTCCACGCGGGAAATATACCACGCGGCCATCGACGTGCAGATCAGGATCAGCGCGGCCGACAGAATGGTGATGACAAAGCTGTAGGCGACGGAGTTAATGAAGGGATATTCGCCTACGGTCATGCCGTTCTGGTAGTTGGCCCAGCCCACGAAGCTCTCCGCGTTGGGCAGGGCGAAGGTGCTGGTGTTGATGGAGGCGTTGCTCTTGAAGGAGTTGAAGAGCACCACCACAATGGGCATCATGTACGCGATGCTGATGAGCACAAACAGCACGGTCAGGATGTTTTTTCCGATGCGTTCACGCCGCATTACTGCTGCACCTCCCTGCTATGGGTGGCGCGCAGCTGGATGAGTGCGATGGCCGCCACCAGGATGAAGAACAGCACAGCCTTGGCCTGGCCCATGCCGCGGGAGTTGGCGTTGAGGTAGAAGGTATTGTAGATGTTGAGCGCCAGCATCTCGGTGGATCGGATAATGGTGCCGTCCGGCTGGAAGGTGAAGGGCTGGCCGCCGGTAAGCACCAGGTTCTGGTCAAAAAGCTTGAACCCGTTGGTCAGCGTGAGGAACGTGCAGATGGTGATGGAAGGCATCACCGTGGGGATGGTGATGTTCCACAGGATATGCCATCCATTGGCCCCGTCGATCTTGGCCGCCTCAATCATGTCGTCGGACACGGATTGCAGGCCGGCGATGTAGATAATCATCATATAGCCGATCTGCTGCCAGCACAGCATGATGATCAGGCCCCAGTAGCCGTAGGTGGTATTGAGGACGATGGAGGTGTTGTACCGGGCCAGAAAGCCGTCGAAGATCATCGACCAGATATAGCCCAGCACGATGCCGCCGATCAGGTTGGGCAGGAAAAACACGCCGCGAAACAGGTTGGAGCCGCGAATGCCGCGCGTGAGGGCATAGGCCACGGCAAAGGCCAGAATGTTGATGATGATCAGCGACGTGACCGCCACCAGCGCCGTATAGCCGAAGGCATGCATGAAGCCGGCGTCCTTCAAGGCGCGCGCATAGTTGTCCAGGCCCACCCACTTGGCGTTGCTGGTGGTGGTGAACTTGCAGAAAGACAGATAGATTCCGTGAATGAATGGATACAGAAAGCCGATGCAGAATGCCACGAACGTGGGCAGAAGGAAGATGGCGAAGCACCGCTGAATCGGACGGCGGATGAGCCGCGAGTTCACCGCCGCGTTGCTTCGTTGCTTTTTTTGTTTCATAGCCGCCCCTCCGCTGGTGAAATGAAACCGGGGAAGCGGGGCTCATCCCGCTCCCCCGGAGCTGGCAGCGGCGCTGCCGGAGATCAGGTTGGGATTACTGGTTGGCGTACTGGGTAGCCCAGCCCTGCACGAACGCGGTAACCACGTCGTCCCAGGAGCCGCCGGCGGAATACTGGGTCATGGCAGCCACGACCGCCGCACGCCAGGTGTCCACGTTGGGGGTGTAGTTGAACGCCCAGCTCACCACGTACTTGCCTTCGTTGATGTAGTTGTTGGCGTCGTTGAAGAACACGTTGTCGGAAGCCTTGGCGGCCTTGAAGGGGATGGGGCCGAACTGCTCCGCCATCATGGTGGTGCCCTCGTCGGAGGTCACAACCCAGTACAGGAAGTCCAGGGTGGCCTTCTGATCGGCCTCGGAGGCCTGGCTGTTGACGGCCCAGCAGTTTTCGGTGCCGCAGGCCAGACCGGCGTCTTCCTCGCCCTCAACGCCGATGTAGATCGGGATCATGACCAGATCGGCGGGGTCCATGCCGAACTTTTCACCCGTCAGGTTGGCATATTCCCATGTGCCGTTCTGGTAGAACACAGCCTTGCCCTCGCCGAACTCGGCCAGCGCCTGATCGCCCGTGGCGGAAGCCAGCTGGCTGGGATCGGTAGCGCTGTTGTTGATGTAGAGGTCCCAGATCTGCTTGAAGTTATCCAGGTAGGTGCCCTTGATGGTGGCGGGCTGAGAGGTGATGCCGTCGTCGCGGAACTCGTAGTACAGGGGCATGTTGGCCAGGTGGCCGGAGAAGCGCCAGCTGGAGGAGCCGTCCATGCCGGAGGAGGTGAAGGCATCGAAGCCCAGCTCCGCGGAACGGGCGTGGATGTCCTCGGCCACGGCCTTGAGGGTCTCAAAGTTGGTGATGTCGTCCACGGAGTAGCCGGCCTCTTCCAGCAGGGCCTTGTTGGTGATGATGCCGAAGGCCTCATAGCAGTAGCCCACGGCCAGCGCATCGCCGTTCTCACCGTAGAGGTTGAACTCATCGGTGCTCAGCTCTTTGTAGAAGTCGGTGTCCTGCAGGGGCAGGAGGTAATCCGCCCAGGTTTCCAGACCGGCCTGGTTGCCGCACTGGAACAGCGTGGGAGCCGCGTCGCCCTTGTCCATCTCAGCGGTCAGGGTTTCGGAATAGGTGCCGGAGGCGGCGGTGACCACGGTGACGGGCACACCGGTCTGCTCGGTGTAGGTCTTGGCCAGCGCCTGCCAGGCCGCGTCGGCTTCAGGCTTGAAGTTGAGGTAGTAGACCTTGCCGGTCGCTTCGGCGGAAGCCGCGCCCGCAACCAGGGTCAGGCACAGCGCAAGCGCCAGAACCAGAGCCAACAGTTTCTTCATGAATGGAACACCCCTTTTCAATCTATATGCGGCACAGGCCGCTTTTGAACCCATGTGCGAGCAAAAATCGCGCAATCGTTTGCGCATATTTTCAATCTCGTACTTTAGCCATATCATACCATTCATTGTGGATGTTGTCAAGTGCTTCATGTTTTTTTTGTAAAAATCGTACGACACCCCATCCCGGCCTGTATGTTTTTGATGAGAACGGCGCATGCTGATGGACGAGGACCGCAGCGGCCGCTGTGCGCGTCCGCGCGAATTCCGGCGTGAAAACAAACAAGGAGTGAGGGCTTTATGAAAAAACTGCTCGCCGTATTGTCCATCGCCCTGCTGGTGGTAGGGGCCGTCACCATTTTCAGCATGGCGGAGGATACGGCCGCACCCGGGCCGTCCGCGCCAACCGCGCCGGCGCAAACCGCCTCTCCCTCCGCCGTGGGGAGCGGGGCGGTCTATTACCTGAATTTTAAGCCCGAACAGTCCCAGCAATGGCAGGCGCTGGCCAAGACCTACACCGAGCAGACCGGTGTGCCCGTCACCGTGGTCACCGCCGCCTCCGGCACCTATGAGAACACCCTCCGTTCCGAGCTGGAAAAGGCGGACGCGCCCACGCTGTTTCAGGTCAACGGTCCGGTGGGCCTGAAAACCTGGCGGGACTACTGTCTGGACCTGCGTGACACCGCTCTCTACCGCAACCTCAAAAGCGACGACTTCGCCCTCATCGAGGACGGGCAGGTACTGGGTGTGGCGTACGTGATCGAGACCTATGGCCTCATCTACAACCGAACCCTCCTGGACAAGTATATGGCGATGGACGGCGCGGTGGTTCAGTCCGCAGACCAGATCAACAATTTTGAGACCCTCAAGGCCGTAGCCGAGGATATCCAGGCCCGCCGAGAAGAGCTGGGCGTGCTGGGAGCCTTTACGTCCGCCGGCATGGATGCCAGCTCCGACTGGCGGTTCAAAACACACCTGGCCAACCTGCCCGTATACTATGAGTATAAGGCGGACGGTATCACCTCCACCGAGGCCATCAAGGGCACCTATCTGGAAAACTACAAAAAAATCTGGGATCTCTATCTCAACAACGCCACCTGCGAGCCTGCCGTCATCGGAGCCAAAACGGGGGAGGATGCGGCGAGCGAGTTCGCTCTGGGAGAAGCCGTGTTCTATCAAAACGGCACCTGGGCCTATGCCGACTGCATCGCCGAGGGCCTGACCGACGATGATCTTGGCATGCTGCCCATCTACATCGGTGTGGACGGGGAAGAAATGCAGGGCCTGTGCACGGGGTCGGAGAACTTCTGGTGCATCAACAAGAATGCAAAGCCCGAAAACATTGAAGCCACCAAGGCTTTTGTGGAATGGGTCATCACCAGCGATGAGGGGCGCGACGCCCTGGCCAACCAGATGGGCTTTGTAACCCCCTTTTCCACCTTTGACGCCGGCTATACCGCGCACAACGCGCTGCTGGACGCCGCCAGCGAGGACCTGGCTGTGGGTCATACGCCCGTGAGCTGGACCTTCCCAACCATGCCGTCGGAGGCCTGGAAAAACGGCGTGGGCGCGGCGCTGCTGGAGTACGCGCAGGGGACGAAGGAATGGTCCGCGGTGGAAACCGCGTTTGTGGACGGCTGGGCCGGCGAGTACGCGGCGGCCCAGAAATAAAGGCGCCTTTCACGACGCCATTCACATACGGGAGGGAATTTGCCGATGGAGAGGGATCTTGCAAGGTACTGGCCGGTATTTCTGCTGCCGACGGCGGCCGCCTTTGCCATCGGTTTTCTGATTCCCTTCGCCATGGGGCTGTACCTTTCGTTCTGTGATTTCACCACCCTGTCCAACGCTACGTTTGTAGGCTTTGGCAACTATGTGCGCGCCTTTGAGAATTCGGGGGGCTTTACGCACGCGCTGTGGTACACGGCGCTGTTTGCCGGGCTGTCCACGGTTGTGATCAACCTGTTCGGACTGACGGTGGCGCTGCTTCTGGTGCGCGGCTTTCGCGGCACGAACCTGTTCCGCACGGTGTTTTTCATGCCCAACCTGATCGGCGGCATCGTGCTGGGATGGCTGTGGCAGGTCATTCTCAACTACGGCGTGCTCGCACGCTACGGCGTTACGCTGGTCACCAGCGAATGGTACGGGTTCTGGGGCCTGATGGTGGTGATGCTCTGGCAGCAGGCCGGCTACATGATGATCATCTACATTTCCGGCCTTCAGTCCATTCCCGGAGAGCTGAGCGAGGCCGCCGCCATTGACGGCGCTTCCGCCTGGCAGACGCTTCGCTACGTCAAATTGCCCATGCTGATGCCCTCCATCACCATCTGCACGTTTCTGACACTGACCAATGGATTCAAGCTCTTCGACCAGAACCTCGCGCTCACGGGCGGCATGCCCTCCAACCGTTCGCAGCTTTTGGCGCTGAACATCTATGACACCTTCTACGGCCGTGCCGGCTGGGAGGGCGCGGGCCAGGCCAAGGCGGTGGTGTTCTGCCTGATCGTGGTGACGATCGCGCTTCTCCAGCTCCGGCTGACCCGCACGAGGGAGGTGCAGCAATAGCATGGCGGCAACACAAAAACGGCGGCGTGCCGCCGACGCAGCCCTCACCGCCGTTTTTTCGCTCATCTCGCTGGCCTATGTGTTCCCGCTGGTCATGGTGCTCCTCAACAGCTTCAAACGCAAGGCCTATATCAGCCGCGCGCCCTTTGCCATGCCTACCGGAAACATGTTTGTCCGGCTGGACAACTACCGAAACGGCATCCGCCTGACGGACTTCTGGGCCTCCATGCTGTGGAGCTTTGTCATTACGGTCCTGTCCGTGGCGCTGATTCTGCTGTGCACCTCCATGTGCGCCTGGTACATCAGCCGCGTCCGAAACCGGATCACCCACGGCGTCTATCTGCTGTGCATCTTCAGCATGGTGGTGCCCTTTCAGATGGTGATGTTCACCCTCTCCAAGGTGGCCAATGTCCTGGGCCTCAATACCCCCTGGACCATCCCGGTCATCTATCTTGGCTTTGGCGCGGGACTGGCGGTATTCCTGTTTACCGGCTACATGAAGGCCTGCCCCATCGCCATTGAGGAGAGCGCCACCATCGACGGCTGCTCGCCCCTTCGCACCTTTTTCAGCATCGTGCTGCCCATTCTGCAGCCCTCTCTCATCTCCACCGGCATTCTGCAGGCCATGTGGATCTGGAACGATTACCTGCTGCCCTACCTGGTTCTGGATCTCAAGCGCTTCAAGACCATTCCCATCGCCGTGCAATATCTCCGGGGCGGCTACGGCAGTGTGGATATGGGCGCGATGATGGGCATGCTGGTGCTTGCCATCGCGCCGATCCTTGTTATGTACTTCCTGTGCCAGAAATATATCGTCAGCGGCGTCATGGCGGGCGCCGTCAAGGGCTGAGCTTACACCAGCCCCATCGCCATTTCCACCAGAAGGGCCACCACCACGAGCGCGGAGAGGATAAATCCGTGCAGCATGGGGCGAAGGCCCGCTTTTTGCATTTCACGGAAATCGGTGTTAAGGCCGATAGCGGCCAGCGCGGCCACCATGAGGAACTTGCTCAGATCCTTGAGGAAGGCGGAAGCCGCGGCGGGAATCAGCCCCACGCTGTTGAAAAGCGCCAAGCCTAGGAAACCCAGGATAAACCACGGGAAGAGCATGAGCACGTTGACCCGCTCCCCCTCCACAGCCACGTTCATGCGGCACTTTTCGCGCACGTTGATGACGGAGAAGATCAATACCGTAGGAATGATGGACAGCATGCGCGTGAGCTTGACCATGGTGGCAAAATCGCCCGCCGCCTCGCTGAAAGCGTAGCCCGAAGCCACCAGGCCGGAGGTATCGTTGACCGCCGTGCCCGCCCGCAGGCCATAGGCCATGTCGCTCATGCCCAGCCAGTGCCCCAGGAAGGGAAACATCAGAATCATGACCATGTCAAACAGGAAGGCGGCGGACATGGCTTAGGCGATATCGCGTTCCTGCGCGTCGATCACGGGCGCGATGGCCGATCCGCCGCAAATGCCTGTGCCCGCAGAGATCAGGTTGCTCAGCTTCCAGTTGAGCCCCAGGCTTCGCCCCACCAGATAGCCGCCGCCAAAACAGGTGAGCAGCGTAAAGCACATCACCATCAGCGACAGCCTGCCCACGGTGAGGATATCCCTCATACTCAGCGATGCGCCCAGCAAAATAATCGCCAGCTTGAGCGCCCGCTTGGAGGTGAACATGGGTCCCCCGGCCACCAGCGCAGACGGCTTGCGCAGCGCGTTGATTCCCATGCCGATGAACAGCGCAATGACCGAGGCGCCAATGAGATGAATGGGAAAAAGCCCCTCCAGAAACCGCGCCGCAGCCGCCACCGCCGCCGCGATCAGAAGGCCCGGCACCACGCTTGCGTACTTTTCCATCCTTTGCATATCCAAATCCCTCCGTTTCTTTGCCGGACCATTGTACCCGCAAAGTATCAAGGGTGGAAGCGAACGCGAGCGGTGCCTTGCGCTGCCTAACGCCCTGAGCGCTTCGGTCTAATCCCCGAAACGAAAAACGGCCTCCCGGCTTCCTTGCGGAAGCGGGCGGCCAGCAGGCCCTTGCGGATTTGCCCGGCCGGGAAATCCTGTTGCCAGGTTACCCGTGTTAAAAAGTGCCTTCCGTCTGCCATAGATACCAGTCCGTGCCGTCGGTTACCGCATACACCGTGCCGTCGCCGGAGAAAAACGTGGGCAGATCGCGGCTTTTCAGCTGATTGATCGATTTTCCATCCAAATCCTTCTGGCGGTTGGTGGCAACGGCGGCTTCGGGAGCCACGGCGTCCAGAAATGCCGGCACCGTAGGGGTGATGGCATGGTGGGGCAGCTTGATCAAATCGGCCTTGAGCTCCTGAGCCGGCAGATTTTCCAGAAAGTAATGCTGCGCCCGGCCGATAATATCGGAGCAGAGCAAAATCGAGCTTTCGCCGTAGGTAACCTTCAGCATTAACGCACGGGCGTTGGTATTGGTGAATTCCGTGCATTGATGCACCTGGATGGCGGCGCCTCCAAGCGACAGCGTGTCGCCCTCCAGAATGCGCTCTACCGGCACATTTGCTTTTTGGGCCGCCTTTACGGTACGTTCGCCCAGCTCGGAATTGCGTATGGCCCAGTCGTTGTAGGAATGCAGGTAGGCATCCGCCGTAAAGCCGTTTAACAGCAGCTGATACAGACCGTCGATATGGTCGTCATGATAATGGGTATTGAGAAAGTATTTCATGTGGCGCAGGCCGCGCTCATCAAGGGCCTGCTGCAGATCTTCGCGGAAAGGATTGGGACCGCCGTCCACCATCATGCTTTCGCCCTCGCAGGCCAGCAGCATGGCGTCTCCCTCGTTCACATCAAAAATCGTCCATTGCAGGGTGTGCTCCATATCCCAGTCCTCCGGGGGCTGCTGGGATAAAAACACCTGCGCACAGGCCATGTGCGGCAGGCATATGGCGAAAGCCGCGAGCACGCACAGAACCCATCGTTTCACCAGAGAATGTAAAGGCATCCTTTGTTCCTCCATCATTGCTTTCATCATCATGCGGCCAAGCGGACGGGTATCCGGGGCGCAGAAGGGGCGTCCTCTTCTCCGCCCGCTTCCTTCGGCGCTCTCCGGGCGCCGCCTCCGTCCCTTGCGCTGCAAGGCGCCGGACCATCGCCATTCCAATACAGCCCTCCGGGAAAACGTCCGGAGGGCCGTAAGCAGCGCATGCACGCCGGCCTGGAAAGGGCCTTACTTGAGGTACTCAAGGAGCAGCGCGCGGGCGGCCTCCACATCGCGCAGGTCGATCACCTCACAGGCGCTGTGCACATAGCGGCAGGGAATGCTCACCGTGCCCGCGATCACGCCGCCGCGGGAAAGCTGAATGGCGCTGGCATCCGTGCCGCCGAAGGGCAGCACCTCGCGCTGGGTTTTGACGCCCGCGCGCTCGCCCGCCGCCAGCAGGTCACGCACCAGATCGGGGTTGGAGATGCTGCCGCGGTCCATGATCTTGACCGCCGCTCCCTCGCCCAGCTTCACAGCGGGCAGCTTGGTTTCCGGCGTGTCGCCATGCGCCGTCACGTCCAGCGCGATGCCGATGTCCGGGTCCACGCTGTAGGCGGCGGTCTTGGCGCCGCGGCAGCCGACCTCCTCCTGCGTGGAGAACACGGCGATCACGGTGTTGCGGGTCTGGGGCAGGGCCTGCATCACGCTCACCAGCAGGGCGCAGGCGATACGGTCGTCCATGGCGGGCGCGGCCACGCGATGCTCACCCAGGCGGAAGCAGTCGTTGGCGTACACAGCCACGTCGCCCAGGCTGACCATGGAGAGGGCCTCGGTCTCATCCGCCGCCCCGATGTCGATGAACATGTGCTTCATGGCGGGGGTCTCTCCCTCGCGCACGGGCTCCTGCACGATCACGCCCTGCACGCCGTTTTGGAAGCTGACGTGACGGGTACGGCTCACGGCCAGCCCCACGCCGCCCACAGGCATCACCCGCAGGAAGCCCTCCTTTTCCACGGCCACCACGATAAAGCCGATATGGTCCATATGCGCCGACAGCATGATGCGCTTGCCGTCCGGGTCCGTGCCGCGCTTTTCGCAGATGAGGTTGCCCAGTGCATCGCGGCGGATGGAATCGACATGGTCCTTCACAAGCGCCTCCACGGCGTCGGCCACGCCGGCCTCGCGCCCGGTCGCGCCGTACAGATTCACCAGCTGCCTGATGAGTTCAAACATCGAAAATGCACCTCTCCTTTTATTTCTCCAAAAATGCCTTGGCCAGGCGGTACTGCGCCTCGATATCCGACGCGGCGCATACGGTAGACGGGCTGTGGATGTAGCGGCAGGGTACGCTGAGCACGCAGGTGCGGACACCCGCGCCGGTGCGCTGCATGGTTCCGCCCTCGTTGCCGCCGCTGACGCTCATCTTGACCTGATGGGGAATGCCTTCCTTCTGTGCCAGGGCGAGCATGTCCCTGAATAGCTCGGGGTTGGCGATGGAGGCGTTGTCCATGAAGCTGACCGTCGTGCCCTGACCCACGCGGCATACGTGATGCACGGCGGGCGTATCGCCCATGTCGTTGGCGGTGGTCCCCTCCAGCGCCAGCCCGATATCCGGCATCAGGCGGAAGGCCGCGCCCGCCGCGCCGCGGCAGCCGACCTCCTCCTGGCAGGTGAACACAAAATCCACATCGCCATGCGCGTCGCAGGTGAGCAGGCGAAGCATGTTGTAGCAGCCGATGCGGTCATCCAGAGCGCGGGCCAGAATCCGCCCGTCGCCGAAAGGCGTGAAGGCGGTGTCGAAGGTGATGGGCGTACCTGCCGGGGCCTTCTCCAGCGCCTCGTCCTTATCCTTGGCGCCGATGTCCACGTAGAGCTGGTCGATGGGCAGCACGCGCTTGCGGTCCTCGGCGGTCTGCTGATGGATGGCCATGGCGCCGATGACGCCGCTGAGCGGCTCCTGAGCAGGCTTGCCGTCCCTGGCGGGCACGGCGTAGCCCACCTTGACCCGCTTGGACACCAGCACCCGCGGGTCGATGCCGCCGATGGGCCGCACATGCAAAAGCCCCTCGTCCGTGGCGGAAATCACCATCAGGCCCACCTCGTCCATGTGGGCGGATACCATCACATGCGGCGCGTCCGCGTCGCGGCCCCGCTTGTGGGCGATCACGTTGCCCATGCGGTCGATGGTCACGTTTTCCTTGCCCAGAGTGCGGACGCACTCGTCGTAGACGGCGGCGCGCACCAGCTCCTCGCGGCCGCTGACGCCCTGCAGTTCACAAAGCTGTTTCAGCTCCATAGCGCTTCATTCCACCCTTCGTCCAGGTCGCCCAGGAAATGGGCCAGCAGCCTGCCGCATTCGCGGATTACGTTCATATCCAGCAGTTCCACCGTGGTGTGCATGTATTTCAACGGCAGATCGATCAGCACGCACGGCACGCCCTCGCGCGCGATCTGAATATTGTCCAGATCGGTGTAGGTAAAGCGCTCGGCATGCTCGGTGTTGAGCTTGATGCCATGGTCCTTGGCGGCCTTTTTGAGGCGCTCCAGCAGCTTGTACTGCACAAAGGGCCCGTAGGTCGCGGCGGGCGCGTCCAGCGGCACGGTGGTATCCGGCCGGCTCTGGGGAATGGTGGCGTGCGTCACGTCCAGCGCTACGGCCAGGTCCGGGTTAATGGCGTGGGCGGCCACGGATGCGCCCTTGGAGCCCACCTCCTCCTGGGAGGTGGCCACAAAGTAGATATCGCAGATATGGCTCATTTTTTGCAGCCGCTCGGCCGCCTCCAGAAGACAGGCCACACAGGCGCGGTCGTCCATGGTCTTGGCGGCGCAGCGATCGTTGAGCAGGGGCGTCGCCGGGCCGTGCAGGGTAATGAGGTCGCCTATGCGCACCTGCGCGCGCACCTTATCCACCGGCAGTCCCAGGTCCACGAACAGATCTTCCCGCTTGTAGTTGTGCTCACGGTCGGCGGTACTGAGCAGATGCGGCGGGGTGGACCCCACCACGCCCAGCAGCTTTTCCGTGCCGTTCCCTGCGCCCGTAGCGTGCACGGTAACGGTGGAGGCCGGCAAGATGCGCGGGTCCACGCCGCCCACCTGCCCCATGCGCAGCGAGCCGTCAGGCAAAATGTCCGCCACCATGAGGGCGATTTCGTCCTGATGCGCCGCCAGCATCACGCGGGGCGCGGGCGATCCGTCCTTGGTGGGCGCGGTGGCCTTTTTCAGGGCAATCACGTTGTAGAGCGGATCGATGGTCACGCTGTCGCACAGCGCCTCAAAGCGCGCCTTCAGCCAGCCGGACACCTCCGCCTCGTGCCCGCTGGGGCCGTGCTGCACGGCCATGCCTTGCAAATAGTTCAGAATGTCCATTGTTCTCTGCCTTTCCCTGTTGGTTGATTGGGCACTGCCATTATAATGCTTTTATACATGAAAAGCAATGCGCCCGGCCCCCTCGCTTTCGCGGGGGAAGCCGGGCGCATGCGTACATCCGGGCGCCTATTCCCAGTGGGTTCCGTCCTGACGGCAGGCGCAGCTGCATTTGGTGGATACCAGAATCACATCGTCCCCGATGCGCTGGATATCCTCCCAGGGAATGACCAGGCCGCATTTTTCACCGCGCAGGGTTTGAAGAAAGGACGTTTCCGCCGGCACCACCAAGGCGGTCACGCGGCTGTCCGCCGTACAAAACTCAATATCCATCACTCGGCCCAGACGCTTGCCGTCATGCACGTCGATCACCTCTTTGGTGCGAAGCTCTGCCAGCGTCACGTCCGTTCCTCCTTGTCGTTTTTTTGCGGGGGAGTGGAACAAGGATATGCCGCAGGGTAGCGCCGCATGCCCGAAAGGGAGTGCCTCCCATCGCTTTCCATTCCGGCTCTCCCCCTTTCCCTCCCACGCGAAAAATGGTACAATAGGACCCGCGCGGGGCTTGCCCCGTCCCCACACCAAGCAAGGAGTCTTTCCGCTTTGATTACATTCTGTACCTTATTCAGCGGTTCCAGCGGCAACGCCGTTTACTTTGCCACCGATCAGGGCGCGCTGCTGGTGGATTGCGGCATGAGCGGCCGCCAGGTGCTGGACGCGCTGTGCGCCGCGGGGCTGGACCCCGCGGGCCTCAAGGCGCTGCTCATCACCCACGAGCACAGCGATCACGTCAAGGGCGTGGGCGTGCTTTCCCGCCGGCTGGGCCTGCCCGTCTACGCCACCGAGGGTACCTGGCAGGGCATGGACAGCGCCGTGGGCGAGCTTGCGCCGCAGCACCGCATCGTCATCCGCGCGGGCGAGAGCTTTTTCCTGAACGATCTGGAGATTGCCCCCTTTTCCATCCCGCATGATGCGGCCGACCCCGTGGGATACCGCATCTTTGCGCGCGACCACAGCGTGGCCGTGGCCACGGATCTGGGTTATTTTTCCCAGGACGTGCGCGACGCCATAACCGGCGCGGACCTGGTGCTGCTGGAAAGCAATCATGACCCCGACCTGCTCCGGCAGAACCCGCACTATCCCCAGCGGCTCAAGACGCGCATTCTGGGCAAAAAAGGCCACCTGAGCAATCAGAGCGGCGCGCAGGCCGCTGTCTGTCTGGCGAAAAGCGGCACCCGCCACCTGCTGCTGGGCCACTTGAGCAGCGAGAACAACACCCCCGACCTGGCCTATCGCACCACGCACGCCGCCCTGACGGACGCGGGCGCACAGGTGGGGGCCGACGTGACGCTTCATGTGGCGGCGCGTTACCGCGCAAGCTATCTCTACACCATGGCATAGGAGGACGGGCGCGATGCAGCTGAGGCTGATGGACGAAGTGATGGACCTGGGCCCACGCGGCGTGGCGCTTTTGTGCGCCGCGGAGGATGCGGGGGCGCTGCGATGCGGCATGCGCCTGATAGACGCGCGGGGGCGCGGGCATGTGGTTTCCGCCGTGACCATGCAGGACGGCCTGTGCATGCTCCACCTGCCGCAGGGTGAGGCTGCCTATTTTGAGCGGCTGTTCCGCGACGTACGGGTGGATGCGACGCTGTTCACCCTTGTGGAGGATGCGCCATGCCCGTAACCGTCATCTGTGTGGGCAAGCTGCGCGAGCGCTTTTTTGCCGATGCGGCTGCCGAGTACCTCAAGCGTCTGCGCCGGCTGATGCCCGTAACCGTGATCGAGGTGCCCGATGAGCCCGAACCCGCCCAGCCCGGCGACGCCCAAAACGAAGTGGTTCTGCGCCGCGAGGGCGAGCGCATCCTTGCGCGCCTGACGGACCGGGATCATGTCATCGCCCTGTGCGTGGACGCAAAGCAATATGAAAGCCCTGAGCTGGCCGCGCGGCTGGACGGCCTGTTCACCCAGGGCAAAAGCCATATCGCCTTTGTGATCGGGGGATCTTTGGGCCTGCACCCGTCGGTGCTCAAGCGCGCCGACGAGCGCATGAGCATGAGCTGCATGACCTTTCCCCACCAGCTGGCGCGGGTCATGCTGCTGGAGCAGCTCTTCCGCGCGGCCAAGATCAACGCCGGGGAACGCTATCACAAGTAGCAGGCTGTCAAAAACCCCTTTTGAGCGCTTTGGAAGGCCGCAGCCCCCCGAATGAAATCCGGATTCCCGGTAACTTTTCCAATCTCCGATTGGGAGAAGGCATCCGCGCGCTCGTGCGAGGCCGGCCGCCGCAGGCGAGCTTTTGCGCCACGCTGACAATCGGCTACCTGTCCCGCATCGGCAGCCGCCGGGCCGCGATGATCCACGAGATCCCGTAGCACAGCGCGCTGAGGGCTGCGCCCAGGCCCAGCACGGTGCGCATGTGCAGCTTTACATCCATCACCTGCCGCAGCGCAAAAATGCCGCCTGCAAACAGGGCCGATACCAGGATATCGCACAGGATGATGCCGGCCAGGCTTTTTTCCGCCGTGAGCACAAACGTGCAGGGCAGGTTCACGCTGCCCGTCATCAGGCAGACGATTACGGCCGTGCTGGCGTACAGATAGAGCTCCTCCGGGTCGGGCGCGCGGCCCAGCACCGCCGCAATCCCTCCCACCGCAAGCCCCAGCGCCATACCCAGCGCGCACAGGAGCAGATAGAGCACATATTTTTCCGAAACCACCGTGCTCCGGGGCAGCGGCAGCACCGCCGAAAAGCGGTCCCACTGGGTGCTGCGGTCGCTTTGGACGGTCATCGCCCCCTGAAAGCTCATCGTGGCGCCCGCCACGACGATCAGCACCCACGGCGAGGTCAGAAACGCAAGCCCCGCCCCCACCGCGACAAAGGTGAGCAGCAGAATCACCATCCCGTCCCGGATGAGATAATAGTCCTTGAGCAGCAGGCCCTTCATGGCTTTTCCCCCCTGATGTGCATGAGCATGATTTCGTCGATGGTGGCGGGGTCAATCAGCGCGTCGGGGTATTTTTTGTGTGCCGCTTCCCGGTCATAAACCAGCGCCTCGTATTCGTAATCCTGCTGTCGCCAGGCCACGAGATCCGCCGGGTCCAGGGTGCGGAAGCGCTCGGCTCCGCAGCGCAGCATGCCCCATCGGTAGCGCAGCTCGTCCTTGGGCTTTTCAAACACGACCCGCCCCTGATTCAGAAAGACGATGTAATCCGCCACCTTCTCCAGGTCGCTGGTGATGTGAGAGGAGATCAGCACGGCGTTTTGCTCGTCCTGCACGAAGTCCCACAGCAGGTCCAGAATATCGTCTCTCACCACCGGGTCCAGCCCGCTGGTAGGCTCGTCCAGCACCAGCAGCCGGGACCCGTGCGAAAGCGCCGTGACGATGGACAGCTTCGTGCGCGTGCCCTTGGACATCTCGCTCAGTTTCTGATCCGGCGGCACCCCCAGCCGCTCCAGCAGCGCGGCATACCCCGGTTCGTCCCAGGAGGGATAGATACGTCTAAAGACGCGCCCCAGCTTCGCGGGCGAAAGCACGTCGGGAAAGTTGTTCCCGTCAAATACCACGCCCACCTGCCCGAGCGTTTCCGCGTCCAGCGTCTCTTTTCCCAGCACGCTTACCGCGCCCGCATCCCTTTTCACCAGGCCCAGGGCCGCGCTGATCAGCGTGCTCTTGCCCGCGCCGTTTTCGCCGATCAGCCCCACGACCGTGCCGCGCGGTACGTTCAAGGATACGTCCTCCAGCCGAAAGCGGGGATATGCCTTGCTAAGCCCCCGCACCGTCAGTGCCATTTCCGTCATCATGGTCCCTCCTGATAAAACAGCGTCAATAGCTCCACCAGCTTTTCAAGCGGTATGCCGCTCTGCCGGCCAATGCCGGCCGCCTCCTCCAGGTGCGCCTCGGCCCGGCGCTGCTGTTCCTCCTGATAAAAGTCCCGGTTGCGCGCCGATACGAAGCTGCCCCGCCCCACCGTGGTTTCGATGAACCCATCGCGCTGCAGATCCTCATACGCCTTTTGCACCGTGATGACGCTCACGTGCAGCGATTTTGCCAGCGCCCGCATGGAGGGGATGGGGTCTCCGGTGTTGAGCGTCCCCGACATGATCATCGCCTTGATCTGCGAGGTAATCTGCTCGTAGATGGGCATGTTGGTGTTACTGCTGATGATGATGTCCACGCCGCGCCTCCTTTGTGCTATAGTGTACTTATTGAACAAGTACACTATAGCACATTCTTCCGTCTTCGTCAACCCCCTGTTGAAAAAGCCGGAAGTATCCTCCCCGCATCGGCAGAGGATGGCCGCGATTCCTGGAATAAAAGCGGAAGATTTCACAACGGATAGGGTCATTTGCATATCGGAAGTATTTTTATGCGCTGCGCAAAGCCATGGGCAGCTTGACTTTCGACCCTTTCTGACCATCTGATCGCCCAGCCCGAGGGTCTGGTGTACTATATTTTCAGCTGCGAAGACCCCAACGAGGTGTACAGCCTGGGCAAGCAGACGCTCCAGTACTATCTGGACAACAATCTCTACGGCTACATGATTGACACCTCTCTGGAGGGTCTGGCCGAGCAGATGGGCGTGCCCGCCGATACGCTGGCAAAGACGGTTGAGGAGTTCAACGCTCACACCAAGGCGGGCGACGTGGACGAGTTCGGGCGCACGAGCTGGGCCGAGACCATCGAAGGGCCCTACTATGTGGCTTACCAGCGCAAGCCCGCCGCGCACCACACCATGGGCGGCGTGCGCATCGACACCGAGACCCACGCGCTGCGCGCCGACGGCTCCATCATTGAGGGCCTCTGCTGCGCCGGCGAAATCGTGGGCGGTATCCATGGCGGCAACCGCCTGGGCGGCAACGCGATCGTGGACTTCTGCGTGTTTGGCCGTCTGGCCGGCACCCACGCCGCGACGGACTGAGCTTCGCCTGTCGCTCATTCCCCGTTTTCATGAAAAAATAAACGAAGGCCCTCCCGTGGTGTCGGCAGCCACGGAAGGGCCTTTGAAATCGTCTTTAAAGGGAAAGGCCCTGTTGCACAGCCTCCTGTGCCGAAGCAGGGATTGCGATCCCCGGGAGCAGCGGCCGCTGCGGCGCACCGCAGCGCCTTGCGGCTGGGCGCAGGCGGCAAAAGAAACCACCCTGACAGAAAAGGCGGGAGGCCGCTTCGAAGGCGGAAGCCCGCTTCGTTCGTTCTCTTCCGCCGGCTGACCGGCGAGCTGCGAAAACGGGCGCGGCCAGATGGCCGCGCCCGTATCCGATCAAAGTCCCCGCTGGATGCGCTCCAGCGCTTCCTGCGTCCTTTCCAGCGTGTTAAATGCCGTCAGACGGAAGTAGCCCTCTCCGCAGGGGCCGAAGCCCGCGCCGGGCGTGCCCACCACATTGACCCCCTGCAGCAGCCTGTCAAAGAAGGTCCAGCTGTCCATGCCCGCGGGCGTGCGCATCCACACATAGGGCGCATCCACGCCGCCGTAGACCTCATAGCCCGCCTTGACAAGTCCCTCACGGATAATGGAGGCGTTGCGCAGGTAGTAGCGGATGGTCTCCATGCACTGAGCCGCACCGTCCGGGCTGTAAACGGCGGCGGCGGCGCGCTGGACGGGGTAGCTCACGCCGTTGAACTTGCTGCCCATGCGGCGTTTCCACATGTGGTTGAGCTCCACGGGCTGGCCGCTGGCCCCCAGGCCATGCACGCCATGGGGGATGACCATCCAGCCGCAGCGCGTGCCGGTGAACCCGGCGGTTTTGGAATAGCTGCAACACTCGATGGCCACATCCTTCGCACCCTCGATCTCGTAGATGCTGCGGGGGGCATCGGTGGTGACAAACGCCTTGTATGCCGCGTCATAGACGATGATGCAGCCGTTCTGTTTCGCGTAGTCCACAAAGACCTTGAGCTGCTCGCGGGTAAGCGTCGTGCCGGTGGGGTTATTGGGGTAGCACAGGTAGATCACGTCCACGGGCCGGTCCGGCAGAGGCGGCACAAAGCTGTTTTCCGCGTTGCAGGGAAGGTACACCAGCCGGTCCCAGCGGTCGCCCACATAGGTCCCGGCGCGCCCCGCCATGGCGTTGGAATCCACGTAGACGGGATAGACCGGGTCGGTCACGGCAATCACCGCGTCGTCGCTGAACAGCTCCTGCACGTTGCTCACGTCGCATTTGGCCCCGTCGGAGACGAACACTTCGTCGAAAGCCACGTCCACGCCCAGCGCACGGTAATCGTTTTCAATGATGGCATTCACCAGAAAATCGTAGCCGTAATCGGGGCCATAGCCGTGGAAGGTCTCGGCGCAGCCCATCTCCCGCACCGCCTTTTCAAATGCTTCCACCACGGCGGGGGCCAGCGGCCGCGTCACATCGCCGATGCCCAGACGGATCACGTCGGCGTCGGGATGGGCCTGGGTATATTCCTTCACCCGGCGCGCAATCTCCGCAAAAAGATAGCTGCCGGGCAGCTTTTCATAGTTGGGATTGACCTTGAGCATGCTTTTCCGTCCTCCCTTGTTTTTGCAAATCGTCCTGAAGCCACACGCCGTCATACACAAAGGTGGCGGGGCCGGTCAGATATACGTGCCCGTCCTCCTCGCTCCATTCGATCTGAAGCGTGCCGCCGGGCAGCGTCACCGCCACGCTGCGGCCGCACAGTCCGTTCAGGCAGGCCGCTACCGCCGCCGCGCATGCGCCCGTGCCGCAGGCCAGCGTCTCACCCGTGCCGCGCTCCCACACGCGCATGCACAGGTGTCCGCTGTCCTCAACCTTTACGAATTCCACATTGATGCGCTCCGGAAAGTCCGCATGATGTTCCAGCACCGGACCGTCCGTGGTGACCGGGGCGGTATCCGGATCGCTCACAAAGCACACGGCATGCGGGTTGCCCATATTGACCAGCGTGAGCGCGTAGGTATGTTCCCCGGCCCGCACCGTATGTCCGATGACCGGGCATCCCACAGCGGCGGAAGGAATCTTCGCTCCGTCCAGCTGAGGCGCTCCCATGTCCACGCGCACGCTTTGCGTGGTTCCGTCCGGGGCCAGCGTGAGCCTGAGCAGCTTAATTTCCCCGCCGGATTCCACCGTAAACTCGGTTCGACCGGTCAGCCCCCGGTCGTGGCAATACTTGGCCACGCAGCGGATGCCGTTTCCGCACATGCCGCTTTCGCTGCCGTCGCTGTTGAACATGCGCATGCGGAAATCCGCCGCATCGCTGGGCAGAATCAAAATCAGCCCATCCGAACCGCAGCCGAAGTGCTGCCGGCTCATCTTCACGCTCAAAGCCGCCGGATCATCCACCTGCTCCTCAAAGCCATTAATGTAGATATAGTCGTTTCCGGCGCCCTCCATCTTGGTAAAGCGCATGCCGTCACCGCCTTTCCTGCTTTCCCGCCTAGTATACCACACGCGCCTGCGTTTGACCACCCAAAAGCGCCCGGCAGCTCTTTTGCTGCCGGGCGCTCAGGCTGCTGACAAAGTGTGGGGTGCAGGGGGATCATCCCCCTGCCGGGGTTTGGGGCAGAGCCCCAAAGCCTTATGCCGCAGCATTTTTCGTGAGCGTTGCGAGCGTCCGAAGGCGCAAAGCGACCCGCAGGTGGGAGTTACTGTATAAAGGGTGGTTTGTACCATCTAATATACAACAACGACTGGCGGCTCATTTGTGGTGAAGTGAAGCGACTGGCCGAAAGGAGGACAGTCGGAAATTAAACAGGGACATGACAGACAATGAGCGGTCATGTCCCATTTTTTAAGTGCTATTGGTATATAACTGCTAAACTTGTTAGTCTACTTTTTGAAAACCAAAATTGCTTTTGCAGTAGTAGTAACTGACATAGTTACTAACTCATATTCTTGTTGTAACATTTCATTTGCTTTTTCTTCTATTTTCTCTGCCATATTGTCTGCTTTTGGCGAGTATTCAATTACAACTGTTTTATACATTTTCTATACCTCCTCTGCCAATTCCCGGTTTATCGCCTTGTCGAAGCCGCTAAAACTATAGCACACAAAGCAGGATGTTTCAAGCTGTCTTGTCCTTAATGTTATTATACTAAGTACGCACTTACTCACCACCCTACGGGTGGTGCAGACCGTTGACAAACCCAAGTCAACGGTCTGAGGGGGCTTAAGCCCCTCTCTTTCAAAATGTGTTCTTTTTGGGTGAAAAACCCCTTGACAAATCGCTTACTGTGAGCAAATACAAGGGCTGTGCGCGGCAGCGCACGGAACGCCGATATTTGCGACCGTCAGGGAAGCGCGAATGATTGAGCAACCGGGATGCAAGAAACGGGGTTCTTTCCAAAACCAGGGTTTTTTCAACGGTCTGAAGCGCCTTCATGGATGGCTTGCCGTATAGCAGACCTCCACCGTCGCGGTCACGGACAGATGCGGGTGCACGGGGGTTTCCGCGCTGACACTCGTGGCCATGACGGTCGATTCGTCGCCCTGCACCTCGGTCACGCTCACCAGCCGGCCCAGCTCGAGGCCGGACGCTTCCGCCAGCAAGATTGCCTGGGCCATGGCGTCAGCGGTTGCGGCGCCCAACGCCTCAAAGTAGGCGTCTCTTGCTTCGGAGCTCTCATAGGCCAGTTCGTAGCTGTTCTGCGCGCCGGTGCGGATGGCGGCGTCGATCACCTCGCCCACGCGCGTGGGATCGTCCAGCCGCACCGCCAGGTCGATGGACACGGTGTAGCCGGAGGCCGTTTCCTGTTGTCCCAGCTTGGAATACTGGTAGTTGTAAACCGTTTCCACGCCATAGTAGGCGGTCTGTGCGTCATGTTCGGAGATGCCCATCTGCGCAAGCGCATCCTTGAGGTTTTGCATCACCTGCTCCGCCTTGTCCTGCGCGGCGGTCACCGTATCCCCGGAGCCCTGCACGCACAGCGTGAGCACCACAATATCCGCCGACAGCGAGACACTCTCCGTGCCCGTGGCACGGATGGTGGTTTCCTGCGCGGCCGTGAGATCTGCCGCCGGAGTGGAAACAGGGGTTTGCGCCGGAGCGGAAGCCGGCGTTTCCGCCTGGGCGAAAGACAGGGTCAGCATCAGTGCGACCAGCAGCAAAAAGGGCAGCCGTTTCATGGGTCATTCCTCCTTGGAACCATCCTTCGGGGTGCGCGGGGACCGTCTGCGCACAACCAGCCATACCACGGCCGCGATTGCAGCCACGGGCACGGCCACCGGCAGGATCATCGTGACAAACACCAGCATATTGCGCAGGAAGCCGCCCAGCCATCTCAACGAGGCCCTCAGCGCGGCGCCGAGGCGCTCGCCCAGGCCGATATCCTCCGCCGTTGCGCTCTGGGCGGGGCTTTCCTCCAGCAAGGTCACATTGACGGCGCTCATGTCCACGCGGCGGTCGATGTCGCGCTGTGACGTTTCGTAGCGCTCGATCTCGTACTGTGTATCGGCAACGGCGGTTTCCAGCTCGATCAGATCCGAGACCTCCTGCGCCTGCGCCATCAGCTGGTTCAGGCGCTCCCGCTTGGCATACAGCGTCTCCAGGCGCGTCTGATTATCCGTGTATTGCACGGTCATGTCCGTAACGCTTTCGGAGCGGTCGGTCACCCGGCCCACGCCCTCCATGCCGTCGAGGAACGCGTCCAGGTTTTCGGACGGCACGCGCATGCTCAGACTCGCTGTACGCGTATCGCCGCTCTCCACGTCGCCGTATTCATAGAGGTTTTCCACATAGCCGCCCAGGCTGTCCAGCAGCGCCCGAACATTTTCCAGGCCGGTCTCAAAGGCGGTGGTACGCAGCGTCAGGCTGGCCGTGCGCACCAGCTTCTGCCCGGCGGCCGCCTCCGTGCCGCCGTCCACCGCTCCGGCTACGTTTGTGGAAGCGCTGCTCTCCTGGACTGCATACAGGTCATATGTGGCCGTATCGGCAGACCGCGCCATCATCGCGTTGGGCGCGCCGGCCGAGGTGGTGGAGGCGCTGCCGGCAGATTCCGTTTCGGTCATCGCGTTCTTTTCCGAGGGCGCGGCGCTTAAATCCAGGTCCAGCGTTCCCGCCCAGAGGCTGCCCACCACCAGCACCAGCGCTGCAAACGCCGGTACGATGGCGCGCCAGAGGGGCCGTCTTGTGCTGTTTTCCACGAGTCTCATCCTGCTCTCCTCCCGTTTTACGGCGGCGCGCCAGCCGGTTTCAAATCCGGCGGGCACGTTCTCCGACTGGTACAGGCGGCTGAGCGCCTGCTCCAAGGCGCCGTTGGGTTCCTTCTCCCGAAGCATGCGCATGCCTCCTTTCCTTGGGAATAAACGAGCGTGATGTGAAAAGGTTCCCTGATTATTCGGACGCTGCCAGCTTCTTTTCAAGCGCCGCCCTGGCGCGGCTCAGCCGGCTTTTGACCGTGCCCTCGCGCAGGCCCGTAACCCGCGCGATTTCGGCATATCCCATCTGCTGTCCGTAGAACAGGCCGATGAGCAGCTGCTGCTCCTCGGGCAGCGAAGCTACGGCCCCGCGCATCCGTTCGGCATCCGCGTCACGAAGATATGCTTCATCCGGCGTGGGAGACGGATCGGCGGGGTCCGCGCGCTCCGGGTCGTCCAGCGTCAGGCTTTCGCGGCGCACGCGCGCGCTTTTCAAGATGTCCAGACAGGTGTTGTGCGCGATGCGGAACAGCCAGGAGGCCACCGCGTCGCCCCGGAAGGCGTCAAAGGCGCGGAAGGCGCGCAGCATGCTTTCCTGCGCCGCATCCTCGGCCTCGTGCGGATTGCCCAGCATATGCAGGCAGTGCCGGTACACCATGCCGGAATAGGGTGCGCAAAGGCGCTCGAAGGCTTCCGCCGTCGGGCGATGGGATTGTTTCATGCGCGCATCTCCTTTCCGCGCCTGGTGATGATCTCATTATACGACGGTTTCCAACGCTTCGCAATAGGAAGTCAGGCACGGTCGCGCCACAGGCCCTCCACGGCAAAGCATACGGTGTCCCCGTGCAGCCCGCGCAGCGTGCTCGCCTCCCCCGCCTGGCAAACCTCCATAACGAGCTTTTCCTCCGGGGTGACCTCCGCGTTGTAATGCACCAGCAGATCGCCCAGCATTTGCCGGCGGTGCTTTTCCACGGGAAACTGATTCATGAACCAGTCCACATAGCGGGTGTTGTTCACGTGCTGGTTCATATCCAGATCGGTGTAGACGGGCAGGTATTCACGGCGCGAGACCGGACCGTCCAGCGCGCGCAGATTGCCGGGGAAGGGCAGGGGCGCCGGGATGCCATATTCGGGCATGGTCTCACCCAGCCGCGAGGCCGGAGCGATTTTCCGCTCGTCCAGGTCCATGAGCACAAACAGCGCGGAGGCGCATCCGAGCGTCCTTCCTTCGGTTTCAAAGGTATAATAGCGCGGAAAAAACATGTGCTTGGTCTTTCCGGGCCAGGTGCGCACCGTAACGTACTGGTCCAGCACGGGATACTCCTCCATATGCAGGCGGGCACGGCTGAGCACCCACGCCACCCCCAGCCCGCGCAGACGCTCAAAGGTCAAATCCAGCACATGGCAATGGCCGTCCCCCGCCTCCTGCATGGCGCGGAAGATCGCCCCCGGCTGCCAGTGCCCGGTAAAATCCACCGAGCACATGTCCAAAACCGTTTCATATACATAGGGTTCGTTTGGCATGCAACTACCTTCTTTCCGTCAAAAACAGAGCTCAATGCGAAGTATACCACAGTCGGGCGGCTTTTCCCAGCACAGATTTCCAGCGCCGTCCTCCAGCCGCCCGCATTGACAAGCCCCGCCGCCGATGGTAAGATATCCACGTCTCCGACAAAGGCCCCTCAAGCAATGTAAACAAGGAGGAATTTCCATATGACCGTTACCAAGCAGATGTCCATCGGCGAAGTGCTCAGCATCGACCGCAGCACGGCGCATATCTTCATGGAGTTTGGCATGCACTGCCTGGGCTGCCCGCACGCCACCGCCGAATCCATCGCCGACGCATGCGCCGCCCACGGGTCCGACCCCGACGCGCTGGTGCAAAAGCTCAACGAGTATCTTCAGAAGGCCTGAATTCCGTCCCGCCACGCCGCCCGGAAGGAGTGAACGAAAGAATGCAGGTGGCCACCGCGCAGGAGGCCCTTTTCATGGCATGTGAAATGGAATCCTCCGCCATACAGCTGTATACCCGCGCCCTCTCCCTGATGGAGCAGCTGGGCCGTCAGGATGAACCGCTCTATGACCATCTGACGCTGATGCTCGCCGATGAGCAGGAGCATCTGGCACAGTTCCGCGCGCTGGGCGGCAGGGACGACCTTGCACAGGAGCGGCGCGTCGCGCTGTCCGCCGCGGCGGACAACATTCTCTTTGAAGGCGGGCTGATGGGCGCGGCGCGGGCCGGCCTGCTGCGCGACGTGGAGAGCATGCTCCGCTTTGCGATGCTGGCGGAGGAGACATCCGCCAGCAAATACCGCGAGTTTGCCTCCCTTGCCACCTCGCCCGGCGCACGGGAGACGCTGGAGCGCATCGCCTCCGAGGAGGACCGCCATCTCAGCGAGCTTCGAACCCAGGGCTGATCTTTGGCCGGCGGCCGCCCCGGATCGGGTCCTGCCCTCCGGATGACATCCGATTCCGGCGCCGGGCACGACGGATTCGCAAATCCCGCCCGGCAAGTTTCCTTACGCCGTTTCCTGCCCGCGGGCCCCATGGGTGCGAGTGGGAAACGGCGTATCTCTGGCGTCGATTGACCTGCCGTTCCGGGTGAAATCTGATTTTCAGGCGGTTTGATGGTTTCTTGCAGAGAAAGGGGCTGATTGCATGCGCAAAAAATCCGGCAATCAAGCGCTGACGCTGGCCTTGAGCGGCATGATGGCCGCATTGGTCTTTGTGGCTACCTATTTTTTTAAGCTGCCCGTTTCCATCACTCAGGGGTACATCCACCTGGGTGACGGTTTTATCCTGCTGGGCGCGTCGCTGCTGGGATGGGCCAGCGTGCCCGCCGCCGCCATCGGCAGCGCCCTGGCGGATCTGCTGGGCGGCTATACGCTCTATATCCTGCCCACCTTTGTAATCAAGGGGCTGGTCGCCGCCGTGGCCGTATGCGCCCTGCGCGCCAGGCGGCCCTACTGGCTGACCGTGGCGCTGCTGGTGCTGGCTGAACTGGTCATGGTAGCCGGGTACTTCGTGACCGAATGGCTGCTGCTGGGCTACGGGCTGGCCGCCGCCGCGGGCGCCGTGGTTCCCAATCTGGTGCAGGGCTTCAGCGGCGTAGTGCTGGGCGCGATGCTCATTCCGCTGCTGCGGCGCGTAACGCCCCCGGCCATGCGCCTGTAATCCTTGCGGTGTAGTTTTTCCGGACGGTCCGAGAATCTCATATCTCTGGCTGCCCGGATTTTTTTTGCAGAAGTGTTTCAACCGGTCTTTTCCTGTTTATAGAATAAATGTTTCCCCACGTGCTTTCCTTACTTGCATTTGGATATCTACCGGGTTTATGGCATATTCCGTTCTTTTTTTGAAGATTTTCCATACCATCTTGCTTTTGTGGTACTCTTCCGATATAATAAATACACAGCATCGGAGATTTGATCGCGGCGTGCCGCGAGAAAATAAATTCAATACAGCAAAGGAGTCTGATTCCCATGAAAAAGGTTCTTGCTCTGGTTCTGGCTCTGACCATGGTCCTGGGCATGGGCAGCGTCGCGCTGGCCGAAGGTAATGCGCAGGTCTTCTGGTACACGATGAGCGACACCTACCTCGCCAGCGTGCGCACCGCGCTGAACGCCAAGCTGGACGAGGCCGGCATCACCTATGTGGACCAGGACGGCAACGCCACCCAGACCACTCAGACCGACCAGATCACCACCGCTATCGCCACCGGCACCGACCTGCTGGCCGTGAACATCGTTGAGACCGGTGCGGACGGCATCGCTCAGAACGTGGTAGACCAGGCCAAGGCTGCGGGCATCCCGCTGCTGTTCTTCAACCGTTCCGTTTCCGAGGACGTGGTCAAGAGCTATGACAAGTGCTGCTTCGTGGGCACCAACTACGAGCAGGCCGGCATCATGCAGGGCGACATGATCGGCGACTACCTGCTGGCCAACTACGACGCCTACGACCTCAACGGCGACGGCGTAATCAGCTACGTGATGTTCAAGGGCCAGGAGGACAACCAGGAAGCCATCGCGCGCACCAAGTATGGCCAGGAGAACGCCGATGCCAAGCTGGTTGCCGCCGGCAAGCCCGCCCTCAAGTTCTACGACGAGAGCAATGCCCAGAAGTACCTCGTGGACCAGGCCGGCACCTGGAGCCGTCAGGTTGCGCAGGACTACATGACCACCATCCTGGCCCAGTACAACATGGACGCGGGCAACATGGTTGAGCTGGTTATCGCCAACAACGACGAGATGGCCCTGGGCGCCATGCAGGCGCTGCAGCAGGCCGGCTATAACAACGGCGAAGGCACCACCACCATCCCCGTTTTCGGCGTGGATGCCACCGCTGACGCCGTGGCCGCCATCGATGCGGGCACCATGGCCGGCACCATCAAGCAGGATGCCGAAGGCATGGCTGAGGCCATCGCCACCATCGCCGCCAACATGATCGCCGGAAAAGACATGTACGAGGGCCTCAACGAGAATTTCACCGTTGAGAACGACTGGAAGGTCGTTATCCCCTATGCTGTGTACACCGGCAACTGAGAACACCATAGGCCGAACCATTGACGGAGGGGCGAAAGCCCCTCCGCTTCGGTATCACCAATCCCCGCGCGCTTCGGGGCGGCGCGTGTGCGTGCCGTCAGCGGTGCGCGTGGGGAAACTCAGCAAGGAAGGAGAGGGCGGAGATGGAACAACAGGCCACTCGCACCACTGACGGCGCTTCTACACGCGAGCTTTTGCAGATGGAGCATATCAGCAAGAGCTTTCCTGGCGTTAAGGCGCTGGACGATGTGTCCCTCACGGTCAAGGCGGGCACAGTGCATGCGCTGATGGGCGAAAACGGCGCCGGAAAATCCACCCTGATGAAGTGCCTCTTCGGAATCTATAATAAAGACGACGGCAAAATCTTTCTGGACGGCAAGGAGGTCAACTTCCGCTCCTCGCGCGAGGCGCTGGACAACGGCGTCGCGATGGTGCACCAGGAGCTGAACCAGGCCCTGCGCCGCAACGTAATGGACAACATCTGGCTGGGCCGCTATCCCAAAATCAAGGGAACCCCGGTCATTTCGGAAAAGCAGATGTACGATGACACCATGAAGGTCTTTGAGGAGCTGGGCATCAACGTCAACCCCAAGACCATCATGAGCACGATGCCCGTATCCCAGCGGCAGATGGTGGAAATCGCCAAGGCGGTTTCCTTCAATGCCAAGGTCATCGTGTTTGACGAACCCACTTCTTCTTTGACCGAGCAGGAGGTGGAGCATCTTTTCCGAATCATCAACATGCTGCGCGACCGCGGCTGCGGTATCATCTACATTTCCCACAAGATGGAGGAGATTCTGCGCATCTCCGACGAGGTCACCATCATGCGTGACGGCCAGTGGATCGCCACCCGTCCCGCAAAGGATCTCACCATGAACGAGATTATCCGCCTCATGGTGGGCCGCGAGCTGACCAACCGCTTCCCCGCAAAGGATTATCAGGTAGGCAGCGACGTGGTGCTCAAGGTGGAGGGCCTCACGGCCATGTACTCCGGCCTCAAGGACGTGTCTTTCGAGCTCAGGAAAGGCGAGATTTTGGGCGTAGCCGGACTGGATGGCTCCGGGCGCACCGAGCTTTTGGAAAACATCTTTGGCAGCGCCACGCGCAAAAGCGGCAAGCTGTGGATGAACGGAAAGCCCATTCACAACCACAGCCCCAAGGACTCCATCCGAAACGGCTTCGCCATGGTGACCGAGGAACGGCGCGCCACCGGTATTTTCGCAATCATGTCCGTGCGCGACAACACGGTGATCTCCAGCCTGAAAAAATACCTGAAAAACCACCTGTACCTCAGCAACAAAACCATGCAGGAGCGCACCAACTGGTCCATCAATGCCATGCACATCAAAACGCCGACCCAGCAGACGCAGATTCGCTCGCTGAGCGGCGGCAATCAGCAGAAGGTAATCTTTGGCCGCTGGATGCTTACCGAGCCCGAAATCTTCCTGCTGGATGAGCCCACGCGCGGCATCGACGTGGGCGCCAAGTATGAGATTTACCAGCTCATCATGGATATGGCCCGCGCGGGCAAATCCGTCATCATGGTTTCCTCCGAAATGCCGGAATTGCTGGGCGTGTGCGACCGCATACTGGTGATGTCCGGCGGGCGGCTTGCCGGCGAGGTACAGGCCGACGCCACCACTCAGGAAGAGATTATGACGCTGGCTGCGAAATACGTCTAAGGGAGGCCGAATAGCATGTCTGAAATCAAGCCCGACGTAAACAAAAAGGTAAACCAACTGCGCGAAATGGATGCGCGCGACCGCTGGCGCCTCATTGGCAACTGGCTGCTGGACCATGCGATGATCATCATCATCCTGCTGATGGTGATTTACATTCAGATTCAGCGTCCCGCCTTCCTGGCCACGGCATCCATCGTCAACATCATCCAGCTCACGGCGACGCGTCTGCCCATTGCACTGGGCATCGCGGGCGCCATCATCCTGACCGGTACCGACCTTTCGGCTGGCCGCGTGGTGGGCCTGGGCGCGTTCGTCTCGGCCATCCTGCTGCAAAAAGCGGACCTGGCTAACCGCTTCCTGGCGGGTATGGGTCCCTGGCCGGTCGTGATCGTGCTGGTGGTGGTTATGGCGGTCGGCGGCATCGTGGGCCTGGTCAACGGCTTCTGCGTGGCCAAGTTCAAGCTGCATCCCTTCATTGTTACGCTGTCCACGCAGCTGATCACCTATGGCCTCTACCTGACGCTGAGCAACGCGGCGCAGATCTCCAATCTGGATGCGAGCTATACCTCTGACCTGGTTATCAAACCCATGTTCCGCTTGGGCAACACCCCGGTGATGAGCTATGTGGCCTTTGCCATCATCGTAACGGCCATCATGTGGTTCATCTGGAACAAGACCACCTTCGGCAAGAACATGTTCGCCGTCGGCTCCAATGAGGAAGCGGCCCGCGTGTCCGGCGTCAACGTAACGATGGTCATCATCGGCGTGTTCGCGCTGGCGGGCGTCACCTACGGCTACACCGGCTTCATCGAAGCGGCCCGCATGGGCGCCTCCACCGGCACCATCGGCCTGAACTACGAGCTGGACGCCATCGCGGCCTGCGTTATCGGCGGCGTATCGTTCGTAGGCGGCATCGGTAAAATCAGCGGCGTGGTGCTTGGCGTGGTGCTGATGCAGCTCATCATGAGCGGCATGACCTTCCTCGGCATCAGCGGCAACACCACCTACATCATCAAGGGTCTGGTTATCCTGATTGCGTGCGCCATTGATATGCGCAAGTACCTGACCAAGAAGTAAATCTTCCCTTTGGGAAACCAAAACGCCCGGCAGCCGGATCGGACTGCCGGGCGTTTCTGTATGGAAAAAGAATGAAAAAAATCTTTTGCTCCGTGAACCGATTGCCTCCCGGCTTTGTCATAATAGATAGAGAGAGCAATGATGCTGTCCGGCCCGATTGCCGAGGAGGTTTTGTTATATGAAAAAGCGCCTATGCATCCTTGTCGCGGCCCTGCTGATGCTGCTGCCGACGGCCTTGAGCGCAGGTTCGCTGGCCGCAGCCGACTACGTCTCGATCAAAGAGCTGCGGGAAACGTTGCCACAGCGCTGGACGGGGCAATACGTTGTCGAAAACGGGGCTTACAAGCAACTGGAAAAAGGCGATACGGTATCTGTAGACGTGCCCATCGTAGTGCCGGAGGTGGATGCGGTACCTGTGGTACGCATCACGTGGGAACCGCCAATAGAGGGGCTGGATGAATCATTTTATATAAGTGGTAATGGCTGGTACTCAAAGGGAATAGGCCGGAACTTCCCAATGGAAGAAATGGCATTTCCACTGATGGAAGAGAAGACAACGTTTGATCCCGAACTTCCATGGGAGGATGCCCAGGCCATTGCCATTGAGGAATTCAAGAAATACTTTCCCATTATGCGAGACAAAGAGTTGACCTGTTACTTTCATTATTCTTATGGAGAGTCAGAAGATAACGGTTTTCAATGTCTTTATTTCTATACAACGTACCATGGCATACCACATTTGCTGAGCAATGGTTCTTTTCTGCATACCGTCAAAAGCGAAGCTGGAGCTAATGATCTGACTGACCCTCCAGGAAACGTTGCTATGTGCATCAAACGTCCGGGTCAGTTTTGGGTGAATATAGCCACGTCGAAAGAAATCGGGGTGGAGATCGAGGATATCCCACTGCTTCCTTTTGAGGAAATCTTGAAGGCGTTTGAACGGCAGGTTGAGGCCGGCCATGCGTACTCTCTCAACGAGGTACGCTTCGGCTACATGACCTTTATCGACCCGGAGAAAAAGGGAGAGGAATTCGTGCTGTTGCCGGTTTGGGCGGCCAAGGGGAGAACGCGCGGAGATCTTACCATTCCCTTCGACTTAAAGACCGATCAGGTGGTAAAGGATCGCAGTGCATACGGATGCAATTCAATCGTCATCAATGCTCAGACAGGAGAAGTCTATGATCTGACAGGCGACAGACGCGAGAATCGGCGCTATGTGCCGGATATCCTTACATGGGACGAGGTAAACTAGCATCACCACCGATTTTCCGTCCACCTTACAGGTATTTCTTCTGCGACCAACTGTATTGGTTGCGTCTAAAAAGGGGGCTCGAACCTATGCGAAAGCCATTGCGTACCGTCACTTTCTGGATGTCTTTGCTTGTTGCTGTTTCCGCTGCAACGCATGCCTTGTGCGAGCAGACATATGTTTCTATTCAGCAGTTACGTGAAACAATGCCAAACCGTTGGGTAGGAGAATATGTTGTCGAACATGGCGCGCCTAACCAGCTTGAAAAAGGCGATACGGTGGCTGTAGATGTGCCCATCGTGGTGCCAGAGGTGGATGCGGTGCCTGTGGTACGCATTACGTGGGAACCGCCTGCCGAGGGATTGGATGGATCGCTGGAGGTGGTCAGGGATGACTGGAACGCGAAAGGAATCAACAGAAATTTCCCAATGGACGAGTTGGCTTTTCCTGTGCTGGCAGACCATATGACGTTTACCCCGGAACTTCCCTGGGAAGAGGCACCGGCCATTGCCATGGCGGAATTTCAAAAATGGATGCCCTTTATGAAAGACAAAGAACTTACTCCGTATTACCAGGGCTCTTATGGCGATTCAAATGGAAACGGCTTTCAGGGCATTTACTTCTATACGACCTATCATGGCATACCGCATCTCATTGTCAGCGGGCTTTTTCGCCACGAAGTGAAAAGTGAAAAGAGCGAAGTAGAGGGACGCGCGATTGCTCCATCCTCGATGGTAGCCATGCGAATCAAACGCCCAGGTGAATTTTGTACGAATATCTCCACTTCCAAAGAGGTGGGAGTCGATATAGATGACATTCCGCTGCTGCCATTTGATCGCATCATGGAGGTCCTGGAACAATGGGTGACAGACGGATATGTTTATTCGCTGAATGAAGTCTCCTTCGGTTACATGTGTTTTATTGACCCTGAGAAAAAGGGGGAGGAGTTTGTGCTTCTGCCTGTCTGGGCTGCAAAGGGCAGGACACGGGAGGACCTTTCTCTGCCATTTGACTTGAAAACTGATCAAGCGGTTGTGGATCGAGGAGGATACCTTTCGAGCAGAATCATCGTCATCAACGCTCAAACTGGTCAACCCTATGATTTGCTCAACGATAAACGCCCGGACAGGCTCCATGTTCCCCACATCGTTACCTGGGATGAGGTGAAATAAACCATAAAGGGACCGGCCGCATGGCCGGTCCCCCAGACCGCCGACAAAAGGGCTGCTTTCTTTGGGAAGCAGCCCCTAAACGCATAAGGCAAGACGGAAAAAAG